>WNFI01137162.1_pt1 | contig 12729 bp, 14 predicted proteins | sample 5400471 | NCBI WGS metagenome assembly WNFI01 (sample SAMN13153348, study PRJNA577476) | soil metagenome | isolation source: 100 cm saprolite on Douglas fir-dominated hillslope | place: USA:California | collected 2013-09-17
TACCGATTTCCCCAAGTCTTCAATCTCCTCCGCCAGGTTTCCGAAGTCCAGGCTCTGGTTCGAGCCATCGCGCATTGCAGCACGAAGCGCCTCGGCTTGCTGTTTCGACCAAGCGAGGAAGTCGTTATCGTAGAGCGATTTGTGTTCCGCCATCTCGGCTCCCTTCGACCCCGTCATACTACGACACATGGGATTTGGAGACTTGCTGCGGAAGGCGACAAGACCCATCATTCCGCTCATGCAGGAATTCATTCTTCGCCCCCAGCCTGACGATCCTCGGCTCACCCGCACTGTTGCCGGGATCGATCACGAGGGCCGGCAGATCGAGACTGCCGTCGTCATGGAGCGGCCGCTGACCTTGTTCCTCAACGGGCGCGAGATCGTCACGATGATGACGATCGGCGATCATCCCGACTATCTCGCGGTCGGCTATCTGCTCAACCAGAATATGCTGCGCGCCGAGGATGGGATCATTGGCATCGATTACGACGACGAACTCGAGACGGTCGTCGTCCGTACCGACCGCGAGACCGATTTCGAGGACAAGTTACGCAAGAAGACGCTGACCTCGGGTTGCGCACAGGGCACCGTCTTTGGCGATCTGATGGAGAAGTTCGAGGAGGTTCGGCTCGATCCCGGGGCGGTGCTGCGGACCTCCTGGCTCTATGCGCTGACCCGCAAGATCAACACCGCGCCGAGCCTCTATCTGGCGGCCGGCGCGATCCATGGCTGCGTGCTGTGCGAAGAGGACCGGCCATTGCTCTACATGGAGGATGTCGGCCGGCACAACGCGGTCGACAAGATCGCCGGCTACATGCACATGAAAGGCATCCCGCCGGCCGGCAAAATCTTCTACACCACCGGCCGGCTGACCTCGGAAATGGTGATCAAGACCGTGCAGATGGGGATCCCGATCCTGATCTCGCGCTCGGGCTTTACCGCCTGGGGCGTCGAATTGGCGCGCCAGGCCGGGCTGACCCTGATCGGCCGCGCCAAGGGGCGGCGCTTTGTCGCGCTCGCCGGCAGCGAGCGGATCGTCTTCGACAGCGATCCGCGGGCCGTTGGCGAGGAGCCGCCGCGCCTGTCGCGCAAAGCCGGCCTGCCGGAAGAAGTCGCGGGCGGGGAGGAGGGGTGAACATTGTCGGCCTGCTGCTCGCCGGCGGCCAAAGCAGGCGCATGGGCGGTGGCGACAAGGCCTTGCGGCTGCTCGGCGGACGCTCGCTGTTGGAGCGCGTCATCGAGCGCCTGCGGCCGCAGGTCGCCGCGCTGGATTGCGCGATCGTGGCAAGCGTCGCGACCGACGCGCCGTTTCTGCCCGAAGACCTAGTCAGCCGCCTCGTGCAGGGGATGGAGGCCGCCGGCGCCGAGCTTGCCTGCGCTGCTTCCGGCGGCCAGGCCCATCCGGTGATCGGGCTGTGGCCGGTGCGACTGCGCGCCGAGCTGCGGCGGGCGTTGGTCGATGAGGATATCCGCAAGGTGGACGTATGGACCGCGCGCTATCGGCTCGCGACCGTGCCGTTTCCGGAACAGGCGTCGGGCCGCGGCCCCGCGGTCGATCCGTTTTTCAATGCCAATCGCCCCGAGGATCTCGACCGCGCCGCGGCGCTGCTCGGCCATCTCGAACTTTAGCAAAAACCCGATTGAATAAAGGCGTGGTCGTTGCTGTCGTTTCTTCAGCATGCCAGCATGCCGCGATGGACCAGGCCGTCGATCTGCGCGTGCTCGAGATGCTGACCGCGCGTCTCTGCCATGATTTGATTGGGCCCGTCGCGGCGATCGGCAATGGCGCCGAGCTGCTCGCCGACGAAGAGCCCGATTTTGTCCAGGACGCGATTGCGCTGGTCGGCGAGAGCGCGCGGAAGGCCAACCGGCGGCTGCAGTTCTATCGGTTCGCCTATGGCTTCAGCGGCGGCGAGCTGGCCGGTCTGCCGCCGCATCGGCTTGCCACCACCTTTTTCGACGAGAGTTCGGTCACCTGCGACTACCGGGAAGCGGTGCGGGCTCTGCCGCTGGAATGGCAAAAACTCGCCTGCAACCTGCTCGCGGTCGGCGGCGAGGCGCTGCATCGCGGCGGGCAGCTGGTTGTCGATGCCGGCGCCGGCGCACCGCAGGTCGAGGCAATCGGCGAGGGCGCCGGTCCTGCTGCGCAAGTCCAGGCGGCGTTGGCGCTCACCACCCCGGTCGAGGAGCTGACCTCGCGAGCGGCGGGCGCGTATTTTACGGGCTTGTTGGCGGCGAGGCTCGGCAGCCGGATCGTGCTCGACGCCAGGCCGGGCGGCTTCCGGCTGGGCGTTGCGCCATCCGGAGGCGGCGGCCGATCGGCTCGCCGTTAGTTCGCCGCAGCGCTAGTCGGCGGCTGCCTCGACCGGGTCGCGCAGCACGTAGCCGCGGCCCCACANCGTTAGTTCCCCGCAGCGCTAGTCGGCGGCGGCCTCGACCGGGTCGCGCAGCACGTAGCCGCGGCCCCACACGGTTTCGATGTAGTGATCGCCGCCGGTGGCCTGCGCCAGCTTCTTGCGCAGCTTGCAGACGAACACGTCGATGATCTTGAGTTCGGGCTCGTCCATCCCGCCGTAGAGATGGTTGAGGAACATCTCCTTGGTCAGGGTCGTACCCTTGCGCAGGCTCAGAAGCTCGATGATGCCGTATTCCTTGGCGGTAAGGTGGAGCGGCTGCTCGCCGACCGTGACGATGCGGCTGTCGAGGTTGACCAGCAATTTGCCGGTGCGGATCGTCGATTCCGGATGGCCCTTCGAGCGACGGACGATCGCCTGAATGCGCGCCACCAGTTCGCGCTGCTCGAACGGCTTGGTCAGGAAGTCGTCGGCGCCGAAGCCGAGCCCTTTGATCTTGTGGTCAAGCTCGCCGAGCCCGGAAAGGATCAGAATCGGGGTGCGCACCCGCGCCGCCCGCAAGCGCCGCAACACCTCGTACCCGTCCATGTCGGGCAGCAGCAGATCGAGTATGATGATGTCGTAATCGTAGAGCTTGCCGATCTCCAGCCCGTCTTCGCCGAGATCCGTGGTGTCGCAGATAAAGCTCTCTTTTCGCAGCATCATCTCGATGCTTGCTGACGTTGCGGCATCATCCTCAACCAGCAAAACGCGCATCGGAAAAAACCTCCAAGCGAGCGGGCCGGCGCCGGCCGCACAGTCATCCTTAACGACTATTACCGTCGGCGGTTAATAAATGATTATCGCCGAAGTTAAAACCACCTCCGGTCGTATTCCGGGCCGCATCCCTGGCGGCATCCCCGCCGGTTTAACCCGATCTTCAGCGCCGTGCCGCAACCTTGGGCATCGGCCGCCACGGAAAGCGGCCCCCGAGCGTGCGCATTGCGGGAGCTGCTGAATGAGTGTTCTGGACAACCGTCTCCGCCATCATCGCTGGGAACTCGATGAACGGCGCCGCTTTCTCGCCGGGCTCGAGACCCTCGCGTCGCGGTTGCGGCGGGATGCGCAGCGGCTGCATTGGGAAATCGAGCAGGAGACCGGCGCCGCGCACACGGAACAGAAGCCCGGAGTGGTGTATCCGATCTTTGTCCAGCCGTTGCTCGAGCGCCGCAAGAAGCTCGAAGGCTCGATCGTCGAGATCGAGACTCAGATCGCCGAAGCGCGCGAGACGGTCGCCACGGCGGAGCAGGAGGTCAGCCTCTGCGAAGCGGCCTGGACGCACCGTGCCACTGCGAACGCCGCCGGCGGTCGCCGCATGCGCCGGTAACAGGGCAAAGCGTCACTTCGCCGGCGCGGCCGCCCACATCCGGATATCGTCGCGCTCGCGCAGCAGATCGTCGATTTCGCCCTGCAATACGCCGGCGCGGGCCGCGTTGCCGGCGGCGACCGCGTCGCCCCGATCGACGAACAATTCGATCAGCCGGTCCTGGATCCGCATGACCTCCGCCCGTTCTTCGGGCGTGAGAGCGGTGTCCACGCGTTGGGTCATGACTCATCCTCCCGTTCGCGTGTTGGCAGATTAACATAAGCTACGCGCGGTGGTTCCACCGACGGGCGTACGCGCAATCGCACATTAAACTCATGTTAAAGACGGCGGCCTCGCCCCACCCTACTGTGGCTGGCACGGAGCGGAGGCAGGCGTGAGCGTCCACACCACCGAAATCCGCGCCGCCGATGGCGAGCTCGCGGCGCAGATGACACGGATGCGCGAATGGCTCGACAGCCGCCGCCTCGAACCGGCGGCGTTTCGCTACGATCATGTGGACAGCGCGGTCGTCATCCGGGTCGATTTCGCGGTCGAGGACGAAGCGGCCGCCTTCGCGCGCGAATTCGGCGGCACGCTGACGCGCTAGCGGGAACCCCCGCGGCCTCATTCATCCGAAACCGTATTGCGCCGCTGCTTGAGGCGGGCACGCCGGGCCTTGTCGCTGAGGCGGCGCTCGCGCGCCGCCGCGGTCGGGCGGGTCGGCCGGCGCGGTCGGGGCGGGGTCGCGGCGCGCCGGATCAGCGCGACGAGGCGATCCAGCGCGTCTGCCCGGTTGCGGTCCTGCGAGCGATAGCGCTGCGCGGTGAGGATCAGCACGCCGTCCTGCGATACGCGATGGCCGCCGAGCCGCTCGAGGCGCGCCCGCATCGCCTCGGGCAATGACGGCGAATGGCGGATGTCGAAGCGGAGCTGCACCGCGCTCGCCACCTTGTTGACGTTCTGCCCGCCCGGCCCGGAAGCGCGGATGAAGCTTTCGTCGATCTCGCGCTCGTCGAGAACGAGCCCTTCGGCGATCGGGATCATCGGTAGAGAAGCTCTCTCAGCAGGAGTGGGGCCGAGTGGACGACCGGAACGGCACGGTATTCGGGCGCACATGGCACCAAAAGCAGAATTGCCGATCAATCGGCAGAGGGATCGGTGCGCTCCAACTCGTCGGCTCGCCCCTCCAGTTCCTCGGCTATGTCCCGAAGCCGCTCTGAGAGTGCCGTCCGATAGGTGCCCGCGATCTCCCGCAACCGGCGCGCTCGTTCTCTGAGAAACTGGGCCTCCTGGCGTAAGGGCATATGCTGGCTCAACCGATCTGCAAATATCAGGAACAGATCAGGTCGGCCCAATGTTCTCGGCAGCGGAAAACCCGCCGAATTGACACCAATTTGACACACCACCCCGAGCTGGCGGGACCGCATTAGACGTTCACAGAGCGCAGGGTTGGAGGTGGTTGAACGGTGGACGACGAGGAGACGCATCAATCCCGAGCGGAGCATTTCCGAGGCGTGGCCAAAAACCTCCGGGACCTAGCGACGACCCAACTACGATACGACATCCGCCGCAAGGATCAGCTTCTGGCCTTGGCTGCCGGGTTCGAGCGATTCGCAGATCGTCTTGAACAAGAGGCGGCCGACGCGTAGCGCAGCTGTCTCGGCATCGTCTAGGTCAAGCCTCATCTGCCGGGCCGCTGAATTCGGTTCGGTCCCATCTGCATCTGAATACGGAAAGACGCAATCCAGGCTGCCCGCTGCGCCCCTCATCCTAGGGCAGAGCCGCCATCGGCAACAGCGTTTGCGCGGGTTTTGCTAGCTGACGATGGCGCCGTCGAAAGCCGCTGCGAACACCGCTGCCTCCGTCTCCCTGGCGAAATCGACCCGGAACAGGACCCGGGCCGAGGCCAGCGAATAGCCGAAGGTCAACGGCGCAAATTCCTGCTCGTCGAGCCACGCCCGCATCGCCGTGACCATTGCCACCAGCCTGTCTTCGTCGGCGAGGCGGATCTCGACGCGGAACATGCTTGTCCTTCTGGGGCCGGTGCGACTGCACTGCCCCCTTCCGGCCAAATTAATCGTGTGACCGGCGGTCTGCTTTAACTTGGGTAAATCGTCCGGCTTTAATCGGCGGACACCTTCCCCGGAATTATTTCACGCGGGAGCGTAAGACAGGCGACAAACTCGTTGCGGCCCCACCGGTTTCGCCTCAGTTTGCGAAGTGTGACAAAAACCGGCAAAGAACGGCGCCTTGGCCAATAACCGCTTTCCCGTGGTGGGCATCGGCGCCTCGGCGGGCGGCGTCGAAGCGCTGCAGGCCTTTTTCGAGCCGAGCCGAACCACGTCTATGTCCTTGGTCCGGGCGCGGTGCCGACATTGCGGCGCGGCAGGTTGCGGCTGAACCCGCGTTCGGCCGGCCGGCGCGAATTCAACACGATCGACGTCTTTCTCGCCTCGCTGGCCGAGGATCGCGGCGAGTATTCGGTCGCCGTGATCCTGTCCGGAACCGGTCATGACGGCACGCTCGGTGTCAAGGCGATCAAGGAAAAGGGTGGGCTGACGGTCGCGCAGATGACCGATCACACCGCGCCCCGCTATCCCGACATGCCGGCCAGCGCGATCGCCTCGGGCGCCATCGATCTGAAGATCCCGGTACAGCACATGGCCGGGAAGCTGATCGAATACGCGCGAGGCCTCGGCACGCTAGACATCAGCACCCGGCGCAACAATGGCACCGAGCGCGAGCGCATCTCCAGGGCGCGCCAGGCGATCTGCGACATCCTGCGCGACGAGCTCGGGCACAATTTCTCGGGGTACAAGGAACGCACCTTCCTGCGTCGGATCGAACGCCGCATGCAGGTGCTCGAACTGCGCGATATCGACGATTATGTCGAGCGCCTGCGCAGCGATCATCAGGAGGTGACCCGGCTCTTCGAGGATTTGTTGATCGGCGTCACCGCGTTTTTCCGCGACAAGGACGCGTTCGAGGCATTGGCGGAGCAGGTCATTCCTCCCTTGTTCGAAGGCAAGGCGGCGACCGACCAGATCCGCGTTTGGGTGCCCGGCTGCGCCACCGGCGAGGAGGCCTATTCGATCGCCATCCTGCTGCTCGAGCACATGGCGGCGCTGAAAGCGCGGCCGAAATTTACCGTCTTCGCCACCGATATCGATGATCCGGCGATCGCGGTCGCCCGCTCTGCGCGCTATCCGGCGGCGATGCTGCAGGATGTCGGCGCGGAGCGGATCGACCGTTTTTTCACCGGCGATGGCGTCAGCTACACCCTTAGCAAGGAGGTGCGCGATCGCTGCATCTTCTCCTCGCACAGCGTGATCCGCGATCCGCCATTCTCGCGCATCGACCTGATATCGTGCCGCAACCTTTTGATTTATCTTGCGAAAGAGCTGCAGCAGCAGCTGGTGCCGGTATTTCATTATGCGCTGAGGCCCGGCGGCTACCTGTTTCTCGGTACATCCGAGACCCTGACCGAGCATGGCGAGCTGTTCACTGCGATTGACAAGAAGCACCGTGTTTTTCGGCGGCGCGACCTTCTCGGAGTTCATCCGGGAATACCGATGCGGATACCCGCGCGGCGGCAGGGCCTGCTCGAACTGAAGCCGGCGGTCCGCGACCACAATGCGCTGCCGCTGCGGCATGTCGTCGAAAGCCGAGTTATCGAGCAATTCGCCCCCGCTCATGTCGTCGTGACGCGCGACGGCGACGTCGTTCACTTCTCGACGCGCACCGGCAAATATCTGGAAAGCGCGCCCGGCGCCCCGACCTGGAATGTCGTGACGATGGCCCGGCGCGGGTTGCGGCTCGATCTGCGCCTCGCCCTGACCGAGGCGGTCGAAACCCGGGGAGTGATCCGCCGCGCCGGCATCCATGTCGAGCTCGATGACCGCACCCAGATCGTCGATATGCTCACGAGCAGCTGGAACGCGAACTGCGCGAATCCCGCGAGCGGGTGCAATCGGCCGTCGAGGAATACGAGACCGCGCTCGAAGAGCTGAAATCGTCCAACGAGGAACTCGTCTCGATCAACGAGGAGATGCAATCGGCCAATGAGGAGCTGGAGACTTCGCGCGAGGAGTTGCAATCCGTCAACGAGGAGCTGAACGCCGTCAACAACGAGCTGCAGCGCAACATCGAGGAGCTCGACCGCGCCAACAACAATCTGCGCAACCTGTTCGAGGGCACCCAGATCGCGATCGTCTTTCTCGACAAGCGGCTGGTGATCCGCAGCTTCACGCCGGCGATCAAGGATATCTTCAACCTTGTGGATAGCGACCGCGGCCGGCCGCTGACCGACATCGTCAGCGAGATTGCCGATCTCGACCTGCGGCACGAGATCGAACCGGTGCTCCGCAGCGGCCAAAGCCGCGAGCGCCGGGTCATGCGCCGCGACGGCAAGGCCCATTACCTGATGCGAGTCCTGCCCTACCGTACCTCGGACCAGGGGATGGACGGGGTGCTCGTGACCTTTACCGACATCACCCGCATCACCGAGTTCGAGGAATATCAGGAAGAACTCGGCCACCGCGTCGAGGGCGTCATGCAAACCGTGCTCGAGGTCGCCCGCGACAGCCTGGCGGAAGACACCGCCCCAGCCACGCTGATCAATCGCCTGACAGCGGTGGCCGACACTTACTCCTTGGTGTCGCGCGGCAATTGGGGCGATGTCGCGCTGCACGATTTGGCGGCCAAGGAGCTGGGCAATTACGGGATTGGCCGCGACGCCCGGATCGTCCTCGACGGCCCCGCGGTCCTGCTGAAGGCGAAGGCGGCCGTCGGCATCGGCATGGCGCTGCACGAATTGGCGGCAAACGCCGCGAAACATGGCGCGCTCTCGGTACCTCAGGGGCGGGTGCGGCTCGGTTGGCAGATCGAGGAGGCCGGCGGCTCGGCGCCGCGGCTCGTCATCCGCTGGCGGGAGTCGGGGGGGCCGCCCACCCGAGAGGACGAAGCCGGCGGATATGGCGGCCAGCTGATCGGCGCCGGTCTGCAGAAGACGATCGGCGCCAGCGGCTCGACCACCGTCGAGGATGGCGGGGTCGCGGTCTCCCTGGTGTTGCCGCTGTCGACCGGCCTGGTGCTGCGGGCGGATCCGGCGGAGCGTCAGGAGGCGGGATGAAAGCGGTATCGCCTTTGCATTTCCGAAACAACGGATTAATTTAAGATAATGGATATGGTGAAATGTCCTCTCGGTATGCGTTAACGGAGCGCTGATCTCGGGTGCACGATAAAGCTAGCGGAACCGGCGAGCCGCAAATGATGATTGAAAAATTTCCGCTCCCCCGCCTCGAAATACCCGAGCGGCCACGCTATGCCGCGGCGGTGACCGAGGAGCTGCTGACCGGCAGCCGAAAACTGCGCCAAGCTTTCCTGGAATCGCCGATCCGCTTTGCCGGCCGCGACATGCCGCTGACCCGAGCCGGCGAGATCGAGCCGTCGGTGCTCCTGATCCGTAGCGGCTTCGCGTTCCGCTGCTGCGAATTGGCGGACGGGCGCCGCGCGATCCTCCATATCCTGACCCCCGGCGACATCGCGGGGCTCGACCAAACCGTGCTGGCCCGGCCGATCGAGGAGATCACCGCGGCAAGCCGGGTCGGTTATCACACGCTGCGCGCCTCGCAGGTGCGCGAGCTGATGGCGGACAAGTGCATCGCCTTGCAGGTCCTGGCGCTGGTCGCCGAGGCGCGGTGGCGCTCCGACCGGCTCGCGGCGATGATTGGCCGGCTCGATGCGCAGGCCCGGATCTCGGTCATGCTGCTCGACCTTTACGACCGCCTCCGCCGCCGCGACTTGATCAGCCGCACGACGTACAACCTGCCGCTGACCCAGGAACAGATCGCCGACCACCTTGGCCTGACCCTGGTGCATGTCAACCGCACATTGCGGCGCTTGCGCGAGGAGCGCATCGTCTTGGTCGACCGCCAGGTCGTCATCATCATGGATCTCGAGCGGCTGCGCGCATTCGCGCAAGGCCTGCCGCAGCCCGCCGAATTGCCGGAGCCAAACGCCCCGGCCAAGCGGGTGCTCGAAGCCGAGCTGGGGGAATAAAGGCCGGCTTCCGCGCGACCGACGCGAAAGCAGCGTGATCTGAAGCCGTAAAGCGGCATCGCGCCGCGTTTGCCGCGCGGGACAGGTCCGAGATTTGCACTTCACCTCGCCGGGGCTGGTAGTGTAAGCCAAGACAGCGCCGCGCCAGACCCCCCGTCCGGCGATGGCGGGCCGCGACCGAAGTCTTTTCAGGAGCGAACATGCCGAGGGTCAGTTACACGGCGCCAACCACGATCGACGATGCTGTGAAGGCTTTGGCCGCCAGCGCCGGTTTGGCGAAGGTCCTGTCGGGCGGGACCGATCTCCTCGTTCAGCTGAAATCCGGGCGGGCCCGGCCGGAGCTGATCGTCGACACGAAGCGGATACCGGGCATGATCGGGATCCGCGAGGAAGGCGACAAATTCGTCATCGGCGCCGCGACGCCCGGTGTCATGATCAGCGCCGACGAGCGGCTGGTGAAGGCCTTTCCCGGGATCGTCGAAGGGGTCGACCTGATCGGCTCGACGCAGATCCAGGGCCGCGCTTCGATCGCCGGCAATCTGTGCAATGGCTCGCCGGCGGCCGACAGCGTGCCGCCGGTCATCGCCGCGCGCGGGACGGCGGTCGTCGCCGGCCCCAACGGCCGACGCGAAGTGCCGGTCGAGAGCATCGTCACGGGCCCGGGCCAGACCTCGCTGCAGAAGGGCGAGCTGGTCGTCGAATTCAGGATTCCGAAGCCGAAATCGCGCCAATCCGACGCTTATCTGCGGTTCATCCCGCGCACCGAGATGGACATCGCCGTCGTCGGCTGCGCCGTCAATGTGACGCTGGACGCCGGCGGCACCTGCACCGATGCGCGCATCGTGCTCGGCGCCGTCGCCCCGACGCAGCTGATCGTCGACGAGGCAGCGCAGGCGCTGATCGGCCACAAGCTCGATGACGCGACGTTGCAGCGGCTCGACTCGGCCGCGCGGGCGGCCTGCCGGCCGATCTCCGACAAGCGCGGCACGATCGAGTACCGCATCAAGGTCGCCGGGGTGCTCGCGCGCCGGGCGGCCGCCATCGCTTTCGAGCGCGCCGCGGCGCGCGCCTAACTGAAATTCGGGAGACCCCCCTAATGAGCAAGCATCACGTATCGACTGTCATCAACGGCGAGCCGAAGGAGTTTCTGTGCGAGGCGCAGCAGACTCTGCTCGACTGCCTGCGTGACGAAATGGGCCTGACCGGCAGCAAGGAAGGCTGCGGCTCGGGCGATTGCGGCGCCTGCAGCGTCATCTGCGACGGCAAGGTGGTGTGCTCCTGCCTGATGCTCGGCGTCGAGGCCGAAGGCCGCACGATCATCACGGTCGAGGGCATCGCGGAGGGCGAGAAGCTGCACCCGGTGCAGCAGAAATTTCTCGAGCACGCCGCGCTGCAATGCGGCTTCTGTACCCCGGGCTTCATCGTCGCGGCGAAGGCATTGCTCGACGAGAACAAGAACCCGACCGAGGAAGAGACCCGCTATTGGCTCGCCGGCAACCTGTGCCGCTGCACCGGCTACGACAAGATCGTCCGTGCCGTGCTCGACGCCGCGGCGGGCATGCGCGGCGAAAACCCCCCGTCGCCCGCCACTTGATCTGCACCCCGACCCTCTCCGCCCCCTGGGGCAGAGAGGGAGTAAACGAAGTGCTTTGATGGGCTGGCCGTCCGGGCCCAGAGCTGAGGAGGAATGAGATGAGCTATCTCGACAAATCGGCGCTGCGCCTCGTGGGCACCCGGCCGATCCGGCCCGACGGGGTCGACAAGGTCACCGGCCGCGCCAATTTCGGCGCCGACATGACGATGCCCGGCATGCTGTGGGGCCGCGTCAAGCGCAGCCCCCATGCGCATGCCCGGATCGTCGCGATCAACACCGAGAAGGCATTGGCAGTGCCCGGGGTCAAGGCGGTGGTGACGCGCGCCGATTTCCCCGACGTGCCGCCCGAGCGCGCCCATATCGGCGCCGCGCCGCACAATCTGCGCGACCTGTCGCTGAACTGCATGGCCAAGGGCAAGGTGCTCTACGAGGGGCACGCCGTGGCGGCGATCGCCGCAACCTCGCCCGACATAGCCGAGCAGGCGCTCGACCTGATCGAGGTCCAATACGAGGTCTTGCCGCACGTCATGGATGTCGAGGCGGCGATGGCGCCCGATGCGCCGCTCTTGCATGACAATATTTTCACGGCGGGAATCGAGCCAAAGCCGACCAAGCCCTCCAACATCACCAAAATGGTCCGTTTCGCGAAGGGCGATGTTGAGGCCGGCTTCAAGGAAGCCGATATCATCATCGAGCGGCGCTATACGACGAAGCCGGTGCACCAGGGCTATATCGAGCCGCATGCCTGTCTCGTTTCAGTCGGGGCCGATGGCCAGTGCACGATCTTCAGCAGCAGCCAAGGCCAGTTCATGGTGCGCGCCTACACCTCGCGCATTTGCGGCGCCGACATCGCCAGCATTCGCGCGATCCCGGCCGAGATCGGTGGCGGCTTCGGCGGCAAGACGATCATCTATCTCGAACCGCTCGCCTACATGCTGTCGAAGAAATCGGGCCGGCCGGTCAAGATGGTGATGAGCCGCGAGGAGGTGTTCCGGGCGACCGGACCGACCTCGGGCGCGGTCGTCGAGGTCAAGCTCGGCGCCAAGAAGGACGGGCACATCACCGCCGCCCAGACCGTGCTGAAATACCAGGCCGGCGCGTTTCCCGGTTCGCCGGTGCAGCAGGGCTGCATCTGCAGCCTCGCGGTTTACGACCTGCCGAACGCCGAGACGATCGGCTACGACGTGTTGTGCAACCGCGCCAAGGTCGCGGCCTACCGTGCGCCGGGGGCGCCGATCGGCTCGTTCGCGGTCGAGAGCTGCGTCGACGAGCTCGCTCGCGAACTGCGGATCGATCCGCTGAAATTGCGCGAGATCAACGGCGCCAAGGAGGGCACCAAGGCGACGCACGGCCCGACCTGGGTCAATATCGGCTAT
>WNFI01299200.1_pt1 | contig 12729 bp, 8 predicted proteins | sample 5400471 | NCBI WGS metagenome assembly WNFI01 (sample SAMN13153348, study PRJNA577476) | soil metagenome | isolation source: 100 cm saprolite on Douglas fir-dominated hillslope | place: USA:California | collected 2013-09-17
TGCGACTGCACGATCTCGCGCGTGCTGCTCGCCGACTCGATGGTGATGGACGTCGGCCGGGCGACGCGGGTGACCTCGGCGCCGAGGCGCCGGGCGCTGAGAGTTAGAGATAAAGGCTGTCGGTTCCCCGGTTGCGACCGGCCGGTCAACTGGACCAGCGCCCATCACATCATCTTCTGGGCGAGAGGGGGTCTAAACAAGGTCGCCAATGAGGTGCTTCTCTGTCATTACCACCATCGGCTCGTGCATGAAGGCGGGTGGCAGGTGATCAAGACGGGTCGAGAGTTTCGATTCCTGCCGCCTGAGCACGTGGTGATCAGAAGGGCCCGCGGGCCTGGGATGCGCTGGGCCGCCTGAGCCTTCGCGTTCATATCGTGTTGAGAGTAGTCAGAAAACGTGCGAGTGCGTCCCGCCATTCACCTGGTTGCTCAAGGTGAACGTCGTGATGTGCCTTCGCGATGGTCGCCAGATGGCCTTGTGGAATGGCAGCAACCATGGCCTCCGCCACGGCGGGATCGAGTCCTAGCTCGCCCCTCACGACAAGTGTGGGACAAATAATGTGGCGCCAGTCCTCCCAGTAATCACGTTGGGCAGATTCATCCAAAGCGCGAAGTACGGATGATTCATCGAACGCAGGTGTCACTCCTCCAGCCTTTGGCTCTAAGCCACTAGTCCAGGCGTGCGCCCGCAGACTATCTCCTCCGAAAAAGGCCACCGCGGCCTCACGCGAAGAAAACACTTGAGGCCACGTGCGGAGCCAGGCACGAACTCGAGCTGGTGCGTGTTCATCGGCCGACGGGCTGGTCTCAACTACCACGAGACCCTCGACTAGATGGGAGTGCCGAGCTGCCACCAAGAAGCTCACGAGGCCGCCGAGGGATTGGCCAACGAGAACAACTCGTTGCGTATTCAGTCGGTGAGCCCAACTCACCACGTCTTCGACGAGGTCCGAGAGGCTCATACTCGGCGGGTTTCGCTCACTTCGACCGTGACCGCGCATGTCCAATGCGAGTACCCGGCTGGTGGGGCTGAGCCATTCGGCCGTGTCATCCCACTCCCGCGCATGTCCAAGTAGGCCGTGAAGAAGGATTATCGATGGCCCACTCTGCGAGTACTCGTAGCCCGCGAGCGTCACGCTGTCGCGGCGAAGAGTCAGCCAGCTGCCATCCCCCATGGCCGACACAGACTAGTCGCCCCGAGTAGGAAAGCGCCTACCCCTAGGCGAACGTGGCACGATTTGACTCGTGGCCCGCGCACCGGTAAAGCGTCGCTTCGAGCGACCATCCGTTCTCCCCACGATCGCGCCTGATCGGATCGGCGACGGCCGGCGACGGGTGGTCATCGAATCCGTGGCGCCCGAGATCGACGGCGGCCGGTTTCCGGCCAAGCGGACCCTCGGTGAGCGAGTCGCCGTGGAGGCGGACGTCTTCGCGGACGGGCACGAGGCCCTGTCCTGCGTGCTGCGGTGGCGCCACCACTCGTCCAACCTCTGGAACGACGTGCCGATGGTGCCGACGGTCAACGACCGCTGGCGCGGGGAGTTCATGGTCGGCGAGCTCGGCCGGTACCTCTACACGATCCAGGGCTGGGTGGACGCCTTCGAGACCTGGAGCCGCCAGTTCGCCAAGCGCGTGGAAGCCGGCCAGGACATCACCCAGGAGCTGGAAGTCGCCGCGCGCATGATCGAGGCGGCCGCGGCTCGAGCCGACGGCTCCGACTCGAACCGCCTCCAGTCGTACGCCGGCGCGATCCGCAAAGGCCGCGCGTCGGCCTCGGCCGCGCTCGGCGACGAGCTGGCCCAGCTGATGGACCGCTACGCGGACAAGAGCCTTGCGGTGACCTACCCCAAAGAGCTGGAGGTCGTCGTCGACACCGAGAAAGCGCGCTTCTCGACCTGGTACGAGCTGTTCCCACGGTCGGCGGGAGAAGCTGGAAAACATGGGACCTTCAAGGACGTCGAGCGGCGGCTTCCGGAGATCGCCGCCATGGGGTTTGACGTCCTTTATCTGCCGCCCATACACCCCATCGGCAAGACACATCGCAAAGGAGCTAACAACGCGACGACCGCCGGCCCCGACGAGCCCGGCAGCCCATGGGCGATCGGCTCCGAAGCGGGCGGGCACAAGTCGATCGATCCGCGCCTCGGAACACTCGATGACTTCCACCACCTGCTCCAGGCTGCGGGTCAGCACGGAATGGAAGTGGCACTCGACATAGCGTTCCAGTGCTCGCCCGATCACCCGTACACGCGTGAGCACCCCGAGTGGTTCAAGCATCGCCCTGACGGCACCATCCAGTACGCGGAGAACCCGCCGAAGAAGTACGAGGACATATTTCCGTTCGACTTCGAGTCGGAGAGCTGGCGAGAGCTGTGGGACGAGCTGCTTTCCGTTGTCGTCTACTGGATCGAGCAGGGAGTCACGGTCTTCCGCGTCGACAACCCGCACACGAAGCCTTTCGCCTTCTGGGAGTGGTTGATCGGCGAGGTCAAGCGCCAGCATCCCGACGTGGTCCTTCTCGCTGAGGCGTTCACGCGTCCGAAGGTCATGTACCGCCTCGCCAAGCTCGGTTTCACGCAGTCGTACACGTACTTCGCGTGGCGCAACACCGCCGCCGAGCTGGTGCAGTACTTCACGGAGCTGTCGCAGCCGCCGATTCGCGAGTTCTTCCGGCCGAACCTCTGGCCCAACACGCCGGACATCCTCACCGAGTACCTGCAGACCGGCGGTCGCGCTGCCTTCGCCGGGCGGCTCATGCTGGCTGCCACGCTCGGGGCGAGCTACGGCATCTACGGGCCGGCCTTCGAGCTCTGCGAAGGGCGGGCGCGCGAGCCGGGATCCGAGGAATACCTGGACTCCGAGAAGTACCAGATTCGCGCGTGGGATCGCGAAAACCCAGACAGCATTCGCGAGCTGATCACGCTCGTCAACAAGGTCCGGCGCGAAAACCCTGCCCTGCAGAGTGATCGCGGTCTGCAGTTCCATCCGACCGAGAACGACCACTTGATCGCCTACACCAAAACCACTCCCGACCTCGCCGACGTAGTGCTGACGGTGGTCAACGTCGATCCGCATCACACTCAGTCCGGCATGGTCACCTTGCCTCTGGAGGAGTTCGGGATCAGGCGCGATAGGGGCTACCAGGCACACGAGCTGTTGAGCGGCGCCCGCTACCTGTGGAACGGTCCGCGAAACTTTGTCGAGATCAACCCGCACGCGATTCCGGCCCAGATCTTCCGCTTCCGCCGCCGCGTGCGCAGCGAGCACGACTTCGAGTACTTCCTTTGATCGTCGAAGACGCTGAGGGAACGGTTCAGCCCGACGGGGCCCCGGCGCTGCAAGCACCAGCGCGGCGCCGCAACAAGGTCGAGACCTCCCGACTGGACGACGACCCGCTCTGGTACAAGGACGCGCTCGTCTACGAGCTCCACGTCCGCGCGTTCAGCGACAGCAACGGGGACGGCAGCGGTGACTTCCGCGGGCTACTCGAAAAGCTGCCCTATCTCCAGGACCTTGGCGTCAGCGCGGTCTGGCTGCTGCCGTTCTATCCCTCACCGCTGCGCGATGACGGCTACGACATCGCGGACTACACGAACGTCAACCCGATGTTCGGCACGGTGGCCGACGTCAACGCCTTCGTGAAAGAGGCGCATCACCGCGGGATCCGCGTCATCAACGAGCTCGTGTGCAACCACACGTCGGACCAGCATCCGTGGTTCCAGCGCGCGCGCCACGCCAAAAAGGGAAGCGCCGCACGCGACTTTTATGTCTGGAGCGACACCAATCAGCGCTATCAGGACGCGCGAATCATCTTCAAGGACTTCGAGACGTCCAACTGGACCTGGGACCACGTCGCCGGCCAGTACTACTGGCACAGGTTCTACTCGCATCAGCCAGACCTGAACTTCGACAACCCCAAGGTCAAGGAGGCCGTGCTGAAGGCGCTGGACTTCTGGCTCGACATGGGCATCGACGGCGTGCGGCTCGACGCAGTCCCCTACCTCTACGAGCGCGAGGGCACCAACGGCGAGAACCTGCCAGAGACGCACCAGTTCCTCAAGGAGATGCGCCGCCACGTTGATTCGCACTACTCCAACCGCATGCTCCTGGCCGAGGCGAATCAGTGGCCCGAGGACGCCGTCACCTATTTCGGCGACGGCGACGAATGCCACATGTCGTTCCACTTTCCGCTGATGCCGCGACTTTTCATGTCGATCCGCATGGAGGACAGGTTCCCCATCGTCGACATCCTTGCGCAGACCCCAGCGATCCCCGACAACTCGCAATGGGCGCTCTTTCTGCGCAACCACGACGAGCTGACGCTCGAGATGGTTACCGACGAGGAACGCGACTACATGTATCGCGCGTACACGCAGGACCGGCTGGCACGCCTCAACCTCGGCATCCGCCGGCGCCTCGCTCCGCTGCTCGGCAACGACCGCAAGCGCATCGAGCTGATGAACGGACTTCTCTTCTCGCTGCCCGGGACTCCTGTCCTGTACTACGGCGACGAGATCGGGATGGGCGACAACATCTTTCTCGGTGACCGCAATGGCGTGCGGACACCGATGCAGTGGAGCGCCGACCGCAATGCCGGCTTCTCGCGCGCCAACCGGCAGCGCCTCTACCTCCCCGTGATCACCGATCCCGAATATCACTACGAGACGGTCAACGTCGAGGCGCAGCAGCAAAACCCCCACTCGATGCTCTCGTGGATGAAGCGGCTCGTCGCATTGCGCAAGCGGCACCGAGCTTTCGGCCGCGGCACCCTGGAGCTGCTGCGACCGGAGAACCGCAAGGTGCTCGCCTACATCCGGCGCTACGAGTCGGAGCAGATCCTGTGCATCGCGAACCTGTCTCGATTTCTGCAGGCGGTCGAGCTCGACCTGAGCAAATGGAAGGGCCTCGTCCCGGTCGAGCTGTTCAGCGGCAACGAGATGCCGGTGGTCGGGGACGCGCCGTACTTCTTGACCCTCGGCCCGCATTCCTTCTACTGGTTCGCGCTCCAGCCCAAGGCGACCCCCATGGTCCAGAGCGACGGCTCGCAGGCGAGCTCGGTGCCTGAGATCAGGGTCGCCGGCACCTGGGAGGCCGCGCTCACAGGCCCTGGCAAGGAGCGCCTCGAGAACATCCTGCTCGGCTATGTGCGAAATCGAAGGTGGTTCGCGGGAAAAGCGCGGCGCCTCAAGTCGGCGCAGATCTCGGACCTCATCCCGGTGCCAGGCGCAGTCGGCGGCGCGTACCTGGCCGTGGTGGTCATCTCCTACGCGGAGGGCGACCCCGACACCTACCAGCTCCCGCTCGCCTTTGCGAACCAGGCGGAGGCGCCGCACATCATCGAGCGCTGGCCGCACTCCGCGATCGCCTGGGTCCGCACGCAAGGCGACGGAGGGGGCGGCCTTCTCTACGACGCGCTTGGGCCGCCGGCCTTCGCCGAGGCAGTGCTGGGCGCGATCGCCAGGCGGCGGCGCGCGACGAACAACGGCGGCACGCTCGTCGGTTCGACGACGCGCGCCTTCGCGCGGCTGCGCGGCGCCGAGACGGTGCGGCTCGAGGCCGCGCTTTCCGTGGCCGAGCAGAGCAACAACTCGGTGGTGTTCGGCGAGCGCCTCATCCTCAAGGTCTTCCGCCGCCTCGAAGAGGGCGTGAATCCTGAGCTCGAGGTCGGCCGCTTCCTGACCGAGAAGACGAATTTCGCCCAGATCGCGCCGCTCGCCGGCAGCCTCGAGTACCGGCGGCCTGTCGGGGAGCCCGTCTCGCTTGCGGTGCTCCAGGGGTATGTGCCCAATCAGGGCGACGCCTGGCAGTACACACAGAACACGTTCGCCCACTTCTTGAATGGACCCGAGGTCGCCACCTCCGAACCGCCCGTCGTGTCCGGAGGGCTGCTGCAGGCAGTTGCGGGCGAGGTCCATGAGGTCGCCACCCGGACGATCGGCGCGTACCTCGACGCGGCGCGGCTGCTCGGCCGGCGGACCGCCGAGCTGCACCTGGCGCTGGCCTCCGACCCGAGTGATCCGGCCTTCGCGCCCGAGCGGATCTCACAGCAGGACCAGCGGTCCATCTATCAGTCGATCAGCGGCGTCTCCATGCGCTCGACGGACCTCCTGCGCACGCAGCTGAACAAGGTGCCGCAGGACGCTCGAGAGGAAGCGCGGCAGGTGCTCGAGCTCGAACCGAAGATCGCCAGCGTCCTCAAGTCGTTCCTGGGCCGCCGCCTGAGCACGACCAGGATCCGGATCCACGGTGACTACCACCTTGGCAACGTGCTCTACACGGGACACGACTTCGTCATCATCGACTTCGAAGGTGAGCCCGTTCGCTCCCTGTACGAGCGCCGGCTGAAGCGCCTAGCACTTCGAGATGTGGCGGGGATGCTGCGGTCTTTCGACTACGCGAGCCAGGCGGCGCTGAAGTCGAACCAGATCGATGCCAAGGCTCTCCCGGCGCTTCAGAGCTGGGGTCGATTCTGGGTCCAATCCGTGTCGGCGGCATTCTTGAAGAGCTACCTCGCCGCAGCCGGCACTGCGTCGTTCGTGCCGCAGTCACCTGACGATCTCGACGTTCAGCTCACGACGATGCTGCTGGAGAAGGCGCTGTACGAGCTTCGCTACGAGCTGAACTTGCGACCCGACTGGGTGCGCATCCCGCTTCGCGGCATTCTCGACGTGGTGACGGCCAGGTGATCGCCCGCTCGCTGCTCAGCCCGTTCGACCTGCACCTTTTCAACGAGGGCACTCACAGCCATCTCTTCGACAAGATGGGCGCGCACGTCTCGACCGATCCGGAGGGAACCTCGTTCGCCGTCTGGGCGCCGAACGCCGACTCGGTCAGCGTGATCGGCGACTTCAACGGTTGGGACAAGACCGCCAACGGTCTGTTCCCGCGCGAGCAGTCGGGGATCTGGGAGGGCTTCATACCCGGCGTGAAGCACGGAGCGCTGTACAAGTACCACGTCCACTCGCGCGTCACGCGCATCGGAGCGGACAAGGCAGATCCTTTTGCCACCTACTCCGAGCAGCCGCCACGACAGGCCTCGATAGTGTGGGACCTCGGCTATCGGTGGGGCGACGAGAGCTGGATGACGTCCAGCCGGCAGGCCGCCAATGGTCGCGGGGCGCCCTGGGCGGTGTATGAGATGCACCTCGGCTCGTGGATGCGCGTGCCGGAAGAGGGGAATCGCTCTCTGACCTACCGCGAGCTGGGCCCTCGTCTGGCGGACTACGTCGGCCGGATGGGCTTCACGCACGTGGAGTTCATGCCCGTGATGGAGCATCCCTTCTACGGCTCGTGGGGGTACCAGTGCACGGGGTACTTCGCGCCGACCAGCCGCTACGGCACGCCGCAGGATTTCATGTTCCTGGTCGACTATCTGCACCAGCACGGCATCGGTGTGATCCTCGACTGGGTGCCGTCACATTTTCCGTCCGACGAGTTCGGCCTGCAGAACTTCGACGGGACGCACCTGTTCGAGCACGCAGACCCGCGGCTTGGAGTTCATCCCGACTGGGGCAGCTCGATCTTCAACTACGGCCGCAACGAGGTGCGCGGGTTCCTGTTGAGCAGCGCGCTGTGCTGGCTCGACAGGTATCACGCGGACGGGCTGCGCGTGGACGCGGTCGCCTCGATGCTGTACCTCGACTACTCGCGCAAGGCGGGCGAATGGATCCCGAACAAGTTCGGTGGGAACGAGAACCTCGAGGCGGTCGACTTCCTGCGCCGGTTCAACATCGAGGTCTACAAGGAGCAGCCGGGCGTGCAGACGATCGCCGAGGAGTCCACCTCCTTTCCGCTCGTCTCACGCCCCACGTATCTCGGCGGCCTCGGTTTCGGCATGAAGTGGGACATGGGCTGGATGCACGACACGCTGTTCTACATGTCGCAGGAGCCGATCCACCGGAAGTTCCACCACAACAACCTGACGTTCCGGATGCTCTATGCGTTTGGCGAGAACTTCATGCTGCCGCTGTCGCACGACGAGGTGGTGCACGGAAAGGGATCGCTGCTTGCGAAGATGCCGGGCGACGACTGGCAGAAGTTTGCGAATCTGCGCTTGCTCTTCGCCTACATGTATGCGCAGCCCGGCAAGAAGCTCATGTTCATGGGCGACGAGTTCGGGCAGTGGGACGAGTGGGACCACGACCAGAGCCTGGACTGGCACCTGCTGGACCAGCCGATGCACGGGGGCATGCGCCAGTGGGTCGGAGACCTGAACCGCATCCTGCGCGACGAGAAGGCGATGCACGAGCTGGACTTCGACCCGGCGGGCTTCGGATGGCTCGACGTCACGGACATCGACCAGAGCGTGGTCAGCCTCATCCGCCGCGGCCGGTCCGCGAGGGACATCGTGGTCGGGGTGTTCAACTTCACGCCGGTGCCGCGGCACAACTACCAGATCGGCATTCCGGACGGGGGCCGATGGCTCGAGCTGCTGAACAGCGACGCGCCCTTGTACGGGGGGAGCGGGCAGGGCAACCTGGGTGGCGTCGAGGCCGCGCCGATCAGCATGCACGGGCACCGGCACTCCTTGATGCTGACGCTGCCACCGCTGGGGGCGCTGTTCCTGAAGCCGGAGCCGGTGGCCGAGGCCGGCGAGGGCGCGGAGGGCGAGGGCGAGGGGGCCGGGGAGTAAGAGTCGGATTACCCGCAAGAGCCTCCACTCGCGGGTAATCTGGTCTGGTAGATGGCAGCAACCAAGAAGCCCGCGCCGCGGCGCGCGGCCAAGTTCGCCGATCCCCAGGCTCGTGACCCCCAAGACCCCGAAGTCACAGACAAGAGGGCCACCGAACCGAAGAGCGCACCGGTAGTCGCGGCCGGGCCGGTGGCCGTCCACGTGGATTCCGGCGACATCAAGGTGGTGGTCGCGCCTCCCAGTCGAGACGGGTTCGACCGGCGGCTGTACAGGGTGCTCAACGACCTTCCCCACACCAAGCACAGCGACCGCTATGTCAGCGTCCTTTCGGATCTAGGAGAGGGGCTCGGCTGGGTGGCGGGAGGAATCGCCATTGCCATCCTCGGCGGCCCCAAGGGCCGGCGGGCGGGCGCGGCCACTGCCGTTGCTTCACTGGCGGCAACGTACGCCGTCCAGAAGAGGGTGAAGCCGATCTTCCGCAGGGTGCGCCCCTTCGTCAATCGCGAGGCGACGGTGGTGGGGGTCCGACCGGCCGACCACTCCTTTCCTTCCGGCCACACCGCCTCTTCGTTCGCGGCTGCCACGGCGCTGGCTATGTTCTATCCCCGAGCCGCTCCGCTGGCCTACTCGGTGGCGACGGCGGTCGGCATGTCCAGGGTCCACCTCGGCGTGCACTTTCCCAGCGACGCCGCGGTGGGCGGAGTGATCGGCATCGGGATCGGCACGTTTTGCGGTTGGGTGTTCAAGAAACGCTAGGGCGCCGGGATTGACTCCCAGTTCGTAGCGATCGCCGCCTGGGCGGCGGCCAGTGTCATCGCTCCGGCGCAGACCTTGCTGCGGAGAGAGTTTTCGACCTGATCTTTCATCGACGCCGGATGGTTCCCATTTCGAGGTTGCGGCCAGAGGTTCTTCGGATCGGTGGGGTGGCCGCCAAGCTCCAGGGGAATGAGGTGGTCCTCCTCGTAGTCGGCCAAACTCGTGTCGGCATAGCCGTACTCCGCGATCTGCCGGACCTTGAGGTCTTGCGTGTAGCTCACCGGCGGGCGCACGGTCGTCGTGTAGCCGCGCACACAGATCGTGGTGGAGATGTTGTCCTGCGTCACGCGCGGGTCAATGACACCAGGTGTGCAGAGGCGGTCAGGTAGCCCGTCTATCGAATTGCAATGCGGCTGTGCTCGCGAGGACTCATACGAATGCACTGCGGCCGCAACTCCAAGCATGATCGCAAGCAGACACACGCTCAGAAGAACGAGGAAAGCTAGTCGCCGCTCACCCAAAGTCGTTGGATTATGAGGCTGATCCCCACCGGATCATGACGCCGGGCGCGCGCGACCTCGAAACCATTTCCAGCTCGGGGACGGCAGCCAGCGCTCCGGAAGCCACAGCACGAAAGCCGACCAGCCAAGGCCAAGCAGGACTCCGCCGATCACGTCGCTCGGCCAGTGGGCCCCCGCCCAGACCCTGGCGATGCACGTCAGCACGATCACGACGGCGGCCGCTATCCAGAGCAGCGGACGGAGACGCGGATTGACCCTTGGCGCGAGCGAGAACGCGAGCATGAAGGCCATCCACGTGAAGAAGACGGCGTGCCCGCTGGGATAGCTGAAGCCCGTGGTCGGGTTGAGGATGTGGACGAGGTCCGCAGGCGGCCGCGGCCGCGAGATCACGAGCTTGATGATGTTGTCGAGAAGGCTGGAGATGCTGCCGATGGCCATCAGCCAGCCGGCTCGGCGCTCTACGAAGAAGAGAACGACGACCGCGACAAGGCCAATCAAGACCTGCCAGATGCCGGCACTGGCGTTGAGCAGCTCCAGCGCGTAGACGAGCGGGCCCCAGTTGAACTGCTGGATGAAGGTGGTGATCGGAACGTCGATCGAAAGTAACGAGTAGGTCTCGACCAGGACGGTGTCGATCGCGAAGAGGACGAACACGGCGAGGGCGGTCGGACCCAGCCAGCGTCTGGCCGTCGACCCGGGTTGCCCGGCAAGAACCTCGGCCGCGGCCTTCTTGGGTTGGTCGAGAGGCGGCGTGCTCTCCTGTCGCTGCGCGCTCACCTGGGCAGGATCACGTGGAGCGCGCTCAGCTCAGCGGAGATCGTCGCCGGTGTCCGGCCGAACTGCATGTTGTCGGCGTAGACCCGCACTTTCGGTTTGGTGGTCACCTCCAGCTTGCGGAACTTGAACACCTGGCCCAGACCTCCTTCCTTATGCTTGGACAGGACGATGCTGGCGAGAACGCGCTTGGCGATGTCCCGACGGGTGGCGCCCGCATGCACCGACAGCTCGAGGTAGGGATCCTCGGGCGTACTGTCGCTGACCGGCATCTGCGAGCCGATCGACGTGGTGTTCGTGAAGACCAGGGACATGGCGGTGCCGCTGCCCCTGATGTCGCCCGTCAGCTCATACGTGAAGGGCTTCGCCTCGGCGAAATGTTTCAAATCCTCGGCGATCTGTCCGAAGGCCTGGTCTTTGGCCGACTCGCCCGCGGCGATGGTCTCACCAAAGAGTCCGATGGCGGCCGCCTCCAGGAAGATTCTTCCGTTCAAGCGCCCCAGCGTGATGGGGCGCGGTTTCCCGGTCTTGATCACGCCGATCGCCGCATCGACTGTCGTGGGCAGGTGCAGCGATTTGGCGAAGTTGTTGAAGGTCCCCATCGAAATGATTCCTAGTGGGTGCTTGGTTTCGGCAAGCCTGCGGACGACCCAGCCGATAGTGCCATCCCCGCCGGCCACGATGACCAGGGCTGTAGGCCCGACCAGCTTCTTGATATCCATCCTGGGATCGAATTCGACGGTCAGGCTGCTCGCGAATGCCTTGCGGAGCTTGGCCTCGATCTCGGGCGTCATCGAACCCGCCTTGGGATTCAGGATCAGCAGGCTCGCCGACAATCCGCGGGCACTGTTGGGCGAGCGAGGCGCAGCTGTGGTCATCAGGCTCGAACAGAGCTGCCCATCAACCGGACCATTACATCCGCAGCGACTTTGTAATATGCCGTTCTCTAGGGTTCGGGTGACGGGGCCCCGGCGAACTTGTGCGGCACTCCCGTCTCGGCATGGATCACGTGCATCACTGCGTTGATGAGCGCCAAGTGCGAGAAGGCCTGCGGAAAGTTGCCCAGATGCCTGCCGCTGCGAGGGTCGATCTCCTCCGCATAGAGCTGCAGCGGGCTCGCGTAGGAAAGGAGCTTCTCGCACATCTCACGCGCGCGATCCAGCTCGCCGATCTCGCACAGCGCGGACACCATCCAGAACGAGCAGATGGTGAACGTGCCCTCCTCCCCCGAAAGACCGTCGTCAGTTTCTGACGTTCGGTAGCGCAGGACCATTCCGTCGACGGTCAGCTCTTCGCCGATCGCGAGCACGGTCGCGCGCACACGCGGGTCATCCGCCGGCAGGAAGCGGACCAACGGGATCAGCAGGACCGACGCATCGAGCACCTTGGCACCGTAGTGCTGGACGAACACGCCTCGCTCGTCAACTCCATGCTCGCAAATGTCCGACTTCATCTCGTCGGCAGCCGCCTGCCAACGCTTCGCCAGCTCGATGTCGCCGTGCAGCTCGGCCAGCCGAGCGCCGCGGTCCGCCGCGACCCAGCACATGACCTTGGAGGACGTGAAGTGCTGCGGCTCGCCGCGGACCTCCCAGATCCCGCGGTCGGGCTTCCGCCAGTTCTCGATCGCGCACTCGACCGAGCGTTTGAGGATCGGCCACACGACCTCCGGCATGAAGTCGCGCGACTTCGTGTGCAGGTAGACCGAGTCGAGCATCGCGCCCCACACATCATGCTGAATCTGCTTGTACGCCGCGTTGCCGATGCGCACGGGCCGCGAAGCGTCGTACCCGCTGAGGTGGTCGAGCGTTTTCTCCGTCAGCTCTCGCTCACCGCCGATGCCGTACATGACCTGCAGGTCCTTCGTGCTCCCCGCGGCGTCGGCGATGAAGTAGAAGAAGTCGTTTGCCTCGCGGGCGAAACCCAGCGTGTAGAGACCCCACAGCATGAACGTGCCGTCGCGAATCCACGTGTAGCGGTAGTCCCAGTTGCGCTCGCCGCCGATCGTCTCCGGCAGCGAGGTCGTCGGCGCGGCCAGCAGGGCGCCGGT
>WNFI01191432.1_pt1 | contig 12728 bp, 12 predicted proteins | sample 5400471 | NCBI WGS metagenome assembly WNFI01 (sample SAMN13153348, study PRJNA577476) | soil metagenome | isolation source: 100 cm saprolite on Douglas fir-dominated hillslope | place: USA:California | collected 2013-09-17
GACGAAACGCCGGAGCAGTGGAAGAACTATATCGAGCTGAACAAGCAGTTCTTCAAGGACCATCCCGGAGTGAAGCCCGCGACGAAGTCCTGATTCGTCGCCACCGACGTGTGTCGAGGGCCCTCGCCGCCGCGAGGGCCCTTCGTTTTTGGGCACGCCGCCCAGCGCGCTGGGCACTCGCCGCCGCCCGCGCGCGTCCGCGGAGCGGATTTTCGCGCGCGCCGGACGTGGCACGCGCGTCGCATCCTCGCCGCCTCCATGAGCGCCGTCCCCGACCCGCGGTCCCCGCAAGCGACGCCCGGCTATCACGGCGCCGTGTCCGACTTCAAGCGGCGCCTGATCGAGACCACGCTGCACGAGACGCGTGGCAACCGCACGCATGCCGCGCGCACGCTCGGCCTGCAGCGGACCTATCTGCTGCGCCTGATCCGCGATCTCGGGGTGGCGGCGCCGCCGCCGGCCGCGCGCGGAAGGACTGTTGAACAACGGGGGGGCCAAGAGGGTCCCCCCGTTTCCCCCCCACTTGATGCGGGGCGCGATCGCCGTCTGGACTCGCCCGCGGCGTCGGCGGCGTATCCGCCCCGGCGGCCGCCGGCTCGCGCGTCCGGTGACAACGGTCGGCGTTCCTCGTCGCGCGTCGGCGGGTCGTTTCGACCATAAATTGACCTTTCGGGCGTCGCCCGGCAGGATGGGCGACGTCCATGCCGAACGTTTGGATCGCGGGGGCGGGGATGACGCGCGTGGGGCGGCGCAGCGAGCCCCTCGGCGATCTCATGGCCGACGCCGCCCACGCCGCGCTGGCCGCGGCGGGGCGCGAGCGTCCCGACTTCATCGTCGTCGCCACCATGAATCCCGAGGAATTCGTCGGCGACGGGAATTTCGCCTCGAACGTCGCCACCTACATGGGCTTCGCCGAGACACCGGCGCTGCGCGTGGAGACCGCGACGTCGTCGGGCGCGGCCGCGCTCTACGCGGGCGTCGCCCAGGTGGCGGCCGGCCTGCACCGCACGGTGCTCGTGGTCGGCGGTGAGAAGATGACGCACCTGCCTACGCCGCGCGGGTCCGAGATCATCGGGCGTTCGATCGATCCCTACGAGCGCGCGTACGGCGCGACGATGCCCGCGTTGGCCGGGCTGGTGACGCGCGCGCTGATGGTCCGACGGGGCGTGGGCGCGCGCGAGATCGCCTCGGACGGCGCGGCCGCCGTCGTGCTCACGGCCGAGCGCTCGGCCGTGCGGGTGGCAGGCATCGGGCAGGGTGCCGATGCGCTCGCGGTGCGGCACCGCGCCGACGTCACGCACTTCAAGGCGACGCGGGACGCGGCGCGCGCGGCATTCGCCATGGCCGGCTTCGGCCCCGCGCGCGTCGACTTCGCCGAGATCCACGACGCGTTCGCGCCGTTCGAGCTGATCTCGCTCGAGGACCTCGGGCTGGTGCCCCCGGGCAAGGCGGGACGCGTCACGCTCGACGGCGAGACGGCGCTCGACGGCCGCCTGCCCATCAATCCCTCCGGCGGGCTCAAGGCACGCGGCCATCCGCTGGCCGCCACCGGGCTCGCGCAGGTGGTCGAGTGCGTGTGGCAGCTCACGGGCCGCGCCGGCGAGCGTCAGGTCTCGGGACGCGTCGGGCTCGCGCACTCGATCGGCGGGCTCGCGACGAACAACTGGGTGACGCTCCTGGAGAAAGACTCACGATGAACGCGCCGCGCCGCCACGCCGCATCTGGAACGGCGCCGTTGAGCGCAGCCATACCGCATCTCGAGCACGCGGTCGAGCGCAGCCACGCCGCATCTGGGACGGCGCCGTTGAGCGGAGCCGCGCCCTACCTGGAACAGGCCACCCTCGGTTCAAGCCGGCCTGGCCGCCCCCGCTCCAAATGATCGAGACGATCGAGGCTTCGCGGTGCCCGCGGTGCGACACGGTGCGCGTCAACGCCATCGCCCGGAGCCTGGCCAAGCGGGTCATGAAAGGACGAACCGATGCCGGGAGCTGATCAGCCGCTGAAGGGGATCCGCGTCCTCGACCTCACGCGCGTCCTGGCCGGACCGTACTGCGCGATGCTGCTGGGCGACATGGGCGCCGAGGTCATCAAGGTCGAGGAGCCCGGCAAGGGAGACGACACGCGCGGCTGGCCGCCCTTCGCGGGCGGCGAGTCCACGTACTTCATGTCCGTCAACCGCAACAAGAAGAGCGTGACCCTGAATCTGAAGGCGCCCGAGGGCCGCGACCTCCTCAAGCGGCTCGCGAAGAAGAGCGACGTCCTGCTGGAGAACTTCCGCACCGGGACGATGGAGAAGCTCGGCCTCGGCTACGCGACGCTGTCGAAGCTGAATCCGAAGCTCATCTATTGCGCCATGTCCGGATTCGGCGAATCGGGGCCGGAGTCGCACCGCGGTGGCTACGACTTGATCGTGCAGGCGGAGTCCGGCGTCATGGACCTCACGGGCTTCGCCGACGGCCCGCCGGTGAAGGTCGGCAACTCGATCGCCGACCTCGTGGCCGGGATGTCGGGCGCCCACGGCGTCACGCTCGCGCTGCTCGCGCGCCAGCGCACCAGGCGCGGCCAGAAGGTGGAGATCGCGATGCTCGACGTCATGGCCGCGCTGCTGACCTACCAGGCCGGCATGTACTTGAACGCCGGGCGCAGGCCGGCGCGGCGGGGCAACGAGCACCCGTCGATCGTGCCGTACGAGGTGTTCAAGGCCTCCGATGCCTACCTGGCGCTCGGCGTCGCCAACAACTCGCTGTGGGAGCGCTGCTGTGCCGCCCTCGAGCGTCCCGACCTCGCGAAGGACGCGCGCTACGCCACCGAGGCCTCGCGCGTCGAGCACCGAGCGATGCTGGTGCCGCTGCTCAACCAGATCCTCGGCCTGCGCCCCGCCGAGGAGTGGCTCAAGCGTCTGGAGGCGGTCGGCGTGCCCGCGGGGCGCATCCGCACGGTGCCGGAGGTGTGCGAGAGCGATCACCTCAAGGCGCGTGGCATGGTCGTGACGCTGCCGCACGCGAAAGCGGGCACGGTGCGCATGATGGGCGTGCCCATCCGCCTGCACGGCACGCCGGGCAAGGCGAAGAGCGCGGCGCCGGTGCTCGGCGGCGACACGGACGCCGTCCTCACGCGCGTGCTCGGTCTGCGCCCAGCGGAGGTCAAGCGTCTGCGCGCCGCCGGCGTGGTGTAGGGCACATATCAGGAGGCGCCACGGCTTTATCGAGGGGCGCCACGGCTCCGCCGGGGCGCCCCGAACGTTGGGGGGCTTGGGGGGCCATTTCGGGGCCCCCATCTACCTAAGCTCGGCCGCGTGAGCTCGCGATCAGCAGCACGATGCCGGCGACCAGGGCGACGCCGCCCACGATCGGCGGCAGCGGGATCGTCTTTTCCTCTTTCTTCTCCACCTTGAGCGGGCCGAGGTCTACGACCTTGTCATTGGTGGTGTACGTGATGCCCTGATACGCGAGGGCGACGACGCCGAGCACGATCAGGAGGATGCCGACAATGGCGAACGGCTTCATGAGTTGCACCTCTTGCAACGGCGGTGCCGCCGACCTTGACACCCGCCGCGCCCTGCCGCGATCATCGCTCGCACGATGAAAGTCACCATGATGCTCGCCGATGCGGCGCAGGCGGTGAACGGCAAGCTCTACATCATCGGCGGCGGCTGGTCGGTGACGGGGCCGGGGCCGACGGCCTACTCCATCGCGCTGAAGGTCGAGGTGCCGTGGGACGAGACGAATAAACGCCACACGCTCGTCCTGCGACTGCTGGATGAGGACGGCCATCCTGTCCGCGTGCCCGCGCCCAACGGTGATCAGGTCGCGCTCGAGATCCCGGCCGACTTCGAGGTGGGCCGGCCGGCGGGAGTTCTCGCGGGCAGCCCCATCGACATGCCTGTCGTCGTGAACATCGGCCCGATGCCGCTGGCGGGCGGGCGACGCTTTGTTTGGCGCTTGTTTATCGATGGCCGCTCGGACTCCGACTGGGAGGTCGGGTTCGCCACCCGCGTTCCCTCACCCTCGTCCAAAGCTCCCGGATCGGGAGGCCTTCCGCCCCAGCATGCTTGACACCCGCCGTGCGGGTATCGCATCATGCTTGGACCTCCCAGGGGGGAGCGGATTTGCGCCGTCTTATCAAGATTTACGACACAACCTTGCGGGACGGAACCCAGGGGGAAGGCGTCTCCTTTTCCATGGAAGACAAGGTCCGCCTCGCCTCGCGGCTGGACGCGCTCGGTATCCACTATATAGAGGGTGGGTGGCCCGGCAGTAACCCCAAGGACCTCCGGTTCTTCCGCCGCATGCAGGACGTCAACCTCAAGCACGCCAAGCTCGCCGCCTTCAGCATGACGCGCCGGGCCGGGGGCGCGGCGGCGAACGACGCCAACATGCAGGCGCTGGTCTCGGCAGGGGCGCCGGTGGCGACCATCGTCGGCAAGTCGTGGGACTTCCACGTGACGGCCGCGCTCGACACCACCCGGGATGAGAACCTCGCGATGATCGCGGACACCATCGCGTACCTGCGCCCGAAGATGGACGAGGTCGTCTTCGACGCCGAGCACTTCTTCGACGGTTTCCGCGCCAACCGCGAGTACGCGCTCTCGACGCTGCGCGCTGCCGAGGGCGCCGGCGCGCACTGGCTGGTGCTCTGCGACACCAACGGGGGCACGCTGCCGCACGAGCTCACCGCGATCCTGCGCGAGGTCACCCGGCACGTGACGACGCCGCTCGGCATCCACGTCCACAACGACGCCGAGTGCGCGGTGGCCAATTCGCTGGCCGCGGTGAGCGAGGGCGTGGCGCAGGTGCAGGGAACGATCAACGGCTACGGTGAGCGCTGCGGGAACGCCAACCTCATCTCGATCATCCCGACCCTCGTGCTGAAGATGGGGCTCGACTGCATTCCCGCGACCAGCCTCAAGGAATTGCGCGACGCCTCGCGGTTCGTGTCGGAGCTGGCGAACCGCAAGCCGTGGGACGCGCAGCCCTACGTCGGCGACTCCGCCTTCGCCCACAAGGGCGGCATGCACGTCTCCGCAGTGGTCAAGCATCCCGAGACGTACGAGCACGTCGACCCCGGCGCCGTCGGCAACCGCCGGCGCGTCCTCGTCTCCGAGCTCGCGGGCAAGTCGAACATCCTCTGGAAGGCGCGCGAGTACGGCATCGACCTCGACCGTGACACGCCCGACTCGCGGCGCATCCTCGACCGGCTCAAGCAGCTCGAGGACGAGGGCTTCCAGTTCGAGGGCGCGGAGGCCTCGTTCGAGCTCCTGATGGAGCGCGCGCTCGGCCGGTACCGCGCGTACTTCGAGCTCGACGCCTACCGCGTGATCGTCGAGGAGCAGAGCGGCGACGGCGCGCCGGTGGCCGAGGCGACGGTGCGCGTGCGCGTGAAGGGCATGCTCGAGCACACGGCGGCGGCGGGCAATGGCCCGGTCAACGCCCTCGACCACGCGCTCCGCAAGGCGCTCGAGGAGTTCTATCCGAATCTCAAGGAGATGCGCCTGCTCGACTACAAGGTGCGCATCCTCGACGAGGCGAAGGGCACGGCGGCCAAGACGCGCGTGCTGATCACCTCCGGCGACGCGCAGGAGACCTGGGGCACGGTGGGGGTGGCCGACAACATTATCGAGGCCTCGTGGCTGGCCCTGGTCGACTCGGTGGAGTACAAGCTGCGCGCGGATGAGCGGCGGCGCGCCACCGCATGACGATCATCGTCGTGGATGACGAGCCGGCCATCGTGCGCATGTGCGTCCAGGTGCTCCAGGCCAAGGGCCACACCGTGGTCGGCTACACGCGCGCGGACGAGGCGCTGGCTAAACTGCGCGAGACGACGGCCGACCTCGTGGTCGTCGACTACAAGATGCCGGAGTTGAGCGGCCTCGACTTCGTGCGGCGCGCGTGGGGCCTGCGGCCCGACCTGCGCGTGCTCATGATCACCGCCCACGGCACGCGCGAGGTGATGAAGCAGGCGAACGAGGCCGGCGTGCAGACCATCGTGCTCAAGCCGTTCACGCCGAGCGAGCTGGCCGACGGCATCGCGGCCGCCCTCCAGGACCCGGCGGACGGCCCCGCTGCCGGCGACGGCTGAGCGCCGACTCATCCCCAGCTCGGACCCGCCCAGCGCTCGTCACGCCTCGGCGGAGCCGCGGCGCCCCTCTACAATCCGCGAGACTTGCGCCAGGCGCGGATCTGCTCGGCGTGCTCGCGGTAGTGGTGCGCGCTGTTGCCGTCGACGATCTTCCACGCCGTCTTGCCGGCCTGGAAGCGGTCGGCGGGAACGCGGGCCGCCGCGTGCATGAAGTACTCGTGCGACTTGTCGAACTCCAGCAGCACGTCGGCCACCGACGCGCCCTTCTTGGCGGCGGCGAACCTCGCGTTCCAGGCGTCGACGTCGTCGTAGCTCATCTGCGCCTCGTTCAGCGCCGCCAGCGTCTCGTGAAAGGCCTTGTAGTCGCGCGCGGCCTGGTTGAGCAGCTCGTCCTTGGTGGCGGGTTCCATGGTGTTCTCCCGCGCCTCAGGCGCGACGGATGAAATACCGCACGACCTCGCCGAGGCCGAGCGGACGGTTGATCGGCATCACGAGCTCGAGCGCGAGCTTGGCGGCGCCGCCGGGGTGGCGCTCACGGCCGACGGCGCGCGCGGATGGATATTGCTCTCATCGAGGGATGATTGTACCCGGCCGCCGACGGACGCCGCCGGCGTGCTATAAACCCTGTCGAATGGCCGAGCCGGGCCTCATGGACCGGATGTTCCAGCGCATCATGCGAGGGCTCGTGGAGACGGGCCGCGCGCCGCACTATGCCGAGCTCGCGCGCGCCCTCGGGCTGTCGATCGAGGAGGGCCGCCTCATCCTCCACGACGTGATGCAGGCCTATCCGATCGGCTGGCTCCATCCCGAAACGGACTACCTCGCGTCGTTCCCGCCGCTGAACAACCTGCCGACGCAGTATCGGATTAGCGTCCGCGGCGAGCAGCGATGGTTCGCGCAGTGCGGCTTCGAGGCGACCTCCGTCACCTGGCTTTTTCCGGGCGAGACGGTGCGGATCGACGCTCCCTGCCTCGACTGCGGCGACCCCGTGACCGTCGAGATGCGCGACGGCCGGAGGCGCGCGCCGCGGAGGGCTTCATCACGCTCGTCGAGGTCGCCGGCTTCTTCGGGACCCAGACGCGGCGCCACATGCTGGACGCCGATTACCTGTCGACGTGGTATCCACGCCGCGCGCCGGAGCGGCGCGCGTACCTGGAATCGATCGGGAAGACCACGCCGTTCTGGCTCGGGACGCCCGACGCCTGATGAGGACGTGATGCGCATCCTCGCGACCGAGCCCGTCCTCGTGGACGTCCCGCTCGCCATGCCCGTCCGGGGCGTGCACGGCACGACCGCCCTGCAGCGCAGCCTGCTCGTCCGTATCACGACCGACGCCGGCGTCGAGGGCTGGGGCAACGTCGATCCGACTCCGGGCTATTCGCTCGTGTCGGCCGTCGACGTCCACGATGTCGTCGCGCGGCTCGCGCCGGCGCTCGCGGGCGCCGATCCCTTCAACCTCCATCGCGCGCTCGCGCTCATGGACGGCGAGGTGGCCGAGGGCTTCGAGGCGAAAGCCGCGATCGAGATGGCCCTGCTCGACGTGAAGGGGCGTACGCTCGGCCTGCCGGTCCACTCGCTCCTCGGTGGCGCGCTGACGCGCGAGGTGCCGCTGAACGCGTGGATCGGGACGGTGCCGCCCACGCAGGCCGCGGTCGAGGCCGGCGAGTGGCTGCGTCGCGGGTTCACGACCGCGAAGATCAAGATCTCGGGCGCCGGCGACGAGGGCATCGCGCGCGTCGCGGCCGTCCGCGCGGCCGTCGGAGACCGCCTGGCGCTGCGCGTGGATTTCAACGAGAGCCTGGCCCGCGTCGAGGCGGTGCCGTTCATCCGGCGACTCGAGCCGTACACGCTGACGCTCGTCGAGCAGCCGATCGCGCGGACCGACATCGCCGGTCTGGCCGAGATCCGGCGGGCGATCGGCATGCCGCTCATGGCCGACGAGAGCGTGAGGGGGCCGGCCTCGCTGATCGACATCATCCGCCGCGAGGCCGCGGACATCGTGAAGGTGAAGGTGATGAAGCAGGGCGGGCTCACACGCACGCAGCAGATAACCGGTGAAGCTCGACCGCGGTGTGCTCCACCTCACGGATGCGCCCGGCCTCGGCGCGACGATCGATCCCGACTTGCTCAAGCGCTACCGCGTCTCCCGATAGCGCGGAGCCGAGCGTCGCGCGGGACTCGTCCTACGGGCGCAGGCGCTTGTAGAGGCACGGCACGGGAACGCGTATCGGCCGGGGGAAAAGCGGCCTCCGCGCAACCCCGCGCCGCCGTCAGAGCGAAATGCTCCGAGACAATTGTGGACACCTGTCTCATTGAATCGCAGCAGACCCGCTGGCGCGTGGCTGCTCGTACTAGGCCGTCCGCGTTTGCAGGGTTGCGTTGTTTTCCTCGACTGCCGTGTAGCGTCGCGCTTTGGTGACCGTCAGGACCCGCGACGGCCGGCGCACAGGAGCGACACGCCGAAGGGCAGCCGGCGCGCGAGTCCCGATTCGTGCTCCCAGACAATTTCGCGCTCCAGCCAGCGGTTCAGCCACGCCGGCAGCGAAAAGAAATTGTCCCGACGCGGCAGCACACGCAGACGTTCGGCACGCGCCATCAGCCACAGCGGCACGAAGAAGGCGCACTTGAAGAAGGACGTGTCATCAATGACCAAGCCGGCGTCGCGTACCCGCCGCTGCAGCTCCGCGCGCGTGTAGCGCCGGAAGTGCCCATACATCTCGTCGTGGTGACGCCACAGGGCCATGAAGGCGGGGACGGCGAGGAGAAACGCGCCGTTCGGCCGGAGAATTCGCCGGATCTCGTCCAGCGCTGCGCGATCGTCTTCCACGTGCTCGAGCATGTCGAGGGCGACCACGCAGTCGATAGACGCGGAGGCCAGCGGGACGGCCATCGAGTCGCCGCTGAAGACGCGTCGGATGCCTTTGGTGCGAGCGAAGGCGAGAGCGTCGAGGGAAAAATCGGCGCCAAAGACATCACCCCAGGGCATCAGGCGGTGCAGCGTGTTTCCCGGTCCGCATCCGAGATCCAGGATCCGAAGGACACGCCCCCCGGCGTCCGCCTTCAGCCGTGCGGCGAGCGGCGCCAGCGTGCGCTCGACGATGGTATTCTGACTGGAGAACCAATAGTAGGTCTCGCCGAGCTCGAAGAATCTCGCCTGCTTGGCGAGCTCGTCCTTCATCTGGGTGGGATGGACACCGCCCCGGGCTCGAGCCGGGTCTTGCCGGTAACGGCCGACACAATGAACGACGGCCGCCGCCGGACTTCCTCGTAGATCCGGCCGACGTACTCGCCGAGGATTCCCAGCCCGATCAGCTGAACGCCTCCGAGGAACAACACCGCCACAATCAGTGAGGTCCAGCCCTGCAGCGGGATGCCGTGCACGACCTTGAGGAAGACGAGAAAGAGGGCGAGGGCGAACGCGACCGACGACACGAGGATGCCGAAGGCGGAGGCGAGCTGCAGCGGCCGGTACGAGAACGTGAAGAACCCATCCAGGGCGAGGCGCATCAGCTTGCGGAAGGTGTACTTCGGCCGCCCGGCGAGCCGTTCGGCGCGGTCCACCGAGACGCCCACCTGCCGGAAACCGGACCAGCTCCGCATGCCGCGCACGAATCGGGCGCGCTCGGGCATCGAATTGAGCACGTCGACGACCCGGCGATCGACGAGGGAGAAGTCCCCGCTGTCCAGGGGGATGTTGATGCGGCTCAGGCGCGCGAGCATGCGATAGAAGACGCGGTATGCCCCGCGCTTGAGCCACCCTTCCTGACGGCGCTCGCGGATCGCATAGACGACCTCGTATCCAGCCCGCCACTGCTCGACGAAGGTCGGAATCAGTTCGGGGGCGTCTTGGAGGTCGCCGTCCATGATGACAACGCCGTCGCCACGCGCGGCGAGGAGGCCGGCGGAGATCGCCGTCTGGTGCCCGAAATTACGCGTCAGGTGCAGGGCGTGGACGCGCGAATCGCCAGCGTGAATTGCCCGGAGCAGGTCGGCCGTCCCGTCCGTGCTGCCATCATCGACGAAGATGATCTCGTACGCGACGACGTTCTCGAGAGCCACCTGCAGTCTCGCCACGATCGTCGGGATGTTCTCCTCCTCGTTGAGGACGGGGATGACGATCGACACCATCGCGTCGAGCTGGCCCTCGCGCACGGTCATGACGCGACCGTCGCGGGCGCGCCGCACCGGCGCACGAGGAAGAGCAAATCGCCAATGGTTTGACGGCTCGAGCTTTCCATCACGTCGGGCTCTCCTCGTATCGGCATTGCGCAAAAGCGAGCCACGCGGCAACGGCCGCGCACGTCAGCCCGAGCGCGACGGAGGCGAATGCCCACGGTAGGCGCACCGGCTCTGCCCGCACCGACACGACTGTCGCACCACTGGGGACGAGCACCGTGGCGAGCGTGCCGTAGCCCGGGAACAGGGGGGCATCGACGCGCGAACCGTTCGCGAGTGTGGTCAGCGCTCGGAGGTCTTCGCTGAAGTTCATCGCCAGAGTGAGCGGGCAGGTAGCAGCTGTGCTGACCTCCGCGACGATCTCTTGGCCGCGTCGCGGCGCGTGGACGGCCGTGACGCGCGCTTCGCGACATCGCGCGTCGAGCGTTGAAGGCAGCGGCGCGCTCGCCGCGAGGGGGTCGGCGGCGTTGCGCCAGAGCACCTCACGCACGCGAACGTGAAGTGTGTCCTCGGCGGTGCGCAGCTCCTTCGCGAGCATAGCAACGTCGTTCACGGATATGGCGGACGCGCTGAACCAGGCGGCGCCGGCCGTGGGGCCAAGCGGCGTGATCACCAGGCTTCGGGGCTCCTGCAGCGTCACCGTGTGGGTCTCGTTGAAGAGCTGGCGGAGAACAGAGAGCGCGGAATCAGCCGCGGTGAAGCGGAAGAAGTTGGCGGTGGGCTCGTAGCGCTCGCCTCGCAGGGCCGACACCAACGCTGAGAATCGTCTTGTCGGCACCGCATATCCATCGAGCGTCGACAACCGCGCGACGAACGCGGTGTTGGCGGCGAAGGGTGGAACCTCGACGTCGAGGCGAACTCGGGTCAATGCCGACTCGAATTCAGGCTTTGCGGCGCACCGCGGCCCCGACCCGTTCCGCCCTCGCGAAGAGGGCGTCCACGTGGTGGTATGGGGACAGGCGCTCGCTGAACGCCGCTACGCTCGAAAGCCCGAGCAGGACGAGAACGATGGCGACTGGCGCGACCGGTCGGCGATGCCATATCACCACCGCAATCACGACAACCAGCGTTGCTGCGCCGATCTCGCGGACCAGTGACGGGAGAAGCAGCAGCAGGCCACCGAGCGGAACCGCGAGCCACGCGGCCCAGGCTTTCCAGCGATCCGCGTCCGTCGCCGGAACCTCCGTACGGTGCATTAGCGCCGCCACGGCGAGAATCGGCAGAACCCAGAGCAAAAGCAGCGCGGCTCGCGCGGGGACCCGGAACAGGTTGAGCGGCGGGATCGCAGCGAGGAGCGCTCGCGACATGGAGGCTAGATCCATGCTGAATATGAGGATAGCGGCGACACTGAGCGCGACGCCCACTCCGAGAGCCTTCGCGCGCGGCCACGGTACGAGCGCGAGAAGAACAACGAGCGGTCCCACCGGATAGTTCACCTCGTGCGCGAAGGTCGAGCGGAAGTCGGTTGGGGCAGCCAGCCGCATCCACGGTAAGGACGTGAGCCAATCGCTGGCGGTGGCCGTGACGAAACTGTAAGTAACGCTCGTTTCACGCAGTACCCGGGGACTATCTGATGAGCGCCCCTGCGCCAAGATTCCCCAGAGGGCCGGCAACGCGCGAAAGAAGGCTCCGAGCATCACAAGCGCCGGCAGTGCCAGCCGATGCCAGTGTCCGCCGAGACTGATCCACGCACCGCTCAGGAGCGGAATTCCGAAGACCGCGCCGTAAACGACGAGTTGCTGGCCCACGTGCAACACTCCGAGAATGCTGCCGACTATGGACGCCACAACCATGGTTATCGTTGCCGTCCGCGCGGCAGTGGCAGCGACGAGCGCCAGACAGGCGGCGAACGGGAGCAGTCCGACGACGTAATAAGGATGCCCAACACCGAACCGCCAGCCCAAGGCGGGAGCGAATGCACACAGCCAGACGACGGCGACGCGTTCGAGCTGGGAGAATCTCCGGGCGCCGCTGCTCCACACGAGTGTCAGATCCGCCGCCGCGCGACAGCCGAGCCAGCCGAGCAGCGCCTGGACGATGAACGCGGAAAGTACCGAAACGGCGACGACCGGTAGTCCTAGCCTGCTTCATTCATGAACATGCACATCCAGGATCGCCGCGAGCCCCCAACGGGTCGTAGGGACTCGTTCTCCCAGCGAGGAGTCGATTTCGGCGCGTCGACGCGACAGGGAAGGCCGTATGGCCCATCGAGGCGTTGGTACCGACTGCAACGGGGCCGCTGACCGTGAGACCGATCCCGCGGTCACGCGTCGTACCGGTTGCCCCGGCAGCCTCAGGTCGTCGCGCCGGCCGCGCGTGCGAGCTGGCGCCACGTCCGGAGCCAGGGGAAGCTCGTCGGCAAGTGCAAGACGATACGGCGCACCGAGCGCTCCACCCACACGGCGAGCTTGATCAGCCGCTCGCGCAGCGTGGTGACTTGCGCGTCCGCGCACGCGGTGCCGCGCGCGCGGCGT
>WNFI01029805.1_pt1 | contig 12725 bp, 13 predicted proteins | sample 5400471 | NCBI WGS metagenome assembly WNFI01 (sample SAMN13153348, study PRJNA577476) | soil metagenome | isolation source: 100 cm saprolite on Douglas fir-dominated hillslope | place: USA:California | collected 2013-09-17
TCGGCAAACTTGTAAAATCGTTTGCACCTGACCAATGCGCCAACTATTTTCGACATGCCGGCTATAGACGTTGACCTGCATCAGGCGGAATCTGCTCTATTTCCATGACTTGTTCGGACGCCTGCGGTTAGGCCCTGACGATTCCATTTCGGTAATCCGAAGGGACGGTATCCTGATCATGCGGACGCCGTTCGATCTCGACGTGATCGGTCGCGATCTCAGCCACGCGCCGGGTGTCATGCAGGTGATGGGCGAACCCAGCGGCACGTTCTCGAGTACGGGTGCGATCGATGAGATTCCCCGGCTCTACGTCTGGGTCGACGGCATGCGGCCGCTGGTGGTGATTGTCGGAACGCCCTGGATCAGCGTCTTCAGCCTTTGGCAAAGGCAGGCGGCGCGGATCGGTGCCATCATGCTGACGCTGATCGCATTCGTCCTCGGCGCGACGCTGTTCCTTGCCCGCGAAATCGGCCGCCGCGCACGGGCCGAGCGCAGCCTCGAGGAACTCGCGACTACCGACGCGCTGACCGGGCTGAAGAACCGGCGCAAGTTCGATGCCGTGATCGACTCCGAGTGGCGCCGCGCGGTGCGTCAAGGCACGCCGCTGGCGCTGCTTCTGGTCGACGCCGATCATTTCAAGGCGTTCAACGACGCCTTCGGACATCAGCCGGGTGATCAAGCGCTGATCGCCATCGCCGGCTGCATCGAAAGTTCGGTGCGCCGGGCCGGCGAATGCGCCGCGCGTTACGGCGGCGAGGAGTTCGCGGTGCTTTTGCCGGGGCTGTCCGCCGAGGAGGCGTTCATTGTCGCGGAAACGATTCGCTCCAGCGTCGAGCAATTGCCGCCCGATCCGATCATGCTGACCGTCAGCATCGGCGTCGCCAGTCTGATGCCGACGGCGGCGATGAACTGGACCGGGCTGGTGGAAGCCGCCGACAAGGCGCTCTACGCGGCGAAGGCGGCAGGCCGCAACCGATCGATAGTCGCCAGCGTCGCGCACCTGGCGCTGGTAGCGTAGTGCTGAACAGCAAACGTCTCATTCACACACCTGCCGTCATGTGTTCGTCGCAATGACGATTTGCCATGGCTGTACGAATTATTCCTCCGCGAGGTAGCGCTTCATCTCGGCGCGCAGACCTTCGCGCAGCTCGGGGCGTTGCATGGCATAGGCGATGTTGGCGCGCAGGAAACCGGCTTTCGAGCCGCAATCGTGGCGCTCGCCCTCGAATTCCACGCCGTAGAAGCTTTGCGTTTTGGCAAGACCGATCATCGCGTCGGTGAGCTGGATTTCCCCGCCGGCGCCGCGCTCCTGGGTTTCCAGAATCTTGAAGATCTCCGGCTGCAGGATATAGCGCCCCGTGATCGAGAGATTGGACGGCGCGGTGCCTTGCGGCGGCTTCTCCACCATGCCGTCGACCTCGAACATGTTGCCTGCGTCATGGCGTTCACCGACGCCGCAGATGCCGTATTGATGCGTCAAATGGTGTGGAACCTCCTCGACCGCGATCAGGTTGGATTTCGGTCCGAGCTTTTCGGCGGCGGCGATCATCTGCGCCAGACAGCCGGGCGTATTCAGCACCAGTTCGTCCGGCAGCACCACCGCAAAGGGCTCGTTGCCGACGATGTCGCGGGCGCACCACACCGCGTGGCCGAGGCCGTGCGGCGACTGCTGGCGGGTGAAGCTCATGGCGCCCGGTTCGGGCTGAAATTGCGCCAGCAGTTCCTGCTCGGCCTTTTTGCTGCGGCTCTTCAAGGTCTCGTCGAGCTCGAACACCCGGTCGAAGTGGTCCTCGATCACGCCCTTGTTGCGGCCGGTGACGAAGATGAAGTGCTCGATGCCGGCCTCCTTGGCCTCGTCGACGACGTACTGGATCAGCGGCCGGTCGACGATGGTCAGCATTTCTTTGGGCATCGCCTTGGTGGCGGGCAGAACCCGGGTGCCGAGGCCGGCGACTGGGAAAACGGCTTTGCGGATTTTCATGGGGCTTTTGCAATGGCTCGAGGGGAAACCGGACGGTGAGAGAGATGTTGATCGCGTCTTGGTAGCCGGTTTGCAACCGGGAACAAAGGCGGATGTATGGTTGCGGTTGGCTGATCCGCCGCTATGGCAGTGGTGCGGCGGAACCGGCGCTGCTATTGGCTGCATGCGGTGGTTGCGAGCCTTGCATCGGGGATGTCCGACACCGCGCGGCATATTCGGGAGTTTTTCGATCATGGAATATCGGCGTCTGGGGGCTTCCGGCCTTACCGTTCCCGCACTCAGTTTCGGCACCGGCACGTTCGGCGGCAAGGGCGATTTCTTTGCCGCGTGGGGCAACACCGACGCGACCGGCGCGCGGCGACTGCTGGATGTCTGCCTTGATGCCGGCGTCACCATGTTCGACACCGCGGACGGCTATTCCAAGGGTGAATCGGAAAACGTTTTGGGCGCGGCGATCAAGGGTCGCCGCGACAAGGTGCTCATTTCCACCAAGGCGACGTTCCGGTTCAGCGACGAGCCCAACGACGTCGGCTCGTCGCGCTATCATTTGATCGCCGCGATCGACGCCGCGCTGAGGCGGCTCGGCACTGATTACATCGACCTGTTTCAGCTGCATGGTTTCGACGCGATGACGCCGGTGGAGGAGGTGCTGTCGACTCTCGACAGCCTGGTGCGCGCCGGCAAGATTCGTTATGTCGGGGTTTCGAATTTCTCCGGCTGGCACATCATGAAGTCGCTCGCCACTGCCGATAGATACGGCTATCCGCGCTACGTGGCGAACCAGACCTACTATTCGCTGGTTGGCCGCGACTACGAATGGGAGCTGATGCCGCTGGGCCTCGATCAGGGTCTCGGAGCGGTGGTGTGGAGCCCGCTCGGCTGGGGCCGGCTCACCGGCAAGATCCGCCGCGGCCAGCCGCTACCCGCGACCAGCCGGTTGCCCGGCACCGCGGACCGCGGACCACAGGTGCCCGACGATCATCTCTATCGCGTGGTCGATGCGCTCGACGAGGTGGCCAGCGAGACCGGCAAGACCGTCGCGCAAATCGCCCTGAACTGGCTGCTGCAGCGCCCCACGGTCGCAACCCTGATCATCGGCGCCCGCAATGAAGAGCAGTTGCGCGAGAACCTCGGCGCGATCGGCTGGAATCTGACTAAAGACCAGGTGGCGAGGCTCGACGCGGCCAGCGCGGTGCCGGTGGCGTATCCCTACTGGCACCAGCGCGGCATCTTTGCCGAGCGCAATCCACCCCCGGTGTAACTTCGCTCCCGCCTGCCATCCGCCATCATTCCGTCGCGAAAAATTGCGGCGCTGTTAAGCTGATGGAAACCGTGAGAAGGCCTCCTGTTGGCGGCAACGCTCTCAAGGTACAGGTTGGCGATGGGATTGACGGGAACAGGGCGGCTCCTTCGGTGGCGAAACAGGGCGGTGGCGGCCGCGCTGGGCGTGGCGCTATGCTCCGGTGGCGCGCTGGCGCAGCCGTCCGGCGGCGGGCCGCTGAGCTTCTTCGGCAACATTTTCACCGGCTCGACCTCAAGCGGCAATCAGACCGCGCCGTCGGCGCCGCGGCCCGGCGTGTCGGCGCAGGCCCAATCGGCCCCTGCCGGAAGCGACGCGCCGCCCTGGAGCGGCGAGGACGGTGCCTCCGGCCATCCCCTGATGACGGCCGCCGCGATCCGCGAGGCCGCCGCGAATTTCGACAATTGCATTGCCGGAATGTGGCCCGATGCGTCGCGCCGCAGCATCTCGCAGCAAAGTTTCGAGCGTTTCACCGCGGGGCTCACGCCCGATCTGCGGATCATGGACCTGATGGATTCACAGCCGGAATTCACCAAGGCGATCTGGGATTATCTCGACATTCTCGTCAATGACAATCGCCTCGCCAAGGGCCGCGAGATTCTCGCGAAATACAAGCCGCAATTCGACGTCGCCGAAAAAGCCTATGGTGTCGATCGCTACGCCATCGCAGCGATCTGGGGCATCGAGTCGAACTACTCCACCCAGATGGGCGACCGCAGCGTGCTGCAGTCCACTGCGACGCTCGCCTGTATCGGCCGCCGCCAGAAATATTTTCGTGACGAATTCCTCTCGGCGCTGGAAATCCTGCACCATGGCGATCTGCGTCCGGAACAGATGCGCGGGTCCTGGGCCGGTGCGTTCGGCCCGACCCAGTTCATGCCGACCGCGTTCAAGCGCTACGCCGTCGATGCCGACCATGACGGCCGCCGCGACGTGGTCGACAATGCCGCCGACCTGATCGCCTCTACCGCCAACAATCTCAAGAAAGACGGCTGGCAGACCGGCCAGACCTGGGGCTTTGAGGTCGTGGTGCCCCCAGGGTTCAATTACATGCTGGCGGATCGCGCCAAGGCCATGACCATTGCGCAATGGGAGCATCTTGGGCTCAAGCGCGCCGGCAACGCGGCCTTTCCGCATCCGGCGGAAAAGGCCTATTTGCTGGCGCCTGCCGGTGCCGAGGGGCCGGGCTTCCTGATGCTCGGGAATTTCCGGGTGATCATGAAATACAATCCGGCGGAAGCCTATGCGCTGGCGATCGGCCATTTCGCCGATCGGCTGCGCGGCGGTGCGTCGTTCGTGCAGCCCTGGCCGCGGCAGGAGCGCGTGTTGTCGCGGGCCGAACGGCTCGAATTGCAGCAGCTTCTGGTCCAGCGCGGCTTCTATCGCGGCGAGCCCGACGGCCAGCTCGGCGGCCAGACCCGCGACGCGCTGCGCGGCTTCCAGGCCTCGATCGGGGCTCCGGCGGACGGTTTTGCTTCTTCCGACGTGCTGGAGCGGCTGCGCGGGCGCTGAGGGCGAGCGACGAGCCGTAGCACCAAGGCCCCACAATGACAGCCGTCATTCCCCGATGCGCAATAGCGCCTCGGGGAATGACGAGTATTGAGGTCAGTCCGAAAACGTCTGATCAGGTCCGGTAGCGGCAAATCGCCGTCCGAACAACATCCGCCGCAACAGTCCGTCCTTTCTGACCAACTGGTGGTAGCAAGCGGCGAGTGTGTGCAGAACGATGGCGCCAGCGAGGACGGTCGCAAGCAGGGCATGCGCCACGAAGGTCGGATAGATCGTGAAACTTGGCGGCAGCGGGTCGCCCGACCCCTGAAACACGATCCGGTTAAGCCCGGCCAGTATTGCGGTGGCATAGCCGGTCGCCACCATCAAGAGCACCAGCAGGTAGAATCCATAGTGTGAAATCGGCGCCAGCCGATCCAGCAGCGGATAACCCGTCGTCGCGCTTGCCGGTCTCGCTGTCCGCAGACGGACGATGAAGCGAATGCCCATCAGGACAAGGATCAGCATTCCAGCGGCCATGTGCAACAGCAGAATGCCAATCTTGCGAGGATCCGAATTGGGCATCGCCGCGAGGAAGAAAAATCCGATTGTCAACGCAGCAATGATCAGGACGGCAAGCAGCCAATGCAGCGTCACCAGCAGCGGATGATAGCGAGAAACCGGCTTCATCTTCGGTTCAGCCCTGCGGCCACCCGCTCCAGGCCCGCGACATATTTCTGCCAGCCATAATTGGCGCCTTTGTAATTTCCCTCGTCCTGCGGCCGGAAGCCCGACTGCTCCATGCGCACCAGAACGCCGCCGCTGGTCGGCGTCAGCGTCCAGGTGACGACGGTCTTCAGTCCCCGCGCCGCCTCTTCGCCAGAAGCGTTCCAACTGTAGGAGAGTTTTTTGTTGGGCTCGACGACCAACACCTCGCAATCGGTCACACCGTTCCAATGCGGCATCGGCGCGGCGCGGAAATTGAACCTGTGGCCGACGATCGGCTGGTAGTCGTTCTGCATCAGCCACTCCTCGATCAGCGGCCCCTGGGTGAGCACGCGCCAGACTTTTTCCGGCGGATGCGGCATCTCCCGTTCGATGACGAGGGAACGCGTGGCGACGGCGGACTGTTCATTGATCCATCCTGTTCAGCAGGGTTTCGAGGCGATCGAACCGGTCGCGCCAGAGGGCGCCGTAAAGGCTCATCCAATCGATCAGGGGCGCCAGAGCTTGCGGCTGGGCGCTGTAGTGGGTCTGGCGTCCCTGGCGCCGGTCGCGCACCAGGCCGGCGAGCTTGAGGACCCCCAGGTGTTTGGAAACCGCAGGCTGAGAGACGCCCGATTGATCGGTCAATGCCCGCACGGTCTGTTCTCCGTCGCGGCTCAGCCGCTCGAAGATCCCCCGGCGGGTCGGGTCGGAGAGGGTGCTGAAAAGTTCGTTCGGGGTCGCGGGCATGCCTATTCATAACCAACGAGTTATGAATTAGCAAGCGGCGTTGCAGCGGCTTGTCAGGACAACATAGCACCGCGCCCATTCGGTCGGCCGCGCCTTCCCTGCTAACCCTGACGATGACATTCTTGCAGCGCCCTTGACTGCGGTGGGCGATGTTCGTTTATGGCGCGAAAGCTGCCCGCTTGCGGCCCGAATCCGCTATTATAGCGATACCCGATCCTTAAATTTCGAGTGCGGCCGAAGCGCATGTCCGAGAAGCCGAAAAACCCGTTGCGCCTGTTCACCGAGACCGGCCCGCTGGTTGCGCTTACCGTGGCGATCGCGTTGCTGGTGGGTATCGTCGGACCGGCCTCCGCGCAATTCTTCAATTTCGGTAATTTCGGTGGCCCGCCGCAGCGGCCACAGCCGCAGCAGCCGCAGCGTGGCGGTTTCGGTGGCGGCTGGGTCGGCAACGATATTTTCGCGCCGTTCCAGCAGCAGGCGCCGCCACGCCCGCGCGAGGATTTCTCGCGGGCTCCCCCGCCGGGCAAACGAGATACCGTGCCGGAGCGCAACGTGCTGGTGCTCGGCGATGCCATGGCCGACTGGCTGGCCTACGGGTCTGATCCGCTATCAGCCCAAGGGTGATCCCGCCGATTGGGTCATCGCCGCCAAGGGCATCCTGGCCACCGAAAAGCCGGACGCCATCGTCGTGATGCTCGGGCTTAACGACCGGATCGCGATGCGCGAGCCGGCGGTGGAAAAGACTGACAAGAAGGACGCCGACAAGAAGGGCGAGAAGAAGGATGCCAAGGCCAGGCCGGATGGCAAGTCCACCGCGAAGGCCGATGGCGATGCCGGTGCGTCCGCCAAACCCGACGACAAGCCCGTCGATACCGAACTGTCCCCGGACGACGCGGCCGACAACAGTGATGCGCCAGCGATCGTTGCACCGGAGAAAAGCGCGCGCTCGCCGAACGGCGTCTACGAATTTCGCGCAGATCGCTGGGTCGAACTCTACACCAAAAAAATCGAAGAGATGATCGGCGTGCTGAAAGCCAAGGGCGTGCCGGTGCTGTGGGTAGGCCTGCCGGCGGTGCGCGGCACCAAGGCCACCTCCGACATGCTGTTCCTGGATTCGCTGTATCGCGACGCCGCCGGCAAGGCCGGCATCACCTATGTCGACGTCTGGGACGGCTTTGTCGATGAAGCCGGCCGCTTCCTGCAGCAGGGCCCCGACTTCGAAGGCCAGATCCGCCGGCTGCGCTCCTATGACGGCGTGTTCTTCACCAAGGCCGGTGCGCGCAAGCTCGCGCATTATGTCGAGCGCGAGGTCGCGCGTCTGATGGCGTCGCGTTCCGCGCCGATCACGCTGCCGACCGAGCCCGGAACGCCCGACGCGAGCGCCACGCCCGGTCAGCCCGCACCGCGTCCGCTGGCGGGGCCGATCCTTCCGCTGGTGGCCTCATCCGCTGGCACCGACCAGTTGCTCGGCGGTCCCGGCTCGCGGCCGGCAGCTGTCGACGCGCTGGCAGCGCGAACTCTGGTGAAAGGCGAGCCGCTCGCGGCGCCGGCCGGCCGCGCCGATGATTTTGCCTGGCCGCGCCGCGAAGTCGGGCACGAACAGGCAAGGGGCGAGACGCCGATGGCTTCGGCTTCGCCCACTGCCGCGGGACCGGATGGCGTCACGCCGGTGACGGCGCCGGCTGCGCCGCCGAAGCCGAAGAAGCTGCGTCCGAATGCTGCCGGGCAGGCATGGCGCGGATTCTTCGGATTCCAATCGCCGCAGCCGCAAGCGCCGGCGCAGCAACCGCAGCGGCCGCGCGCGGTACCGCGTCCGCCCGGCAATGTCGGGCCATCGGCCTCGGTGCCGGGCTTCTTCGCGCGCTAAGTTGCCCTCATGGTGAGGAGCGCAGGCAAGTTTATGCGGCCTGCGTAGACTTGGCTGCGGGCGCGTCTCGAATCATGAGGGTCAGCTGTAATAACGCCAGCGCTGCGGTGGCCGGCGCGGCGGTCGCGTCATCAACATCGCCAGCGCGAAACCGATCCCGCCGGCGAGCAGCAGCGCGCCGAGCGGATTGTCCCGCACCTGCTTCGCCACCGCCTTTGAGCCGTCGCGGAAGGTGTCGCCGCTGTTGTCGTAGGCGTCCTTGGCGATGCTGACTGCGGCATCGCCGGCGTCGCGCGCAGCATCCTTGGCCTGGCCGTACAGGTTCTGCACCGTGCCCGACGCTTCGCGGAGGCGGCCCGAGGCCCTGGTTTCGGCATCGCCGGCCAAATCGCCCGCGGCGCCCTCGACTTTACCTGCGGCGTCCTTAGCGGCGCCGGCAATACGGTCCTTGTCCATCACGGTACCTCCTTGAGGAGAATTCTCGTGAGATCCAACCGATGAGGACGGATCCGGTTCCGGAGCGAGTCCTCGTTGACAACAAAACCGGATCGGCGGAATTTTGCGGATCGAAGAAGGCGCGGCCCGGTTTTCCGAAAATGCCGCCATCGAATGGAACAACGATTCCGGAGGAAAACGCGCATGGCCCTGGCGATCCGCAAATTGCATCCGCTGTTCGTCGGCGAGGTCACCGGCGTTGATCTGACCAGGCCGATCACCGGCGACGAGGCTTCGGCGATCGAGGCCGCGATGGATGAATATGCCGTGCTGGTATTTCCCCGGCAGGACATCACCGACGAACAGCAGGTGGCCTTCGCGCGCAATTTCGGCGAGCGCGAGGACGCGCGTGGCGGCACCGTCGCCAAGGCCGAGGAGGCGCGGCTTACCACCGGCCTCAACGACGTCTCCAATCTCGGCAAGGACGGCAAGCCGCTGCCGCGCGACAACCGCGTGCATCTGTTCAACCTCGGCAACTGCCTGTGGCATTCCGACAGTTCGTTCCGGCCGATCCCGGCGAAGTATTCGCTGCTGTCGGCGCGCGTGGTCAACCCGAAGGGCGGCAACACCGAATTCGCCGACATGCGCGCCGCCTATCACGCGCTCGACGACGACACCCGCGCCGAGATCAAGGACATGATCTGCGAACACTCGCTGACGGTGTCGCGCGGCGCGCTTGGCTTCCTCGATTATACCGAGGAGGAGAAGGCGATGTTCAAACCGGTGCTGCAACGCCTGGTGCGGACTCATCCGGTGCATGGCCGCAAGTCGCTGTATCTGTCGTCGCATGCTGGCGCCATCAAGGGCATGTCGGTGCCGGAAGCTCGCGTGCTGCTGCGCGATCTCAACGAACATGCCACCCAGAAGCAGTTCGTCTACGTCCACAAATGGACGGTTCATGATCTGGTGATGTGGGACAACCGCCAGACCATGCACCGGGTGCGCCGCTACGACCAGTCGCAGCCGCGCGACATGCGCCGCGCCACGGTGGCCGGCACCGCGCCGACGGTTGCGCAGCAGGCGGCGGAGTAGGGAAGTAATAGCGCGCGCTCTTTCTTTAACCTCTCTCGTTCTTTACGGGGAGAAGTCGCGAACTCGGGCGCGCTCTTGCGCGCCTGAGTGAGCGGGTGAGAGGCCCCGGCAATGCGCTGGACACAATCGAAGGGTTCTCGGGTCGCGCAGTTGCGCAGCAAGATCGCCGTCAGCCAGTTCGAAGTTTTCCGACCCGAGATGTTGTGAGCCTGGCGGGCGCAGTGCCTCGCCCCTCACCCGGATCGCGGGCCGACAACGCAAGAGCGTTGCCGGGCGATCCGACCTCTCCCCGCAAAGAGCGGGGCGAGGTTACAGGTGCACCGCGCTGCTTTGTTGAGCGCTCCCCACGAGGAGAAGGGCCAAGAAGTTTTACCGCGGCAGCGTCGTTATTCCCATCAGGCCCTGATCGATGGCGCGGGCGCAGAGCCGGCCTTCGCGGATCGCCCACACCACGAGCGATTGCCCGCGGCGCATGTCGCCGGCGGAAAACACCTTTGGCACCGATGTCTGGTAATCGGCGGTGTTGGCGCGGACGTTGCCGCGCTGGTCGAGATCGACGCCGAGCGTCTTCAACAGGCCCTCATGCACCGGATGCACAAAACCCATCGCCAGCAGAACGAGGCCGGCGTCGAGCTCGAATTCGCTTCCAGGTATCGGCTTGAACTTATCGTCAACATGGACGCAATGCAGTTTTGCGACCTGGCCGCCGGCACCGGAAAATTGCTGCGTCAGCACGGCGTATTCGCGCAGGGCGCCTTCGGCCTGGCTCGACGAGGTCCGCATCTTCAGCGGCCAGTTCGGCCAGCTCAGTCCCTTGTTTTCTCGTTCAGGCGGCGCCGGCATGATTTCGAGCTGCGTCACCGATAGCGCGCCCTGGCGGAAAGAGGTGCCGATGCAGTCGGAGCCGGTATCGCCACCGCCGATCACCACCACATGCTTGCCGGTCGCGAGAATCTCCGGCGCATTGTCGAGTGGCTCGCCGGAGACGCGGCGGTTTTGCTGTGGCAGGAAATCCATCGCAATGTGAATGCCGCCGAGGTCACGGCCCGGAATCGGCAGGTCGCGCGCGGCTTCCGCGCCGCCGGTCAGTGCCACCGCGTCGTAGCTCTTCAACAGTTGCTGCGGATCGATCGCGCCGGGTGAATTGCCGCCGACTGCCTTGCCATAGTGGAACGTGACGCCCTCGGCTTCCATCTGCGCGATGCGGCGATCGATGATGTGTTTTTCCATCTTGAAGTCGGGAATGCCGTAGCGCAGCAGGCCGCCGGCCTTGGCGAATTTCTCGTATACGTGCACGTCCTGGCCGGAGCGCGCCAGCTGCTGGGCGCATGCGAGGCCGCGTCGATGTTCAGCGTGCAGGAGGCCTCGCACGGCGCGGGGCAGATGCGGCCGGTGAACTCCGGGAAATTGTTGGTCGAGTGCAGGTTGCGCGAGGCTTCTTCCCAGTTGCCGCTATAGACCAGATCGTTGAAGTCCGGAATCTGGTTGTTGACCGGGCAGCCGGGCGTGCCGGGCGCAACCGAGCCGGTGCCGTGGCAATACGGAATGCCGCAATTCATGCAGCGCGCCGCCTGGTCGCGGGTGTCCTTCTCGCTCAACGGAATGACGAATTCGCGAAAACTCTTCACCCGCTCGGCGACTGGCGCATATTTGCGATCGCGACGGTCGATCTCGAGAAAACCTGTGATCTTGCCCATTAACCCTGAAGCCCCGAAGAAACCTGAACCAAAAACCACCTCATCCTGAGGAGCGGGGTCTTCGCCGCGTCTCGAAGGATGAGACATTCATTCTGCCCTCATGGTTTGAGACGGCGCAAGTGCGCCACCTCACCATGAGGAGCTCTGTCTCCTACGCCCCGATCGCGATTTTCGGCTCGGCGTCCGCGTTGGCCTTCATTTCCTTCAACGCGCGGCGGTATTCCACCGGCATCACCTTGCGGAATTTCGGCAACATGTTTTTCCAGTCCGCGAGGATCGCCCGGGCGCGCGCGGAGTCGGCGAGTTTGGCATGCCGCGAAATCAGGATGTGCAGGCGCTCGACGTCCGAGCCGAGTAGATTGGCGAACACGTCGACCTGGCCGTGGGCCTCGAGATCGCCGGTATGGTGATAAGTGTTCTGGTTGACCATTTCTTCCGACAGGACGGGTTCGAGGTCGACCATCGCCAGATTGCACAGCTTCGGGAAGTCGCCCGCCTCGTCCAGCACATAGGCGACGCCCCCGGACATGCCGGCGGCGAAGTTGCGCCCGGTCTTGCCGAGCACCACGACAATGCCTCCGGTCATGTACTCGCAGCAATGATCGCCGGCGCCTTCGACGACCGCGACCGCACCCGAGTTGCGAACCGCAAAGCGTTCGCCGGCAATGCCGCGGAAATAGCACTCGCCCCGCGGCTCAGCCAGGCGCCGAATGCCTGGCCGGCGGTGCCCTTGAAGCTCACTTGAATCGTATCGTGCGGCAGGCCGGCATGACCGTAGAGTTTTGCCAGCGTGCCGGACAGCATCGCGCCGGCGCTGCGGTTGGTGTTGTTGATCTCCATCTCGATCTTCACCGGCGCGCCGCGGTCGATCGCTGGCTGCGCCTTCTCGATCAGCGTGCGATCGAGCACCGCTTCCAGATGATGGTTCTGGCCCTCGGAATGGAAGATCTTCTGCCCGGGCTGTTCTTTCTGTCGGAAGAACAGCTTTGAAAAGTCGAGTCCCCTGGCCTTCCAGTGCGCCACCAGCGCGTTCTGGTCGAGCATCTGGGTCTGGCCGATCATCTCGTTGAAGGTGCGGTAGCCGAGCGCGGCCATGATCTCGCGGACTTCCTCGGCGACGAAGAAGAAGTAGTTGATGACGTGCTCGGGCTGGCCGGTGAAGCGCTTGCGCAGCACCGGGTCTTGCGTCGCAACGCCTACGGGGCAGGTGTTGAGATGGCACTTGCGCATCATGATGCAGCCCGCCGCGATCAAGGGCGCGGTGGCGAAGCCGAATTCGTCGGCGCCGAGCAGCGCGCCGATCACGACGTCGCGCCCGGTGCGGAAGCCGCCGTCGACCTGCACCACGATGCGGCTGCGCAGCCGCTCGCGCACCAGGGTCTGGTGGGTTTCGGCGAGGCCGATTTCCCA
>WNFI01201282.1_pt1 | contig 12725 bp, 10 predicted proteins | sample 5400471 | NCBI WGS metagenome assembly WNFI01 (sample SAMN13153348, study PRJNA577476) | soil metagenome | isolation source: 100 cm saprolite on Douglas fir-dominated hillslope | place: USA:California | collected 2013-09-17
ATTACTCGCAGCCGCATAATCAAAACCTACCCGTATGATCACTATTGATAATTATTTTGACGAGATAAGTCGCCTTGATCTTTCCACCCTTCCGGAAGCACTTCAAAAAGGCCATGATTTTGTGGTAAAAGCCACGAGTAATGGGCAAAGCTGGGATTCCTACCATGCAGGAGAAAATACACACAAGGCCATCGACACCTACCTGTCCAAGCTGAATGAGTTTGTGAGTAAGCAAAATGCACCTTCAAAGGAGAAAAAGGAAAAGCAACCCACCAGGCGCCAGGGCACCCCTGCTGAGCCTCCTAAAACCAGAGCGCCAAAGATACCGAGGCCTGAGACCCCTGGCCAGAAAGCCGCCGGGCAGCCGCAACCGGAAATGGTCGAGCGGATACCGGAAGAACTGCGTATCATCCGGCGGTTCGTTAATATGGATGGAAAAATAAAGACCAAAGAGGAGATTCTCCGGTTCATTAACTCCCTGCAGAAGGCTATTGTAGAAAAGCGTATCCGGAAGACCTCCACCTTTGCCGATCAAATTCGCTTTATTCAGGACAAGCTGATCGAGGTGTATAATTCAATGAAGGCAAAAATTAAGATCGAGCTGAAACCAGAGACCTTTGAGGAAATGAAGACATTAACCGGTGAGCAAAAAATCCTGCCTTCTATTAATTTTATCAAACGGTATATCGGTATGAACGGCAAAATTGGCATGAAGGATAAGGCTGCCCTGCTCCTGGATCAGATCAACCGGGCGATGGATAAAGGCAAGATCACCGATAACGACCCATATATCGACGAAATCCATACGCTGAAAAAGTACCTGAAGGCATTTACGGTCAGCAAGGGGCAAAAGGCCCTGGAGATCGAAAAAGTCACCCTGAATGGCCTAAATGGCATCCTGGGTTGTGCCTATCAATCCTTAAACGGCCCGGATGAAAAGCCTGTGCTGATGAATAGTATTGATTTTGCCAATATGGAGTTTACTACTATCGGCCTGAAAGGGAAATGGTATGATCTAATCGGCGATCCATCTCCCAATTTTACGGCAATGGTCTTCGGAAAACCCAAGATGGGCAAGTCCTATCTCTGTATTGATTTTGCTGGCTACCTGGCCCGACATCATGGGAAAGTGCTGTATGTGGCAAAAGAAGAAGGGTTAGATATGACCTTGCAAAAAAAGCTGGCGGATAATAACGTTGCCCATCCTAACCTATATGTAGCATCGGAGCTACCTGCATATTTGGATGGGTATGACTTTATATTCCTGGACAGCGTTAATAGGCTGGGGCTTCGGCCAGCCGACCTCGTTCGTTTAAAGTCGAAGAATCCTTCTAAGTCCTTCATTTTCATTTTTCAAACTACTAAAGAAGGGAATTTTCGGGGTGCCAATTCTTTTCAGCATGATGTTGATATTGTTATCGAAGTGCCTGAAAAGGGGAAGGCCGTCCAAATGGGCCGTTTTAATCAAGGTAGTGAAATGGGCCTTTTTGGGTATTAACTTTATCTCTGTCTAAATCATTGAAATGTCATGTAGGAAATCTGCATGACATTTTTTATATTGCTTGTTTCTTAATAACCCATCTTATGGAATCAAAGAACCTAATATACAAAAATGGCCATTTTTACGATAGCATAAGCAAAAAGCGTGTTGGTCTGATGGACGGGGCGGAGATTAGCATAGTTGCTTTACCGAAATATTTTACTTCCGTCCCTCCAGTAGGAACATATCCCTTGAAGGTATTAAATCAAGGGCAAAAGGAATTTAAAATTCGTAACGAGCCGGGGTTAGCAAAACATAAGAAGATATATGATAAGGGAGATTTTTTGTATTTCTCTATCCCCCGCACTGATGGCAAGAAAACCATTTTTCATGAATTTAAGGTAGAACTATTAGAAGACCTTTATTTGTACCTTAAAAAAAACTGGAAGCAACAAGAGGAGAAACTATACGATTGCGCTTGTATTGTCAAGGAAAACATCAGCAGAACTATTGACTATTTTGAGGAAATAAATGCTGAGTCTCTGAATGAGGCATATAAATACACTTTTGTCCATTGCTTTGGAAATGACGGGAATCCCGCTTGTAACGCAATAGATAGGTTTTATGATGCCCATGGAAAAGAGGAGTTAACGATCAGACGTTTTAGAGATTAGATTGATATGTAATGTGGGAATAAGCCGGATAGGTATACAATTTAATAGTTAACGCGATGGCCTTTACATGCCTACTTCCAGTGATCAATAAGCTTCATTGTTTTATTGTCAGGCTCGTATTCCTTTTCAATAATTCCGATATCAACCATTACTGGAACTTGAGCTGACAGGCCAGCCAATATGCAAGTACCTGTAGGAAGAATAGGTAATGATTCAAAAGATAATTTGTCTAAATAAGAAACAGACTTTTCAACTGCATATATATCATTATTATTTATCAAACGATGCAGGAAAAAATTATGCAACTGGGAAATAATTGTAGCCGATATATCATAAGGTCTTTGGCTTGCGATAGTTAGGAATACACCAAATTTTCTGCCTTCTTTAATGATTTCTTCAAAAGTTTCCAATCGATAATCTTTCCAGGTTTCACTTTCTCTTTCTGACACGGAAGATAAAATATTATGAGCTTCGTCAATAATAATGTTTAAATATTTCTCTTTTTGATTTAACTCTTTTTTAGATTCGTACAATTGCTTGCATATTAAAAGCGGAAGCATTTTTCTCATATGAATATTCACATCGCGAAATGAAATAACTGTAATACTATTTTTATTTTTAGGCTCTTTGACTATAATCACTTTTTTTAAATCGTTAATTCTTGGGGCTATTCTTTTTAATAATGGCGATAGATGTTCGCTTGATGAAAACCCGTTTATAATTTCATGATGATACTGAAGAATTATTTTTAACCTTATTTGTGTTAAAATATCTGAACTTATTTCTTTTAGAGTAAGTGTATCTAAAATCTCATCGACGTAACTTACGGCATCATGGTCATAATGCTTTGATCCAAACTTATCTACGAAATAATATACATTATTTAGTGTATGAAATTGTAAACTTTCTCTGAGAGTGTTTATAATTGTTACTATATTCTCACTTTCAATACAATCGCTAACGTTATAGAGTAAGTCAAATACAACACCTGATTTTAAATTTTTATCTTCTTTATCAATAATTTTAGAAACTAAGGTTTTTAGGAATTGCTTTAAAGCATCTTTAGAATTTATTTTATCAGTAAGCCAATCATTACTTATTGCTCTTTTTAGGAATGGGGTTTGTGTTTTCTCAGTTGCTTCTAGTATTAAAGCCCAAAAATTATAATCGTTTACTAAGGTTTCTGAAATGGGAATTTTGTCCTTTTCGGTTCGTGTGTTTAAGCGATAAACATTTTTAAATTGTTTTTCAATAATTGCATTATCTGAGATGTATTCACCATTAAAGTCTAAAAAGTAGAATTGAGCATTTTGTTTAAACTTTGCTTCTTTAATATACTTTATAAAAAGTTCTCTGTATATTTTGGCTAATGTATAAGACTTACCGCTACCAGTATTTCCGAAAATACCTATATGGCTTGCAAAAAGATCGTTCACCCCAACGCTAATTAATTGTTCTCGTTCGTGTGTCAAATTCCCTATCACGATAGGAATATCTGTTTTTTTAACAAAATTATGAACAGCTTCAAATTCGTCTTTTTCGAGCAAGAAACATTCATTATTTATTAAGGGAAGCTCTTTTATCCCCCTTTCAAATCCCTTTTTACTTAAAAAGCCTAATAAACTAATTTGTAAAATCCGCTTTATCTTCTTTTTTTCACTTGTATAGTTTTTTTCAGCAAATACTTTATCTTCAATAATAAATTCGCCTTCTACTTTTCCTATAATCGAAGTAAAACCTTTAGTAATTTTTATGTAACTATTTACAGAAATATTTCTAAGTAATGTCCCATTATAAAGCAAGTGGGTGCTGTTTTTTGTTTTGTCCACTTCTATTTTAACTGTTCTGCCTTCAACAGATACAACCTTGCCAATTTTAAAAATGGAATCTTTTTGAATTGCCCATTGCATAGATTAATATTTAAAATCCCTCTTAAATGTTATTAAATTTAATAGTGGGGCAAATAGATATTCATTTACTTTCCTTAAATCAAACTCATCTTCAGGATTTATAAGTTCTACATTAGGCATGTATTCAATGTATCTTTCGTCCTTTTTTAAATTTTCAATAATATCCTTTGCTGATTCTAAATAGGAGCATATGAAAACTTTTAATGTTGGATTTGATTTTATAGCTCTAAATGTAATATCTCTTATGTGTTCGTCTGCCATTGAAAAACCTAATACTAATAGAATTGAATTTTCTTTTTCCAATTCGTTTGCATACATTCTTAAAATTTCATAATAATTTTTGTTAAAAGTTGTGTCTTTGAATTTTTCTTTTGTGGGATTTACTACTTGAAGTTTTTCGTATTCTTCTAAAAAGCCATCTACATTAGGATAATCATCAATTTTTTTCGCTTCTTTAATTATGTCTTTCATGGATAGGTTCTTTCTCTCCTTTTTCCATTTTGTTTCATTTAAAGAAATAATATCTATTAAAGCTAGTTCGTCTAATGTTTCATTGATTTTCTTTATCCCTTGAAGGTTTGTAAATACAATGTTACCTTTCAGTAGTCTCCATGTAACAGACCCGTGAATCTTTAAAATATTAAATACAGGAATTTCAGAAATATTATCGTATTGAAGGCTTTTTTGATAGTATGATTTTTTGAAATTGCTCAGGCTAAAGCGTTTTAAAAAAATACCATTAAAGCCATCATTGAATTGAAAGTCCAAATCTTCAATAACTTTTTCTAAGAAAATATCAATGTTAGTAGTAAAAAAATTAACTTGTTTACTTACAGTATTGCTTCTTCTTAAATATAGAATATTATTTAAAATGCTAACGAAGTCTTTGTATGCTTTGTAAGTATTATTAAGGTGAATATCAATTGAAGAACCATCTATGTATTCATTTATAGTTGGAGAAAAATCTCTTAATACAATATTATCACGCATAGAGGTAATAAAATAGGCTTTATAAAGAGAAGCCTTAATGAATAATTTCAACTCATCATCAATTTTAGATTCCTCTAATTCCGTTAGCCATATTTCTATTGCTCCTAAAGTTCCAAAATAAGGACATGAGACACCCGAGCCGATAAGAAAACTAATATTGGAATCTTGGAAAATATCTTTTAAAAATTCTAATTTTGATTTAAGCGGGTTTTCCTTTATGTCTTCCGAAGATTCTTCTACCATGTTAGGTTATTTAGGCGGTTAATATTATAAATATATTATTTATCTAAGGTGTAATAGTAATTCCAATATACAGAGCAACCAGAAAGAGAAACATTTATGTTTGACGCAAGACAAAAACAATTTTGGAATATCAGTAAAAAGTGAATAATGCCTTGATCAAATTCGGATTGTCTGTATTCGAAGAGAAGTCATTATAAAAAAGCCCCGGGGAACTCCCAGGGACGCTAATCAAATGCCATTAACCATTAAACCTTATCCTATTAGAACAAATTTAATGTTTTTTGCAGATTATAGAAAATAAATATATATATAAAAAGTGGCTATGTTTGTATTCTCATAGTGATCTAACCGTTATTAAGCTGTAGTATATTACTAAATTAATAGGCGGTTAAAGAATGCAGAAGTAATTACATAGGTTTTACATTTGTCGCTTTACAAATAATTATATGAGCGTTGAAAAAAAAACTGAAATATTTAAAGAACTTATTGATTATTACAACTTTGAAAAGTTGATTGAATATTCAGATTATCTTGATGGCATATCTGACTTTGAGCGGGAAAAACTTAAAAGAGCTTTGAAGGGAATAGCGCCTTTATTTAATAAGGAATTTTCTTCATTTCAGCCGAACGACTTTCATCCAATACTTCCATATTTTAGCAATGATGCTCTTTGGAGCAAACAATGGATAATTTGGTTAAACAGTGTTTTAAGTCAAATTCTAAATGCTAATAATTTTCCTTCGCTTCATAAGCGGCTAATTAGTACATCGAAATTTGATGAAGCGTTATCTGTGATTGAGGCGACATATCGATTTCTGCATGGCGGATTTGATATATCTTTTGATCCACCTACTCAATTCGGCAATAAAAAAAGAGAAGCGGATATTTTGCTGATAAATCCTGAAACATCCGAACAGATATATGTTGAGGTATCCTGCTTGGGCCTAAGTCAAACTGAGCAGCATGATCATGAGATTTGGAGTATAATTGCATATTTTGCCCCAAGATTCCTTTTCTCTGGAAAAATCTTGAAACCTCTTTCGCCCGATAGCTTCCATTTATTAAAAGAGCAAATAACACAATTCTATAAAAATAGTCACGATGAATTCAAAGAGTTTAATAAACCGGGTATCATTGATCTTGCTATTGCCCCATACAAGGATAGAAAGATGCTGGAACTTTGGTGTAAAGAGAGGAATTTTGAAGTAAATGCCTTCGGATTTCCAGATAGTAAATCTCCGATACATCGTCTGGCTACAAAGCTAACTAATGAGCAAAAGCAACTGCCGGAAGGAACTCCCAGTATAGTTTATTTGAAAACAAAAGATTTCCTTTTTTATATTAATGACAAAGGAGCCTTTATGAATGAATTGCAAGAAATTTTGCACAGGCGGAAACATATCTTTGGGTTGCTGTTGAGTGAAGAATCTCTTAACCGATTAGATCAAACTACCTTTGTGAAAGGACTTAACATTTACATATCGACACCAAGAGGAAAGAATGAATTACTTAATGATAATCTGATTTTCATACTAAATAAATATTCAGAACAAAAAATATCACCTAATATTTTGGATAAAATTATAAAATCAATTACACTAGATTAGTTTTGTTAGGAAAACAAATTATTAAAAATATAAAATGGACGGTAAATCGATACAGTGATATGATAAAATTCAACTTTCAACTTTTATGTTTCGTGGTTTCCCCAATTTTTTCAGGAATGTTAACAAGTGTTGTTACTGTTACAGGGTTTTGGATTGCGTTTATTTATAAGCGGAAAGAAATAAAATATAGCAGATTACATGAAGAAAGGTTTATTCTGCTAAAAGACCTGTATAAGGGATTAATTCATCTTGATATTTATATTCGGGAGTATATTAAGCCAAACAACTTTTTATCAGATACACAATACAATTTTAAAGGGTTGGCGGAGATGTATAATGCATTTTTAAAAGAATATTTGGAAAATAAGGTTTTTATTCCTGCTGACGTAGCTATTGAAGTTGAAAAATTTAGAACTTATTGCAGTGAGGCCATTGATGAATACTACCTTTTTGAAAAACATAAAAATACAAACGGAAAGCAAGGTAAACCTCCAGAACAAAGTAAAATAGATGAAATGGAAAAAAGGCTTAAAAATGATCTTCCTAAAGTTTTAAAAACAATTGAAAATAAGTTTCAAAAAATATTTCGGTAGACTTGTTTTTCGATGCAAATTAATTTCATCCTTAAAGAATGACAATGCAAGATTTTGACTTAAGCAAAATTAAATATTATCCCGATAGATTTTATGTCTGCCTTGATGGATTTGACATTGATAATCTGACGACTTTTATAACCGATCTTAACATTGGGCAGAAACAGGCGATTTTCATTCATGAGTATTATCACTACTTGACTAATATTTCAACTTTTCCCGGAATTAGGCAGTTTCATTTAAACTTTTGCGACCGGTTTCGCTTAGTAACTATTTTAACTGCTAAAGAAGGAATAAAAGCTTATCCAATTAACTCGAACAAATTTAGTAATTGCAAGGACGATATTGATTATTGGAAAACCGTTTCAGAAATTATGGAAGAAGATGATATTGATTACAAACTGGTTGAAGAAACGCACCTATCTTGTAATAAAAAATTTGATATAATATCAATTGGATTTGACATTAAACCTATGGATATTGTAATTCGGGGAATAAAAATAAACGGAGGAAGGAAATTAGTGAAAGTTGAAATTGCTGGTCTCATAAGCATCCAATCGTTCTACTTGACATTTGGAGCAATAGATGAATTTTTAAGTTCGTCGATAGATGAATATTTATACGAAAATGACTTGTCAGATATAAGTCCGAGTATGTTAAGTCAAAGACCATTTTATCCATACGGTTTTTTTGACAAATTATTATCTCATTATGATATTCCGAGACCTTCGGCATTTGAAAAGATTTTAATTGCGTACTTTTCGTTAAACTCATTTAATCCCCCAATTAAACTTATAGAAATTCTGGAAAATTTGAAGAATGGTGGTTATTCGGAATTTCAAAATGATCCTGAAAAATTTCTGCTGGCACATTTTATTGAAACGCCTCAATATAAAGAAACGCTAGATGGCATAAATGATTTTGCGAACGAAACATTTAGCCAGGGCAGAATACATATTTCGCAGGCATTGAAATATTATTATGATAAGTTTTATGTGGCTCAAAAACTTAAAGAAAATGATTTCTTCTATTTTATAAGACCATTTTTTCAAACAGATCCTGACAAAACAATAGCCAAGCAAAAGTTTTTATTTGCATTGTCAAGAATTATAAACCAATTCACTCCACCAGTTATTTTGAAAGATAAGGGTTTCTACTACGTAGATAAGCTAACAACGTTTGGGGAATCAACAATGTTAATAATAGCGTCTTATGAAATTTTTGAAAGTTTAAAGACTGAGGCTATTGCCAAACGGCCTGAATATTTAAAAGCAAAATATACGTTTCCCGACCGCGACCCCAATTGCGACAATTTTGAAACATTCCTTCCGCCTCCAATTAAGGGTATAGCATTTCAATTGGCATTAAATGAATTAAATCTATTTGGATTATATCTTCAAGAACTTGAAAGCAGAAGATTAAAAAGCGAATCTGATGTGTAATATATGGGCCGTAATGTTTTCGACTGCCGATTGGAATCTTTTCCCTAAATCACATTGTGTTCCTGTCGGTGAAGAAATGCCAGCATTTGACTCAAAGTTCAGCGGGGCAAAAAGGGTTTATATGTAAATTCCTTTTTTGGACGCTAAAGGCTGCTATTTCCTTTAAGTCTTGAATAAATGAGTTTGAAATTTATCCAGTTCTCCCGGGTCATATAAGACGGTCAAAAACACAGAAGTCTTGTAATTTTATTAGATACATATATTGTATATTTTTCATGTTATAGTTATAAATTTATAACTTCTGGATACTAAAACCCACTTATAAGGCGTAGTATTTACAACTTTTATACAACACTGGCATACAATATGATGGGTTTATTTAATATTATTCTCAGTGTATACCCTTCTATACTCAATCAAAATTCAGATTGTCGTTTATAGGCAGTCATGGAAGTTTGAAGATTAGCAATCAACGACTTCGCCTCGTCCTCGAAGCCTTCTTTGATTGATGCCCAACTTGAATCCATTCTCTTTTGGGTAGTCATAGGGTACTTCTTGGGACAAGTTTCTGAGCTAGTAAGAATTCCTAGCCCAGGACCGTTTCCTTCCCCGGTTTGGTAGTTATCAATATTAGAAATCTGATATTTGTATTTCCCATCCTTTACCCATATATCTATAGAAAATTCAAAAGAGGCTGGATACTTTTTACTAACTCCGAATACTTTACTACTGAAAAATCCGCGAGAAGCTGCTTTTCCGCTCAATTGCCCAGCATCTTTGTCCTGAATTTGTAATACGGACTTTGAATCCTTAAAAGTGTAGTTAAACCATTGGCGAGCTGCGTTATAAAGGTCACTTTTAGAGGCGCTGTCGATCTTCACCACGCCTATGTAAGTAACTATCGAATCCTTTTGCGAGAATGCGATGACAGGGCTGGCAAGTAAAATGAATAAAACATATTTCATACTGAAAGGGTTTAAAAATCGGTTCAGAATCATGATCCAAGTATTCATAGTTGACAGTATCATTTAGCGGTAGTGGAATTAATTTGAATAGTTGAACAGCAATTTGAGGCGTTCACTATTTATCTGAAAGTAGTTGAGATTTTTTAAGAAGCTCTCCCCAAACCAGACAAAGCTCTGCATATTGAGAGCTATCATGAGTTAATTCGTCCAGTTTGGGAACAACAAGCCCCCTTTCACGTATTGTAACCTGCTTAACCGGCCGACCCAGGTAATTCGATGCTTCTTTGAAAAATGTCTGCAGTAGCTCCGCGTTAGAGATCATAATTATGCATTTTTGACTGATGACGAATGTTTGAAATTAATCAAAAGAAAACAGATTGAGAAAATATGACCCAACGTTTTGCTCTTTAGCTATGCATTTCACTTCGAACTTTCACTCAAATAAGGATTCCGCAAAAAAAGGCATGCCATTCCTATCGGCGTCAGAATTGTTTGGAATGAGTGTCCAAAAACTGCTTCATCATAGCCCATGTATCTTCTGGAAAGTTCGAAGTGTATAGTTGTAGTCGAGTGAGGCAGTTTGCATAAGGAATGCCTGAAACAGCGTCCAAATTATAATGCTCGATATCCTCGTATTTTCCCATTTTACTTGTCCAATAGCCATTGGGAAGCAAACGAGCTACATGTTTAAAGTCTTTATCTTCATCCTCAAATAGTGCAATTTTATCTACCCCTTCTTAGGGTACCTTTAAATACTCCCTACCAAAAAACCATTAAGGGAGTGATTGAAACAAAAACTGCACTGTCCTCGCATAAGCACTTACTATTTTTATAGAACACACCTTTTCCCTTTCACATTTTAGTCGGATCAGGCATGTCTTATTAATTATATAAGTTGGATAGGAAATCCCCTTTTTAGATTTTATTATTTATTAACGATTAAAACCTTAATTATGAAAAAGATTTACTTTTTATTGGCTATGTGCCTATTGTTCAAAACAACAATTTATGCACAATGGGCACTTACCGGCAATGCAACTATTGCCACAAATTTTTTGGGGACTACCAATTCTCAACCATTGAATATCAAGGTGAACAACCAAGAGGCTGGCTTAATTGATTTTACAAATGACAACACTTTTTTCGGTTACCTTTCAGGCAGCGCTAACACCGGTTCTTGGAATACTGCCTATGGGTACAAGAGCTTGACTACAAATACGAGCGGCCACTCGGATGCTGCTTACGGCTTTGAGGCACTTTTTTCCAATACCACCGGAACTTGGAATACGGGATTGGGCAATCAAGCTCTCTATAGTAACACAACAGGAAATTACAATAGTGGGATAGGATCGGGGGCTTTATACACAAACACCTCTGGCAACGGCGATGTCGCTAACGGATTGAATTCCCTTTATTATAATACCACTGGGAGTTGGAATACAGCCGTAGGTATCTACGCCTTGGAAAATAACACTACAGGGTTTGAAAATGTCGCTATCGGGGATTCGGCTTCATTTAATAATACCACCGGATATGATATTACAGCGGTTGGAGCGTTTGCAGGGCCCAACAGCATTTCTACAAATTTAACAAACTCTTCCGCCTTTGGTGCCGGCGCAACTCTTACTGCTAGCAATCAAGTTGTGATCGGGAATAGTAGTGTAACAAGCATCGGCGGCTACGCAAATTGGACGAATTTTTCAGATGGCAGATTCAAAAACAATATTCAGGAGAACGTACCGGGTTTATCCTTCATCAAATTATTAAGACCTATTACTTACAACCTGGATATTAAAGGGATCAATAATTTTCTACACCGGGGGAAAGAATTAATATCTACTACTACAGCAGAATCTGCAATATTACAAAAGGGAAAAATAGTTTATACGGGATTTGTTGCCCAGGAAGTAGAGGTTTCTGCAAAGAAATTAGATTACGACTTTAGCGGCGTTGTATCCCCACAAAATGATAATGGACTTTATGGCTTACGCTATTCGGATTTTGTGGTTCCTATGGTGAAAGCCATACAGGAACTTAGCAATGCCAACGATAGTCTTAAATCTGTTATTGAAGGTCTAAAAACAACAGAAACTAATTTACAGTCTCAGGTTAATATCATTATGCAACAACTAAATAGCCTGAAAGCAACTACGTTTTCAGGACAAAAACCGGCTTTGCAACAAAATGCGCCAAATCCTTTTAATAGCGCTACTACCATCAATTATTATCTCCCGAGCAACTCCACAAAAGCGCAATTAACAATAACAGACGGGCAAGGTCGTCTCTTAAAAGATGTTGTATTGAACAGTAGTAAGGGGCCGGGTCAGGCAATCATAAACGCTAGAGAATTAGCATCTGGAACCTATTTCTATTCATTAGTCATCAATGGAAAGAATATTGATACAAAGAGAATGGTTTTGACTAAATAACTTCCATAAACCGGATCCGACAACCGAGAGTGTAAAATTACTGTATCATACAATATTTTTGGAATCAATGCTGTTTAAACGGGCTAATCAGATGAACCGGTAATCTTTATCCTTCTTCGCGAATTCCACCTGCTGCCCGCTATAAGCCCAAGGTTTAATCTATAGCTATACATTTCGTTTCGAACTTTATCAGAAATAGGGAATCCACAAAAAGACATGGCGTTCCCATCGGCATCACAATTGATTGGAATGGGCGTCCAAAAATTGTTTCATTATACCCCAGGTATCTTCCGAAAAGTAGCTATGTTTAGAAAAGCATAGTGCAGGTATTCTGCGGTCACCTATGAAGGGCCGCCGTAATTTTGATAAGCGATAACTGAGAGTTTCGCAAT
>WNFI01364262.1_pt1 | contig 12724 bp, 10 predicted proteins | sample 5400471 | NCBI WGS metagenome assembly WNFI01 (sample SAMN13153348, study PRJNA577476) | soil metagenome | isolation source: 100 cm saprolite on Douglas fir-dominated hillslope | place: USA:California | collected 2013-09-17
GATACTGGAAGTGCACGCGTCAGCGTGCCCGTCGTTACGATCTCTCCGACCGCGAGTGGAGGATTGACCTGATCGCCCGCAAGAATATTGACGAGATGACGCAATGCCGACACAGGTCCACCCAATACGTTCATAGATTGACCATGATCGGCGATCACGCCGTTGCGCTTCAGATCGATCTCAAAGGACGAAAGCGTTCGCTCCCAATATTCGGCGTGCGCAGAGATTGAATAACAAGGCCCAATTAGCAAAGCACCATGTAGGCCGAATGCCGCGACCGTGTCAGGAGCGGAAAACTTCCATCCGGGAAAGATCGACTGTACGATTTCGAAAGCGTGCGCAACCCACTCAATGCTTGCTAGCAATGCTCTCTCATCGATGCTGGGAGCTGGCGCGGAAGCGAGCTTGAAGACGATTTCCGGCTCTATTCGCGGTTCAGCGAGGTCGACGAGCGAGAATGTGTTGTCGATCTCGGCGAGATTCTTTACCGTGCGGTCGTAAATGTATCCCCACATTGGTCCATACACATTGTATTCGGCCCAAATCGTCCGATTCGTGAAGCCGATCTTGCGTCCCACCGGCATTTCACCGCGCGACTCCCGCATGTGCCTTATTGCAGCGGTAACGCGGTAAGCATTATCGAGATCGAAAGAAGAAATCCGGGAAGAGATTGGCTCGATTTGACGGCCAGTATCAAGAGCGCTAAGCACCTCGGCAGCAACTGCCTGAATGTCGAGTGGCGCATCCACACTACCGTTCATATAGGGTTCTTTCGTCCTGATGGTATTGGTGATCAGGCGTCAAGCCTAGATTCTGAAGATCTGGCCCGGAATCATTGCACGAGGTTCTAACCAGGACAACCTTTTAGGAGATGCGGGAGTACCTCGGTTGCTTGCTATCGAACGGGAGCATAAAGTGTTTTCGTCTGCCCAGAAAACACCGGCCGTCGGACCATTCGCGTTGCCGGGCTACACAAACCGTTGACAGCGGCCTCAGATGATTGCCAAAGAAAATGCCTGAATCATTTTCCGTTTCGATTGACACATTAGATTCCACGTTTCTCGCTTCATTAGTCACCCGGCCTTTCGCGGGCGCGGCTACGCGACGATTGCCGTCGGCGAACTAACAAGGATCGTCTTAGAACGGAAATTGGTGCCGCAATATCGCACTTTAGAAGCAAATCAGCCCTCGATGGCCATAGCGCGCCGGCTCGGTTTCGTCCAGTATGCCACAAGCATGGCGATTCAATTCCGACCGTCGAGTGCCAAAACAACCCGCAGCCGAACGGCCTGACATATCGAGTTCATCCCTGCTGATTCCGTCTGTAGCGCCAGGAAACGCAACCAAAATCAAGTAATCCCACACGAGCTCGCGCCCTGCTTCGGCGGCTCCGGTTGCGTTTTAAGAACTCGAGCTCATCGATTCTTATAAGCCCTCCACTTGCCCAAACCCGCCCGGCGAATGCCAGATTGGGATGAAGGAATTTCCAATACTCCATAACCCCGGCTGACGACGAGTTCGAGGACGATTCAGAGCTACTTGGAAGTCCGTCAGTGGAGAGTCCAAAGCGGGAACTGATCCCCCACCTTAAGTCCCGGGTCCCGGTAATAGACCAAATCCATCCGGCCATCCTTAAGAGAGCCGCTATAGGGTTTAATCTCTCCAAAAGCGAGAGTATTAAACGAGCCGCGATACTTGGTGCTGATTTGGACAATCACCTGATACTGATCACCTCGTTCTTCGATCGCGATCACTTTTGCGGGAAGCGAGGTCATCTAGGAGTGATATTTCATACGTCTAGTCGGCTAGAGTCCAGACTACTTTTGGCGAATCCATCTACTGCACAAAGTTCGAATAGTCTTCCTATGCACACGATCTCAAACATCACACCGCATTCTCCAAAAAAACTAGTATTCTAAGAAGAATCAGATCCATATTACCTTGCCCTCCCAGCCAAAGTGGCTGATTTAATCCCACGGCCTTAACCTTAAGCCCGACGAGCAGCCTTCTTAAGATAGTTAGGATCGCTCCTGGCCTCGCGTAATGACCAAACGATCAACTCCTAGTACGGCGTGCTTTGGTTTTTGAGCCAATAAGGCCGTCTAACAATGCTATCCAGAAGGAATGGTACAGCCTGCAAAGGAACGCCGACAATTAACTGTAAAATTCATTTCCGCGCATAGAAATGGAGCGACCAGAAATCGTTGAACTGTTTTATTCCGCTCTTGTTGGTCCCAACGATTTCGAGCAGTTATTTCCGTTCCTTTCGCTTAACGTTGAGTGGCTTCTTTCGGCAGCGGATCCTCATACCCTGGGTGAGGAATCCCCTTCGAATGCCATCAAGTTCTCAGGCAAGGAGGGCTTTCGACAATTAGCGCTTTATTTCCGTGATAGCTTGAAGGTGATTTCTGGAGACATGACCGGATGTATTACGCATCATCACCTGGTTTTCGCGTTTGGAAGGGTTCGACTGCGAAGTCCTGGAACGGGGCAATTAGTAGAAACAAATCTCGCTGCCAAAATCACATTTCATCGTTCGAAAATCATTAAAGGCCAAATACGGATCTCTTGGCCCCTGGTCTTTTAAATTGTTCGCGGCGGTTATTTCTATCTCCAGTTTAATTCCCTCCTTTGTCCCGCTGGCCCAGAACCGGTTCCCTAAAATCCCGGTTTCGCTCCCCATGAGATCCACCTAGCGAACACAAGAAAACAGAACAATATTGTTGGCAACACGATCCACCATTTCGTCGTTCCTGAGATTTCTCCTTGTCTGCAGACTCTAACCGAGAGGTTGCTGGTGCGCACTGCTTGACGCGTTTGCGCAAGGCCGGTTTTTTCGCGGCGAGCGGTCCTTCTGGGGTCAAGAAAGGTCCGTCTTTCCGTTAAGCCCAACATGTACATGTATCGTCAGAAAGCCGGCATCGTTTTCTTCTTTACAGGTGAATCCTTTGTCCCCTGTTGCCACTTAGCGCGCGGACTCTTCCTAGCTTTACTGCGCGAGTGTGTTGTCGATTTTCCAAAGAAAGTGCAAGGGGACAAATTCAATTTGCAAGTACGATCCTGATTTGATATTCAATAACGACTCACGGAGCGAAAAAGCATTGCAGTTAACGGAGTTCTGAACGCGAATAGCCAAAAGGCCAGCGGCTATGTTGTCGAACGTTACCGTTAGAACGCTCTCCGAAGCATTACTACAACTCTACCGGGCCGGAACGCGTGGCGATTTCCCCGGCCGATTACTTGCTTGTCTCAAGGTTTGTTTTTTGGGCGATTTCTATTCGTACAATGAACGTACGGAACATTGTTCTGAGCGGATCAAATTATATCCGGCCTCAGCCGTTAATCTAGACCTTCTGCGCGGATGGATCGACCAAACACCAGATATTCGCGGCGTTTACAAACATAGCGGTACTCCGGGAATCTTGCACTTCTGGGCACCTCTTCATCGGTATGGCTCCGAGCTCCACGGCGAATTGTTACTTCTGCTCGGCCAGCGGCATAAGCTTAGAGCGGTGATTCTTGATGAACGTTCTCGAATTAATGTCGTGGTAAGCCGGTCCTCTCAGTCGTTTTCCGGCGAGGAGTGCCAAATGCTGGAAACGCTGCGCCCACACATAGCCCAGGCTTACCAATCCAGTAAACAACGCTCTTTTTTATCTGAAGCAATTGGAGTGGCCAATGTCGGCCTCCTCGTGACCGATCGACACGGAAATCTCCACTATGCAACCGTGAAAGCCAGAGAACTCATGAGACGGCATTTTCATCTAACATCGGACTTAGCGCTGCCCGATTGCATACAGGCCTGGCTCAACCAAGGACAAGAACTTGATAGCGTTTATCCGTTGCCAGATCTCACGGTCGATTTCGGCCCAATCACTCTCACGGTGCAGATGATGTCAAAGACTGGCGCTCCGGAGTTCCGTCTATTGTTAGTTGAAACTGTAAGGACGCTCGACGCACAAAGGTTAGAAAAGTTGGGCTTAACTAAGCGGGAGGCAGAAGTGCTGTTCTGGACAAGTCAGGGCAAGAGCAACGGCGAAATTGCAATTATTCTCGCCTCTAAGGTCCGGACTATCGCAAAGCATCTGGAGAGAGTGTTTGCCAAGTTAATGGTCGAAAATCGGACCGCTGCTGCTCGAGCGGCTCTTGCAGCGATGACCCGAGCCCGTGGTGCAGGCGGAAGACCATATATGAGTACCAGGGACGCTGCTTCGAATTGAAGCCAGAACTAACCTCGTCCCATGCCGAACCGACCATGCCAGCCCATGAGGACGTGACGACTTGGTATCCCACTCAGTTAACTCTCTTCTCAGATGACAAACCCGACCGCTTCTTCACCGTCATCAAATTTTGGATGGATGAAACTTCGGGCGTTGCACTCGCGCTTTAGACTGGCGTTCCTTCCTATCAAGTCGAAGACGGGGAGGGCAGAACTCACTTACTGATTCACCTACCAATCGAAGAAGAGGATGAAGACCGATGGTGTCTTTGGAGGCCCGACCAGGCAGGATTTGATTTGAGGTCGATCTTTGAGGCTGCGCTAATCGAGGAATAGACCGGCATTCAGAAAAACGCTCTAAAATCCGATTAGAGCACATTTGAAAAGGTGCCCGCTATCCTGAATCCGTCGGAAAAGCCATTCGCGGGCCGGCCCATTGGAACCACATCAACCTCACCGACGATTATTCCTGGCGCCAGAACGAACGCGTCGAGAAGGGCGGTTTTCCGACCTCTCAGGTTTCCGCCCCAGCTTAGCGTACAATTTTTCCATTTGGTGTAGTCAGCCTTTTATTTTCAGAACGACAGCCCGGGTTACACACAAGGAGGCCAAATGGCTTCCTGCTCCGAAAAGCCTTTCAATCTGACTATGCGGCTCTATATTCCGTGTCCGACGCGCTGACCGGTAAATGAAACCTGCCGCTACTCACCAGAGGCCAGGCGCTTCCGACCATTACGACTCCACAAAGGAAAGGCTATGAACGAAGTCGCATCTTGTGAGGAGTTGGCTAGCCAACAGGTTTCACGACGCCGGGTTGCTATCATTGGAAGCGGTCCCGGTGGTTTAGTGGCGGCAAGATACCTCAAACATCACGGGTTCGAGCCGGAGGTCTTTGAGCAGGACGACGACATCGGGGGTCAGTGGAACGTTCGCTCTCCTCACAGTGGCGTCTGGCCTTCGATGGTGACCAACACAAGCCGATGGCTAACCTGCTTCAGCGATCTCGCTTTAGAACCGGGGGCTGCGATTTTTCCATCCAACAAGGAGATCCTTGCGTATTTGAAGCGTTATGCACGGAGATTCGACATCCTTCCACAGGTTCGCTTTGGTAGCCGCGTCGAGTTAATCGAGCGCAACGCGCAAGGAGTTGGATGGCTAGTGCGATCCAACGGCGCAGAAGAGAAGAGCGAAATTTTTCCGTATGTCGTTGTCGCCTCCGGGCGCTTTAACAAACCCCTGGTTCCGCCGCTGCCTGGGCTCGATTCGTTTTGCGGTCAGCTTGGCGTGCTCCACAGTTGTGGATATAAGGATCCGGAGAGCCTCCGCGGCAAGCGCGTGCTCGTGATTGGTTGCGCCATCAGCGCGCTCGAAATCGCAAGTGACCTTGCAATGCTTGGCGCCTCGCGCGTCGTATCAACCTATCGCTGCCAACGCTACGTCATGCAAAAGCTTGTGGCCGGGGTACCAAGCGACGTGTTAGCGTTTACCCGCTTTGCTGCGCTTAACGCCGAGGTGACTCCACGGGAACTGCTTAGCGAGAAAACGCAGGACTACATCCTTCGGGTTTTTGGCAATCCGGAGCAGTTTGGCGCGTTCAGACCGGCCGGTAATTTTTTAACCGTTGGACGGGCATTGACCCAGCATTTTCTGCCGCTGGTTGCTGAAGGCCGGATTGCCATTAAGCCCTGGATCAGGGAGGTCCAGGGCCGGAACGTTCGGTTCAGCGACGAAACCTGGGAAGAGTTTGACGCAATCATCTTAGGTACTGGCTTTGAGTTGAGTATCCCATTTTTGAGTCCTACAATCTCTGACCTCCTCGATCTGGACGCTCTGCATGCCGACCTGTACAAATTCACATTTCATCCGGACTTAGCCGGCCTTGCTTTCCTTGGTTTTTGGGAACAAACGGGACCTTACTTTCCGCCACTGGAACTACAAGCTCGCTGGATCACTTATGTCTGGAGTGGAATACGACCGCTTCCCACCCGGAGTCAGATGAATGCTGCAATTGCAGCATACCGGGAAGCGCGAGGAGAATCGCAACTGCAGGCGATGCATCGCATGGCGCTTCTGTTCGCGCGCGAAGCGGGCGTTGAACCCGATCTAAAGGCGTGGCCACAGTTGGCTCCAGCGCTATTGTTTGGTCCGCTTTCAGCGATTTCATTCCGCTTGAGCGGCCCTGACCACCTCCACGACATTGAAGCGCGGGTCGCAGCCGAAGCGCGAGCGGTAGGGACGGCTGTCGGTTCCACGTTTTCGAGTGAACAGGTGTCGCAACTCCAAGATTTAGCCGCCGCTCGCAAAGACCCTGAATTTGCCGAATTTGTCAGCCGCATCACGAAGCTTTAGCAGGTCAGAGTCGAGCATTTCCTTCTCTCGGAGGCCATCTGACTGATAGTTCACATGCCGAGCCGGAGGCTGCACATAACTACGGCTTCGACAAGCATGATAGGATGTCGTCGTTGCGCTGCCAGAATGGACCGTGCTACTTGGATGCGCGCCGAAACTTGTAACGACATTCAAAAGCAGGGCCGCAGAGAAGCTGTCGGACTTGTCGTATTAGAGCGGTTCACGGTCATCAAATTCTGGATGGACGAAACATCGAGCGTTGCCCTAGCGCTTAAGACCGGCGTTCCTACCTACCAAGTCGAGGACGACGAAGGCAGAACTCATTTATTGATTCACCTACCAATTGAGGAAGAGGATGAGAACCGATGGTGTCTCTGGAGGCCCGATCACGCAGGGTTTGATTCCCGGTCGATCTTTAAGGGTGCCCTGGTCGAGGAATAGACCGGCAAAGATGAGTATTTCAAGAGATCGAGGGGATTGCCGCAGAGAGTCATGTCTTACATAGCCGTTGTCCAATTGAACTGACTTAGCGGCATGGTTCCAAGAACAGCAAATAGGTAACAACGATAGCTACACTATTTTATCACGGTATTGGCCGCAGCGGAGCGGGCGTCCGGTACTGAGCGAAGCCCCACGTGGGAATCGTCGGGATGTTCAACGCGTTAGTTAACCCTATCAGGCCGCCGCAATCTCCTGTCGGGGGAATATCAAAATAACCGCGATTCAGGCAGAGTGTTAGTCGGACTAAGCTCCCATAGCGGTGGCCGATCAGATGTGATAGAGTTGGTTTCTTACGGATGGGCCGGACAAGCTTTAGGGCCGAGGGCAATTCGTAATTCTTGCCCAATCATGCGGCGGTGCAGTAAAAGAGAAGTATACCCCGGCGGAATGGCCTTCCTTCTGAGCCGATCCCGGCTACTCGCATACTTCGCGCTGTTCTGGGTTGCGTGGTGCAACGCTGAGGTCGGTGGGCGGCTCGAAGCCGTCAGCGCCCTGAAAAAAACAGTGCTCGTGCTCTATGGGGATCGGTTGTCCATCCCGGCCATGAAATCGACGGAGCAAGGTTTGATGGCTGGCCTGTCCCGTGGGCAGGCGGAAGATCTGGAAATTTTCTCCGAATACCTCGATCTCGGGCGTTTCCCGGCGGCTCAGTATGAGGGCGATCTCGTGCGTTACCTCCGCACGAGGTACGCGGCGCGAAAGCCAGACGTAGTGATCGCGGTCGGGAGTTCCGCGCTGGAACTCGCGGTTGCGCACCGAGACGAGCTCTTTCCGGGCGTGCCGATTGTCTTGGCGAATGTGGATCTTCGTGAGGTGGAGGCCTCGGAAATGCCACCGAATGTCACCGGGCTCTCGATGGCTTGGGACTATCAGCGAACGGCAGAGCTGGCGCTCCAACTGCAACCCGAAACTCGAGAGATCGTTTGCGTCGGCGGCTCTGGAACCCAGGAGCAACAGTGGAACAATGAAGCACGCAAGGTCCTGGAGCGCTTTGCGACCCGGGTTCGCACCCGCTGGTTGGACAAGTTGCCGTTGCAAGCCGTGTTGGATGAAGTGGCTCGATTGCCACTTGATTCGGTGGTGCTCTATGTGCCAATGCGGCGCGACGGGGCGGGAAAGTCGGTCTCGCCTTTTGAGGTGGCCCGGCGGCTCGCTGAGGTTTCCAGAGTGCCGGTCTACGGTCTCTCTCGATCCGAACTTGAAGAAGGAATCATTGGCGGAGCGTTGCTGGATTTTTCGGAGATGGGTCAGAAGACCGCTGCACTCGCCTTCCGCGTGCTGGCCGGGGAAAGGCCGCCCGCGCTCTCGCCACCAGACCCGGCGACCAATCCACTGTTCATTAACTGGCATGCACTCAAAAAATGGCATGTCTCCGCGAGCCAAATTCCTGGGGCAGCTACGGTGCGAGATCGGGGCCCAGGGCTGTGGGAGCGGCACCGCCGTCTAATCCTCACGACGACTTCGGTCGTTGGCCTGCAGTCGGTGCTCATCGTGTGGCTGATCGTTCAGCGATTACGACGGAAGCGGGTGGAGCGATCGCTACGGGAAAGCGAGGCTCGTTTTCGCGCCATGGCCGACACCGCGCCTGTGATGATCTGGATGTCGGGCACAGACAAGCTGTGCACCTTTTTCAACAAAGGTTGGCTCGACTTTACCGGTCGCCCATTGGAGCAGGAGCTTGGCAATGGGTGGGCAGAGGGCGTTCACCGCGAGGATTTCGACCACTGTCTTGAAGTCTATGTTAACTCTTTTGATGCCCGGCAACTGTTCACGATGGAATACCGCTTGCGACGAAATGACGGTGAATATCGCTGGGTTCTGGATAATGGAGCGCCGCGCTTTGCCTCCGATGGCACCTTCCTCGGGTACATCGGCTCCTGCCTTGACATCACCGAGCGCAAGCAGGCGCTGGAACGGTTCCGGCTCGTCGTGGAAGCTTCGCCCAACGGCATCGTCCTGGTCAATGCGCAGGGTCACATCGTGTTGGCGAACGCTTGTGTCGAAAAACTCTTCGGTTACACACGCCAGGAGCTCATCGAGCAAACCATCGAACTCCTCGTGCCCGAACGGTTCCGCGGCGAGCACCCGGCTCATCGGGCAGGTTTTCATGTCGCGCCTGCGGCGCGAGCCATGGGTGCCGGCCGGGAGTTGTTCGCCCAACGGAAGGACGGCACCGAGTTCCCCGTCGAGATCGGGATCAGCCCCATTCAAAGCCTGGAAGGCACGCTGGTTTTGAGCGTCATCGTGGACATCTCGGCCCGCAAGCAGGCCGAAGCGGAAACACGGCAACACCGCGAAGAAATCGTGTATCTCAGCCGCGTCGCGATTATGGGAGAAATGGCCGGATCGCTCGCGCACGAGTTGAACCAGCCGCTCGGTGCAATTATGACCAACGCTGGGGCTGCCCTGCGTTTCCTGGAACGCGATAGCCTCAGCGGCGAGAAACTGCGCGAAGTCCTTCAGGATATCGTCGCGGACAGCAGGCGAGCCAGTGACGTAATCCACACGGTTAAAGGAATGGGGCGTAAGGAAGAGGGTGCCCGGCAGCTCCTGCACCTTAACGACGTGATTGCTGAGGTGCTCAGGCTGACGCGCTCCGATGCGCTGGCACACGATTGCACAGTATCGACCGAGCTCGATCCGGCGTTGCCTAAGGTCGAAGCTAATTTGGTGCAACTTCAGGAGGTGTTTCTCAACCTGATCCTGAACGCCTTTGAAGCCTTGGAAGAGGTGCCGAGAGTCCAACGCCGCGTCATCATTCGCACAGAGCGCGATGGCGATGGCGCGGTGCGCGCGTGTGTGCGCGACTTTGGCACCGGGTTGCCGGCAGATCTATCGGAGCGGGTCTTCGACCGATTTTTTTCGACTAAGCGGGAGGGTATGGGGATCGGGTTGTTCATTGCGCGGTCAATCGCTGTTGCGCACGGTGGCACCCTCTACGCGGAGAATGCGGAGGGCGGCGGCGCCCAGTTCTGGTTGCGACTTCCGGCGTCAAAGGAGATCGGCGTATGACGCTTGCTCACACACTCGTTTACGTCATTGACGACGACATCTCGATGCGGAAGGCCATCGCCAGGCTCTTGGAATCGGAGGATTACTCGGTGGAGATGTTTACCGGGGCGCGAGAATTTCTTGCTCGGGCTCCCCATACCGGTCACTCATGCGCGATTCTCGATTTGAACATGCCCGGATTAAATGGTCTCGAACTTCAGGAGGCGCTGGCGGGAAGGGGTCGCGCGGAGCAGGTCATTTTCATTACGGGCGGTGCTAGCGTGCCGACTTGTCTGCAGGCGATGAAAGCCGACGCTGTCGATTATCTACCGAAACCCTTCGATGACGAAAATCTCCTGAGAGCCGTCAAGCGGGCTCCCGAGCGGTCGTCCGAGCAGTGGCTCCAGCACTCGCAGCGCAAGGAGGTGCGTGATCGACTTGCAACGCTCACACCACGCGAGTTTGAAGTGCTCAAATGCGTAATTGCCGGCATGCTGAACAAACAAATTGCTTCACAACTCGGCACAACCGAGGGAACGATCAAAGTCCATCGCGGGCGCGTCATGGAGAAGATGGGCGCGACGTCCGTGGCGGAGCTCGTGATCCTCGCGCAGAAGGCAGGGATTGCACCGGCGTCGGCGGATGCTACTAAGGTCTAATATGCGCGCGCGATCTGAACGAGTAGCGTTATGACGCGATTCGCGAACGCCGAAAGAAAATTGGTCTGATCGTGCGCCTAATCGAAGCGATACTCGATTTCGCGTTGATCAGCGGCCTGCTGGCCGGGTTGGGGTTCCTAATTTCAATTACCGCTCGCGCTGTCTTTTGACCCGGAGAAAAATAAAAATGGACGTTAACTCATGTGCTGTCTTGCCTCCCGCCGCCGGCATAATCTGCCTCGTCGACGACGACCCTTCGATGCTGAAGGCGCTCAATCGCTTGCTCTCGTCGGTCGGCTTGCAGGCAAAGTTGTTTAGTGAGCCGCTCGTTTTTCTCGCGTACGTTATCTGCAATACTGTGGCTCTCGCGGTCATTGATATCTTCATGTCAGGGATGAGCGGCCTCGAAGTCCAGAAGAAGCTCCAAGTCGTTTCGCCGAAGACCCGCGTCATCATAAGTACGGCGAACGACCACGACTCGGTGCGGAACGCGGCGATACAGGCCGGGGCGATCGCCTATTTCGTTAAACCTTTTGACGTCGCCGCCTTTCTTGCCGCAGTGCATAAAGGCCTCGCCTCCCAGAACTGAACGCGCTGAATCACGCTGCCAAGTTACCGGCAACATCCACTCCGAGGTTGGTTGCCGAGATCTCGCAATTCAACGCGCTATCAGCATTCGCGCCAATTAATTTTTCGACACGCGAACAATCGAGAATCACAATGAAATCATGTTCTATAAGGGGTCCGCACACGACGGATCATGACACAGCGTGGAAAGGCGATATCAGTATTTATTATGATGCAACATCAGTATGTGTGATAGAGTTGACTATGCGCTGTTTCAGCACGTCTCTCCTCTCGGCTGGGAGCACATCAGCCTAACCAGTGATTACACCTGGCACACCAACAAACGAGTTGCTCAAGGCGGATTTCGACCCCTCCGTACTGGTAAAAAAGGTCTTTAGTACTCCTTAGCGTACGTAATATTCCCTTTCTTGAGGTGTGCCCTTACTTGTTTTACTTCCGGTTGCCAAATTTCTTGCTCAGATAGGAGTCCGCACACGAAACGGAAAATAAAGTACGGTAAGGAGCTCTGTCTCCTCGTGGGCCGCAGTACGAGGGCACGTCATGAGGAACGCCGGACTTCCACCAAAAAGGAGCGGGTCTCTTGCACCAGTCTTCGCGTAAAACGAGCTGTAATCGAATTCTGGAGCGTTTTCTTTTCGTTGAATAATCCTTGGAACGCTTAGGCGTACATTATTTTCCGTTTCGTGTGCGGACCCCTTATTGGGTCTTATCGCAGCTTCCCTTGTGTAGCCCCATCTCAACCGGAGAACGAAGCCACAATTCTCATTATTGTCCGGCCGCCTGGCAAGAACCTGGCGTTCCTGAAGGAATGGCGCTCAAGAAGGCGTAAATGGCTTCGAGGTCTCGACGGGTCATATGTCGAAAAATTGGCCACGGCATCACAGCTAAGAGACCGAATTTTGGATCGAGCGGATCATGACCGGTTCGGAGTGCGATCTCGAATTGTTGTAGAGTCAGCCCGGCCGGTTTGCCGGTGGAATCCGGGGTGAGATTGGCAGATACCACACCCTATGGCAATCGTTACATCCGCCTTGGGCGTTAACAATGTAACTACCCAAACCGACTAACTCAGGATCTTTGTCCCGCAGGTTCAGCCTTACCGGGGAAATGCTAAAACCAATCTGAATCTCGTCGGCCTCGCGACTGTCGCGATCTCGATCATTGTCGTCGCCTTTCAGCGGAGAATTGCTGAGAATGGTTACCGTAGAAAAAAGAATTACAACCGCAGCGGCCACTATTCGCTTCATAGTTTCGAAGTTAAGTTCCTTTCGTTAAACGCAGAGACATTGTCGATCACTGCGTGATCTCTATTATGGAGGGTGTCTCTATTACCTCGGTTAGAATTCGGCCTAATGCCAATCTAAACCTACCCCTTTAACTGTTAACGATGTTCCCGAACACCTGTTAACGATCTTCC
>WNFI01190366.1_pt1 | contig 12723 bp, 10 predicted proteins | sample 5400471 | NCBI WGS metagenome assembly WNFI01 (sample SAMN13153348, study PRJNA577476) | soil metagenome | isolation source: 100 cm saprolite on Douglas fir-dominated hillslope | place: USA:California | collected 2013-09-17
CGCTTTGATCGAGACGAAACGCCTCGGCGTAATTCGAGGCAGTCGCAATCGGGCGCGACTGCGACGCCAGCCCGGGGTAAGAACCGCTCGAGGTTTGCGGCAGTCCTCCGGCTTCGATGCCGGGGTAGAACGAACCGCCCACACAGGGTTCGAGCGCAGCGCGGTCCATGCCCTCGGGTGTGAGGTCCGGCTGAGGCGCCGGAGGGCCTGACCAGTCGTTGGTGTAGTTCGTATTGCTCTGCCATCGGAGCATGTGGCCGTACTGCTCCGGCGTCAGCCGATCCGTTTGAAATGATGTCGAGTCGTCGCCCGTGTCCGGCGGATTGATCTTCGGCATGTCATCACCGCCGCCGCCTGGTATCTTCAGCGAAGCGACGATCGTGTTGATCAAAGAGCTGTCGGTGACCGGATCGGCCCATGTCATGGCGGACGGCGGCGAAATGTCGATGACCCAGCGAATGTCGCGCGCACGCTGCAGGATCGGGTAGATGTCCTTGGTGTACGAGGTCGCCGTCGGCGCCGTCGCCAGGCTTGCCGCGACCATGACCTGCATGATGCGGTCGTACAGCGTGATCACACTGTCCTGATGCGGCGCGAACTTCGGTGGCGCCACGATCACCCAGGCGCCGGTGACGTCGAGCGTTGAATGATCGGAAAGCAGCGTGATTGTGGCCGTCACCGGGCCGTCCGACACATCGTCGAACCACTCGGTGTTCTGCCAGAAATCGCCGATGCCGTTGCCGGTTGGGTTCGCCGAATTCCCTGTGCCGCCGAGGACGAGCAGATGATTGTCCGTATCGGTGCGGATTTCTCCGAGCGGGACGGTCGTCGTCGTCCCCGAGAACTTGATCTTGCCGGTGTCGAATACCTGCCGCTGATTCGGTCCGTTGGCGCTGCGCGGACCCGGATCTATCGTCAGGTCCGACGACGACCCGCTGTTGCCGCGGCCGGGGAAGGCCGCTTTCTTGTTCGCCAGGTGAACCTTCCAGGTGATGTCTGCCTTCGCCTTCGTGATCTCTTCGACGGTCCCGTTGTCGTGATGCGCGAAGATACGGAAGCGGGCCGCCTGCCGCTTCACCCGGCACTGCGAATCCTTGAACCCTCCTGATGGGTTCGGTTGCTCGCCGATGTGCTCCGGTCCAACGAAGAAATCATCGCTGTTGCCGACGCGTGCAATTCCGATCGCAGGGTGAATTTTGAAGACAGTGGCCATGGGACGCTCCTTCAGCCTTGATAGTGTTCGGCAGGCCTCCGGCGTTACAGCTTGGGACCCTCGCCGGGGCGGCCCATCCCAACCATTGGTTGGAGGTCGAAGGCGGACTCATGGACACCGTTCTCTGATCCAGCCCTGAACGTTTCTCGAGCCTTCGGCTCAGGGGAAGCTCGCCATGTAGAACTCTTGGCAGCGTTCAACGTACATACTGCGGAGCTCGTCAGTTTGGAGGACGCATGACCTCACTCAGCAGGAACGCCAGAGTGGCAGGGGTTCTGTACATCGTGGCCTCAGTGGTTGGCTTCATGCGCCTCATGTACATACCCGCAAAGCTGTTCGTGTATGGGAACGCGACCGCGACGGCAAGCAATATCACGGCACACGAGTCGCTCTTCCGCTTGGGCATCGTCCTCGAGCCGCTCGCCGGCGCTCTGTGGCTATTCGTTCCGCTGGCGCTTTATCGGCTACTCAAGGACGTGGACCGGGAGCTCGCGGTGCTGATGGTGATTCTGGGCGCTTTGATGCAGGTGCCCTTGTTCTTCTTCAACACGATCACCGACGCGGCCGCCTTGCTGTTGATTCGCGGTACCGATTTCCTGTCAGTCATCAATAAGCCGCAGCGCGAGGCCTTCGCCATGCTGTTCCTCAGGCTGCACCACCAGGTTGACCTGGTCAACTTGATCTTTGGGGGCCTGTGGCTTTTTCCATTCGGCCTGCTGGTGTACAGATCGCGTTTCCTGCCTCGCTTCCTCGGCGTCTGGATGATGACGGGCTGCTTCGCCTGGTTGACGTTCAGCTTTACCGGCTTACTGCTCCCGGGGCAGGAGGACAAGATCCTCACCTTCGGCCAACCTTTCATGTGGGGAGAGATAGCAACGATGTTCTGGCTGGCGATCATGGGCGCAAAGGAGCGGCGCGTGGCCGTAGCAGAATCCTGAAGGCATCAATCCATCTTTGATAGCGCGTTCCATTGGATCACCGATCACACCGCGCTACTTCACCCCCAGCTCCTCCCGGATGAACTTCCACATGGCAGCGCGCATGTGAGCGACCAGAGCCGGATCGACCACGCCGTGACGGGACTTCGGATAGACCTGAAGTTGGTACGGCTTGTTCGCCTTCTCGAGCTCGTAGATGAACTGAATCGTGTTCTGCATGTGGACGTTGTCGTCGATCGTGCCGTGCAGCAGAAGGAGGCTGCCGTGCAGGTCCTTCGCAGCCCAGCGAGGAGCCGTGACCCGATAGCCCTCCGGGTTGTTCTGCGGCATCAGCATCACGCGCTCCGTGTAGATCGAGTCGTAGTCGCGCCAGTCGGACACCGTTCCGCCCGAGATCCCGGCGCTCCACATCGTGCTGTGTGTCAGTGCGAACGAGGTCATGAATCCGCCGTAGCTCCAGCCGTTCAGCAGCACGCGCGATGAGTCGATGTACGGTAGCGACTCCAGCCACTTCAGCCCATCCTCGAGATCGCGCAACTCCCCTTCGCCCATCCGCTTGTAGGATGTCCACGCCGACTCCTCACCCTTCCCGCTGGCGCTCCGGTTGTCGCAGATCCAGACGATCACCCCGTGCTGCGCCAGGAACTGGTGCCAGAGATAGGTCTGGCCGGCCCAGGCATTGCGCACCTGCTGCGCGTGAGGACCCGAGTACGTGTGCTCGTAGACGGGGTACTTCTTCGAAGGGTCGAAGTCGGGGGGCTTGATCAGCATGGCCTCCATGACGAAGCCGTCGCGCGTCTTCACCTGCACGAGCTCCGGACGGGCAATGTGCAGATCGCGCATGAGCGGTGCGTCGTTGGCGGCGACGACGCGCACCGCGGTGCCGTTGTTGCGATGCAGCGACGTCGAGGGCGGCGTGGCCGCATCGGAGAACGTATCGACATACAACGTCATCGCCGGGTTGAACAGGGCCACATGCTGGCCCGGCGCGTCGGACAGTCGTTTGAGGTCGCTGCCGTCGAGATGAACGCGGTAGACGTCCGTGCCCAGGACCGAGCGCTCAGTGCCGGAGAAGTAGATCCAGTCGTTGGCGGCGTCGACGCCATGAACCGCCCGCACTTCCCATGGCCCGTTGGTGATCTGGCGGAGAAGCTTGCCGTCGGCGGCATATTCATAGAGGTGCCTGAAGCCACTCCGCTCGCTGAGCCAGAGAAATGAGCCGTCCTTCAGCCAGACGGGATTACCGGTCGGTTGGGTCCAGGCCTTCGTGGAATCACGAAAGAGCGTTTTCGGAGTGCCGCCGTGGACCTCGGCAGCATCGAGGTCGAGCCAGGTCTGTTCGCGGTTCTGCACCTGGTACATGACGCGGGCGCTGTCCGCCGACCAGGTCACGAGGACGATGAGGAAGTCGCCGTTGCTGTAGCTCTCCGTGCTCACCTCGCGTGGCGCGGCGCCGGCAGCGGTGACGGTGAAGAGCTTGACGATCGGATTCGGCGCCCCCGCCTTCGGGTACAACTGGGCCTCGACGCTCGGCTGGTAAGGGATATGGTCGACGACGGCGAACCGTTTGACCGGCCTCTCGTCGAGCTGGAGGTAGGCGATGTGCGACGAGTCGGGACTCCACCAGTAGGCGCGGAAGTTGCCGCGGCCATACACCTCTTCCTGATACACCCAGTCGAGGATGCCGTTCTGGATATTCTCGTTGCCGTCCGTCGTGAGCTGGCGCTCGCGCTGGCTGGCAAGGTCGACGACGAAAAGATTGTGGTCGCGCACGAAGGAGACCGAACGGCCGTCCGGACTGAACACGACCTCCACCTTCGCACCCGGCGAGCTGGTGAGCCGCGTCATGGCGTCGGAGTCGAAGGTGTAAAGGTAGAGATCGTCGGCGATCGTGAGCAGCACGCTCTTCTTATTCGCGCTGAAGGTCCAGTGCTTCTCCCTCGCCAGTTCGGCCGCCTCCTCGGAGGTCACTCCCGCAATCTTCTTCGCCGCCGCTTCGAGCTTCGCGGCGTTGAAGAGCACGCGCCTATTACCGGTGTCGCTGTCGACGGCTGTCTGTTCGACGACCTTCTCGTCTTCGGTGCGGGGCCAGGTGACGGTCTCGTCGTCGAGCCAGACAAAGCCGGCTTGCGGATTCCCGGCGAATGCTACTTTCAGCTTCGGATCAAAGACGTTCTCGAGCGTGAGCTCGCGGATCGGCGCCTTTGGCGCCTGCGTGGTCTTGACGTCCTCGGCGAGAAGGGACGAGGTGAGGAGAACGAGCGCGGCAACGATCCGTTTCGTCAACATGGCAGGGCGTTATACAGCGCCGCGCTGGTTGGCGGAAGAGGAGCTGAGCATTTAGACTCATGACGATGCAGACCTGCCGGCTGGCAGCCGGCGGACCAGCCGGCAAGCTGCCGGCGCTCCGATCAGGATTGCGGCTCCCGCCCAACCCGCGTAAGATCGTTGGTCCCGGAGTTCCCAAATGGCCACGAAATGCTTCATGTGCGGTCGTGATATCTCGTCGGGCATCCTGTGCGAGAAATGCGACAAGCCCCGTCGACCGAAGACGGGAGAGTTTTCGCTGGGGACCAACGCCACCATGGCGATCCCAGCCCTGACCTTGCCGCCGGCGGCCACGCCTCCGCAACAGACATCCGCGGCGGTTCCACCGGCGAAACAGAGCCCCGCGAAGCAACCGGCCGCACCCGCGCCAGCCAAGCAGCCGCCTGCCGCGCCTCACCAGCATCGTGAACGTCCTCATCGCGTCCGGCGTGGCCTCGATCCTTCTCGGCGCCGATCGCAGCGTGAAGTTCGTCAGCGATGAAGCCAGGCGTCTGTTCGACGCCGCTCCGGCCGACATCAACGTCAAGTTCATCGAATCGAAGACCGGCGTCCGGATCGGCGATCTCTCGGTCTCGACCTCGGCCGGCGTGATGCTGCGCCATCGCAACATCCTCTACTCGCTGATCCCGCTGACCGGCGGTGCCAGCGGCGCCGTGCTGGTCTTCCGGTCCGCGGACGGCAGCGAAGCGCACCCATCGTTCGGCATGTACGTTCGCGAGACGATCTTCGGACCGCTTCGCGCGCTGCACGATTCGCTGATCGCGGCGGGCAGGACCCGTCCGCGCGACCCGCTGCTCGAAGATGCCGCGGCCACGCTCGATCAGGTCCTCTCGTCGCTCGAGCTTGCGCCCGGCGTCGAAGAGACGTCATCGATGCGTCCCCTGCCCACCGTCACCGACGTCGTGCAGAGAGTGGCCGATCGTTTTGTAGCCTTCGCCGATCTCAAGGCGATCAACCTGCAGGTCGACGCCCAGGAGCTGGAGGAACGTTTCCAGGATCATGACCAGCTCGCCGATTCGCTGGCCATCCTGATGGACAACGCCCTCCATTACGTCCCGCCAGGCGGCCAGGTCGTCGTCGGCGCCCGGTGGATGGAGCACAAGGGGAAGCCGCTGCTGCTCTTCTTCGTGATGGACAACGGTGCCGTCGTGCCGGAAGCGCTGCGTCAGACCATCTTCGAGCCTGGCTTCGCCTGGGATCCAGCATCACCGGAGCGAACGGGTCGCGGCCTCTTCAAGTGTCGCGAATTCGCCGTGGCCCACGCCGGATCCGTCTGGGTGGAGTCGAAGACCGGCAAGGCCTGCACCTTCTTCCTTCGCGTTCGTCCCGACAGTGCCAGATAACCCCAGATCCTGATGATCCCCCAACGATCCCTAGCCCGTGTAACCCCACCCGTGCCCGTGCCCGAGCCCGGATTCTTTGTGTCACGAACATTGCGCCTGCTCCCTCTCATGCTCGCGCTGCTCGCCACACCCCTCTTCGCCGCCGACATCACCCGGCAGTCGGTGCTCGACGGCATGAATGCGGCGCGTGCCGAGCGCGACCTGCCGCCGTTGCACTTCGAGTCCCGCCTCGACAGCTCCGCCGATGACCGGATGCGCGACATGGAGGAGATCGGGTATTGGAGCCACGAATCGCCCGACGGCCGCTCGCCGTTTCTCTGGTTGGGGCGGCATCACTATGACTTCTCTTTCGCCGGCGAGAACCTGGCCGTCGGCTTCGAGACCGCCGAGCTGCTCGTGGACTCGTGGATGGAGTCGAAGGGTCATCGCGACAACATCCTCTCGCCCTTCTATACCGAGTGCGGCATCGCCGTGATCGAAGGCTCTACCACCGGCCGCCGCGCGGGAAAGTCGATCGTGGTGCTCTTCGCCCGACCCAGAGTCCAATGAGCCCAGTCCTGAGCCCTAAGATCCTGACATTTGGCACGTTACCGTAAGGGATAGGAGGGAGGGGATGGCGAGAAGGTCGGCAGGCTTGTTCGCCGCTCCGGGCGCTCAGACGTCGTCCCCAAGTCACCCGGCAAGAACGTTTGGAAGGTGGCAAGAGAATGTTTGGGGGATTCTTTAAGAATCTTTCGCAGATTCTCAAGAACATTTGGGGGATTCTTAGAGAATGTTCTAGACATTCTTTAAGAACCTCTGGGATGTTCTCTAAGAACCTCCGGAGATTCTTCAAGAACATTTGGGAGATTCTTCAAGAATGCTTAAGCATTCTTCAAGAACATTTGGGAGATTCTTAGAAACGTCCGCGAGATCCGCGCGAATGTTGGTGAAACGATTGATTCTGTGCGGGTTAGCACCAACCGCCACCAGCCCGCCTGTCACTTTGATCAGCTTGCTGATCTCGCCCCTTGTGGCCCGCGACTCGCGAAATCAGCAGGTTCTCTCCGTCAATCGAGCCGCGGAGCGGCAAGGAATGTAGGCCGCATGCGCAAGCCGTGGTCACCGAGGCCGGGCGAATTCAGGCCGTGGAGCGGCGAAAGAGCGGCGACATGAATCGGGTGATGCTCGTCGCCGCCCCGTTCTTTCTCCTCTTCGCTGGACGACGAAGGACCCCCCCGCATGAATAAATTGCTCGCCCCTGAAGCCCCTCAGGACTCACCACTCAATACCCGCAGCACCGCCCTCACCGGGCTGGCATCAGCGCTCACGAGCCTGAGGGGGAGTGCGATCAACTCGTATACGCCATCATCGACGCCGTCGAGCACGACTCCTTCCAGGATGGCCATGTCGTGGTGAGCGAAGGCCTGGTGCGCTTCGAGCGCCTTGGAGTCGAATGGATCGACCGATGGGGTATCGATGCCGATCAGCATCACTCCCTGATGATGCAGTGCGTCGACGAGCTCGGGTGAAAGACTGGCGAAGTCATCGTTCCAGTCGCGCGGGTCAGGAAACGTTCCCGTGTGAAAGAGGACGCGCGGAGCATTGATGACTTTTCCTTCGATGTGGTGCGGCGTGATCCGCTCACCTCGCCTGACGTCGACGCTCACCACGGCACACCGGCCGATGTAGAAGTCGAGAGGCCGCGACGCGATGTCATCCCCGCCGGCCACGTAATGATTCGGCGCATCGGTGTGCGCGCCGACGTGCACCGTCGTCCGGATATCCGAAAGGGTGATGTTCGATCCGCCTTCAATGTCGAGATTGATCGTACGAGCGAATGGCGTGTCCCCCGGCCAGACCCGGATGGCCCGATCGATTGGGGGTGAGATGTCGTAGAGCGTCACTGGCGCCCTTCCGCTGGGCCGCGAGGTACGAGGTACGAGGTACGGGGCACGAGTGAACCCAGCCGCGATCGGGGATCCAGCCACCCTCGTACCTCGTACCTCATACCTCGTACCTCTCAGCCCACACCGGCAATCACCTTCATCTCAACCGAGATCGGTGTGGGCAGTTCATCGACGCCGACCGTTGTGCGGGTTGGTTGGATGGAGCCCAGGCACTCGGCATAGACCTTGTTGAAGCGCTCGAAATCGCGCTTCATGTCGGTGAGGTAGACCGTCACGTCGAGGATCCTGGCGAGGGAGCTGCCAGCCTCCTCGAGGATGGCTCGAAGGTTGTCGACTACCGCGCGGGTCTGCGCCTCGATTCCTTCCGGGATCTCGTTCGTCCCGGCCTTGCGAGGGCCGATGCCGCTGAGAAAGAGGAGGTCACCGACGCGTCGGGCATGCGGGTAGGGGCCGATCGGCCGGGCAGCGTTCGCGGTCATGATCACATCCGAAAGCGTCTCCTCCGTCTCGTAAATCCTTGGCCCCTCGGCGACCACGTTGTGCGTGTCGATGCCGCTCTCCGACTCGGGCTCCGTGAGAACCGACCCTTCGTCGAACTCCTTCTCGAAGTCCAGCTCCTTATGGGGCGCCGGCGTCAGCTCGACGATGGCGTTGCCCGTGCCCCACACGGGTTGGTAGTCCCACACTTTGCCGTCGTAGAGATTGCTTTCTCCGGTCACGGCGCCGAGCCACCAGATCGCTTTGAAGCCCATATCGGCGTTCGCTTCCCGACCGAACTCGCGCGCCACCTGGGCCACGTCCTCGAGTCGCCCTTCGCCGAGCATCTCCAGGATCTTGCGATTCCACTCATCATCCTTCATCGAGGAGATCCGGTCATGGGCAGGATCGATCTCGCCGACTTCGTAACGATTCGAGAGGTTCGTTACGCAGACCACGATCGTCTTCCGGCCATAGCGATCGAGCGCCGTCCGCGCGACGCGCCCGAGAGCCCGGGTCTCGTCACGCTCCGCGTAGATGTTGCAGGAAACGACGGAGGCAGGGATGCGATTGTTCGGATTGAGCAGCTTGAGAGCGACCACGGTGCCCGTGTCGATGGGAAAGCCGTGGTAGTTCACTGTCGAGGCTTGCATCCCAGCCTGGCGAGCCAGATCCTGGTACAGCTTTCCGAATTCAGGATCGATGCGGAACTCGTAAGGGATCTCGCCGAGCTCGTACCAATTCTGATCGACCAGCGTCCAGCGCGGGCAGGGATCGACCTGCATCAGATGTCCGATCACGGAGAACCACTGCGTCGAATAGAGCAGCATCAACTCCGCGCCGGAGCGCTCGATCTCGCGGCCCACCGCCTCGTACGCGGCACGGAGCGACGCCCAGCCGGCGTTCTTCTCTGGAGCGAGCAGGACATGCGGCTGGCCGGGGACGATATACGCCTTCTGGATGCTCACGCGGGGATTGTATCTTTGGACTGCGGCGGTCCTCCGCCGCTTTTGTGGAAGGGTCAGTCGAATGGGAAGTGGGAGGATGCCGTTCGTAGCAGGATCCTACCGAGCTTCGAATGCCTGGCGGTCTGCCACAAAAGCAGCGAAAGACCGCCGCAGTCCAAAGTGACCCTTCCGTCTATTCGCAGTTTGAGGGATGTGCCTGGTCGAACGATCGCGAGAACCAGGACTCGTCGCGCAGGATGGTTCTGATGTGGGCATGGTCTGTCCGGTAGATGGCCCGGGGAGTGAGAACGTAGATTGGAACGCCGAGGCGCGCCGCTTCACGGACGTCGCCGCCGGAAGGCATGGGCCACTCCAGCGGATGGGTATGAATGATCGCCTGCGTCCCGTTGGGGACCAGTCCGTTGAATGTTTCGCGGAGGCGGCCCTGCGACGACGGCCAGAACATCGAGGTGAACGAACCGTCGCCCCGGTCGATGAGCAACGCACGACGCGACGGCCACGCATGGAGCCAACGTAATCACGTTCTCCAGTCCGGTCTTGCCGGGAGTCGCTTCTGTTGAAGACTCCTCGTTACCTCGGAGTCACGGTTCGGTCGCGTGATCTGACGGCGGAGGCGAGAATGCGCGAGGCTCGGAGAGCGCGATGGTGACGGTTCGCGAATCGATCATTTTTGCGACACCAGCTTTCATCGCCTTGTGTCAAGGCGTGCGCGCTTCGTCACAGGATCGTTACTCTGTGACAAGTTGTTTCTGTGCACAACGCCCCGACGTAGCTCACCGTATAACTGGGCATGGTCGGCGAACCGGCGACGATTCTGGGACCCGGGACAGTGCTGGGGGAAGTCGTCCGCACTCGCCGCGATCCGGGCATTCACTGTATGGAAGTCGTCTATTCTCCTGGCGCCCTTCTGAAGAGTCACGCTCATGACCGCCCGTTCCTCGCGCTCTTGCTGGAAGGTGCCTATCGGGAAAGGGTGGCCGGCGAAGTGTTCGACCGTTTCCCGCGATCGGTGGTGTTTCATCCGGCCGGAGAGGAGCACGCGGCGCTCATCGGCAGCTCGACGGCTCGCTGTTTCGTCGTGCAACTCGACATCGCGGAAATGGAGCAACGCTTTGGCTGCGATCCTCCAACGGCAACGATGAGCCTGGATGGCGGGCCGACGGCGACATTGCTCACCACCATTTATCAGGAGGTTCGTTATCCGGACTCATGCACGTCGATCGCGATTCAGGGCCTTGTCCTTCAGTTGATCGCTGCATGCTCCCGCGTGAGGTCGCAGGAAGCGGGAAAGCCGGGATGGCTCCACCGCATCGAAGAGATCCTTCGCGAGCGGTTCCTGTCGACGCTCACGTTGAAAGAGATCGCCGCCGAGGTCGGTGTCTCGCCCACGCATGCATCGGCGGCCTTTCGCAACGTGCACCGGATCAGCATTGCCGAGGAGCAGCGCCGTCTGCGAATCGAATTCGCATGCCGGAGACTGCGGGAGGAGAACATCTCCCTGAGTCAGTTAGCGATCGAAGTCGGCTTCTCCGATCAGCCGCACTTTTCGCGTACGTTCAAGCACATCACCGGGATGACGCCGAAGCGCTACCAGTCGTTGTTCGCGGCAGCACCAGCCGCGGATGAACGGGATTGACGTCAGTTCTTTTCCTGCCTCAACACCACCTCCGAAGCGATAGCACGCGAAGGCGCGTTGGCGTTCGCGTCACATGTCCGGGAAGCGACGCTCGGGCGCACTTCCCTCCAGGTAGGGATTTGGCTCTCTGCGTCACTCCCTGGTGTTCGCTCGGTTACACTAGCAGAGCGTTCAGAAGGAGAAGTCCATGGATCGTTCTCACCCGGTGGTGCATTTGTCCCAACCCAGGATCCTCGCCTGTCTTGGTTTCATCGGCGTGATCGGTCTTTCCATTCCGGCGGCGCAGGCCCAGCAGTTCCTGTACGTTGGCAACGATAATTCACCGGGTGGAACGCAGCGGTACACCCTGCCGATCAGCGCCAGCTCGACGCCGAGCTTCACCGTCGTCTCGAACAACGTCGTCTCCATGGCCCAGGACGCCGCCGGGAATCTGGCCGTCGGCGACAACGTCGGGCAACTGAAATTCTTCCCTGCTCCCCTGTCGGGGGCGAGCACGGCGTCCGCGACGTTCGCGAACGGTGCGGGGACGAATGACGGCCAGATCGCCTTCACACCCGCGGGCGACTTTTTCGTGTCCACGACCGGCACCACGGTGAACAAGTTCACGCATCCGTTCAGCAATGCCAGCACGCTCTCTCAAGCCATCACGACCGCTGGGCTGACCGCGAGCATCGGCGTGGCCCTCGACGCCACCCAGAACCTGTACCTCTCGGACTCGGGCGGAGCCGGCAGCAGCCTGTTCGTCCTCGCGCCGCCGTATACGGGTGCGCCAATCCATACACCGCCGATCGCCGGCACGTTCTATCGCAAGATCGCCATCAGCGGCACGCAGCTCTTCGTCGATGACGTCTCCGGGGCCGGGAAGGTCGACGTCTACGCGCTCCCCCTCACAGGAGCAAGCGCGCCGTCGTTCTCGATCACAACCGGCGTCGCCACTCCGGAAGGCGTGGCTCTCGATGGAGCTGGAAACCTCTATGTCGGGAACCTCACGAGCTCGACCATCACGGTCTACGGTCCTCCATTCTCCGCGGGGAGCGCCCCTACGACGACGATGGCCGCGACCGGTTCGCCCGCGATCTTCGGCATCGCCATCGCCACCGCGGCGGCGTCCATCCCCGCGGTCGGCCACCTGGGTCTCCTGGCACTCTGTGCGTTGTTACTCGTGATTGGTCTGCTGGCGGTTCGCAGAGGGTGATTAGGTTCGCGCATTGCGCTTCCGTGTGAAAACGCGGAGAACGCGGAGAACGAATGACGATCTCCGCGCCTCCGCGCGAACCATGTTCACGGAGTCAGCCTGCGTGCGCTACCCTCTTGCGAAGGTTGCTGCGGGCCTGCCGATCCGAACAAGGTTGGTGGCCGTCTCAACGCCAGCCGTAGAAACGGCGGTCATGCCGTTCTTCCCAGGAAGTCGCCGTACTGCTGATACCGCAAATTGCCCTGCCAGCCGTTGAAGTCGTCGGCGCGGGCGGTCGTCGCTGCACCGGCCGAGATGAGGCCGGCCACGAGTGCCACTGCTGCGATGGTTTTGTTCATGATGTCCTCCTTCGGCCCACCTATGGCTGCAACTGATGCGCCGCGCGTAAACCATTGATTCTTCGACCGGTGCCTGGTGGGGAGTGATCACAAATGAGGACACTTCGTCCTGATCTACGGCCTTGGTCCCGCGCAACCATGGCCGCTTTTCAGACGAACAACTATCTGGGACAGTCAGGCCAGGGCGCCGCTTGTTCCGAGCCGGTCACCAACCCGACACCTTGCACGGCCACGACCTTCCTCGATCTCCTGGAGACGGGGATCTTCCCGCTCGGCAAGAGCAATCCTCTCAGGGCGCAATACATCGAGGTCTTTCCCGCGAACGCGAACGCGTTTCAGGAAGACATCCTGGCCGGGCACGATCTGCTTGTTCCGCAGCTGCATCGGCGGGCGGCACG
>WNFI01304636.1_pt1 | contig 12720 bp, 12 predicted proteins | sample 5400471 | NCBI WGS metagenome assembly WNFI01 (sample SAMN13153348, study PRJNA577476) | soil metagenome | isolation source: 100 cm saprolite on Douglas fir-dominated hillslope | place: USA:California | collected 2013-09-17
AGCTCAAGGGCAGCGGCCGCCGACGTCCAGAACCTGCCCATCTGCGGAATGTTCGGCATTACTTCTCCTTCGGCTGCACATCGTTTCATTTCACCGAGCAGTGGGTTGTTTCGGGAGAGTTCATCGTAGAGTGAAATCATCGCCGGGATTCCAATCGGTTTGATATGATCCAAGGCGCACAAGCTCTCTTTGGTTAAGGCATATTTCTCCAGGAATTCCTTTGCGAGGTCTCGATTAGGTGAGCTGCGATTGATATAGGCAACCTGAACACCAACGAAGGCTTTGCCCGATTTGCCGTTTATGCCGGGCATCGGCACCACGCCAAAATCGATTCCGCTCTTCATTAGATTGGGCCAATCCCAAGGCCCGGAGATCATCATCGCTAGCTTGCCTTGAGCCATTAATTCTTGCGGTATGTCACCGCTCGAAGCCATTCTGGGCAGGACACCCGTATCGATCAGGTGAACGATCTCAGATAATCCCTGGACTGCTCCCTCCGTCGCCACTCCGACGTTGCGAGGATCGTATCCATCGGTTGTTTTTCCGAAGATGTAACCGCCACCGCTCGCCAATATGCCCCAGGAATAATAGGGACTGCTGTAATCCCAGAGAATGGCACTCATGTCTGGGTGCTCTGACTTGAGTTTCTGGTGAAAAGAGATCAGATCGCTGAGTTGAGTAGGAGGTGCGCCGTTCACCAGTTTTTTGTTGTAGATCAAGCCAATCGCTTCGAGGCTAATTGGATATCCCCAGAGCTGCCTGCGATGACGTACAGCTTCCCAGGCCATCGGATAAAATTGCTTCTTGTAGGCGGCCGCCACCTCGATCGGAGCTATGATCCCGCCATCTGCCCATTCACCGACCTTATCGTGCGCCCAAATGACAATGTCGGGTCCTTTGCCAGCTTGAGCCGCCAGCGGAAAATTATCGGTGATATTTTCCGGTGTTTCGATCTGTACTTGAATCCCGTAATCCTGTTCGAACTTGTCAGCGACCAGCCGCATAGCGGAACCCCGGTCGGCGTCCATCCAGATCAACAGTCGGCCGTTGGCCCAGGCGCTAGCAGTATGGACCAACGCAAGGAGCAAAACCATGATCAGATTTCGGCCCATGGACAGAACTCTATGAGAGCACTGCCTAGGCCGCCGATCGAATAAAACTCCGCCACAATCCTGGATGCATGCTGCGGCTCGACAAATTAGTCGACTGTCGGGACGAACATTACCACAAACACGCTCAACCGCAGAAAGGAGCAATGCTAATGGTAGACGATTCTCTGTGTTCATTGTTTGAACAGCTCTGATACTTGTGATTTGGAGCGGACAGCGCAGCAGCAGCCTGAGTGCCTGCACCATCAAAGATTATTTTGACCTCACGCCCGCTTTCCATCATCTCGTAGGCACCCCATTGGTGCATTTACGACCCGACCGAGGCTTTCGGGGCTATCACCTGAAGCAAGAACTACGAATGTAGCTTTCGGCACAATGATGCCTTTCGTTATTCCTGTTCTCCCCGTTACTGGGCCAGTGGATCGGCTTACCGTAAAGATGAGCGTCCCCGTGACCGAAATATTCTCGAGACGTTTGTGTGACTCAGCGCAGAGCCCTCTGGCTCTTCATTCTTCTTTACTAATTTGGCGAGCTAACCAGATTCAAATCCCTTTCCTGGTTTATTTCAAATCGGGACCAAACTCGTCAGGGCTCCTCCCAGTTAGACGGCTTTCCAACCGGGGCCCACTGAATTTGACTGTACGAATTTCCTGCTTTGTGTTGGTAGTAAGCCGTATCGGCCTTTGCTGGTTTACGATGGTCCGCCTGTGCCTTGGTATCGGCCACACAACCGGTTGCACTCGCCGCTAACGCCGACGCGATAACTGGAAGAGCTGCCCTTTTGACTAATGTCTTCATTATTTTCATGTTCTTTCAATGAAATCGATCGAATAACTGACAGGATCGCCAAGATGTTAAATAAGCCGCGTTATACCTCTTACCCGGCGCATTGATTTGAAGAAGACAACATCCCTTGGCAACCGTCGTCGTGTATTCTCACTACAAACGCCCTATCGGTCGTAATTCCTCGGGGAGGTGTAGAGACCGATGTATTTCGGACGTGTTTCACTTAACTCTTTGTCTTTCATAGTAGGTGAGGTGCTGAATGGTGCCTCTATTCCCTAATTTCCCACGAGCTTGCGAATCGAATGCGCTTAGTTCCCAAAGCTGCTTGATCTCGTCTCCTCAGTCTCGCGTCTGAGCATCAAGACCGGGCGGTTAGCAATAGAACCCGCCGATGGTTTGGATGGCAGACAGCGTCTGGTACGCACGAGGGGCGGTCTCTAAGCGGCCCTCGCGGAGTACCGGGGCTAACCAAGTGTTCTTTTCAGTTGTTCTTGGCCGTTTTCCAGTAGCTCTTGAATTGTTATAACAGAAACGTCCAAGTATTCCGCGATTCGACTCGAACTCCAACCCTTGATTAGAAATGCGTAAACAACAGTCTGCGTGTATACGTCTAGACTCAAGAGCGCTCTCAATATCTTACATGTCGGGTAAACAAGGATGTGTTTTCGAAGCTCATTGGTCCACTGGTTCGAGATTCGCTCCGACTGAATGAAAGAAAGAGCGTCAAGTATCTCATTAGTTCTATTCATAGTAGCGGTCTTTCGCACGTCCAAAAAAGAATTCTTCGTCTGCTTTGATCTACGGAATTCCGAAGGTCGCTTTGATTTTCCGAACACATGCGCGGCGCCTAGCCTGCCGCCGAGAGCGGAGGTTGCCACGGCGCAATATCTCGCCAATCAGGAGTGGAAAGTCGAAAAGAGTGCGGGTTTTCGAAAAATGAGAGGTTTCATTCGCTTGTGTACCGTGAATCGATGAAGACATTACAGGGTTTTATTCCAATTTTTTGGACGATAAAAAGTAGTGTGGGCATAAACGCTAACCCCTTTCCGGTCTGCCACCTTGCGTGCATACTCTAACGGTGGAGCCAGCGTTTCAGGTTGACCAGGCGGGTTTATTTCGGCAATTAGCGGCGTCTCGAGTCCTCCGGTCAGAGAATGGACATTTCATCAAAGTTGAGTCGCAAAACGGCTAAATTACTTACAAAGTTTTTGCTAAACGATTGGCCTCTCCCACAGGCGCTTGTAGCGCCACTCATTATTCCGTTTAATGATTTCGATCCACGGTCTCGATTGCCTTATTCAAGGTTATACCCGGCTCGAAAGGGGTTTCAATCTTCCCATCTAAGTCGGTAATCGGACGCACGCTGAGAAATTTAGTGAGAGTCCAAATCGGTCTGCGTACTCCATCGAGTTGGATCTGCGACATACCCGAAGCTGCGTCATTCTGGATCACTCGCACTACAGTGCCGGGTATAAGGTAATAGGCTCGTAGTTGCTCAATCAGTTCGAACTCCTTACCTTCCCTGCGGTGTTGGCCAATTTGGCGGAGATCGTCTCGAGAAAAATACGCATATGGGCCATCAACGCTTACCCAACGATATCCTTTTGCGGCGAGATCGTCATATTTGTCTGCTAACGCAGTTGGCGTAAGCCAAATGGCAACAGCTCCCATACATAGAATTCTTAGTACTTTCATTAGTGTCCCTTTGTGTTTTCCCACGCCGCCTGATCGCGACGCTTCATAGGATTTGTCGCGAGGAGTTGTAAAACCTTACAATTGCCACGAGTGCGGCGCGCATATCGTCCAGCGGCGTTTTGAAAGCGTTTTCATGCGACGCTGGCTTACCAAGAAGGATAATGCGGAGACCGGTGAGCTGTGCCGAAGATATTTCCACTTTTTAGTGAAAGTTGTGTAAGGAATGCGGCGCATTCCCGACAAACCCTAGTGTACGTGAGAATTCGTTCTCGCACGGCCCCAAACGTGGCGGCTTTTGAGGCCTGCTGTGATTCTGTTCAAGAACCCGCCAAACTAGAGAGAGGCATATGTTCAGTAACGATGATGCTTCCGTTTCGACGCGACGCAGATTTATCAGCACGGTCACGGCCGCCGGAGGTGCGGCCTTGTTCGGCCGCTTAGGAATCAGTCCGGCGCTGGCGGTGGAGGCCACAGGAAGGGCCGAAAGGCCCTTGAAAGCGGCATTCTCCAACGCTGGCCTCCAGGCTACATGGTGTGCTCAAGGCAAGCGCGCAGCCGAGCATTGGGGCAAGCTATTTAACGTTGATATCACCTGGTTCGATGGTGAACTCAGTCCCACCAAGCAACGCAAAGCGGTCGACAACATGGCAACTCAGAAATGGGACTTCGTCGCTATTCAGGCGTTAACCGAAGGAACTCTGACCGATCCAGCAAACAAAATGATTGCCGCCGGGATTCCCGTGATTTCAATCGACACGTTGATCGCACCGTACGATCAGGTCAACGTGCATACGCGCTTGACCCCAGATAATAATTTCATGGGGACTTCGGTTACACAGGCACTCGTTGACGCTATCGGCGGCGAAGGCAACATGGTAATGACCACCGGCCCGCTCGGTTTCTCTGCAGTTCAAGGCCGCTCCAAGGCCTTCGAATCGGTGGTGAAAAAGTTTCCCAAGATCAATGTACTCGATAATGCCCCAGGAGACTGGGACGTGACAAAGGTGGCACGAATCTGGGAGACCTGGCTCAACAAATACCCAAAAATCGACGCTGCCTTCTTCCATAACGACGATATGGCTTTGGCGGCATACAACGTCATGAAGGCTCACAATCGTACAAAAATTCTTATTGGCGGTGTTGATGCCATGCCTCCGGCAATCGATGCAGTACTCGATGGACGAATGTATGCGACGGTGCGCGGATCGTCCGCCAGGATGCATGGCGGAGCTGTGATCGCCGGCGTGGCAGCCGTGCTGGGGGGCGAGAAGATAGGGCCGGGTGGTATCCCTCAGACCGTCGTCATCGACGGACCAGTGGTGACTAAAGATAATGCCGCGGGCATGCTTTGGCTTGAGGACCACTACCTGATGTAAGATGGCGGTTCGCGGGGTTCATGCGATATGGGTAGCCCAATTCCTCTTCTTGAACTTACCGGAATCTCCAAGGCGTTCGGCGGAGTGTCGGCGCTTCGCGACGTGGATTTCGCGCTTCAGAGCGGCGAAATCCATGGGCTTGTTGGGGAGAACGGAGCCGGCAAAAGCACGCTAATGAAGATCATCGCCGGTGTGTACACTGACTATCAGGGCACCATGCGGCTGCGCGGAATTCCTGTTCGATTTCATTCCGCCCGTGATGCTCTCGACGCCGGCGTCGGAATGGTTCACCAAGAGCTTAGTATCGTCCCCGAGCTGTCCGTTGCGGAAAATGTCTTCCTCGGATGTCAACCCACGTCTGGGCTGGGAATTGTGAATTGGAAGCAGATGGCAAGGGCGGCGACGGATCATCTGCAAAACCTCGGGATTGAGGTGGACCCCGACGTGAGAATGTCCAGCCTCTCCCTTGGTCTACAACAACTCGTAGAACTTGTCCGAGTGCTGTTTTCTGGCGCGCGCATCATAATTCTTGACGAACCAACGTCGGCGCTTTCTCCTCCCGAAATAGAGCGACTCTTCCGCGTGCTGAGAAAGTTGCGCAAAGATGGCAAAAGTCTCATTTTTATATCCCATTTTCTCGAAGATATTCTCGCTGTATCCGATCGGTTGACGATATTTCGCAATGGCCAAAAGATTGCGACAACATGCTCCGCCGAAATTGATAAACCTTGGATCATCGACCGGATGATCGGGACAACACGCGGTGAATTTGGCGGGAGCAACACCGGCGATGTTTTTCTTAAGGGCAACTTTGATGCGCCCGTGACTCTTGAAGTAACCAACTTGTCTGTCGCCGGTATTCTTCGAGATGTATCGCTAAGGGTGCGCAGAGGCGAAATTCTCGGTATCTATGGATTCATGGGTTCCGGGCAGGTTGAGCTTGCGCATGCACTTGCTGGAAAACTACCAACGAAGAGAGGCACTGTGCAAATAGAGGGCAAAATTGTGCGCTTGGGCAGTACCGCAGCGGCAAAACGGGCGGGCGTAGGAATAGTACCCGAGAGCCGGCGTAGTATGCTTTTTCCGCGGGAGCCTGTGTATAAGAACATCTCGATCAGCGTCCTCGAACGATTCGCCAAATTCTTTCTCCGTCCAGACGTCGAACGTCAGATCGCATATCAGCGTGCGGTGGATCTCGATATCCGACCGCGTATGTTTGACCTGCCGCTTGGTGCTTTGTCTGGGGGCAATCAGCAGAAGGTCGCCCTGGCTAAGTGGCTCACCTATTTTCCAAAGGTACTGATTTTGAGCGAGCCTACGCGTGGGATGGACATCGGTGCCAAGCAGGACGTCGTCAAAATCGTGCGCGGTTTACGGGAAAAGGGAATTGCGATCATCGTCACCTCCACAGAGCCAGAAACAATCCTGGCCTTGGCCGATCGGGTGGTCGTGATGAGAAAGGGTAAAGTTGCGCGCGAATTTGCCGACGGGCCATTAGGCAAAGACAACCTTCTGACTGCCGCCTGAGGGAACTGCAATGACGGTAAACTCAGAAAATCCGGTGGCAGCTGGACTCGACCGCAGAGCGCGAAACCGGTTCAGAGGTAAAATCGGCAATTTTGGTCCGTTCGCCACGCTGTCCACGCTGTTAGTCTTTTTTGCGATCGCTAGTCCAAGCTTCGCTTCGCTCGACAATCTAACCAATATCCTAACCGAGGTTTCGGTCACCGGAATCATGGCGGTCGGCCTCACTTTCGTTATCCTGTGCGCCGAGATTGATCTTGGCGTAGCGAGTGTCGCGAACGTGACAGGCATCACTCTTGCATTTTTTACTGTTCAAAACGCGAGCGTAAACATTTCCAACATCCCTCTTCCAGGAGGACTGGCGATTGCGGTCGCGCTCGTAGGCTGTGTTATACTTGGCGTGGTTAACGCCATCGGCGTCACGCGGATCGGAGTACCTTCCTTCATCATGACATTAGCGATGCTGCAAATCGCGAACGGCATTGGCGCCTTGCTTATCAGAGGGCAGATCGCCTACGCAGTACCTCCTTTGATCAGCACGCTTGGCAGCAAGTCGATCGGCCCGGTGCCGTGGATCGTGATAGTGGCGGCGACAGTATTGCTTCTCGGCCACCTTACACTGAGATATACGCGGTTCGGCCGATACGTCTATATGGTTGGAGGTAATCGTGAAGGCGCCGAGTACTCGGGAGTCAATGTACGGGCGATCATCAGCAGCGTGATGGTCATCTCAGCCGTATGCTCCGGCCTCGCCGGAATGCTCGGCGTCGCTTATTTTGGCAGTGCCCAACAAGAAGAGTTTGATTCTTACTTGCTTGATTCGATCTCCGCGGTGGTCGTCGGCGGCACTAGTCTATTTGGGGGCCAGGGCGGCATCGGAAACACGATTATTGGTTTATTCGTGTTAGGGATTCTTAATAATGGTCTCGACCACGTCAGGATCGATAGCTTCCTCAAGATACTGATTCGCGGATTGATACTGCTCGCTGCTCTTATCATCAACGTATACGCGCAGCGTCTTCGCGCGTCACGCTCACCGATGGCCAACGCCTAGCTCTTACCTCCCGCGCAGGATTTTCAACGATGAGTTTGATCGCAAAAAGCCGAATTCCCGTTACGGTTCTGACTGGCTATCTCGGTTCCGGGAAAACTACGTTGTTGAATCGAATCCTTAGCCACAAGGACAGGGCTAGAGTGGCCGTGATTGTCAACGAGTTCGGAGAGGTAGGGATTGATGGCAAGTTGGTTGTTCCGGCGGACGAGCAGATTCTGGAAATGAACAACGGATGCATTTGTTGCACCGTTCGTAGCGACCTCATTCGGATCATTGGGGATCTTCTGCGAGGGAGAGATAAATTCGATCACCTGTTGATTGAGACCACCGGATTGGCCGATCCAAGTCCGGTGATTCAATCTTTCTTCACCGACGAGGTACTGCATTCGCAAACACAGTTGGATGCGATCGTCACCGTAGTCGATGCTAAGCATATCTGGGAGCATTTTGATAGTAACGAAGCGCAGGAACAGATCGCTTTCGCTGACGTGCTTTTGATCAACAAGACTGACCTCGTTTCGGTTGGTCAACTAGTCACGCTGGAAAGAAGAGTTCGGCAGATGAACGCTTTCGCCACGATGCACCGCGCTCAAAACTGTGAGGTCAGCATTGGTTCCGTTCTGGGAATCCAAGCTTTCGATCTGAAGAATGTCTTAGCCATCGATCCGGAATTACTCGACGATATTGCTCACGAGCATGATCAGTCGGTTCGCTCGTTAGCGATCGTTAATCGGGGAAATATCAGCAGCCGTAAGCTAACTTCCTGGTTGACGCAGTTGGTACAAGCTAGCGGCCGTGACATTTTCCGAATCAAAGGGATACTCAATGTCGACAATGAAGAACGGCGATTTGTTTTCCAAGCTGTGCATATGCTCTTGGATGGCAGACCGGGACGCCCCTGGAAGTCGGGAGAGGCACGCAAAAACGAACTGGTCTTCATCGGCCGTAATTTAGACGAGCGAAGACTACGGAAAGAGTTCCACGGCTGTCTAACGTAGCGACACGCTGACATCTACCGCAGCACTAAACTACTGGAATGAAATTACAGCATTGCCTCGGAGGATTGGAAGGGTTGGGACCCGTAAGCTTTGATAAGCGAGTGTTCGCAGAGGCATGGGAAAAGCGAATGTTTGCAATTAACCTCGCCTTGCTGGGCCTTAGCAAGCATCTCAAAGAAGCTATGCCTCAATACCCGATGGAAAACATTCCGACGAACTTTCACAGCAAGTATACGGCTGCAGATTTGCGGAAATGGGGTGAAGCGATGCATCCCTTTGATTACTTCAGGTATCGCTACTACGAGAAGTGGTTGGGGAGTGTTACCAACTTTCTTATCGTAGAGGGGTATATTTCTGAGCAGGAGCTAGAAAGCAGGACCGCTGCACACCTCAAGCATGAAGATACGCCGCCTCATGAATTCCGGAATGAGGCACTCGACCAGCAAGTGCTCGCATTTTTGCGGGGCGGGGATTCAGCGCGTCGGGATGCAAACCTGACGCCGAGCTTCGCCGCTGGCCAGACCGTTAGAGTCAGAGACGTTAGATCGGTCGAACACACCCGTCTTCCTGGATATCTTAGAGGCAGGAAAGGAGTAGTCGAAACGGTTTACGATGGGTGTCACACTTACTCTGTCTCTACCGGGTCGGACGGTCTCGGAAAACCTATGCCAGTTTATCTGGTTCGCTTCGATCCGCGAGATATCTGGGGCGACTTGTCAGAAGCGGAGTCGTTAGTCTATGCCGGCATTTACGAAACCTACTTAGAAAATAGCTGAGGATCTACCAGAAGACGTTGATTATGAGTGAGCGATTCGCCTACCGAGACGACCGAGAAGCTTACAATGCTGCTAGGGTGAAAGCTTTAGAGTCTTTGTTAGTCGAGAAGGGTATCATCACCGGCCAAGTAGTGGACAAAGTAATCCAATATTGCGAGGAAGACATTGGGCCCTTTAACGGCGCGAAAATCGTCGCAAAGGCGTGGGTAGACTCCGCCTACAAAGCACGTTTACTCGCAGATACTCCAGCGGCGGTCGCGGAGATGAATTTCGCCGGGGGCATGACCGGTGTCGAAGGTGAGAATATGCAGTGTATCGAGAACACGTCGCGAGTTCACAATCTGATTGTTTGCACTTTGTGCTCCTGTTACCCCTGGCCAATTTTAGGCCTGCCACCGTATTGGTTCAAGGACCCAACGTATCGAGCTAGAGCAGTCCGCGAACCGCGCGCGGTCTTACGGGATTTTGGTCTAGAACTTGACGACTCTGTAGAGGTACGAGTTTGGGATAGTAGCGCGCAAGTACGATGGTTCGTTCTTCCAGAAAGACCCCCTGGAACAGAAGGCGAAACCGAAGAAAATCTCGCAAAACTGGTTACGCCTGAGTCGATGCAGGGAGCCGCGAAGGTTAAACCGCTGCAAGGACATTCGGACGGAGGCCCACCGTAATGTATACCAGTTTCGAGCAATTCGTGGCTGCCAGTATGCTGGGTGAGACAGATGCTCCGCCACGAAACAATGGCGAGGTTCTTTTCCAGCGGGCATGGGAAGGTCGAGCTTTCGGAATGGCGGTCGCGCTTTCGAAAAAGGGTCATTACGAATGGGAAGATTTTCGTAGAGAGTTGATTTCATCGATCGCGGAATGGGAAGACCAACACGGCAACGATGATCCCGAATGGGATTATTACCAGCGCTGGCTTGTGGCTCTGGAGCGGGTGCTTATCGAATCAGATCTGCTTACGTACCAGGAACTGGAGAGCCGGACCAAAGAACTTCTGACGCGCAACAAGGAGCCGAATGATTTGCCTGGATAATTCAATTATGCACACTCGTGGCGTCGCGGGCGGAAAGGTCAAAGAGACGCACCAACTTACGGAGAAGCGTCAAGGCACGTTTCAATATACTATCGGGCCGTATTCGAATCCCGTCTTACAGATTCAGCCGGGTGACCGCATTGTCGTCGAAACCGTCGACACTTTTGGGGGCGCCATCAGGACCGAACTAGATCTTCCGACTCAAAAGCTGCGTGCCCCTTTTCTGAATCCGCAATGTGGACCAATCATGGTCGAAGGCGCGACCAAAGGGGATGTCCTCGCTGTCTACATTGAATCGATCGTTCCACGAGGACAAAACCCGCGAGGCACCGTGTGTATGATCCCGGGTTTCGGTGGACTCACCGGTACGTACTACACGGCCACCCTGAACGAACCATTACCAGAAAGGGTGAAAAAGTTGGATGTTGATGAAACTAACGTTTGCTGGAGCGATACGGTTATTCTGCCATACCGTCCGCATATTGGGGCCATAGGTTGTTCGCCTGAAATCGACGCCGTAACTACCTTGGCAGCAGATAGTCACGGCGGCAATATGGATATTCCAGATATAGGGCCTGGCAGTATAATCTATCTTCCTGTGTATTCACCAGGGGCGCGGCTTTTCATCGGTGACGCGCACGCCTGTCAAGGTGACGGAGAATTGTGCGGTAACGGAGTCGAGATCGTCAGTGAGACGACAATTCACGTCGATCTTATCAAAGACTGGCAGATTTCCTGGCCTCGTCTAGAAAACGAGGAGCTAATCATGGCGATCGGAAGCGCTCGTCCACTGGAAGACGCGACAAGAATCGCCTATCGAGAACTGGTCCTGTGGATGGAAAGGGAGTATGGATTTGAGCGCTGGGACGCCTATATGATTTTAGGTCAATGCGGCATCGTGCGTTTAGGGAACTTTGTTGACCCGAAATATTCCGTTGGCGCTGCAATTAGAAAGACTTACCTGGCGACATGAGAAAAGTCATCCTTTGTTTTGGCGATTCCAACACTTGGGGCTATAACCCGCAGAACGGTGAACGGTTCGGGCCGGAAATCCGCTGGCCAGGGGTTTTGCAGGCTGAACTTGATACAAACTACTCGATAATTGAAGAAGGCTTGAACGCCAGGACGACGGTGTTCACCGACTCGGTCGAAGGTGCCGTAATTGATCGCAACGGCAACCACCACCTCACCATACTGTTGGAGTCCCATCGGCCAATTGATCTAGTCGCAGTAATGCTAGGACTGAATGACCTTAAGTATCGCTTTGCGGCGAGCGCCTTCGATATCGCGCAAGGAGCAGGAGAGCTTGTTCAGATGGTTCAACGCTCTAGGTCTGGACCAAGAAACGAGTCGCCTGAGGTTCTCTTGATTGCTCCGCCTCCAGTGAAAAAGTTGGGTATACTGGATGAACTTTTTGCCGGCGCAATCGAAAAATCGGAGAGGTTCGGAAAGCTTTACTCCTGGGTCAGCCAACGATTAGGCTGCGAATTTGTCAATGCAGGCGAGATCGTAGAATACGATTTGGCAGACGGGATACACCTCGGAGCCACCGGCCACGTCGCGTTTGGGCGGGCGAGTTGGCTGCGGAGCCATTTTGAGGGCGCGCGATCCTAAAGCTAGCCTGTAATCCGCCCCACGGCATTTCGTACCCACGAAATTTCGTGGGGTTTTGTTCTCTATAGTAGCGGATTCAGCAAGCGTATAAACGAACGTAAGGCGCTGGGTATCACCAAATTGTCGATCACGTATATTCGGCACAAAGGATTTGGCACGAGCCCTGCGATTAGCAGTAGAATGCAATCGACACGATCCTGGATCGAGTGTGCAGAAGCCGACAATCATACCACCTCAGAAGACATCGAGACTCATCACGAATATCTTTTCCACAGCGCGCTCAGCCGCTTGCGCAACCGGGATCAGGCAGAAGACGCTGTTCAGGAAACCTTTTTGGCAGCTCTTACCAACGTTGGAAGATTCTCAGGTAACTCTACCAAGAAAACCTGGCTCACTGGCATCCTGAATCGCAAAGTCTGTGATCAGCTGCGAAACACGTGCAGGAATCGCGTCCTTTTCCGAAATCTTTCAGTGGATGATCACTGCGAGGCGGACGCAGCAACTTTTGCGACCGTCGGATTCACGCTGCCTCCCCGCGATCCGCGGACGGAACTGGAATCGAAAGAATTACGAGAGGCGCTCAACGCAGCTCTGCAGAAATTACCCCCTCGGCAGGCGAGGGTCTATCAGCTTTACGAGTCTGGATCTTGGAGCGGGCGCGAAATCTGCCAGGCGCTGCAAATTTCAGACCGGAACCTGTGGATTATCTTGCACCGGGCTAGAAAACATCTCCGGGAGTCTCTTTCGCAATGGCG
>WNFI01057626.1_pt1 | contig 12719 bp, 11 predicted proteins | sample 5400471 | NCBI WGS metagenome assembly WNFI01 (sample SAMN13153348, study PRJNA577476) | soil metagenome | isolation source: 100 cm saprolite on Douglas fir-dominated hillslope | place: USA:California | collected 2013-09-17
GTGAAATAAGTTGGGAGGAAAACTTTGTAGGCTCTCAATCCAAGCTCTCTTTTTTGGCTCAGGAGGCGTTGGATGAATACAAAAAGGGTGACTCAAGGCCTTTGGACCTTTGAAGGTTCACTCTGAAACAATAATCCACGTATTGAACCTGAATTCTTTGTGTCCGTTGTGGTTCTTCGTGTCCTTCGTGACCTTGAATTGGCTAATGCAGGGTCACGAAGGTCACGAAGTAGGCACAAAGTGCACAAAGAAACGTTAAGGCCGTCATGCAAAAAATACTGAACTATATAAATGGTGAATTGATTGAACCGAAATCCGGTAATTACCTCGACAACTACAATCCCGCCGAAGGAAAAGTCTACAGCCAGGTCCCTGATTCCGATGGTTTCGATGTGCATCACGCTACGGTAGCGGCGAGAAAAGCGTTTGGTGCATGGTCTTCGATGCCGGTCAGTCAGCGTTCTTCGATTCTGCAAAAGATCGCCGCTTTAATTGATCGCGACCTGGAGAAGTTGGTGCGGGCTGAAAGCGTCGACAATGGCAAGCCGTTGAAGCAAGCCAGGGCACTGGACATTCCGCGCGCATCGGCCAATATTCGCTTCTTTGCGACCGCTGTTCTTCATACGGAATCGGAATCACACATGACGGATACAGTGGCATTGAATTATACAACGCGTTCGCCCATCGGCGTGGTCGGCTGTATTTCGCCATGGAACCTGCCATTGTACTTGTTCACCTGGAAGATTGCCCCCGCCCTGGCTACCGGAAACACAGTGGTAGCAAAACCATCCGAACTTACCCCCATGACGGCGTTTTTATTTTCCCAGCTCTGTATAGAAGCCGGTTTGCCGCCGGGTGTTTTGAATGTGGTCCATGGATTAGGAAGTAAGGCAGGTCAGGCTATCATTGAACATCCGGAGGTCACCGCTATTTCATTCACCGGGGGCACCGCGACTGGCAAGAAAATCACGGTCACTGCAGCGCGGATGCTCAAAAGACTTTCCCTCGAACTGGGGGGTAAAAATCCAAATATCATTTTCGCGGATTGTGATTTCAAACAGGCCGTGGCATCTGCTATCGAATCTTCCTTTTCCAACCAGGGTGAAATATGTCTTTGCGGTTCGCGTATCCTGGTAGAGCGAAGTTTATATGCGCGCTTCACAGAGGAATTTGTAAAAGCAACCAGGGAATTAAAGGTAGGCGATCCGTTGGAAGAATCAACCTCCGTTGGCGCGTTGGTATCTGAAGGTCACATGAACAAAGTGCTTTCGTATATCGAATTGGCAAAACAAGAAGGGGGCAACCTGTTGATAGGAGGAAGAAGGGTGGCAACGGCAGGCCGTTGTGCAGACGGCTATTTTGTTGAACCTACCGTGATCGCCGGATTAAATCAAGCCTGCAGGACCAACCAGGAAGAAATTTTTGGTCCCGTTGTGACGATCATGCCGTTTGACACGGAGGAGGAGGCTGTCGCCTTAGCGAACAGCACAATCTATGGTTTGTCGGCTACATTATGGACCGAGAACCTGAAACGTGCTCACCGGGTATCGCATCAACTTAAGAGCGGTATCGTTTGGGTGAATTGCTGGTTGTTCCGCGATTTGCGCACTCCCTTTGGAGGGATGAAGCAATCGGGTGTAGGGCGCGAAGGAGGATGGGAGGCATTGCGATTTTTTACCGAAGCGAAGAACATTTGCATTAAACTTTGATCCCGTGCGTTTCTTTGATATTGATCACATCTTTTTTACGCTATGGGGGTATCCCATGAGCTACCTGGAATTCTTCGGTACATTGGCTGGCGGGTTTGCGGTCTGGCTTTCGGCAAAGGGAAACCTCTGGAGCTGGCCGCTGGGTATCATCAATGTTGTTTTATTCTTCTTTCTGTTTTTCCAGGTCCAACTTTACCCGGATATGTTCCTGAATGTTTTCTTCTTCATTACTAATATCATCGGTTGGTGGCGTTGGGCAAATCCAAAAAAGGAAGAGGAGGACCGGAGAAAAGAATTGAAGGTGAGCTATCTGCCTGTCAGGCAATTGGTGATCTTCTCGGTCATTGGAATAGCCGGCACGATTGTCTCCGGAAACCTGGCTAGCCGTCTTCACGAATGGCTTCCCGGCATTTTTAACAAACCCAGCGCCTTTCCGTTTCTCGATTCTTTTGTAACGGTGATGAGCATCATCGGCACCTTTTGGATGATTCAAAAGAAAGTGGAAAGCTGGATTCTTTGGATTGTGGTGGATGCAGTCGCCACCGGAATGTACTTCGTCAAAGGGATCAAGTTTGTCGGAGCAGAGTATTTTGTATTTTGTTTCATCGCGGCTTTCGGATTATGGAATTGGATGAAGGAATATCGTTCGTATTCCACAAAACCGGCGTGAAACGGGGACGCCTTATCGGAAAGTATTGGGACTTCATTCCGGCCATCATTCGTCCCTACTTTATAAAAAAGGTGTGCTTTTACGGTCCGGAAAGCACAGGTAAAACGACCATGGCGAAGCACCTGGCGGAGGTGTATCAAACTGAATTTGTGCCTGAAGTGTCGCGTGAAATGATCACCTCCAACAACTTCACGGAAGATGACATTATCCGGATCGGCTACGCCCAAACGCAACGTGTCTTTGAAAAAGCAAAAAAGGCCAATAAAATTCTGTTCTGCGATACCGATTTAATTACCACACAGATCTACTCGCAAACGTATCTTCACCGGGTGCCTGGAATTTTATACGAGTTAGAGCGACAGATTAAGTACGATCTGTATTTTTTGTTTGATATCGATTTGCCGTGGGTGGATGACGGGTTGCGCGATTTGGGAAACCAGAGGACGCAGATGTATGATGTATTTAAGGATGAATTGGTAAAGAGAAAGATTCCATTTATTCCCGTTCGGGGGAATCAAGGGGAAAGAGAGCAAATTATTAAAAGAGAACTAAATCGATATTTTCACCTTGCCCCAACCTTCCCTTGAAGGAGAGGAAGAAGTTCCCTTCTCTTCAGCGGAAAATGCTAGGGATGAGGTGAATTGTATTTCGGTAAAAATCTGCGAGATCTTGTGAGTCGACGAAAAGAATTGTTTTTTAAAATGAATTAAAATGAAGAAAAATCCGCGCTATTTTGGTCTGCGGCGATTGGAATGAGAGGGTAAAGGCAATTGGAAATTCCATTGATTTTGATTTATTTAGGTGGTGATTAAAATTGCATTCTTCGTATTTGTTAATTCTATCGTATTCTTTGAATCGATTGCTCAATCGGGATTCGGCAAAGGGTATGTTGTGCTAACGAGTGGAGACACGGTAAAAGGGTTTATTCAATCCTCACGGCCCAGGAAGAATTTCGTCGAGTGTGTCTTCAGAAGAAATCGATCCGATACTCAGGTCATTTACTCGCCCTTTCAACTGGTTTCTTTCTTCTATCAAGACAATTGCTATGTCTCGGAAACCGTACTGGCACAGGGTCACCCCACCCGGGTTTTCCTTAAAGTCCTGGTTCAGGGCCACTTAAATTTATTTTCAGGAAAAAATGACCTATTCTACGTTAGGATGGATACGGGTCGCATATCCGTTCTCGAGGAAAAATGGGAGCGATTGGAGTTGGACTCCGGAACCTTCGAAATCCGGAAGAGGAAGTATATCGGAACATTGAATGTGTTAACACGCGAATGTATTGAACTGTATCCGGAGATTTCTGCGATAACGCTAAACCGGCATGAATTGGTTGGCATCTTCCGTAAATATTATTATTGCAAACCATCCCCGCACACAATCTATGAAAAAGAGAGAGTTGCGAGCGTGCATGCCGAGGTTTTTGCAGGGTATGAGTTGTCGCACGTTAATTTTAATGATAATGTTCGTAGTCTTGCCTTCACTCAAAGCTTCGCTCCGGTTTTTGGAGCAGGTATTGAGTATTATACACCCGTGACGGGGAACCGGCTATTCGTCCGGGCTCATGTCCTAATCTCTAAATCTCTTTATCAATACACCTATCAGAATAACACAGGAAGTTCCTCAGTTTATGATCACATCGTCTACAATTTCGGCTACCTCAAATTTCCAGTGGGACTTAAATACGTTTTCGAAATAGACAAGTGGCAGCCCTATATTTCGGGCGGCGTCTTTTATCAGCGGACCTTTAATTCTTTTGCCAGGGAGACACAAGAGATCGGAAACAGCAACCAGTTGACCACCACCGATAATGAAATTCCAAACTTTAACCGGTCTCTCGGTGGTCTTTGGGGTGCATGCGGACTGAGCGTCACGACGTTTGGGGTTCGAGCATTCTTTGAAGCCAGGATGGATTCTGGCTTGGCGGTGAATTTGACGACGGGAACCTATAACGCTCTAATCGGCGTGCGATTTTAGATGAGCAAGGTCCTCCTCTGCTATTTTTTGTTTGGCCTGCTTGGCGCACTCGTTACAGGTTGCTCCCGGGAAGAGACTCACCATAGTTTATACCCTCTTGTCTTTTCTATCAAAGAGGTGCCGGTTTCAACTACAGGTGCTCTGTTTCAGGCACGAGTGGTTATTGCCGACCCCAGCGATCCGATTGTGCAACACGGCTTTGAGTGGTTTACGCTGAAAGATGAGGGCAATGTAGATAAGGTCTATTTAGGCAGTTTATCTGTAAGCGGTCGATTTGAGTCAGCTGTGTCCTACGGATTTGATCCTGACAATACGTATCAGATGCGGCCTTTCGTTATTACTCAAAAATATACCGTGTATGGAGAAGGTGTTACCTTCAAAGGAGCGGGGAGTTCAAACCCGACAATTGCGTCGCTGACACCTCAAGTCGCAACCTGGCTTGACACGCTCATCATAAAGGGAAAGAATTTTTCGTTTGTCCCTTCAAAAATCAATGCTTCCTTTGGCGACATTTCAGCAAAGGTTGCTGCGGCAACCGATACATTAATAAAAGTAATTGTCCCATTGGACCTTCTGGTGAAAGACGCCATTCCCCTCAAGGTAAGCGTCGGAAGGTATTCAACTTTCTCCAGCGCGACGTTTTCCCTTCTACCCATGACTATTGATTCGATTTCACCTCCTAAAGGAGGGAGTGGGACGCATGTAACGATAGCGGGTCACCACTTCCATCCTCAAAACAGTTATTTGCTGATTAATAACGTTGAAGACGTCAACTCTAAGCTCACAAAAGAGAGGGTTGAGTTTACCTTGCCGGCCCAGGCTCCGGGCGGAAGTGTGAAGATCACAGTGAAGGCTGGGACCCTTACGGTTTCCGACACCAGTTTTTTCCGGACGTACCCGATTGTGAAAGAAATTATTCCAAACCAAGCCTTTTACGGAGATACCATTTTAGTGAAAGGTGACTACCTGGGTTCAACCTATCCCGACAATGAAGTCCGGTTTCCGGTATATTCAAATTCGTATGCTACAATTCTGGAAAAAGGTGTTGGTTATTTAAAGATTATCATACCCATCTTGTCGCCGACCCCTTCCAGTATTAAACCGGTAGTTTTTGCCGATGCAGTGGAAGGTCTTTCGGCAATTTCATTTTCGATATTTCCACCCCAGGTCACCTCGGTCGCTCCTGTAATAGGCCTTCTTCCGGGCCAAGCCGTTACCATTAAGGGAAAGAACTTTCATCCATGGTCCGGAAATGATTCCGTGATGATAGGAGGCATATTAGCTCACAACCTTTCGGTAACACGGGATTCTCTCGTGGTTGCCTATCCGACGACGGGATCCCACACAAATAATATAACTATTCAAATTAGTGGCCATCAATTTAATCCCGCTCAAATCACGTCGCCATGCCGGTTATTTCAGACAAACCCGGTGATGCCATTTGACGGGGCATTCAGCACTGGCAGCATGGGGTATGTGATGAATGGAACCAATTTATATTCGATCAACCCGACATCCGGTCATTTGACGCTGAAGCAAACATTCCCGGGTCAAGGTCGGACGTATGGCGCCGCTTATTCATTCAATGGCAATGGATATCTGTTGGGTGGCTACGGCTATACGAACGACCCATTAACTGACGATTGGGAATATCGCCCGGACTCTGACAAGTGGGTTTTCAAGACATACCTTTCGTTTCATGCCGCCGATGTTACGATAATCAATGGCAAGGCTGTAGCTCTTTCCAATATTACGTACGGTCCCAATAGTATTGGATATACCGGAACGCTTCTTGAACACGACGATCAAAATGATACCTGGAATTCCCTGGCCAAGCCATTATTTAATCTGGATAGTTACAATACCTTTACCTTTCAAATTGGTTCGGAGTATTTTGTGGGCACCATCTCTTCTTCTCAGTTGAATTATTTCTTCTCCAAGTGATCGCATCTATACCTATGACCCCATTGGCAGTACATGGACGAAAGTCAGTGAGGGTCATGACCTTGTTACAGCTCTCACCGGCAACCAAGCAAGATTGCAAATCAATGGAAAGTGGTACGTTGGTGCATATCGTCAAGGTAATTCAGGCCTGTCGTTTTCCGTGGTAGAGTTTGACGAATCATATTGAAGCGCGCATTCGAGGACCACTTCCTGATTTTCCCTTAGCCTAGGGCAAGTCCACGATTAGATCCTTTTTACACAGGCAATTCGCGAATTGCCATAGAATTGAAACCGCATGACAAGTCTTCGCGGTTGTGTATTTTCAGCGAAAATCTGCGGGAAACTATTTACTCCACTTTCTCCCCGCCACCTCGCTTCTGAACATCTCCATAGCCTTCCTGTCCTGGAGGGTCAGGTAGCAGGTTCTTCCGTCTTTTCCACCAAAAACGATATTGCTTACTTTTTTTCCTTTTAGCGCAACCTCTCTGAGCAATTTTCCGGAGGAGGAGAAAATAGCGATGGTGCCTTTGCCATGCCGGCAAACGTACAGGTTTCCATCGCGGTCACATTTCATTCCGTCCATGCCAAAATCATCGAATTTATGAAATAGCCTTTTGTTGCCGATGTTGCCCTGGCTATCTACATCAAAGGCCCAGATGTTGTGCTGTGCGCTTTCGTTGACATACAGGATCTTTTCATCGGGACTTAGTTCGATGCCATTGGTCGTGCCCATTTCGGCGGTCAGCAGAATGGCTTTTCCGTCAGGCTCAATTCTCCATAATTTACCGGTGCTTGTTTTCCAACTGGGGTCCGATGCAAAGAGCTGTCCTTTTTTATTAATGCAAATATCGTTGGGCTGGTTGAATTGATCATTGTGGCAAAAGACGGTGATTTCTTTTGTTTTCATGTTCACCCGGAGGATGTTGTGGCCGGTAAAATCGGCCAGCAGCATGTTCCCGGCGGCATCAAACTGGATGGCATTGGCCGTGCTGCCTTGTGGCAACGTGACGAATAATTCTACTGATCCATCGGGATGGACCAACCCGATTGTTCCGTCTTTCTGAAAATTGACCACATAGAGATTCCCCGATTTATCAAAATTCGGTCCCTCGATGTTTTCCGTGAAAAGGTTTTCGGATGTTAAGTCGCGCGCCTGATATGACGATTTGAGAAAGTCATCCTTTTTCTGAGCTTGGAGTGAAAGCGACAGGAGCAAAAGCGAAAAAGAAATAGTCAAACGCATAGCCGTGTTTTTTTAAATACCAATTACTCCCTTTCCCGCTTTGTACCCCTTCGTGGCGAAGTAGAGTATATACAGGTAGCAAGGCACCATCATCAGGTAAGCATCCTTGGGATTCCAGATTTGTAAAAGCTTGCCGTACAACAAAGGCAAGATGGCACCACCCACTATAGCCGATACGAGTAACGCAGAACCGATTTTAGTGAACTTGCCCAATCCGTCAATTCCGAGGGGATAACGCAGAACCGATCTTAGTGAACTTGCCCAATCCGTCAATTCCGAGTGGAAAAATAGAAGGCCACATCAATGAATTCGCCAGGCCCAACAGGGCAATGAAAAGGACAGAAGTCTTGCCGCTCGTAACGACGGCAAGGATCGTAAAGACTACACCGATTAATGCACAAATGCGTAACGCGTAGGACTGCGAAATATACTTTGGAATGGCAATGATTCCGATGACATAACCGACCAGCATGCATCCGAGAGTCCATTGCGTAAAGTAGCGTGCTTCCGATAGTTCGATGCCGAGGGATTTTCCATAACTGATGATCGTGTCTCCAGCCATTACCTCTACCCCGACATAAAGAAAGATGGCAATAACACCTAGAACCAGATGAGGGAATTGCAAAACACTCGTCTTTGACGGCCCGACCGAAGGTTTATTGGCCTCTTCTTCGCCTTCGTCCTTGAGTTCCGGAAGGCCCGAGAATAATATGGCGACCGCGAACAACAACAAGATTCCGGAAATGACAGCGTAGGGTACGACTACCCGGCCCGCCAGCTCGGACAGAGCCGCGTTCTTATCAACATCATTCATGAGTGACAGATTTTTTTCAAAAACACCCGCATCGTTTAATGTGATGTACCCGAAAATGAGACCTGCCAGGATACCCGCGCCTTTATTGCAAATTCCCATAATGCTGATCCTCATGGCGGCACTTTCAATCGGCCCGATAATGGAAGCATACGGATTGGAGGCGGTTTGCAGGAGGGCCATTCCCCCTCCGATAATAAACAATCCAAGCAGGAAAAGATTGAATTCCCTGGTGTTGGCGGCAGGTATGAACAAGGCGGCTCCGATCGCCATGACCACTAGTCCCAGGGCCATGCCTTTCTTATATCCTGTTTTTCTTAACACAAAGAATGACGGAATGGCCATGATGAAATAAGCAAAGAAAAAAGCCGTGACCACCAAAAACGACTGTAAGTCGCTTTTCAGTTGGCATGCGATTTTAAGATAGGGGATAAGTGTGCCATTGAGCCAGGTAACGAATCCATAAACAAAGAATAAGCCGGCGATGATGGTCATCGGAAGAACGTACGATTTTTGTTGGGCACTCATGGATGGCATAGGAGGATGGGGTTGAACAGTGGAGAATAATAATGATATTTAAGTCGAAAGTTTGTGTGCCTTTTCGCACACGGTTTCCGGTAAAACCATAATTTTGAGACAAAGGCAAGTAACCATTCAGAACGAAAAGAAACAAATGTAATACCATGAAGGATGGCAAAAAACTCGCATTGGTGGTCTTGGCCGCCGGCATCGGGAGCCGTTACGGAGGCATCAAACAAATTGACGGATTCGGCCCGAGCGGCGAAACCATAATGGATTATTCGCTATTTGACGCTGTCCGCACTGGGTTTACCAAGGTTGTATTTATTGTCCGCGACGAAATTCGTGAAACCGTCAAGGAAATGTTTTTGCCCAAACTGAAGGGAAAGGTCGAAGTAGAATTCGTGACCCAGTCGCTCGGGACGTTTGTTCCTTCCGAATACCGGGATAACCCACGGACCAAGCCATGGGGTACCAGCCACGCCATGCTTTGTGCCAAAGAGGTAATTCATGAACCTTTTGCGGTCATCAATGCCGATGATTTTTATGGACGCGATGCATTTCAGTCTGTCGCCGATTTTTTCCAGCAGGAAGTGGACGGCATTCACGCCATGGTCGGATATACCTTAAAAAACGTTTTGTCCGAGCACGGGAGCGTTTCACGCGGCTGTGGTGATCGCGACGAACAGGGATTTTTGAAAAGCGTAGTAGAACGAATAACGATCGTTAAGGAAAACGGAAAAATTATCTCAAAAGAAAAGGACGGAGATCTTGAGATGAGTCCGGAAACGCCAACGTCCATGAACTTTTGGGGCTTTCATCCAACCATCATGCCGTTAACACAAAAGCGGTTTGAAGAATTTTTGAAAGACAATTATCAAAATCCAAAGGCCGAGTTTTTCATTCCCCTTGTCGTCAATGATATGATCAAGCGAGGACTGGGTAAAGTAAAAGTGATATCGGGAGGAAGCATCTGGTTTGGTGTTACATATAAAGAAGACAAAGACCAGGTTTCGGGAAAGATCAGGGAATTGGTTAAAAAAGGAGCCTATCCAGCGAAACTGTGGTAAGTCCAATTGATGAATATTTAATTGGGATGGAATGAAGGAGATCATTCAATCTTTTGGTCTGGACCCGGAAAATTTTGCGGTTCAACGCATTCCTTCCGGCTATATTCATGCTACTTATAAGCTCGTCGGCAAGCCCAGTTACATTCTGCAGCGGGTCAACAAGGATGTTTTCACTCAACCTCAAGTCATTGCCAGTAATCTTCGCCAGGCGGCAAACTACCTCAAGAAAAAACACCCGGGCTACGTTTTTCTTTCCGCCCTCCTGACCATCGATGGTAAGGAAATGAGTTTTGACAAAGAAGGCTATCCCTGGAGGTTGTTTCGCTTCATCGATAATTCCATCACCATCGATAAAGCGGAAACCGATAAGGAAGCCTATGATGCCGCAGCCGAGTTTGCCCGCCTCACGAGCAATTTGGACGGTGTGGATATCGACCATTTCAAACCTACCATTGACCGGTTCCACGATCTGGCATGGCGCTATGAGCAGTTTGAACGTGCCGTTGCAACGTCCACTGAAGAACGCCTGCGTAAAGCCCCCGATCTGATTGAAACGTGCAAGCGGTACAAGCACCTGGTAGACCGTTACCAGGAATTGATTCAGCAAGGCTCCCTCCGGCTTCGCATCACGCACAACGATGCGAAGATCAACAACATTTTATTGGACTCCACAACACGGCACCCGGTATGCGTTATTGATCTGGATACGCTCATGCCGGGCTATTTTATTTACGATGTGGGCGATATGATCCGGACTTTTGTAAGTCCGGCCAACGAGGAAGAGAAAGATCTTAGCAAAGTCGTGTTCCGAAAAACGATCTATGAGGCGCTGGTCACGGGGTATCTTTCTCAAATGGGCGACCGGTTGACCGAAACAGAAAAAACCCTTTTTCCATTTGCCGGCATGATGATGACCTACATCATGGCGCTGCGCATGCTCGCTGATTTTTTGAATGGGGATGTGTATTATCAGATCACGTATCCCGAGCAGAATTATGTTCGCGCTGCGAATCAGTTGAGGTTAGCAAAAAGAAACGCCTGCCAAAAACCATTTTTGCGTGCGGAGTTGCGTCAGTTTTGGTCTGCCTCATTTTTTTTTAATGCCGGCTAATCTCTTGCGGAATTCTTCCGCCTTCCTCCTAAAATACGCCAGCCGTTGATCCGCGGTCAGGTCATTGATTTCCCTGGAAACTCTGTCTCTTCCCTGCCGCATATATTTGACGGCGTCAAATTCCTTTTCCGTCTTAACATTCGTTTTCATAACTCTATCAACTCCTTTGGCGACCTGATTTCAAGGGTACGAACCCCTCCTTTCAAATTTACGAATTGTACCCTCTTATCCTGCTAAGGTTGACAATGTGCTTAAAGTTCCAGCTAACCGGTACATCGGCGTTATTTACAGTCGCAATCGCAATATGCTGGCAGTCGGCAAGGCTTGCCCTTCCCACAACTTTCTCGGTGATATATTGTTCGGCCAATCCGTCGCTCTCCTTTGTGCCCTTAACAAGTTCCAGTTGTCCGGAGGGTAAAGATTTGTAAAACTCCAAAACCCAGTCGGGTGCGCTGGCCAGTTCACCCTCCAGCAAGTCCGAGATTATCAGGCGAATTTCATTTTTGAAGACCCGGTCAAAAAAGATACCGGTGAAGAACTTAAATTCCTCGTCAAACATTCCGCCGATTACAGACGTATCAATGTATACTCTTTGGGTCATACCTGAGTTGTGATCCAAAGTTAATCAAAACTAACAGGCTCCTCGGGTCCACTAGTACTAAAACCTCAAGACTTCCATCTATATTTGAGGTCCCGTGGCCTTTGGTTAAAGCCAACTCAAGACTCAAGACTTATCCTTATGCGGTGGATCCCTTTCATGCTCGTTTTAGTGTTGTCCAGTGACTCTATGTTATTAGGCCAGGAAAATGAAATTGCAAAGACCTATGGCAACCAGATTACCCCCCGCAATCTAAAGGAGTTGTATTCTTCATCCGTTGAAAATGCCTATGTCAAGATCGGTGAGTCAAGCTATGACAACTATGGAGACGTTACGTATTTCGGCTCGGAGGAGACTTTGGGTGAGGTGCCGCAAGACATTGTATTTGTTGGACGCGGAAAGGAGGAGGATTACAAGCAGGTTGACGTTTCGAATAAGGCAGTCGTCGTGCTTATCCCTGTTCTTAAAGGCCCGCTTTCCGCCACTTTTCGTAGTCTGTCGCAAACTGCGCGCGATAAAGGGGCAGTAATGGTTTTCATCCTGACGGAGGGTACACCAGAGGACTATCGTTCGATGGCAGACCGGATAAGAGCGTATACCTCTGCCGGCAAGTTGAGCTTAAAAAAACCCGGGTCTGAATCCTCTTCAACAGGTGTTTTTGTTATTAACCAGCCGGTTGTTGAGAAGATTTTTAATACCAGCCTGGATAAACTGAAAAAGGCTTGCGAGGATCCAAAGAAAAAATCACTGAAAAAAATAAAGCCCGGTAGAATTGCTTATCGTGTGACTGTTCACTTAAATATCGTGAAAACGGAAAACGTGCTGGGCTTTCTCGAGGGAGGGGACAAGAAAGAGGAACTCCTTGTTGTGACAGCGCACTACGATCATATTGGCACCACCGCCACCGGAGAAGACCGCATCAACAACGGAGCGGATGATGATGGTTCGGGAACGGTCTCTGTCCTGGAAATCGCCAGGAATTTTGCTAAAGCGAAGAAGGAAGGTCATGGGCCACGGCGAAGCATGTTGTTCATGACGGTCGTTGCCGAGGAGCAGGGATTATTGGG
>WNFI01110945.1_pt1 | contig 12719 bp, 9 predicted proteins | sample 5400471 | NCBI WGS metagenome assembly WNFI01 (sample SAMN13153348, study PRJNA577476) | soil metagenome | isolation source: 100 cm saprolite on Douglas fir-dominated hillslope | place: USA:California | collected 2013-09-17
AGGAAATAGGGAAACGCGAGCGGCGTCGCGAGGCCGTACTTGGTAAACCACCACGGCAGCCGCGAGGCGATGCGCCGCAGCGGATCCACGAGGGCGATCACGAGCGCGTTGCCCTCGCGTGCATAGACCCAGCAGTGGAAGCGCCCGCCCGGGCGCGTGTTGCGCACCACGGCCTCGAAGCCGCGCTTCGGCTCCTTCAGGTGATGCAGCACGCCGATGCTGTAGACCACGTCGTAGCCGTCGCTCGAAAAGGCGGTGAGGTCCTCGCGCCGCACGCTCCAGTTGGCGGCGCCCGAAGCGGCAAGGTTTTTCCTTGCAGTCTCGACGGACCCGCCGAGGTCGATGCCGTCCAGCTGCGCCGGCGCCCAGCGCAGCACGTGCACCATGAGGCTCGCGTTGCCGCAGCCCATCTCCAGCACGCGCGCGCCTCGGATGTCGTCGGGTCCGAGCGGCGCGAGCCAATCGCGCACCTGCTCCTCGGTATACACGGAGCCGGCGGGCAGGTTGTTCCACGACGTCGCGAACGCGTCGGCGGTCGTCTGGTCGCCGCGGCTCACGCGAGCGCCTGCCCGTGGTGCTCGAGGGCGAGCAGGCACCAGAGCGCGAGCCGGTTGTCGCGCTTGCCCGCCTTGTGGTCGCCCAGAGTGGCGGCCGCCCACGCGGGATTGCCGACGCGGGCGCCGGCGCGCGCGAAGCCGCCGTCGTCCCACGTGCGCAGCCACCGGGTGAGCGGAATGCCGAAGCCCTTCTTGCGGCGCTCGAGGACGTCGTCGGGCAGCACGCCGCGCAGCGCCGCGCGCAGCAGGTACTTGGTGGTCCCGCTCCGGTACTTGTAGTCGTGCGGGATGCGGCGCGCGAACTCCGCGAGGTCCTGGTCGAGGAAGGGCGACCGGACTTCGAGCGAGACCATCATCGAGGCGCGGTCCGCCTTCACGAGGATGTCGTCCTGCAGGTAGAAGCGCGAGTAGAACTCGAGCGTCTTGTCCACCACGTGCTCGGCGGAGGTCGTCTCCCACGCCTGGATCGCCTCCTCGTAGACGTCCTCCACGGCCACGGGCTCGCGGAACAGATCCACGAGCTCCGCCGGCTCGAGCGGCCCCAGCCAGGCGGGATTCCACAGGGGCGCCGGATAGGATGCGCCCCGCAATCCGCGCTTGATGCGGAAATCGAGGCTCATGTTGGCATCGGAAACCGGCAGCAGCTCGGCGAGCTTGCGCACGCCGCCTTTCATCCACGCCGGCACGAGCGCGTTGTACCAGCGCGCCACGCCCAGCGCCTTGAACGGGTCGTAGCCCGCGAAGAGCTCGTCGCCGCCGTCGCCGCCGAGCGCCACCGTGATGCGGCGGCGCGCGAACTCGCACAGCTGGAACGTGGGCACGATGGACGGATCGCCGAAGGGTTCGTCGAGGCGCGACAGCACCTGGGGCACGAGCTCGCGCGCGCGCTCGATGTCGAGGATCTCCTCATGGTGCTGCGAATGGAAGTGCGCGGCGACCGCGCGCGCCGCGCCCGACTCATCGAAGGACGGCTCGCGAAAGCCGATCGCGAAGGTCTGCACCTGTCCGGGCGGCAGCGCGGCCGCGGCGTACGCGAGCACCGCGCTCGAATCGATGCCGCCGCTCAGGAACACGCCCAGCGGCACGTCGCTCATCAGCCGGCGCCGCACCGCCTGCGAGAGCAGGTGGCGCAGCTCCTCGCCCCAGACCGCTTCGGGATGGGCGGGAATGTCGCGGTGCGGCTCGATCCGGAACTGCCAGTAGGGGCGTACCTTCACCTCGCCCGCGGCGAACGTCATCTGGTGGCCGCCGGGCAGGCGGAAGACGCCTTCATAGAGCGAGCGCGGCGAGGGGATGAAGCCGTAGGCGAAAAGCTTCTGCAGCGAGCGCCGGTCCACCGTGCGCGGCACGCCGGGATGGCGCAGCAGCGCCGTGAGCTCGGAAGCGAATGCGAAAAGGCCGGGACGCACGGCGTAGTACAGCGGCTTCTTGCCGAAGCGGTCGCGCGCGAAGAAAAGCCGCCGGCGAACAATGTCGTGGATCGCGAAGGCGAACATGCCGTTCAGCCGCGCCGGCAGCTCCTCGCCCCACTCCTCGTAGCCGTGCACCAGCACTTCGGTGTCGGAGTGGTCGGAGCGGAACAGATGGCCCTTCGCGGCGAGCGCCGCGCGCAGCTCGATGTGGTTGTAGATCTCGCCGTTGAAGATCACGCACACGGTGCGGTCCTCGTTCCACATCGGCTGCTCGCCGCCCTCGATGTCGACGATCGCGAGCCGCCGGTGCAGCAGGTGCACGCGCTGCGCGGGCTCGAGGTGGATGCCCTCCCCGTCCGGCCCGCGGTGCACGATCGCCGCGCCCATCGCGCGCAGGTCTTCGAGCGTGCCGCTGCCGACGAAGCCGGCGATGCCGCACATTTCAGGACTGGTCCGGGCCGAGGTTGGACGTGCTCTTCACGAGGTACACGGCCTTGCCCTGCGATTCGTAGTACGTGCGCATGATGATCTCGGCGAGCAGGCCCATCAGGATGCTCATGCCGCCGGTGACGACGAGCATCACGACGAGCAGCGGCAACGGCGTCTGGATGAACGAGGTCGCCTGGAAGAACTTGAGGTAAAGCGCCCACAACCCGGCGAGGAACGCGAGGCCGAAGGCGGCGATGCCGGCTCCGCCGAAAAGGTAGATCGGGCGGTTCGCGTAGCGCGCGAGGAACTGCACCACGATGAGATCGAGGACCACTTTCAAGACGCGGTCCACGCCGTACTTCGACTCGCCGTGGATGCGCGGATGGTGCGTCACCGGCACCTCGGCCACCTTGCCGCCCCCCCACGTCGCGTAGATGGGGATGAAGCGGTGCATCTCGCCGTAGAGCTTCACGCCCTTCAGCACATCCTTGCGGTAGGCCTTCAACGAGCAGCCGTAGTCGTGCAGGTGCACGCCGGAAATGCGCGAGATGAGGAGGTTCGCGAGGCGGCTGGGGAGGTTGCGCCGCAGCGCGTGGTCCTTCCTGTCCTGGCGCCATCCCGAGACCACGTCGTAGCCCTCGTCCAGCTTCTCCAGGAGCTTCGCGATGTCGGCCGGCTGCCGTCGTTCACCAGGATGATCTCGAAGGGCTTGCCGAGCGGCTCGAGCTCGCGCACGAGGCCCTCGTAGAGCGGCTCGATGTTCTTTTCTTCGTTGTAGACGGGGATGGTGATCGAGAGCATCGGCTACAGTTTACCTAGCGCCTCGCGGTCGAACACGTAGAGCGTTCCGCCGACCACCGCGACGGGCGTGGCGCGGCGCAGCGCCGCGTAGGGATCGCCGCGAACGTACAGTCCCGCGAGCAGGGTCGCCGAGACGACGATGTAGCGCGGCGGCCGAGTCCCCGCGGGCTGGTCCGGCAGCTCGTTGAAGCTGGGCAGCGCGACGTGGCGGATGCCGTAGCCGGCCGGGAGCGCCGAGCCGAAATAGCCCAACGCGACCGCGTCGATGCCGCGCTCGCGCATGAACGCACGCAGCGCCACCAGCCCCTGGCCCCAGTCCGTGCTGGAATCGACGAGCGTCTCGTGCAGCGCGCGGCCGCGAGCATATTCGCTCAGGTAGGACAGGAAGTAGGGATACTGCGCGACGCTCGACAGCACGAATCCGGCGAACACCGCGCCGATGGCCGCGCGCGCCGCCGCGCCCCCGGCGCGCCAGAGCGGCGCGACACCCTGCGCGACGAGGATGCACACGAGCGGCATGGCGGGCAGCGCGTGGCGCACGCCGATGTTCACGCGCGAGGCGAGCAGCGCCGCGAGGAAGAGCGCGGCGCCCACGGCGGGCTGCGTGGAGCGCGCGATCTGCTGCAGGCCCGCCCTGAAGTCCGCGAGGCCCCAGTCGCCCAGGTACAGCGCGGCGACCGTGAGATACGAGACCAGCGCGAACACCGGCACTGCGACGAGGATCGCGCGCCGCCATGCCAGGTCGCGCCATCGGCCCGACAGCGCCTCGAGCGCCAGCAACGCCACGAGGATCGGCCCCACGATGAGGCCGCTGTACTTGATGCACGCGGTGAGCGCGCATGCGAGCGCCGCGAGCGCGACCCGCCCGGGACGGGGCTCGCGCACCGCCGCGTCGAGCGCGTAGACGCTTACGAGCAGGCCGAAGGCGAGCGGCACATCGTTGTATGCCACCCCCGAGTGGGCGAGCATGTCGGGCAGGAAGGCCACGAGCGCCGCCGCGAAGAGCGCCGCGCCCGCACCCATATGGCGCCGCGCGAAGAAGAACGTCGCGAGCACGGTGAGCGTGCCGAAAGCGAGGCCGACGAGGCGCGTCGCCATGGCGATCTGCTCGGGCGAGTTGCCGGCGCCCCAGAAGAGCGCCCGCGCGTAGTGGTAGCGCGAGAACCAGTCCCACGCGTGGCCCTGCTCCGGGGGATAGCTCACGTCGAGGAGATAGACCGGCAGGCCGAAAAGATACTGCGCGAGCCGCGGATGGTCGTTCACCATGCCGAAGTCGCCGGTGCGGAAGCCGCGCGCGCCGACCGCGGAGAAGACGATCTCGTCGAAAGTGGTGGAGGTGCGCAGCATCGCGCTGCCCGCCAGGACGACGAAGGCAAGCGCGAGCAGCGCGAGAAGCCGGGAGTGGGAAAAGCGCGTGCTTTTCGAGGCCGAAGCGCTCATCGCCCCCAGTATACGGGGGCGGTTGAAAGGCTAGCGCGGGCTCGCGAAAACCGACTTGTAGAGCTTCGTCCACTTCTCCGACTGGTCGAGGATCTGCGCCGGGTCCACGACGCGCAGCGACTCGATCGGCAGCGGCCCTTCCAGGTTCCGGCTCGCGGGCATGAAGCCGCGATCGCGGAGCATGCGCTGCCCGTCGTCGCCGAGGATGAAGTCGTAGTAGAGCAGCGCCGCATGCGGGTGCGGCGCGCGTTTCGCGAGCGCGAGCCCGTTGGCGCGCGCGACCGCCGGCGGAATCACGAACCAGTCGAGCGGCGCGCCCCTGCGCTTCATCTGCTCGGCGGTAAAATTATAGACCGTGAGCGCGAGCGGCACCTCGCCCGACGCGACGAGGTTGGTGAGGAGCGTGTGGCCCTTGCGCACCGAGACGCCGTTCGTGGCGACGATGCGGCGAAACAGGTCGAGGCCCTGGTCTTCGCCGAGGGACGCGAGCACGACCGCGAACCAGTCCTCGTCGGAGGATTCGATGCCCAGCTTGCCCTTCCACTTCGCATCCAGCAGGTCCGAGTAGCTTCGCGGCCGGTCGTCTTTGCGGACCGCCCGGGTATTGCATGCCTGGACGAACACATTGAGGCGCGAGCCCGCCCACTCGCGATGTGCGGGCAACGCGGCGGCGATGAGCGTGTCGTGGACCGGCGAGCGCACCGCCTGCAGCAGTCCCTCGCGATGCAGCGATTCCAGCGGCGGGGCATTGGTCTCGACGATGTCGACCTCGTGGCGCCCGGCGCGCGCCTCGGCGACGGTCCGCTGCAACACCTTGTCGGAGGCCGCGCGCCACATGTGGATGCGCACGCCGGACTTCGCCTCGAAGGCGCTGTTGAGCGCACCCATGTCCTCGACCGTGAGCGAGGTGTAGAGATTGAGCACGCCGCCTTCGGCACGCGCGCCGCCGATAAGCCGTTGCTGCCGGCCGGGGCCCGCGTAGCCGGCGATTTCGGCAACCGAATCGGCACGCGCGGCCCAGGGGCACGCCGCGAGCGTCGCCAGGAAGAGGCGTCGATTCACTCCGCGGCTTCTACCGCCGCGCTCGCCGGCTCGTGCTCGGCCAATGCCTTCGCGAACGGCACGTCGCGCGGCGTGACCATCGATACGGCGCGCGCTTTCTGCGCCACCGGATCGAGCCCCGGCGGATCGCGCCCCTCGGCACTCGCGCGCGCCGCGTCCAGCAACCGCTTGCGCGTCATGATGATGCCGTTGTCGGTGGAGACGAGGCTCTCGCGCGAGCGGTCCTCGATCGGGCCCATGCTCTCCTGCACCGCCGCATCCTGGATGCCGACCCGCAGGACGCCCGAGAACGTCTTGCGCGCGCGCTGCGCCTCGCGGTCGATGAGGTAGTCGTTGCGCTTGTTCGCCACCGGCATGAACGTGCCGGGAACGAGCGGCACGTGGATGCCGTAGCCCGCGGCGGCCGCGCCCTGCTCCAGCTCCGAGAGCTCGCGGCGCGGATGGGAGTCGATGCTGAATATCCGGCAGCTTTCGTCGTCGATAGGCACGAACGCATGCCCGCCGCTGGGATTGTCGCCGTAGGGCGGGAAGAGGTTGAAGCACGGCATGAGGAACTGCGTGACGCGCCAGAAATAGCGATCGTCGCCCACGTTGCGGCGCGTCGAGACATGCAGTCCGCCCGCGGAAATCGTCGGCAGGAACACGGGGCGCGCGTCGCCCCTGAGCATCGCGGCGCTCTCCGGGTCGCGCTTGAGCAGCGGGTCGTCGCCGACCGTGTAGCGGTGCAGGAAGCTGGAATGGATCGAATCGAGCCCGCCTTCGAGCGCCTGCAGGTAATTGCATTCCTGGATGCGCTTGCTCACATGCCGGCTCGCTTCCGGCACGGCCGCCCATTCGTAGGCGGGCTCGGGCGGGCGCTTTTCGGCATGTCCCATGTAGGTCCACACGACGCCGCCGCGCTCGATGCACGGATAGCTGGCGAGCCGGACCTTGCGGCAGAAGCCGCTTTCCTCCGGCTCCGAAGGCACGTCGATGCATTGGCCATTCACGTCGTACTTCCAGCCGTGATACGCGCAGCGAATGCCGCAGTCCTCGTTGCGTCCGAACCAGAGGCTCACGCCGCGGTGGGCGCAGAACTCGTCGATGAGGCCGACGCGCCCGCGCGTGTCGCGGAAGGCGAGCAGGCGCTCGGAGAGCAGCTTCACGCGCACCGGCGGCCCCTCGGGCTCGGCGATCTCGGAGGCGAGCAGCACCGGCAGCCAGTAGCGTCGGAAGAGCGCGCCCATCGGCGTGCCGGGTCCGGTGCGGGTCAGGATCTCGTTTTCCTGTGCGGTGGTCATGATGGGTCGGCTTTCATTTCACGGTGGGCGCGGCGCGACCCTGGATCGTCTCCTCGTAGAGCCGCGTCCAGCGCTCCTGGTCGGCGATCACCGCCGCGGGGTCGATGAAGCGCACGTCCAGGCGCCGCAGCTCCGGGGCGATGCGCCGGTTGGACACCACATGATGCAGCTCGCCCAGCAGCGCCTGCCCTTCTCCCAGCAGGAAATCGTATAGCAACACGGCGGCGTGCGGGTGCGGAGCCTTCGCCGCGATTCCGACGGACCGAAAGGCCGTTGGCCGCGACCAGCTCGCGGAAGAACGCGAGGCCCTCGGCCTCGCCCATCGCCTGGACGAGGGTGTAGAACCACTCCACCTCCTTGTTCTCGATCGCGAGCCGCCCCTTCCAGCGGGGATCGAGGAGGTCGCGCCAGCTTCGCGGCACCTCTTCGGGCTTCACCTTCGTCGTGTTGTAGGCCTGCACGAAGAGGTAAACGCGCGGGCCCGCCCACTCCCGATGCGGCGCGACCGCCTCGGGGATCAAGGTACCGTGCAGTGGCGAAGACACCGGCTGCAGCAGCTTCTCGCGATGCAGGAGCTCCATCTCCGGTGCCACGTTGTGGACGACGTCGACCTCGTAGCGCCTGGCGCGCGCTTCGGTGACTACGCGCTGCAGCACCTTGTCCTTGCCGGCGCGCCACACGTTCACCTTGATGCCGTGGCGGCGCTCGAACTCGGCGACGAGGCGCCGCAGGTCCTTTTCCGCCACCGAGGAATACAGCGTGACGCTCCCCTCGCGCCGCGCTCCTTCTGCGAGCCGCTGGCTGCGGTCGGATCCCTCGAAGCGCGCCGGCGGCAGCTCGGCGCAAACCGCGCACGCCGCCCAGAGCGCCGCCCAGCCGCATGCGAGGCGCGCGAGCGACGCCGTCGCGCCCACGCGCGATCTACGCCTTCAACGCCGCGAGCAATGCATCGGGCGTCAGCGGCACTCGCCGCAATCTCACGCCGGTCGCATCGAACAATGCATTCGCGATCGCGGCCGCCACCGGGCGCGTGCCGGGCTCGCCCGCCCCGCGCGACGCCGCGCCGGGCCGGTTGTTCACCATCACGATGTCGATCGCGTCGGGCACTTCGGTCATGTCGACGATCGGATAGGTGAGCCAATCGACCGAGAGCACGCGCGTCGCGTCGAAACGCACCGCCTCGTGCATCGCGCGGCTCATGCCCTGGACCAGGTTCGCCTCGATCGTGCCGCGCAGGTTGAGCGGGTTCACGACGAAGCCGCAGTCGTGCGCGCAGGTGAAGCGCTTCACGCGGTACTTGCCCGTCTCGCGATCCACCTCCACCTCGGCGACGATCGCCACGATCGACTGGGCGCGCGGCGCGTAGGCGATGCCCCGCCCGGTTACGATGCGAGCGCCCTCGCGCGCCTTTGGCCCCACCCGCTTCTGCCATCCCGCCTTCTCGGCCGCGGCTTTCACGACCGCGATGTCGCGCGCGTCGGTGAGATAGCGCAGGCGAAACTCCACCGGATCCGTGCCGGTCGCGAAGGCGAGCTCGTCGATGAACGACTCGGACGCGAAGCAGGTGGCCATGCCGTCGGGATCGCGCAGGTGCGCGGTGCGCAGCCCCGTGGCGAGCGAGCGATCCCAATTCATCGTGTGGCTCACCTTGCGCATGTTGGGAAAGCGATACGATTCGGACGAGTATTGCGGCCAGTCGGTGATCTTTGCCTTGTAGCCGCCGACCAGTTGGCCCGCGACGGTGTCGCCCGGCACGTCGGTCCCGTTGTTGCGCGTGCGCCCCGAGAAGCCGCGCGCCTCGTAGTCCCAGGCGAACACCTCGCCTTGCGTGTTGAGCCCGGCGCGCATCGTGAACGCGACCGGCGGTCCCTTGGGGTCCCAGCCCGTGCCGTCTGCTCGCGTGTACTGGACGCGCACCGGCCGCCCCACGGCCTTCGCGAGCAGCGCCGCGTCGGCGGCGCAATCGTCCGCGTCGTTCATGCCGTAGGAACCCGGGCCCGGCATCCACACGACGCGCACCTTTTCCTTCGGCAGCTCGAGCAGCGTGGCGATCGCGCCGCGCAGCCCGTAGGGCTTCTGGCCGCCGAACCAGATCACCGCGCCGCCGTCGCGCACGTCGGCCACCGCGCACGCCGGCCCCATTGAGGCGTGCGACTGGAACGGATACTCGTAGCGCGCCTCGACGACGCGAGACGCCATCGCGAGCGATGCCGCGACGTCGCCGCGCGCGCCCTCCTCCTGCGTCTTCTTCGGCTTGTCGGCGCGCAGGTGGCGATAGAGCTCGTCGTAGCCGTTCCAGAACATCGGCGCCGGCCGCGACCACTCGACGTCGAGCTTGCGCGCGGCGTCGATCGCCTGCTCCTCACGCTCGCAGACGACGGCGAGATAGTCGCCGCGCCGAACCACCTGGATCTGGCCGGGAAATCCCGGCGCCTCACCCACGCGCAGGAGTTTCGCTCCCGCCTCGGGCGGACGGATCACGCGCGCATGCACCATGCCCGGCATGCGCAAATCCGTGACGTAACGGTACTCGCCGCGCACCTTGGGCGGGATGTCGAGCCGCGGCACGGGCTTGCCGGCGATGCGGTATTCGCGCGGGTCCTTGGTCTTGACCTGATCCGATACCTTGACGTCGAAGGTCTTGCCGCCGACGAGCTCGGCGTAAGAGACGCGCTTCGAGGAATCGCGCTCGGAGAGGACGACGCCATCGTGGACGCGCAGCTCCTCGCGGGGAACGTTCAGGCGCCGGGAGGCGAGCGCGAGGAGCGCGGCACGCCCTTCGGCGCCGGCGCGGCGCAGCGCGGCGCCGCCGTCGATGATGCCGTTGGACGAGCCCGTGCCGCGCTGGTCGACGGTGGCCGCGGTATCGCCCATGACGATGGTCACGCGCTCGATCGGGACGTCGAGCTCTTCGGCCACGATCTGCGCGAATGCCGTGCCGATGCCCATGCCGGTCTCGACCTTGCCGACCGACGCGGTGACGGAACCGTCGGCCGCGATGCGCAGCCACGAATCGAGGGAAGCGGGATCGACGCTCGCGGGCCACACGCTTCCGGCGGACGGCAGCGGTGCCTCGGCAACGGTTTTCACGGCGCAGCCGGGCATCGCGAAGGAGACGACCAGCGCGCCCCCGCTCTTCAGGAAGTCGCGGCGCGTCGTGCCTTTGTGGGTGACGATGAAATCCATCTGATTCTGCCGGCGCTTCGCAACCACGGTCACGCCTTCGCCGTGGCGGCCATGCGGCTCGCCGCGAGCTTCACCGCGCGCAGGATGCTCATGTGCGTGCCGCAGCGGCACTTCAGCCCCGACAGTCCGCGGCGGATCTCGTCCTCGCTCGCGTTGGGGTTGTCCGCGAGCATTGCGGCGGCGGTCATGATCCAGCCGTTGATGCAGTAGCCGCACTGCGCGGCCTGCTCGTCGATGAACGCCTGCTGCACGGCATGCAGCGCGCCGTTCTTCGCAAGCCCCTCGAGCGTCGTCACCGATGCGCCCTTCGCCGACGTCGCGGGTGTCGCGCACGAGCGGATCGCGGTGCCGTCGAGGTGCACGGTGCACGCGCCGCATTGCGCCAGGCCGCAGCCGAACTTCGGCCCCAGCACGCCCAGGTCGTTGCGCAGCACATAGAGAAGCGGCGTATCGCCTTCGACCGTGACGCTCTCGCGGCGTCCGTTCACGGTCATCTGGATCGTTTCGGGCATGGCTCTTCCTCCGGAATCACAAGTACCATTTAGCCCCGGGCGAACGCGCGGGTCAATGATCCGGAGCCCTGTTCCATATGCGAGAAAACATGAAGCTATCGTTCGCGATCGCCGCCGCCGCATTTTCCAGCGCGGCACTCGCGCAGGACTGGAGCCTTCCCGCGGACCGCGAGACGCTCAAGCGCGATTCCCTCGAGAAGATCCTCGCCGGCGACGACTATCCGGCCACCTCGGGCTATTCGAAGCGCGTCGAGTACATCGACTTCAGCTCCTTCGGCCAGGACTTCACGCAGGTTGTCGTCACGCTCACGCCCGGCAAGCCGCGCTTGCATGGCGGACGCAGGATCGTCGTGGTCGGCGGCGAGCCGGGCAGCGAATACGCGGGCGATTTCCTCGAGACGCCGGAGGGCAAGGAAGGCCCCGGCGCCTGGCTCGCGAAGCGCGGCGTGACCTTCGTCGCGTTGACCCGCGTCGGCCGCTGGAACTTCCTCGCGCCCGGCGACAGCGGCTCGTGGGAAGGCGTGCCGGTGGAATCGCGCATGCCGATGTTCAACCGCAGGCAGAAGGCGCATTGGAGCGCGGCCGATTACGAGGTGAAATCGTCGGGACTGCAGGGCGCGACGAGCGGCGACAGCGCCGTATACCGCACGCCGAAGCCCGGCACGGCGCTCTATGGCGAGATGCTGGCGGCCGCGCCCGCGACGTACCTCACCGGCTACCGGCTCGCGATCGAGCGCGCGGTTCCTCCCGCACAGCGCAACGATCACTACGTGTTGTATTGGGGCATGTCGACCGGAGGCGCCTTCCTCTATCCGCTCGCGAGGCAGCTCACGCCCGACGGCTACCTCGGCTGGGGCACGAGCAGCACCGGCCTCGCCTATGTCTACCGCCGCGCGAAGTCGGGCGATTTCCAGCAGCCCTACGCACAGTCGGCGCTGCGGGTGCGCGAGCGCGGGCTGGACGACTTCACGTATTACACGAAGGGCCTCGACACGGCGACGCGGCTCGCGTGGTGGAAGAACGCGCAGAAGGGACCGCGCTTCAAGAGCGGCGAGGATCCGATGATGCAGTTCGGCGCCGCGGCGCTCGCCGAGGTCGCGATGCGCCTCTGGCTATCGGACTTCCTGCCCGCGTCGTATCGCGAAGCGGGCCTGGCGCAATTCGTGAAGGAGATGATGGAACCGAGCTTCCCGCCCGCGGAGCTGAAGCGCGTGGCGATCCTCGACATGAACGGCACGCGCGACGAGGCGATCCCGCCGCGCACCGTCGACGCGCATCGCGAGGCGATGGAGCCGTACGCGCGCAAGTACCGCGTCGCGCGCTTCGAGGACATGCCGCACTACCTCTTCACCCAGGACCACATCAAGATCGTGGGCAGCGTGTGGCTGCGCTTCATCGACTCCGGCTACTTCGACTGAAAAACCGGGGACAGACCACTTGTTCCGCGGCGAAGAACAAGTGGTCTGTCCCCGGTTTTGGTCTTCACCACAGCTTCTCGCCGTGGGCGACCTTCTCGGCCATCTCGCGTTGGAATTCGGGCGGGCCGAAGCCGAAGCGCTCGCCCGCGATCTCGTAGAAGAAGGGACGGCCGGTGCGCAGGCTGAGCTCGCGCATCCACGCGATGGTGCGCTCGTCGGGATCGCGGCCCGCGGAGCGCAACACGTAGGCGTCGCGCCCGCGCCACTTCATCGTGATCACCATGACGCCCAGCTTGTCGGGGCGCCAGTCGTCGGGAAAAGGACTCGCGTCCTGCAGCCAGCCGCACACGAAATCGCGGCACGGATGCGGGGGACGGCGCTCGTAGATCGAGCAGCAATGGTCGCCGCGGAAAAAGCACGGCGTGCCCGGCTTCATCTCGTGGCCTTCGATCACTCCCGCCACCCAGCCGTCGCAGCACGCGGTGCATTCGCCGCATTGGCGCGGCGGCGCCGCGGCGATCGGGATCGTGGCGCCGTGGCACTTCTTGTACTTGAGGCCGCTGCCGCACGGGCACGGATCGTTGCGCCCGATCGCCATGGAAAACGCGCCGATGTGAGAGAC
>WNFI01355579.1_pt1 | contig 12719 bp, 8 predicted proteins | sample 5400471 | NCBI WGS metagenome assembly WNFI01 (sample SAMN13153348, study PRJNA577476) | soil metagenome | isolation source: 100 cm saprolite on Douglas fir-dominated hillslope | place: USA:California | collected 2013-09-17
CGTGGTGAAAAGCTGCGGCGTGGGACTGAACTCAATGAGCTGACCGGTGAGCAGGAAGGCCGTGAAGTCGCTGATGCGCGCGGCCTGCTGCATGTTGTGAGTGACGGTCACAATGGTGCAGAGATCCTTCAACTGCACGAGCAGCTCTTCGATTTTCGCGGTGCTGATGGGGTCGAGCGCGGAGCAAGGCTCGTCGAGAAGCAGGACTTCGGGTTCGACGGCGAGGGCGCGTGCGATGCACAAGCGCTGCTGCTGGCCGCCGGAGAGTTCGTAGGCGGATTTGTGGAGATGGTCTTTGACTTCGTCCCAGAGAGCGGCATGGCGCAGGCTCTTTTCGACGGCTTCGGAGATGGGAGCTTTCGAGCCGTTGATGCGCAAGCCATACGCAACGTTCTCGAAAATGGACTTGGGGAAGGGGTTGGGGCGCTGAAAGACCATACCGACACGGCGACGATACGAAGTGACGTCTTGCGCAAGGATGTTCTGGCCATCGAGCAGAATTTCACCTTCGAGGCGCGCGCCGCGGACGGTTTCGTGCATGCGGTTGAGGGTGCGCAGCAGGGTGGATTTGCCGCAGCCGGAGGGGCCAATGAGAGAGGTGACCTTGTTGGTGGCGACGCCCATGCTGACGTCAAAGAGGACCTGCTTGCTGCCATAAAAGAAATTCACTTTGGTGATGGTCATACGCATGGAGAGGGCTGACGCCGTCTCGCGGGCCGCCGCGCTGGTCACGATGGGAGGTAAGTTCACGGACAAAGCTGGCCTCACAGTAGCGTGCATGAGCTAGGACCTCGGAACCGCAATTCCCCGGGAAAGAATCGCCCGGGCAACGATGTTAATCACCAAAATCAAACCGAGCAAGACGAGCCCCGCGGCCCAGGCCTGCCTATGCCAATCATCATACGGAGCGAGGGCATAAGTATAGATCATCACCGGCAGACTCGCGGTGGGCTGTACCCAGCCAGGGCTCCAGAATTGATTGCCAAGCGCAGTAAATAGGAGCGGAGCGGTTTCGCCAGCCACGCGGGCGAAGGCCAGCAGAACGGCGGTGAGGATGCCGCGATAAGCGGCGGGCACGATGACGGTGGCGATCGTCTTCCACTTGCTGGCGCCGAGGGCCATGGCCGCTTCGCGCAAAGCGTTGGGAACACCGCGCAGAAATTCTTCAGTACTGCGGAGGGTGATGGGAATCATCATCAGGCCAAGAGCAAAACCGCCGGCGAGGGTGGAGTATTGCTTGAAAGGGTGAACCACAAGGCTGTAAGCAAAAATGCCGATGACGATGGAGGGTACGCCGTTGAGCAAATCCGCCGCGTAGCGAACGACGAAAGCGACGGTGCCGCCGCTGAACTCGGCGAGGTAGATGGCGCCAAGAAATCCGATGGGAACGCCAAAGAGGGAGGCCAGCAAAAGCATCTTAGCACTGCCGAGGATGGCGTTGGCCATGCCGCCGCCGGTTTCACCGACGGGAACGGGCAACTTGGTAAAGAAGTTCCAACTGATGGAAGTCCCGCCGTGGTAGACGAGGTAGCCAAGAATAAGGAAAAGCACGGAAACAGCAACGAGGGCACACACACCGGTCAAGGTCAGCATGAAGCCGCTCACAAATTTGCGCCAGCGGAGACGAGCTCTCATGCGTTGCCCATTCCGCTGCCGCGCTGGGAAGTGGCGACGATCAGCAATCGCGCAAAGCCGTTGAGGATGAAGGTAAGGATGAAGAGTACCAGGCCAAGCTCGATCAGAGACTGCGTATGAAGTTCGCCAGTGGCCTCGGTGAACTCGTTGGCGATAACGGCGGCGATGGAATAGCCGGGAGACAAGAGCGAAGCGCTGATCGTGGGATTATTGCCGATAACCATGGTGACGGCCATGGTTTCGCCGAGGGCGCGCGCGAGGGCCAGGAAAATCGAGCCAAAAATGCCAGCGCGAGCAAAAGGAACGACCACTTTCCAGGTGGATTCCCAGCGCGTGGCCCCCAGGGAAAGGGCCGCTTCGCGCTGGTCGCGGGGGACGGAAAGAAGCACTTCACGCGAGACGGAAATAATGTAAGGAATGACCATGATGGCCAGGACGAGGCCTGCGGTCAGAAAGCCGACGCCGTAAGCAGGGCCTTGAAATAGCGGAAGGAATCCGAGCAAGTGTTTGAGAGCCGGCTGAATGTATTGGCGCATCAAAGGAACGACAATGAAGATACCGAGGACACCGTAGATGACGCTGGGGACGGCAGCGAGAAGATCGATAAAAAATTCGAGCGTGTCGGAAACTCTTGCGGGAGCGAGCTCAGCGAGAAAAATGGCGGCTCCGATGCCCAGGGGAACGGCTATGAGCAGCGAAACGGCAGCGGTGACGATAGTTCCATAAATAAAGGGCAGCGCGCCGAACTGTTCGAAGATGGGGTCCCATACGGAGGTACGGAAGAAATTAAAGCCGAACTTGTGACGGGCGAGAGCGGAACCTTGCCACAACTCGAAAACGAGCAGCACGGTAACGAGAACGACGGAAGCGGCGAATAAGAAAGTGATCATGCGCGCGATTTCATCGCCTTCGCGGAGGCGGGATAGAAACGAACGCGAGCCCGCGACGGGGCCCGCGCTCGGAACGGTGGCGCTAGTCGTTGCCACGTTACTGGACGCTGTTCAAGGCCTTTAGCTCCTTAGCGACCACTTCCTTGGGAAGCTTCGCGTAAGACAGGGCCTCAGTGTAATTTTGACCATCCGCCAGCATCCATTTAACGAAGCCCTTGATGGCATCGCGCTTACTGCCGTCGGAAAACTTAGCCGGGACGAGCAGCCACGTAAAGCTGGAGATGGGGTAGGCGGTCTTGCCGGGAGCGTCGGTAATGGAAACGCGGAAATCGTCCGGCATATTCTTCGCCGCGCCGGCGGCTGCGGCAGTGACGCTGGCAAGATCTGCCTTGATGAAAGCCCCTGAGGAGTTTTTAACGTGCCCATAAGGCATGTTGTTCTGGATCGCGTAGATCAATTCGACGTAGCCAAACGAAAAGGGCGTATTCTTGATCGTGCCGGCAACACTCTCGTTGCCCTTGGCGCCCAGGCCCACCGGCCAATTCACCGACGCACCCTTGCCGACCTTCGTTTTCCACTCGTCGCTGACCTTTGAAAGATAGTCAGTCCAGATGTAGGTTGTGCCGCTGCCTTCCGATCGGTGCACCACTACGATGTCATCCCCGGGGAGAACCACGCCTTTATTGGGGCCGGAAATCGCGGGATCATTCCATTTCGTAATCTTGCCCAAGAATACCCCCGCGATAGCTTCCGGAGTGAAATTGAGCTCCGCAGTCACGCCAGGAATGTTGTAAGCCGGTACGTCAGCGCCCAGCACGGTGGGAAAATGCAAGATTCCGAAGCCGTGCTTGTCCTGATAGGTCTTCAGTTGCTCGTCGTTCATGGGGCCATCGGTGGCGCCGAAGTCCACGGTGCCTTCAGTGACCTGCTTGATACCGCCGCCGGACCCGATGGATTGATAGTTGATTGCAATATTGGCGTTCTTCTTGTGGTATTCGTCAAACCACTTGGAATACATGGGGTAAGGAAATGTTGCGCCCGCGCCGTTGATTGAGAGGGCGCTATCGGCCCACAAATTCATTGTTGCTTGAATCTGAGGCGATTCCCCGGCCAACATCGGCGCCTAAGCCCCTGCGGATGAGGGGCTTAGAGAACGTGTAGCGCAAATTGATAAAGCGTGGCTGACTTGAGTCTCGCCTGTCGGCGGGCTGACTTGGGGATCCAGTCTTAAGACCTACTTCGGCGATGAAATTGTATAGGCGAGGACAATTTGCGTCAGGCGATATTGATATTTAGCATCCGTATCGGCGATGTCGGCCTCGGTTTTTTGGAGTTCGGCTTGGCTGAATTCGACGATAGAGCCGAGACCGAGATTGTAGCGGGATTGCGCCAGGTCGCGGGCCAGTCCGGCTTGCTCGCGCAATTGCCGAGTGACGGAAAGGCGCTCGTAGGCACGGGCAGTGTCTTGCCAGGAAGTACGGACGTCGCGCGCAATGTTATCGCGAAGGCCGGCAAGTTTTTGACGAGTTGCCTCGGCCTGGAGATCGGCGGCTTTGGCGCGCGCGTTGAAGAGAAAGCCATTAAAGACAGGAATGTTGATATTGACGCCGACGGCGCCATACCAGTTGGGGATGTGGTTGTCGCGGACGGGGGCCTCGCCGACAACGCCGAGCGCGGTGACGGTCGGACGCCACAGGTCATGTTCGGCGTTGCCAAACTTTTGCGCGGCTTGGACCTGGTCTTGAAGCGCGAGAATTTCCGGGCGTTGCTGCAGAGCCTGCTGGATGAGCGGGAGAACGTCAGGCGCGGGAGCCGCGAGCGGAGCTTGTTCCTCGACGAGCCGGAAATCCTGTTGATCCGGGTAGCCAAGAATTGCGGAAAGGGCGGCGAGCGACGCCTGGTAGTTGTTCCTAGCTTCGAGCAGCAAGAGCTTTCCGCGAGCCAGGTCAACGTTTGCGAAGCTAAGATCGAGATCGGACTTTAACTTGGCATCGGTGAGCGCTTTGATCTTGTCAACGAAGAGTTGACGGGAATCCACGGTCTGCTGCGCGACGACGACGAGAGCCTTCGTTTCGAGTACGTTATAAAAAGACTGGTCGACCGCGAGGACGATTTGAGCAGTAGTGGCGGCAGCGTTTTGGTCTTCGGCCTTAGCCTGCGATTGGGAGCTGGAGAGGAGGTTCGTGGAACGGCCAAAATCGGTGATCAACTGTCCGACGGTCGCGCCCGCGGCGGCGCGTGGGAAGAGGATAGGATTATTAAGGCCACCGGCCGCAAGGCGGCTGCCGGGATTGGAATCTACGGCGGTCAGGCTGAGATAGGCGTTGGGGAACAGCGCCGAGCGGGCTTCCCGTACGTACTGGTGAGCGACCAAGGCGCTCAATTTGCCAATCGTGATCTGGGGATTATTTTTCAAGGCGATGGCTTCGGCTTGTGCCAGCGTCAGTTCCCTGCCAGCGGGAGCGGGAGGAGCCGCGGCACGCAAAGTTTGCGGTCCGTCTGCTGACTCTTGGGCGAAAAGAGGCGCGCAAGCCAAGATGGAAAAAATGCTGGAAGCGAGAATAATGCGCATCACGCTTGAGCCTCCTGAGGATTCTGATTTCCCGTGCGGTGAATGAGCAGGTAGGCCGCAGGCACGAGGTAGACGGTCACCACGACGGAAACGAGCAAGCCGCCAATGATGGCGCGGGCCAGCGGAGCATAGGCCAAGGATGGTGGCCAGAGAAGTCATCAACACGGGCCGAAGCCGCAAGCGCGAAGCGACGGAGATGGCTTCTTTGAGAGGCTTTCCATCGTGGCGAAGATGACGCGCGAACTCCACGATGAGGATGCTATTCGAAACAACAATCCCCACCATCATGACCACGCCCATCAAAGACATGACGTTGAGCGTCGTGCCGGTAATCAGAAGGAATATCAGCACGCCGGCAAGTCCCGGAGGAATAGCCAGCAGAACGATGAAAGGGTCTTGCCAGGAGGCGAACTGAGCGACGAGCACCAGATAGACGAGAATCACGGATAAAATCAGCCCCAGGCCGAAACTCTGGAAGGAGGCCCGCATTCCTTGAACCGAACCCCGCAAGTCCACGCGCACTCCTTCGGGCAAAGGAGTTCGTTTCACTATTTTTTCGATTTGGCTGGCTACCGTGCTCAAATCCTCGCCTGCCGTGGAGATATACAGATCAAAGACACGGCGGAGCTGGTAGTGATCCACTTCGGTAGGAGATTCGATGGGCTTGATGTTTACGACGGAATCGAGCGGTGTGGGATTGGCATTGTTTGTTGCGCGAAGCGGGATTTGTTTCAAGTCGTTCAGTGACTGCACCTGATTTTCCGGATATTGCACGGTCAAGAGGTAATCGTTGCCGCTTCGGGGATCAACCCAATAACTGGGTGCGATCATGCCGTTGGAAACCAGTGCGGTGATCACGTTGTCGACGACCTCTTTCTGCTTGAGACCAAGGAGGCTGGCGCGCTGACGATCTATGTCCAGGCGCAAAGCGGGATAATCCATATCCTGAGGAATCAGCAGGTCATTGACACCGCGAATCTTGCTGATCTGAGCCGCGAGGTCCAGCGCCGTTCGGGAGGTGCGGTCCAGGTTCATGCCGCTCACCTGAACGTCAATGGGCGCGGGCAAACCCAGGTTCAGGACCGCGTCGACCAGACCGCCAGATTGAAAGTATGTGCTGAGTTCGGGCAGATCGTTCCGCAGGCGAGCGCGCACGCGGTTCATGTACTCATAGCTGCCGATTTTGTGGCCTTCCTTCAGGCCTACCTGGATGAAAGCGGTGTGTTGTCCCGAGTTGCTGGTGTAAATTGAAGAAAATCCGGGCGTGACGCCAATATTGGAAACGATGATCCGGAGCTCGTCCGGGGGGACGACCTTGCGAATTTCATCTTCGACTCTTTGCACATAGTCATTGGTCACCTCCAGCCGGGAGCCTGGCACGGCTTTCAGGTTGATCACAAACTGCCCTGGATCGGTCCGTGGGAAAAATGAAACTCCCAGCGCGGGATAAAGCGACAGGGACAAAAGTGAAACGCCTGCAAGACCCACCACTGTCGCCACTGGCCTCAGCAACGATTTTCCAAGAGTCCTGTCGTACCCCAGCACCATGGCGTAGAAATAGTGATTGAATTTTCTTACGACTTGTCCGAACGCCGAACCTTGTTCTCCGTGAAGCTCCTCGTCCGCCTCGTGTTTCTTGATGAATTTCATGCAATACAAGGGCACCACAGTCATGGCCACGAAATAGGACGCAAAGAGCGAAAGAACAACGGCAGTGGCCAGAGCCAAGAAGAGAAACCGGCTCACTCCGTAAAGAAAAACGACGGGGAAGAAAACGATAGCGGTCGTGAGGGTTGCGGCGAGAACCGCCAGAGCAACTTCCTGGCCTCCCTTTTCCGCCGCGACTTCGGGTGTCTCGCCCATTTCCAAATGGCGGAAGATGTTTTCGAGAACGATGACAGAATTGTCGATCAGCCGAGAAAACGCCAGCGCCAAACCGCCCAGGACCATTACATTGATGGTGCCTCCTCCCGCGCTGATGGCGAGAAAGGCCGCCAGAGCCGAGAGCGGAATGCACAGGAACACCGCCAAAGTGGCGCGCAAGCTTCCGAGAAACAGCAAAACCATCCAGCCAGTCAGGAGAAGTCCGATCGCGCCTTCGTGCAGCAGGTTCTCGATGGCCGTTTTCACAAAGATCGACTGATCGAAAACCACTTTGGCAGAAAGCTGCCTGGGCACATCGGAGAGGCTGGCGACGGCCGACTTGATACCATCAACGACCGCGATGGTATTGGTGTCGCCGCCTTGCTTCATCACCGGGAGATAAACAGACTTCTGCCCGTCCACGCGGACCACGTTGACTTGAATCTGCTGCGCATCCTGGGCGCGCCCGACATCACCGACGAGCACGGAAGCGCCACCGATGGTCTTGAGAGGAAGCGCATTGATCTCCGACGTGGTGGGCAATTGGCTGTTGGTATAGAGGTTGTAATCGATGTTGCCGATGCGCACGTCTCCCGCGGGTAGGATGAGATTGCTGTCATTGACCGTGCGGACGACGTCCATGAGGCTCAGCTGATGGGCTTCGAGCTTCAGCGGATCGACATAAACCATGATCTGGCGGTAACGGCCGCCAAAGGGCTGCGGTACGCTCGCTCCCGGGACGTTGGCCACTTGGTTCCGAACATTGTATTGGCCGAGATCGCGGAGTTGCGTCTCGTTCAGGCCCTCCCCTTTCAAAGTGATCAGACAAACGGGAAGACTGGAGGCGTCAAACTTCAAAACCACAGGAGGCAGCGTCCCGGGTGGAAGACGCCGGAGATCGGCCATGGCGAGATTCGAGATAGTGCTGACCGCGGCGTCGGCGTCCAGGCCTGGCTGAAAATAGACTTTGATGAGACTTACGCCGGGAAGGGAGCGAGATTCGATGTGGTCGATGCCGCTCGCCAGCGTGAAAAACCTTTCGAAGCGGCCGGTGATGTCGGTTTCAATCTGCTCCGGAGGCATTCCTGAATAGAATGTCGCAACCACCACCACCGGGATATTTATGGGCGGAAAGAGGTCTACGGGCATGCGAACGAGCGTGACGCTGCCAACAATCGCGACCATGAGGCAAATCACAATGATGAAGAAGGGGTATTTGATGGCGAAGCGGGACATTACTTTTCATCCCCTGATTTGGAAGTCCCACCGTTGGACTCCTTCGGCTGAATCTTCTGTCCACCGCGGAGCTGGCTACGGTTGCCAATGACCACGCGATCGTTGTCCGTTAGGCCGGAGAGCACTTCCACGCGGACGCTGTCTTCCAGTCCCAATTTCACATGGCGTTCCTCAATGATGTTCTCGCGGTTAACGGCTAGAACCATGGCATCGTCGCCATTACGGGTGACAGCCTCGAGCGGAATGGTGAGAGCATCTTTTTTCTCGCGAAGAGAGAGCTGAGTTTCCGCGTACATACCGGGAATGAGGTGGCCATCGCGGTTGTCAAAATCGATTTCTGTTTCCATGGTGCGAGTTTGCCGGTCCAAAGAATCCGCGAAGCGCGAAACCTTGCCGACGAAATGCTGATTCAGCGCTTGCACGTGCGCTTTGACCGGGTCGCCCAGATGAATTTGCGCGGCGACCGATTCGGGAATGGGGAGAACGAGGCGCAGCTTCGAAATTTCAGCCAGCCGCACGACCGGCACGGACTGCGAACTGCCGGAAGTACCGGCGGCAATGAGCGCACCGGTATCGGCGTAACGCGCGGTAATCACGCCGGAAAAAGGCGCCACGATGCGCGAATAATCGGAGAGGGCGGCGTATTGCTTCTGATTTGCTTCGGCCACTTGAAGCTGCTGCTGCGCAGCGGAAAGCGCAGCGTTCGAACTGGAAACCTGGGCTTCGGATTCCAGATCTTTTGCTTGTGAATCGTCAATCTCCTGTTGCGCGACCAAGCCGGCGCGTGCCTCGGCAGCTTGCTTCAATCGCGCGTAAGCGGAGTGGGCGGCGGCGTGCGCCGATTGCGCGCGTGTCAGGTCTCCTTCGGCGCGCCGGATTTCTTCCTTAGAGCTACCTTGGCGTGAACCCCGACGTCTTGAAACGGTTTGAACTCCCCCGCGATTGTCAACCTAGACCCCAAGCTGCGACGGTCGGCGTGGGCGACGGCCGCAACGGTTTCCGCTGAAGTGGCCAGCGGATGATTCTGATCATCCGCTTCGGTCGGGCCGCGGCCGCTCCAGCGCCACGCCAACAGGACGATGGCCAGGAGAGCAGCAACAACAATCCACAGCTTTTTTTGTGTCATAACCTCTATCCCTGGCTGGGCGCCGACCCGGCAAGTCCAAACTTGCCAGGCTTGGACACCTGCAGAATTATCTTGATGGCCTAACCAATGTTGGCGCGTCGCCGGTTTCAACCGGCTGCGCAATCTTTTCTATTCAACGGAGGTATGAAACAGCTACAGAACGGGCGGCGGCCGGAACCACAAGCTCGAGCCGAAAAACTGCTGCGCCGGCGAAACTACTTGCGGAGAGAGTTCCAAGGCATAAGAGGTAACTTCTGAAAACAATGCGCGTGCTTCGATAGCGGGAGTCCCATGTGTTGAAAGCTTGTCTTGCCCATGCGCAGAAGCAAAGTGTTGCAATTCCGAGGCGCCTACGGTGGCACGGTTACTCGCCGGATGGCGCGCCAGCGCGCGGCCACAGGATGATCGGAAGAATGAGCGAACAGAGGCATCTCGACTCTCTTACGACGATATTAGGACTGCGCGGCGCGGTCAAGGGGATGCCTGCAGCCGGTGCGGAATTCCGAGAGGGAGGAGATGGGGACCGGAGCCAGGGGTGCACCGGTCCCCGAGGTAGGACTCTAGGTGAAGATCAAGCGCGCTCAGTCTCGCGAAACCGGGGTCACGTCCGAATGAAGGGCGTGTGAATTCTCCGTGACGGCGGAATTCCCGGTGGAGAACGAATCGGCCGGGTATGTATCGTCGTGGCGAACATTGAGTCCGCGGCCGTGGCGGACGTCCAGGCCGCGGACCCAGAAGATGATGTCCTCGGCGATGTTGGTGGCGTGGTCCGCGATGCGTTCGAGGTGCCGGGTGGCAAGAATGAATTGCATGCCAGGGCTGACGAGCGTGGGTTCTTGAGTCATGTGCTGGAGGAGCTTTTCAAAAATGCAGTCGCGGTATTGATCGACGACATCGTCGCTTTCAAGAACCTGCGTGGCCATCTCCACGTTGCGGAAAATGAGTGCGCCAAGGCTCTTGCTGACCATGGCTCGCACGGCGGAGGCCATCGGAGCCAACTCTTCGGGAACTTGGGCGCCTTGGATTTCGCGCAAGGAGACGACACGCTCGGCGAGATTCACGGCGAGGTCGCCGATGCGTTCGAGGTCGTTGGTGATTTTCAGGGCAGCGACGATCAGGCGCCCGGGGAGAACCGAAGTGCTGGGATTTTCCAGGCTGACGATGGCGTCGAGAGCGCGATTCATGGCGCCTTCGACGGTGCGCGCCATGGAAACGAGATAATTCACCAGGGTGTCGTACAGCACCACTTCCGTAAGTCCGGCGGTTGCGGCCATGAGCCCTCTTTCAAAGCGGAAGACGGAAAATCACACTTCCGCACGCAGACAAAATTCTGCTTCGGAATTGATTACAGCTTGTTCACACAATTGTGAAAATGCTGCAAAAGAATGGAATTAGACGGCTACAAGACTTTCGCCGCAATTCTGCCGTCTGCGTCAGCGTGCGGCGCGCAGCGTGGCGCGCTCCGAGTCGAAAATGGGAACGGTGAAATGAAACTGCGAGCCCTGGCCCACTTCGCTCTCGACCCAGATGCGGCCGCCATGAACTTCGACGAGATGTTTGGCGATGGAGAGGCCCAGGCCGGTGCCACCGACTTCGCGGGAACGGGCAACGTCAACTCGGTAGAAACGCTCGAAAATGCGCGACTGATCGGCCCTGGGGATGCCTATGCCGGTGTCGGAGACGGTGAAGGTCACTTCGGCGCCGCTGGCCGACGCGCTGACCATGATCTGGCCGCCGGACGGAGTGTATTGCATGGCGTTGTCGAGCAGATTTTGTAGAACTTCGGCAAGACGGCGGCGGTCAGCGGCGATGTCCGGCAAGGGCTGCTGCAGATTCACCGAGATACGCAGATCCTTTTCGGCGGCGGGACGCTGTGTGGTCTCGACGCAGCCCTCGACGAATTGAGAGACGCTTAGGCGGCGAATTTCCAGTTCCAGCCGGTCGGCATCCATTTTCGAGAGCATGAGCAAATCCTCGGTAAGCCGCGCCAGACGCCGGGAGTGTTCGAGAATAATTTCAAGGAACTTCACGCGATTTTCGGGGTCATTGATGGCCCCGGCGAGCAGTGTCTCCGAAAAGCCCTGGATGGCGGTAAGCGGCGTGCGCAGTTCGTGGGAAACGTTGGCGACAAAATCGCGGCGCACGCGCTCGAGTTTGCGCAGTTCGGTGATGTCGTGCAACACGATCACCGCGCCGGAGGTTTCCGCGGCGCGCACCGCCGCGACAGTGACCGCAAAAAAATGCTGGCGCAGCGTGCCGGTCACGATTTCGGTTTCGACCCTTGGCTCCCCTTTCAATACCTCTCGAACCGCTTCAATCAGCTCGGTCTGGCGGACAACCTCAACGAGCGCGCTGCCGGATCGCGGTGGCACGTCCAGGCCAAGGATTTCCGCGAAGCCTTCGTTTGAAAAGAGCAGGCGCTCGGAAGCGTTCACGACAGCTACGCCTTCCACCATGCTCGCAAGAATTGCGGAAGAAAGATTGCGCTCCTCGGTCAGCGTCCGAATGGTGCGATCGAGCTGAGCCGCCGTCTGGTTCAGCGAAACCGCCAGCGAATCAAGCGCATCGCCTGTGCGGTCCGCTTCAATGGGTCGAAAATCGCCTCGCGCGACGCGGAGAGAAAACTTCGTCAGCCGGTCCACGCGATCTGAGAACGACCTGGAAATGAGCAAAGAAGCGGTTCCGGTCACAAAAAGCATCACGATCGATGCCAGCCACAAGCGGCGGCGGAATTCCCCAATCGCTTGATCCACGGTTTGCAAGGGCAGAGCGAAGCGCAGGACTGCGGGCGGCGCGCCTTCAGAAGATAAGCGAACCGCGTAGTAGAGCAGATCGCGCTTGATCGTGACACTGTGTCGAATGGATTGCCCGTCTCCCTTTCTAAAAGCATCGCGGATTTCTGGACGCCCGGCGTGGTTTTCCATCGTCGAGGGATCGGACTGCGAGTCCTCGAGCACTTGGCCGTTGGCGGCGATCACCGTGACACGAACGGTGCTCGCCGCCATTTTCGCGACCCAGTCGCGCAGGGCAACGCGATCGGCAGGAGCGGAAGAAGCAGTCGCGAGCGGGAGAGTTTGCGGAGGATTTGCCAGCGCGATGCGTGCGATGGCGGCGAGCTGTTCGAAACCGGCGCTCTCGTAGTCGCGCCGCAACGCACGCTCGGCAAAGAAATCGACGGGGAGCAGGACCGCGATCAGCAGAGCGAAAAAAGCGAAACCGAGTTTCCAGAAAAGGTTAAGCCGCACGGGTTTCAAACAAATACCCCGCGCCCCGGACCGTTTTCAAGTACAAGGGGTTTTCCGGATCGGATTCGATTTTCTCACGCAAGCGGCGGACGTAAACGTCCACGCTGCGCGGAGTAACGAAGCGATCCGTTCCCCAGACCGCATCGAGCAAT
>WNFI01006821.1_pt1 | contig 12717 bp, 11 predicted proteins | sample 5400471 | NCBI WGS metagenome assembly WNFI01 (sample SAMN13153348, study PRJNA577476) | soil metagenome | isolation source: 100 cm saprolite on Douglas fir-dominated hillslope | place: USA:California | collected 2013-09-17
TGGCGCTCCCTAGGGGACTCGAACCCCTGTTTTCGCCGTGAGAGGGCGAGGCTCAGGCGCTATTTGGTTGTGCTCGCCGCACTCGCTCCAGGATGTCCTCGACCGCGCGTTTGGCAAGCGTCAGTTTCTGTGCATCGCGGGCGCGCAGCACCACATTCGTTGGCCCCGCGCTGCTGTGCGACTTCAACCAAACAGCGTGATGAAATCCCGCCGCCTCATACCGACCATGGGGACTTCTCCCCTGCGCAGTAATAGCGCCGCTGGCGGTCCCGCGCTCCGTTCGCCTCACTTTTAGCCTGCCACAAAAGGGGCCAGAAAATCTTTGGGGCAAACTTCAATTGTTCTGAATCGAAGCGTGGGCGGCAGCCTCCGCTGCGGTCAGCCGCGCTTGCCCCAACCCTCTGAAATGGGTCGCCGAGAGGGTCAAAATTCTGGTCCATCAAAAAAATCTCCGTTCCCCCTTTATCGGCGTGATGCTCGATGAGCTGCGTCTCCTCGACTGAAACGGACGCGGCATCGGCCGGCGCGATCGCCGCGATTTGCGCAGGAGGGTTGATCGGCAGCCGCACCGTGAACCGGGCCCCCTCGCCTTCCTTGCTCTTGACCGCGATACTGCCCCCATGCAGATCGACGACCATCTTGACGAGGTAAAGGCCCACCCCGGTACCGACGATGCCGGAAACATTGCTGCCGCGGTGATACCGCTCGAATAGTTGATCGAGATCTTTTGCAGGAATGCCAATTCCCTGATCTTCGATGGCGACCACGACTTGTTCGGACTCGATTCCGGCGTTGATTTCGACGCGGCCACCGCTCGGTGAATATTTGATCGCATTCGACACGAGATTGCTGAACGCCTGAAACAGCAGCTTTGGGTCACCCATCATTTGCAACGGCACCGTTCCGAACCGCTCCAGGAACTGCGACCCGGGCGCTATCTCCCGATGCAACTGACTGACCTCATGCAACAGTGCCGCCACGTCGATTTCCTCCGGACGGAAATAGAGCCCAGCCCCGCCATCGAATAGGCGCGAGGTATTCAGGAGATTATCTATCAGGTGGGTTATGCGCAACACAGCGCCACGAACCTTGCCGGCGCGCTCGTTGATTTCGTCGGTTGGCATGCGGTCTTTCAACTTGATCAGGCGTTGGGCATGGCCGTCGATAATGGTCAAAGGCGTACGGAACTCGTGCGAGGCCATCGACACGAAATTCCTCTGGAGCAAAGCCAGCTGCTGTTCCTGCGCCAGCTTCTCCTCGAGCATTGATGCCTGCTGTGCGAGCACGCGTTGACTGCGCATCAGCTCGATCGCGTTGTTACGGAACACGACGGCAGCGCGCGCCATCTCGCCGATCTCATCGCGCCGCTCCGTGCCTGGAATATCGATATCCGTGTCGTTGACGGCGAGACGGTGCATCCGGTCGGCGAGCTGCAGGAGGGGAGTCGAAATCGAGCGACTGATGTAGAGCAGTGCACCGACCACCATCACTCCGGCAATCGCCATCGCCAGAGCGACCAGCCAAAGCGCTTGCCGATAGGCCGCGCCAAGACGGGCGCTCGCCTCCTGGGCGTTCGCAACGGCGCGATCGGTGAGCAGCCCCAACGTGTCGCTCGCCGCATTGTAAGCGGACCGCGAGCTGGTCATGTAGATGGTAATCGCCTCGGCCTTGCGATTGGTGCGCGACAGCGCGAGCATCTGGTTGACGGTTTTCCTGTAATCGTTCCACCGCTCCTTGAACTGTGCGTAGAGTTCGCTCTCTGCCGCATCGTGGCGAATCTGCTCGTAGCTGCGCTCAGCCTGTGCAATCGAACGATCCAATTCCTCCATTTCCTTCTCGGTTGCAGTGATCTGGGACGCCTCCGACGACAGAAGATTACTGCCCTCGATGGCGCGGAAGTCGGATGTGAAGTTGTTGAGATCGCCGAGAACCCGCGTGTTCGGCAGCCACAACTCGGCTATATCTGTCGACAGACTGCTGAAGTTGCTCAGGCGTGAAATGCTAAACAAGCCGAGGATGACGACCAACGAAAAGAAGAACAAAAAGACCAAGGTGAGGTGAAATCTGATCGAACGCGGTTGCCTCATAGTGGCGGTCCGTCAGGTTGGTCAAAACCGTCAACTGCAAAGGGCTCTTGAATATAGTGAGCGGTCTCGAAAGGGGGAACCAGATTCACGAAATTTTTGCTCGCAAGCGCTATATTAACCTAATATTGGGACCGTTCTCCGGGGTTCTTGGTGCTAGTGCATGGCGGAACCGCGCAAAAAGATCCTCTGTATTGAAGACGACCGCGAGACCGCGGCGTTGATTGCCGAAGAGCTCGTCGAGCGAGGCTTCGACATCAGCATCGCCCACGACGGCCGCGCAGGTCTTGCCGCCATCCTGAAAAACATGCCCGACCTTGTGCTGTCCGACATCAGCATGCCGGTGATGTCCGGATTCGAACTGCTGGAACGTTTGACCGCACTGGAGCCTCGCTTCGCGAAAATGCCCTTCATCTTCCTGACGGCGCTGACGGATCGGGACAATGAGCTCAAGGGCCGTCACCTCGGAGCGGACGACTACGTCACCAAGCCGATCGATTTCGAGGTGCTCACCACCATCATCAATGCTCGGCTGGCCGGCGTCGCACGTTCGGAGCTGTGGCCGAAGCTCGTGCAGCTGAACGATCGGGAGGTGGAAACATTGACCTGGGTGGCGCGTGGCAAAACGTCGGCCGAAATTGCGCAAATTCTCGGGCTCACCAAGCGGACCGTCGATTTTCACCTCGACAACGCGCGCATCAAACTTGACGCGGCGACACGTACCCAGGCCGTGATCAAAGCGGCGACCGGACGCCTCATCGATCCGTAGAAAATGAGGTGCGTCCGGTGCACCTCACCAAACGGCGAAGGCGAGCGCCAATGCGAAGGGGATGACGATTACCCCAAGATATATCCACGTCCTATATCCTTCAGCATCCTTAGGAAGCATGAAAAGGTGGAAGAGGATCCACAGGCAGACGCCGAGTCCCAATGCGAGCCTAATAAGATCGCCCGGAGTCTCGTAGACGGACCAGATGCTTTCGCTCTGGGGGCTACTGACGCGCATGGTCACCGCCAGAAGGATGCCGATGAATATCGCGTAAAGAAGAATGGCCGCTATTCGCAAGCGAGCCGGAACCTCAGAACGCGGCCTCCTTGCGTCAGGGGCGGTCCCATGCGGGGCTTGCGTCGTGATCTTGATGCTCATGGGTTCGGGGCCTCGATTTCCGCACCGAGAACTCAAGGGCCGACTAGCTAACGCGAGCCCTTCCCGACTGCTAAACTGTACATAATTTCCCTGCTGGATGTAAGTTCCACGGTCCCGCTGCGACTGCCAGCCGCGCGCAGTTGGTCCCGGGGCGGAGCATTGCTCGCGCCGTTGCCTGCCCGCGCGAGGCGGGGCGTCCCCTGGCCGCATGACTCCCGCGACAGTCTTGCGGGGGCCGCCAACGGTGGCCGGCATCCGGCGGCAATACCCGTGCCGTTGTGGCCGAAGCTGCGAGCCCGCAGCCGGTCTTCAAGCCGCTCGCCTCGGCAAGCATCTTATGTGTCCGCTGCAGCGGTGGCAGGCCCCTCCGTCCCCGTCGCGGGCGAGGGACCATCCTCTCCGCCCGTGAGCAGCGTTTGCAGGGCGGGCACGACCACCAGCAAGATGATCGGCCCGATGAACATCCCGCCGACCACCACCGCGGCGAGCGGCCGCTGCACTTGGCTGCCGATGCCGGTCGAGACCGCCGCCGGTAGAAGACCGATGCAAGCCGACAGCGCAGTCATGAGCATCGGCCGCATCCGCTGCTCGGCGGCGTGGAACATCGCGTCGATCGTGCCCATGCCGCTTGCCCTTACTTCGTTGTAATAGGTGGTGATCAGGATCCCATTCATGACCGAGACGCCGAACAGGGAAACAAAACCGACGGCGGCGGAGATGCTGAAATCGAGGCCGGAAAAATACAGTGCCAACACGCCGCCGCCGGCTGCAAAGGGAATGCCGACGAGCGCCATCAGGCTGTCACGCACGGAATTGAACAGGCCGTAGAGAAGCACCAGGATGAGGGCGAGGCTGATGGGGACGATGATCGCCAGGCGCGCCTTTGCGAGTTGCAGCGATTCGAACTCTCCAGCCCATGCGATGCGATACCCGTCCGGCAGTTTAACGTTCCGCGCGATCTGTTGCTGCGCTTCCGCGACCGTGCTGCCGAGATCACGGTCGCGCACGCTGAACTTGACCGGCATGTAGCGCTCGCGCCGTTCGTGATAAATGTAGGATGCGCCAGTATCGAGAGAAATGTTGGCGAGCTCGCTCAACGGAATATAGGCGTTAGTGCCGTCCGGGGTCTGGAAACCGACTTTGATGGTGCGCACGGCGTCGATCTGGTCACGGTATTCGGGCGCGAGCCGCACCGTAACGTTAAATTGGCGATCCGCCTCGAGGAGCGTTGTCGCCGGCGTGCCGCCGAGTGCGGCTTGCACCAGACTGTTGACGTCGCCGACGTTGAGCCCGTACCGGGCCGCTTTTTCGCGATCAACTTTGATGTTCAGATTGGGTTGCCCGAGGACCGGAAAAAGCCCGAGATCTGCAACCCCTTTGACTTGAGCCATCTCACGCATGACCTCGCCGGCGATCCGTTCCAGGACGCTCAGGTCGCGGCCGATGATCTTGACCGAGTTGGCTCCCTTGACGCCCGAAAGCTGTTCCTCGACATTGTCTTGGATGTACTGCGAGAAGTTGAGACCGATCCCCGCAAACTCATTCGAAAATTCGCCCTGCAACTTTTTGATGAGCGCTTCTTTGGTCAGTCCCGCGGGCCATTGTTCGAATGGCTTGAGTGATGCGAACAGCTCTAAATTGTTGAAGCCCGCCGCATCGCTACCGTCGTCTGGCCGACCATGCTGTGAGACCACCGTGATAACTTCGGGGTGCGTGAGCAGAATGTCGCGCAGCCTGTTCGCGACCGGCATGCCCGCTTCCAGCGATATCGTCGGCGGCATCGTTACGCGGATCCACAGATTGCCTTCCTCCAGATGCGGTAGGAACTCAGTACCGAGCCGCGGTACCAGCACGCCGATGATAAGCAGAAATCCGGCGCCGATCGCGACCATAATCTTGCGGTGAGACAATGACCAATGGAGAACCGGCGTGTAAATCCTGCGCAGCACGCGCACGGCGATGGTTTCGGCCTCTCGCACGTGCTCGGGAAGCAGGTACGATGCGAGCACCGGCGTGATCGTGAACGTCGCGATCAGCGCTCCGATCAACGCATAGCCGTAGGTCCTCGCCATTGGAGTGAAGATCTGGCCCTCTACGCCTTGCATAGTGAACAACGGCACGAACGCCGCCACCGTGATGGTGGCGGAGAAAAAGACCGCCTTATCGACTTGCAGCGCGCTGGCAAGAATCAAGCGCAAACGATCGGTCCAGTCGCTTGCGCCGTCCGCCGTGCGGGTCGGGTCGGTGCCGAAGCGCCCCTGCGCGAGCTGCTGCAAGAGCTGTTGGCGTTCCTCGGGTCTCGTCTGGAAATTCCGAAATATGTTCTCGACCAGGATCACGGCGGAATCGACGATGATCCCGAAGTCAACCGCGCCGATGGATAAGAGATTCGCGTCTTCGCCCAGCAAGACCAGGATGATAATACTGAAGAACAAGGCGAATGGAATGTTGATGCCTACGATGATGGCGCTGCGCAAGTCACCGAGAAAGATCCATTGGACGAGGAAGACCAGCAGGCAGCCAAAGATAAGGTTATGCAGGACGGTATGAGTGGTGACCGACACCAGCGTGCCGCGGTCATAATACGGAACGACTTTCACCCCGGGCGGTAGCGTCCCGTCGCTGTTGATCTTTTCGACTTCCGCCTTGACACGTGCCAGCACGTCGTTCGTGTGCAGGGTCCGATTCATGACCACAATCGATGTGACCACGTCGTCCTGATGGTCGAGACCCGCTTTGCCGAGCCTCGGCAAATAACCGACGTAGACGTTCGCCACATGCTTCACCTGCACGGGAGCGCCGTCCGATTGGGCCAGCACGATATTCTCGATGTCCTCAACCCGGTAGCCTTGCGTCAAATCAGCGGCCCCGCCGCTGTCGAGGAGGCCGACACCGCGGATGTTTACCGATTGCTGCCCAAAATTGATGGTGCGTCCGCCCACGTTGCTATTGGCGTTGCCGATTGCGGCGAGCACCTGCGGTAATGTGACGTTGTAGGCATCGAGCTTGTGTAGATCGACTTCGACCTCGAATTCCTTGGTGGTCCCGCCCCAGGTGACGACCTGGATGACGCCCTCGACGGTCAAGAGGCGGCGTTGCAGGATCCAGTCCTGAACCGTGCGTAGATTGGTCAATCCGAAATTCGGGGGCCCCACCACCTGATAGCGGAAAATCTCGCCGACTAGGCTCGAGCCCTGGATCGTGGGCTGCACATTGTTCGGAAGACTGACCCGTTGCTGCAAGCTCAAAGCCGCCTGCGTGTAAGCGAAATAGTAATCGACCCCATACTTGAACACGACTCGAACGAATGAGAGTCCATAGAAGGAAGTCGAGCGGATGAGGTCGACGCCGGGCGTCGGTGAGAGCCCGACCTCCATCGGAATGGTGTAATAACGCTCCATTTCCTCAGCCGAAAGTCCTGGCGCCTGGGCGGTGATCTCGAGGATGACCGGCGCCGGATTCGGATAGGCTTCGATGTTCAGTTTGGTGAACGCAATGACGCCGCCGCCGATGAAAACCAAAAGGCCCAATAGAATGATCGGACGTCGGGTGAGTCCGAATGCTAGCAGACCTTTCAGCATCGGTTTCCTCTCAACCCGAACGCATCTTGTTGGTCGATCGAGAAATAATCAGCGCGATGCCGTGGCTAGAGCGTTGCTCAGAAACACCGCTCCTTCGGTCGCAACCAGCTCACCCGGCTGCACGCCGTCGAGGATCTGCCGGTACCCGTCTCGTTGCTGGCCGACTTTGACGGTGCGTTTGGTGAAACGGCGGCGGTCGGCGGTCACCCATACCGTCATCGTGCCGTCGCCTTCTCGCACCACGCCGTCGAGCGGAACCGCGACGGAACGCACCGGCGCGCCGGTGCGTATCACGAAGATCGCGAACATCCCCGACCGCAATTCGTCCCGCGGGTTCTGCACTTCAGAACGGACCAGGACCCGACGAGTGGTCGGGTCGACCATCGAGCCGATGGTCGAAATCCGTCCGTCGAATGTGCGGTCCGGAAAAGCGTTGACCCTGCGGGCGGTGATCCGGCCGGTGATCGGGCTGGGCACCACCAAGATCGGATCGGCCTTACGTTCCGCGATGATGCGATCGATTTCGGCGTCGGTCTTGCCGAACAGCCGCACCGAATCGCGCGCCGCCCGGAGCGCGCCTTCGGCGGTTTGCTGGTCGGAGGCGACCTGTTCCATGTCTTTTTGCGAGACTGCCCGCGTTTTGTAGAGCTCGCGCAGACGCGCAAGATTGCGGGTAGTAAACTCCAATACACCCGCCGCTGCGATCAACGTCGACTCGGCCTGCAGGAGATCGGGGCTGTCGATCGTGAATAGGGTCTGGCCCTTTCGCACATCATCGCCGACCTTGGCGAACAAACCGACGATCCTGCCTTGGTAAGGCGTAAAGACCTGGACAGTCATTTCCTGATTGAAATCAATGCTGCCGACCGATTCTTTCTCGATCGGAAACTCTCGCTCGCCGGCCGGCTCGACCTTGACCGATCCCAGCTGCGAATCCGACAGATTGACGGTGGGCGGACCGCCCGAGCCTGCCCCCGATGGCCCGGTCGTAGCGCCCTGCGCCTTGGCGCCCGTCGCCGCGGCGCTGAGGTCGGTTTCCGGCCCCTCGCCGGGACGCATAAGGGAATACGCGACCACCGCGGCGAAAAGAATTGCAGCCGCGATGGCCGCGCTTACCCAGGTATTTCTCCTGTGAAAAGCCATGGATAGACCACGTCCGAACCCTCGTCGGAATTGCCGTGACGATGGCCACTGCCCCGCTGCGGGGTCTACTGGCATTAATCACAGCTAAACATTCGATATCCGCTTGTGGTAACCGCGTCACAAGTCACGTCCCACAGGGGTGATTTGCTTGAGGTACGCACCTAAGGAGGGATTCTGGAGCGGACGCAATAGCATTTCGGCGCTGCCCAATTGCTGCCCTATTCAACCGAAAACGCAGCCCGCGTAACATTGCAATTGCTCCGGGGCGATAGAGGGGCTGGTCAAAGGCTCTGACCGACGTGGGGATGATGGAATCGACGCAAAGGTCCGCGCTTGCTCGCCTCCTTAACGGGCTGAAGCGGGAGCACCATGACTATCGGCCTTCGCTGGAGGTCTTTCCACCCTGAACATCGATAAGCTCGCGGGCGAGATGGCGCTGGCAACGACTGGCGCCGGCCGCGGCGCTCGGGAAGAACCGGCCTCCGACAGCATTGCCTTCGACGACGTCGAAAACCGGATCATCGAGCGCGTCGAAGCGGAGAAGAACGCCGCCCATGGGCTGCTTCTCGACGAGCTCCGAACGTATAAGGAGCGTTTGACCAGTCTCGACTTCGAAGGGCGGTTCGGGACAATTCGGCAAGCTGCACCGGCGGCCGTAAGCGAATTCCGCTCCGAAGCGGCGCAGGGAAGGGACGAGCTGCACCGCCTGCGCCGGCATCTCCGCGATCTGGAGGTCGAACGCGATGAATTTCGGCGGCGCAACAAGCTCAAGCGGACCGCGCGCTGGGCATCCGGAGGCAACCTGACCCTCAAGGTCGGTATTCTTCTTGCCATTTTTGTTCGCGACTGGCAGCGCCGTTTTGACGGCGGACTTTGCAATGGCCCTGCGCACGGTGGTGATCAGTCGGTTGCTGCAGATCGCGGAATCGTTCGATGTAGACGTCATCGAAGTCATCGGACATACCGACGAGCAGCCCGTCACCAACCGTGTTTCGAATCTGGATCGCCACTTGTCGTCGGTGACCTTGGGAGGGATCGACGCGGGAGTCCTGCAATGGGCCGACAATGCCGGCCTCGGGCTCGCGCGCGCGCTGGCGGTGGTCAAGATGTTGGCCTCCGACGCGCGGCTCGGGGCCTTTCGCATCCTGCCGCTATCGGGCGCCCAACTCATTGATACAGACGGCAGGCTCACCCGTTGGCACGAACAGGGTGACGTCCGTGAGCGTCGACGGATCGAAATCCGGATGCGAAAGTCCAGTTGAGCGCCGGCGGACCCCTCCCAGACCGCCATAGCTCCCATCATTAACTACCTGGGCCGCATCGCAGTCCCGTTAATCGCACCTGCAACATTCTTTGCAGGACCACCAATCACAGCGGTACTAGAAGCCGGACGGACCATGCTCGTGCCGTTGATACCTGCATTCCGCGATGTGGCATTAGACGCGAGCGGACCGATGCTGCGCTGACCGATATTCGTCCGCGGGACGCGCGTGCGGACGGGCATGCTGACGCCGATGGCATTCGTGGCGGTGCCATTGACAACCGCGGCGCCACCAACGGTCTTCATTGCCGTCACACCGACGGCGATCTTCGCCGCATTCGCGGCGGTCGAGCCCTTAGTACCCATGGCCCCCGCCGGATCTTGCACGAGCATCCCGATGGCGTTCCTCGCCATACCGCTCGCCGTGCCTGGGCCGAGCGGCTGTTGCCGCCCGGCAAAATTCTTCGATGGATGGCCCATAATAGCCTTCGTCCAATCGTTCGCTTTCGCAGCCTTCTTGAAGCTCTGACGGGGTTGCTCGCCAATGCGGGTATCGATTGGATTGCCGCCGCCTCCGGCCTGCACCGCTCCACCGGCCTGACCGCTCGGCCCTGCTTTCGTGTCCCCTCTGTTCCCCCCTTCGGCGCTCTCCGGTGGTGCCAAAGTCACAGGTGCCGTCACGCGCGGAGATTCCTCGAATTGACTTGGCTCCGCTTTTTCCTCGCCTCTCGCCGCAGTCTTCTCCTCGGCCTTTTGCTCGACTTTCTCCGGGGTCTTGTCGGGCGAGGCGGAGGAGGGGACCTGCTCGGGCGCCGGCGGAAGCGCGGCCTGCTGCGTTATGGGCGCGGCCGGCATCGGTGCAAGTTCGATCACGACGGGGCCAAGAGGCTCAGCCGGCACTGTCACTTTGCGCCAAGTCACCACCGCCGTCACGATGGCGCCATGCACAAGCACCACGACCACGGCGCTGATCGCCCAGCGGCGCAGGGTGACGGGGTTTGTCGTGGCGAACGCCCTCATGACCCAGATGCTTTCTCCAACCCCACCAGCGCCACCTTGAGGTAGCCCGCCGCGCGTAAGAGATTCATGACCTCCATCAATTCACCATATGGCACGGTCTTGTCCGCGCGCAAGTAGACGGGCCTGTTCTTGTCGCCCCTGGCCGCTGCGTCCAGCGTGCTGGACAAGCGCTCGCGGCTGACGGATTCGTCGCCGAGCGCAAGCGAAAGATCGGGCTTGACGGTCAAATAGAGCGGCTCATCCGGCCGCGGCTGCGGTTCGGCGCTCACTGCCGGCAGATTGACCTTAATATCTACGGTGGCGAGCGGCGCCGCCACCATGAAGATAATGAGAAGCACGAGCATCACGTCGATGAACGGCGTGACGTTGATCTCATGGACCTCGTTCAGCGCATCATCGCCATGGTCGAGACGCATGACGGCCCTCTCGTGCTCACACGTGGATACGCCGTGCCACTCACTCGGCGGCCGACAATGCGGCGGGGGCAGGCGCGGCGGCGGGGCGATCGAGATCGCGGCTGACCAGCGTGAGCACCTCCACCGATGCGTCGCCAAGCTGCGCGCGGTAGCCTGCGATCAAGCGCGCGAACGCGTTATAGATGACAACTGCTGGAATTGCGGCGGCGAGCCCGAACGCTGTGGCGAGCAGCGCCTCGGCAATGCCGGGCGCGACTATCGCCAAATTGGTGGCATGCGCCTTCGATATCCCGATGAAGCTGTTCATGATGCCCCAAACGGTGCCGAACAATCCGACGAAGGGGGCCGTTGCACCGATGGTGGCCAGCACGCTGGTGCCGCGCAAGATCCGCCGTCCGTAGGCCGCTTCGATCCGCTCGAGCCGCGCCGCAATCCGCTCCTTGACGCCTTCCGGTCCCCAGCCCACGGACCGTTTCTGCTCCGTCGCAGCGGCCTCGAGGAGTTGCCGCACCTCGCCCTCGGCGAGCCGCTCCATGCCTTCAGCCGGCGAGTGCACGCCTGCCAGCGTGTTCAACGCCGCCTCCACGTCCCGTTTGGCGAGGAATATCTCGAGTGCCTTGGCAAGGCACACGGTCCAGGTGATGACCGACGCAAGCGCCAGCCCAATCAACACTGCCTTCACCACCGGGTCGGCATTGAGATACATGCCCCATGGGCTGAGATCGCGCGGCAGGGTCGTGGTGGCGATCACGGTGTCTTGCGCGCGCGCAATCCCCAGCATGGCGGCCGACGCCATGGCCATGACCCCTGACAATGCGACGGCAACCCACCGGTCACGGCCAGAGTGGCTGCGGCGGGCTCGAAGCGATCCCCTTTGATCCTGGTGAGGCCTCATCCCAATATCGCGGCAATAACGGCCGCGCCGATAGTGTTCGTTGTCTTCCTGTTGCCATCGATAGGCCTGAACTTACGCAGAGCTTACGTCCATTTATTTGGCGGGATGATGATTTCTATTCCCGTCGCAATTTAGTCTGACAACACTCGAATTCTACTGTGACAGATCACAGTTCCGACTGGATTGAATGTTTGTCATTGTGGCAGGGGCGTTACAGGGCAAGCCTCCAAACGGAATTATGATCAAGCAGCCTTTGGTCGGGAGAGCCCGGCAAGGGCATCATAGTTTGCACGGTCCGTAAGGCGTCGCGGTATGTGCATGTGTTTGTGGCTGAGGCGTTTTCTCCGAATCGCCGCCGCGTTGATTGCGGCTGCATTGCTGTCTAGTTGCATCCCGGTCGGTCCGGACTTTCTGCATCCCGCCGCTCCGGACGTCGACCGCTATACCCCTGAGAAGCTCCCGCCGCGGACCTCCTCGACCGATGCGCCGACCGGCCAAGCACAGCGCTTCGTGCAAGGCCGCGATATTCCGCAGGAATGGTGGCGCATGTTCAAGTCGAACTTCATCTCGACGCGCCAGCAAACCGCCGGGGTCTTGGCGCCTATCCTCAATGTGCCCATCCAGAACCTTAACCCCTTCGACCTCTACACCAGCCAGGTGCTGGTGTCGTACACGTTCGACGTTTGGGGCCTCAACCGGCGCACGGTCGAATCGCTGCAGGCGCTGTCGGATAATCAGCGCTTCCAAGTTGAGGCCGCCTACCTCGCGCTGACCTCGAACGTGGCGGTCGCGGCCATCACCGAGGCTGCGCTAAGGGGACAGATCGACGCCACCAACGAACTCATCAGCCTCAACAGGAAGATGCTCGACGTCCTGCGCAAACAGCTGGACACCGGCTACGCGAGCCGCAGCGACGTCGCGGCGCAGGAAGCTCAGCTCGCGCAAGTCGAAGCAACGCTACCGCCGCTGCGCAAGGCCCTGGAAGTGCAGCGGGACTTGCTGGCGGCGCTGTCCGGCAGCTACCCGAGTGAAGGGCCACCCGAGACGTTCAGGCTCACGGATCTGCAGCTCCCGCTGGACTTGCCCCTGAGCCTGCCGCTTCAACTGGTCGAGCAACGTCCCGACGTGCGCGCCGCGGAAGAGCTCCTGCACTCGGCCAGCGCGCAGGTC
>WNFI01338169.1_pt1 | contig 12717 bp, 13 predicted proteins | sample 5400471 | NCBI WGS metagenome assembly WNFI01 (sample SAMN13153348, study PRJNA577476) | soil metagenome | isolation source: 100 cm saprolite on Douglas fir-dominated hillslope | place: USA:California | collected 2013-09-17
GTGAGGACCAAATCCTTTTCATCCCGCTCGACAAAAACCTCGAGTTTGCCGGTCAACACGAGCAGGACAAAAGTCGCGTGGTCGCCTTCTTTCAGCAGAATGCTACCCGCCGCGTGCTCTTTGATTTCACCGGCGTCGAGCAGACGCTTGGTTCCGTGGACCGTAAATCCCTGAAACAAAGGAAAGCCGGTAATCAGTTCAGCATATTGTTCGCTCATGGTTTTTTTGGAGTGCGGCGACTAGTCGCCGCTTTGAAAAGCGCTGACAAGTAAGCGCACTCCCAAATCAGCAGTTCACTAGTTATTGTCGCTTAGGCGATTTCCGCTCCGCCATTTTCATCAGCTCTTCCGGCATCCATTTGCTGATGCCTTTGGCAGTAGCTTCCTCGACACCTTTCGAACGATCGTGCCATTTGTCGCGGGTGCCTTCGGGTCCGCGCTGCCGTTCATAATTCTCAGTTTGCTCCAACGACAGTACGATCCCCTGTGCTACGTCGTTCCAATCCTTTTGCTGAATGCCACGCAAAACCAGGGGCAGTCCGGCTGTCCAGTCTTCCTCAGGCGCGCGCGCATCCTGTTCCGGAATCGTCAGATTATAAGTCGGCGGGAACGCAGTGCCTGAGTATTCACGCACCAACTGCTTAGCCACATCTTTGTAAGCTGTTTGGGGACTGTCGCGCCGAATCGCCTGGGCGCGGCGAAAAATATCGGCAACTGTCGGTTCGTTAGCCATTTGTCGGCGCTCCTACATTTGCTGGAGATTCTTTCTGGTAAATTCATTTTCGACGTTACCGGTGTTCAATGTCGAGGCGGGTTCGAACAAAAGAACTTCTGCCTCTTCTTCAGCAAAGGGCCGGTGTTCGACACCGCGCGGCACGACGATAAACTCGCCGGCCTCAACCCACTCTTCGTGAGCACCGCCGTCTGCGCGATAGTCCATCCGAAATCTTCCTTTCACCACGAAAAACATTTCGTCTTCGTTCTCATGGTGATGCCAGGTAAACGGTCCCTGAAACTTTACCAGTTTGAGGTGCTGCCCGTTGAGCTCACCGATGATCCTCGGATTCCAGTGATCCTTGATCAGGGAAAGCTTCTCAGCGAGATTGATCTTGTGCATCGCGTCCTACTTGAGACATTTGACAGGATTCACAAGATTTACAGGATTAATGAAGCAGTTAACTTCCTAATGCCTATCTTGTAAATCCTGTTAATCCTGTCCAAGCTATCTAATTCGTCTTTCCCATCTGCCAGAGCATGAACGCGTAATCGAACGCGGTTTCATGAATCGCGTCATAGCGCCCTGACGCTCCGCCGTGGCCCGCGCCCATATTCGCTTTCAGCAGCAGCGGATTGTGATCAGTCTTCAGCTCGCGTAGTTTTGCCACCAGCTTGGTTCCTTCCCAGTAGGGTACCTGGCTGTCGTTCAGCGAAACCTTGACAAGCATCGCCGGATAATTCTTCTTCGCGATGTTGTCGTAGGGTGAATACTGCTTCATATAATCGTAGGCAGCTTTTTCGTTCGGATTGCCCCATTCGATGTATTCACTGGTCGTCAAAGGCAGCGACGCATCCAGCATCGTGTTGAGCACATCAACGAACGGCACCTGCGCCACGACGGCCTTGAAAAGATCGGGCCGCATGTTGATAACCGCGCCCATCAACAAACCGCCGGCGCTGCCACCCTGAATCACCAAACGATCGCTGGAGGTGTATTTCTGCTTAACCAGATGCTCGGCGCAGGCGATGAAATCCGTAAAAGTATTCATCTTTTTCATCATGCGCCCGGCGTCGCGCCAGGGTTCGCCCAACTCTCCACCGCCACGAATGTGTGCAATGACATAGATCACACCACGATCGAGCAGCGCCAGGTGGCCGGCCGAAAAGCCAGGATCGGGATCTTCGTTCCGTCTGCGGCGGTGGCAAACAGGCGCTCAGATTTGTAGTTCGCTTTATCAAATCCACCAGGCACTTCGGTCTGCTTCATTAGAGTGCCTTTGCGCGTGTTCAGGTCGTAATCAAAGACCGAACTCGGCGTGACCAGCGACTGATAGTTGTAGCGCAGCACGGTGGTGTTGAATTCACGATTCGCGCCCAGCCCGGCGGCGTACACCGGCTCCGGAAAGACGATCCGATGACGCTGGTTGTTTTTGAAGTTTACAATCTCGATTTGTTCCAGACCGTTTTCCCATTCAGACAGGACTGCATGATCGACGAATAGATCAACGCCGTCGATCTTCACGGCGGGCCGGTGAGCTACAAACTCTTTCCAGTTCTTTTCCGCAGGATCGGAAACAGGCGCGCTGACTACGCGAAAGTTTTTCGCACCCTTGTTCGTGCGAATGTAGAAGAGGTCACCGCGATGATCGATATCGTACTCATGATCGGCCTGGCGCGGCAAAACGATCTTCCATTCGGCATTTGGATTATCAGCCGGGATGTAACGGAACTCGTTTGAGGTCTTGCTGAACGCGCCCAGCATGATCAGGGCCTTATCTCTGGATCGGGCGGCGCCGATGTCGAACAGCTCGTCTTTCTCTTCGTAAACCAGGTCGTACTTCTCACTTCCCAGGACGTGCCGGAAGAATTTGTCGTTGCGCTTGGTCACTGCGTCTTCCGTCACATAAAAGATTGTCTTGTTGTCGGTGGCCCAGGCCACGTTGTCGACCCGCTCGATACGCTCGGGCAAAAGTTCGCCGGTACTCAGGTTCTTAATGTGCAGTGTGTATTGCCGGTAGCCGGTGTTGTCGGTTGAATACGCCAGCAGGTGGCCGTCGTCGCTGGGCACAAACGATCCGACTGACATGAACTTTTGACCTTTCGCCAGTTCATTGAGGTCGAGCAGAATCTGCTCAGGCGCATTCAGGTTTCCGTGCTTGCGACAGAAGATCGGATACTGCTGGCCTTCGACCGTACGCGAATAGTAGAAGTAATCGCCCCAACGATACGGCACATTGGTGTCGGTCTGTTTGATGTGACTGAGAATTTCCTTGTAGAGCCGGTCCTGCAAGCCCTCGGTCGGTTTCATCACGGCGGCGGTGTAAGCGTTCTCGGCTTCGAGGTGCGCGATCACCGCCGGATTGGACTTCTCGCGCAGCCAGAAATAATTGTCAACCAGCCGGTCGCCGTTGATCTCAGTAGTCTTTGGTTTCTTTTCCGTTACCGGGGGTTGGAGCATAGACGATTTATTTCCATCCTGGGCCATGACGTTAACAAAGGCAATCATTGAAATTGAGAAAAGCGAAGCGAGCAGTAATCTGTGCAGTTTCATGCGAATCTCCTGGCAAGCCTCAAACGAGGTCCGACAAACTTCAGTTTGTCGTTTCGGACCAAAGAGTTAAAGCATTCGGTGGCGACAAAATGAAGTTTGGCGGACTTATTTCGACGAAGCGCACGGCCCGTCAGTCATGCACCGTTCAACCACGAAGCGGATCGCCCCAGCCCGATTGGACGAGCTTTCCGTTTTCGACAATGCAGGGAACGGTCGGATCGTCACCCGAAAACTTGAACATCTCGGCGCGCCGTGCGCGGTCGTTCTGCGCGTCGTAATCGGTGTACGCGATGCCTTTTGAATCGTAGTAATCGCGCGCCTGTTGGCAATAGGGACAACCAGGCTTGGTGTAGATAACCAGTGCCACTTTCTCGATCACCTCCGTCGGTGAAATTAGTTTAGCAGTTAGGTGAGTGAGATGAGAAACGCCGATTTGGAGTGCGCCGGCAGAAAAGCCTAACTGTAGTTTCTCCCTCTCCCTCTGGGAGAGGGTCGGGGTGAGGGCGTAGTAGAAGCCGTTAAGGTCGGATCGGAAGATTGTGCACCGCTTAATGCAATGAATCTCTGATGTCACACTGGAAAAGGATATAAGTCGCGACTTCGCTCAGACCCTCTCCCAACCCTCTCCCAGAGGGAGAGGGCCCAAACAAAAATGGGGACGAGCGTGCCTCATCGCTCGTCCCCGCAGCGTGACCAAGTAGATATACGATTTCAGCCCCTCCGGGTTGAAAGTTCAGTCACGCTGATTTTTTGGCCCCGTAACAAAGCGAGCCGATAGTCTGCGATTACTCAGGAGGCTCGCGTTTGTCTTCGCGAGAGTCGCGAACATCCGCCCTGCGATCGCGACGGTCTTTGCGCAGGTCACGCCGGTCGGCCCGAACGTCGCGCGTGTCGCTGGCTATCTCTCTGCGGTCCTGGCGCAACTCCTGCTTGGACGCGCCTTCTTTCCGGTCGTCGCGCAGGTCACGAACATCAGCCCGGCGTTCCTGTCGGTCCTTGCGAATGTCCCGGCGGTCGCGGTGAATATCGCGCGTATCGGTCCTGATGTCTCGCCGGTCGCGACGCGGGTCTTTGCCCTTCGGCCCGGCCGCTCCCGCAACTCCACCTAACGTCGCGATCGCAATCGACAACAACAAACCACGAAAAATTAACGTTTTCATCTTTCGATTCCTCCTGAAGTTTATTCGGTCCAACTTGCCGAAGTCAGCAAGTCTCGGATCCGCCTCACGAAGAGGCAGGAGGAGAGAAAGCGCCAATTCGGTAGTAACTCAATCAGCGTTCTCTTTCGTGGCGAAACCCTTACCCAATTCGTTTAGACGCCAGGGCAGCGCCGGTGGACGAAGTTTTTACCGCCGCCAGGTCTTTGGCGTCACTTTCACAAGTCAGATAGAATGCGCGCCGGAAGGCTAGGAGGCAGTTAGAAAGCACCAGGCAGCAATAACCTTTGAGTCCTAATGAAACGAACTATGCCGTCAAGCGTCAGCAGCGACGTTGAATCCATCGACTCCTCCGGTGAAAATTCGAGCGGCGCGTCGAACAGAGACTCGTCGGCGGCCGCGACCAGCCTTGCTGATCTGCGCGCTACGTCAAGCAATGCTCTCGCTGGCGAAGGATCGATACGTTATCGCATAGCGGCGCTGATCGCGATGCTTTTTCTTGCTCTCGCAGGCCTGGTAATCTGGTTTTATCTTCGCGCTAACTAAGCGTTCTGCTTGAAAATCACGCCAACGAACTGATAAATGAGATTCTTGCACCGCCGATGTTGCACCGGGGAAAATGCCGCACCTGAGAATTAAAGATCAGCAACTTGAATATGAATGGCACGGGCCGCGTCCGGATGGAGCGCCGACGCTCGTCTTTCTTCACGAAGGCCTCGGGTGCGTGGCGATGTGGAAGGGTTTTGCAGAGCGAGTTGTCGGAGCGACGGGACATGGCGCGCTCGTCTACAGCCGCGCGGGATATGGAGAATCTGGTCCGTGCAAGCTGCCGCGTCCGGTGCGATTCATGCACGACGAGGCCTTAATTGAGCTGCCGCAGGTCCTGGATGCGTTTGAGATACGCGAAACAATTCTGGTCGGGCACAGCGACGGCGGATCGATTGCGCTGATTCATGCCGGTGGGATTGGAGATGCAAGAGTAAGCGGCTTAGTCTTACTCGCACCGCATGTCTTCGTTGAGGAACCAGGACTTGAAAGCATCCGACGAATTGCCGAAGACTATCGCACTGGGAATTTGCGGCAACGTCTGCAACGTTATCACGGAGAGAATGTCGATGGCGCTTTCTGGGGATGGAATGAGGTCTGGCTCAATCCAGAGTTTCGATCGTGGAATATTGAAGAGTACTTGCCGCCGATTCGCGTGCCGGTACTTTTGATTCAGGGAGCAGATGATCAGTACGGCACACTGGCTCAGATCGAGGCCATCGGAAGAGGGATAGCAGGATCGGCAGAGAAAATCATACTGAAAGAGTGCGGACACAGTCCGCATCTTGATCAGCCTGAGCAGACCCTTGCAGTGATTAATGGCTTTGTTCAGAGGATCGCATCGAAGAAATAAAAATGGCGGTCGCTAGATAAACCTCCGCGCGTGCATATCCGCAAGCGAATTGCGAATTTCTCGTCGTAATTGTTTCACTTTCGTACGTCACATTGAATGGCCGTGTAGCGTCAAAAAGAGCAACGATCACAATAAAAACTCCATCTTAGTCTCGGTCTTCGATTGCACAGTTCTTTTATGTTCTTTGTAAATCGGTTCGGCCATGCGTAGCTAAGCTTTAACGAAATTTGATGACCCCTGGGGTCATCGCTCACATGGAGAATCACGTAATGAAGTTTCCCGGTTTTCCTCACTTGCGCTCTGCCAAGTTTGTGCCTTTCGCCTTAGCTTCTCTTTTCTGTTTGACGAATTTTCCGTCACTCTTTTTCCACAACGAATCGATGCCTGTGGCTGTTGCCGCCACCATTCAACACATCGAGAGAATTCCCCTCGATATTCCCGTTTCTGGCAACTGTGATCTGGATTGGATTATTTTTCGCGCCGGCCAACATGCAGGGGTTGACCCGCGCTTCATTCACGCAGTCATTCAGCAGGAATCGCGCTACGACCCAAAGGCGACTTCACCCGTGGGTGCGCGGGGCCTGATGCAACTAATGCCGGCAACCGCCAAAAGATTCAAGTGCGACGACCCAGCTAACCAGGCGTGCAATGTGGAAGCAGGGACAAAATATCTGGCCTGGTTGCTGAAGAGATTCAATGGCGACGTAAAACTTGCGTTGGCGGGTTATAACGCCGGTGAAGGTTCAGTCGACAAATACCAGGGCGTGCCGCCCTTTCCCGAAACCCAACACTACGTGGACAAGATCGTTTCGAATTACGGAAAGACTTTCCATCCGATCCTGCCGCCTGAAGAAGCTAAAATCGCGCTTAATTTAGCCGATTAACTCAAGGCACTCCCAAGGGACGAAATGAGCCGGGTCAGAACCGCCTGCGGTAGCGGGCGGTTGATCTTACTGAGAATATTGGTCTGAGCTGGCGTATCAACCGCCCGCTACCGCAGGCGGTTCTGACATTCGCTAAGCCGTTCCTCCTCGTCAGTCCAGCCCCTACGCTGGCCTCGTCTTCACCAACTCAGATAGAATCCCGTCCCATATGCCGGATGGGTTCCTTACAGAACTAAGACCAAGCCGATTGGTTCCGGGAGGACTGAATTCGCAATGGCGCTGATTACCGCCAACGAACTAAAACGAAAACTACTGGTTGAGATTGACGGGCAACCTTACGTGGTGCTGGAAGTTTTCTTTGCTTCGCCGACTGCGCGCGGCGCGGCCACGATGGTGCGCACAAAGCTGCGGCAACTGCTGACCGGCGCGGTGTTGGAAAAAAGTTTCCGTGCGACTGAGAAGTTTGCCGAGCCGGATGTCGAGCTGGTGCCCGCGTCGTTTCTTTACAGCGACGCGCACGGCTTTCATTTCATGGACGAAAAGAGTTACGAGCAGTTTACCTTTTCCGCGGAAGCAATCGACAGCGATCGCGGCTTTCTTAAGGAAGGAGTTTCGCTCCAAGTACTGAAATACAACGGCGCGCCGGTTTCGCTGCAACTCCCGCAGTACGTCGAACTCGCAGTCACGTCGACGGAGTTGGGCTTGCGCGGTGACACGGCGGCGGGCGGCGCCAGCAAGCAGGCCACGCTCGAGACGGGCCTCAGCGTGCGCGTTCCGCTCTTCATCAAAGAGGGCGAATTCGTCCGCGTGAACACGCAGACGGGGGAGGTTGCGGGTCGAGCTTGAGCGGCGATTCAGGCGGACACGAGTCAGTACCACTCGCCGTGATCCAGAAGGTCAGCGTTAACGTGGCAATTGGAGAGTTGCTATGAGTCTGGACGGCCTCAGACGCCGAGGAATTATTAACTTAATCGTCGACCCTCCTCCAAAACGGCTGGCCCGAAATTCGCGCTGCGCGCTCAAGGCGGACAGGATGTCCGCGCCACCAGCTTCGCACTCACACTTGACTCCACTCCCCCTTTTGGCATAGAAGCACTCCACACGTTTTATTAAATCCCGACTGAAGGAGCCTCAGGTCATGAAGAAGATTTCTGCGCTCGTCTCGTTTCTGTCTCTTCTGATTTTTGCGGCGGCGTGCACTACTGAGCCGACCATTAACACCGGCACGAACTCAAATGCGAATATGTCGATGTCAAAGACGGCGGCTCCGTCTGAATCAGACATCATCGCGAAAGAGAAAGCCGCCTGGGACACGCTGAAAAAGAAAGACTATGACGCGTTTGGAAATATGTTGGCCAGCGATTACCTTGAGGTCACAGACAACGGAGTCTTTGACAAGGCCGGCATCGTCGCCGACGTGAAGAACTTTAACCTCACGGACGCCACGTTCTCAGATTGGAAGATGATACCAATCGATAATGACGCCGTGATTCTCACCTATCAGACGACACTCAAAGCCACCGACAAAGGCGCCGACGTTCCGCCAGGTCCTTATCGATCGGCGGCTGTCTGGGTAAACCGTGATGGGAAATGGCTGGCTTTCTATTACCAGCAGACTCCGGTGAAGCCGATGCCGCCAGCGCCGGCATCTTCGCCGGGCCCAGGCAAAACGGAAAAGACCGCGGCGAGTCCGGTTGCCACGCCCGCTCAGACCGGTGCCGATCCAATCGCCGACGAAAAGATCGTGTGGGACCTGTTCAAGAGCAAGAACTACGGCGGCTTCGCGGCTTTGCTGGATGCCACATTTGTCGAGCTGGAAACGACGGCCGCCTATGACAAAGCGGGTGCGGTCAAGGGCGTCAGCGAGTTTGACGCGTCACAGTTTGAGCTCAGCGAGTGGAAAGCCGGCAAGCTGGATAATGACGCGGCGCTGGTAACTTACCTGGTGAAGCCGAAGGATCCGAAGGGGGACACGGAACGACACACATCCATCTGGGCGAACCGCGGCGGGAAGTGGCTGGCCCTTTTGCACGTGGGCACTCCCCAGGCGAAACCCGCAGCGAAACCTTGACGCGAAAATGGATATGAAGAAGATGTAGACGGGCCGGCTCTGTTAAGAGCCGAATGTGTATCGCCCTGAGATCCTCAATCAAGACCAAAGCTCCGAAGGAGCGGCATATTTGCCGCACCTTCGGAGCAGATTATTTGATTAGGTTCTGCTTCCATAAATATTTCGTCCCTGCCGAGACTAAGACGGATGAATCGGCGAATACGCGAAGGTACAATAAGGCGTAGGGTGCGAATTTAAGATTCTCTGCGCCACTCTGCGTTCTCGACTTCTCTGCGGGTGAATGCATCTATTGAAAACTCAACGCAGACACGCTCCGAATTGCGCAAAGGACGAGGCAACTACCAAATTGGAGAAAAAACAATGGCATTAACAAGTTTAGCCGGCAGGAATCTGGGTATGCTTTTGCTGGGCCTGTGGTTGATTCTGACTGGTCTCCTGCCGCTACTTAGCATCAAAGTCTCTTCTACGGTCACTACCGGTCTGGCCGTGCTCGGCATCGTCGCGGGCATACTGCTTCTGCTCCGCCGTTAGGAAGTCGTCCTCATGGCGACCTGGGTGTCACAGAACATGTGATTGGACGGGGAACTTGAAACGGTAAGCTGGTCATCGGCTGGGCCGTCTGCATTTAATCGCTGATGGAAGATTATCGATGATCTCTGGCGCAGCGACCCGTAACTGGATTATAATCCGCGTTCTCCTTCATATGTTCGTTAGGTTTCTTTGCGGAAAAAATTAGTAGCGAAGGACGTTCGACAGGAGGTTCCTATGTCCGAAATCAAATGCCGCATCCTTTACGTCGACGATCACGAGGACAGTTCTGAGATGTTTAAGCTCATGCTGTCTGAGTTGGACTATGAAGTTCATACGGCCCGCACGATGGACGAGGCCCTCCAGCTAACTAAGACTCACGAGTTCGATCTCTACGTGCTGGATAAACGTTTGCCGGATGGTTCCGGAATGGATCTATGTAAGGATCTTAACCAACTCACTCCGGGCGTGCCGTGCATCTTCTATACCGGCGACGCGTACGAGATTCATCGTCAGGAAGCCATGGCCGCCGGCGCCCACGCCTACATTCCCAAACCCGACGTCGAGGCACTGATTGAGACTGTTCATAAGTTACTTTCCGGACGAGAGTGTGCGACGGCGTGATGGTTCCTTAGCCCAGCAAATGCCTCATAACATGACGCCCAGTCGTCAGCATCAAGCAAACTATCATGAGATTCGAATACTACAGTGACGAACTTGCCGACGTACCGAAGCTTTCAATCGACGGCACCGTCGGCAACGCCGTTCACTTCTCACACTGGAAGGGAAACGAAACGCCCGCGTCGGTAAAGGCCGACACTTCGACTGAGATTGCTCTGAATCTGGTCGCAGCGCCAAACCGTGAAGAGTTAACCGGCGGGATCGATCTCGTTACCAACAATCACTTCGATACTGATGGCGTGCTCTCAGTCTGGACGGTGCTGACTGGCGAGCGCGCGCTGGAACTGCGTGAAAAGCTAATCGCTGCCGCCGAAGCGGGAGACTTTTCCGAGCTAAGCACGAAGGAAGGCGTGCGCGCCAGCATTGTCATACAGGGTTCCGACTCACCGACTGATGAGCAGGCCGGGTCGCCATTGGCGCGACAACTCGCGGGCGGGCCGGTTAACGACGATGCGCGGGCTTACGAATTGGTTCTGCCGCACGTCGAACGAGTCCTGACACACACGAATGATTACGAATCGCTTTGGGGTGACTCGTGGAACCGGATCGCGACCGCGCTGGACAGCTTTGCTAAGGGTAGGTCAAGAGTCGAGGAGGACGCGGAAGCTAAACTTTCGATTGTCACTCTGGCGCCGGAAATTTTCAGTTCCGCGGGTTTCAAGCCAACACGTCACGGCGCGCCTTTCACCGCGATTTCAAAGTATGCGGACGGTGAATTATTCATGATCGCCACGCCACTCGGCGGCGGCTGGGCCTATCGCATCGACTATCCCTATTACTCCTGGGCTGAAACGATCATGCGGCCAACTATTACTCGGCAAGATTTCAGGTCGCTCGTGGATCGGCTCAATGAGTTGGAGAAGAGCACAGCCGGGAGTTGGCGACTGGATAATTCCGAACTGGCTTCGGCGGCTAAGTTTTCGGATCAAAACGGCAAGCTCGTGGGTTCTGGTCTTTCTCTTGACGTGGTTGCGTCGCAGCTTCGCGACTCTTTACTGCAGACAACCATTGCTCAACCTGCGGCGATGAGCGCGGCTTGATGCGCGGAGCGTGCTTGTCGGAACCACCTGCGGTAGCGGGTGGTTGGTCCTCGAAAGAAGAAGTTCCTCCTAGATCAACCGCCCGCTACCGCAGGCGGTTCTGACTGAGAGTTGTTCGACAAAATCCGAAGCGTGCGCGCTCGCAAAGATATTCACGTCGGTCCCGCTGGTTGGTCTTATGCCGACTGGCGCGGCCGAGTTTATCCGGAAAGCGCCGGCACAAAGTTCGATACCCTGGGGCTGGTAGCAAAATATTTCGACACTGCTGAAATCAACAGCAGCTTCTATCATCCACCCGCGCCGTCAACTGCGCGGTCCTGGCTGCAGCGCATCGAACACAATCCAAACTTCATTTTCACGGCCAAGCTCAACAAAGTGTTCACCCACAAACGCGGGCCGGCGACAAATGAAGATGAGAAGGCATTTCGTGAAGGGATGGATCCGCTGGCTGAAGCAGGTAAGCTGGGCGCCGTCTTGATTCAGTTTCCGTGGTCATTCAAGAACGAGGGAGATGAGAGGAGTTACCTAACTCAACTCGTCGAACGTTTCAAGGATTATCCGCTGGTGGTCGAGTTGCGGCACGAGTCCTGGAACAACCCACGAATTCTGCAGACGCTCGAAGATCTCAACGTTGGATTATGCGACATCGATCAGCCGCTCTTCGCCGATTCAATCAAGCCATCGGCCGAAGTAACGTCACCAATCGGATATATCCGTCTGCATGGTCGCAACTATCAGAATTGGTTTCGCGAAGAAGCGAATGTCATGGAACGCTATGACTATTTGTATTCGCGCGACGAGCTGGAGCCGTGGGTCGAGCGTGTCCGCGAAGTTGCCGGGAAAGCAAAGCAAACTTTTGTGATTACCAACAATCACGCCCGTGGGCAGAGCCTGGTAAATGCGTTTGAGGTGCTGGCGCTGTTGGAAGAAGAGCGCGTGCCCGCTCCGGCGAAGTTGATTGAGAGCTATCCACATCTGGGCGAGTCAGTCGAGGCGGATGATGAGTCAGCGCAAGGGAATCTGTTCTAGGGATACGATCGCGGCGGGGCAGTAGCCCGACCGTAAGGGAGGGCGTGGTATTCACCACATGGACCCCTAACGAACCAAACACGCCCTCCCTTATGGTCGGGCTACTGCCCCGGACTACCTCGCCAGCGGAAAGATTGGTTCAATATCCACCGGCACGCTCTTCAGACGATCGAGCGCGCTCTTCATCGGCGGTCGAATGACTGCGTACTTGTCCAGGATTGCTTTCGCTTTATCGTAGGAACCTTCGGCTTCGATCGTCAGCAGCTCACTTGTCAGCTTGCGCACTGCGCCCCGGATCTTCGTCTCATCCACGCTGAACTTGCCCGTGCGCTCGTCAAACTTGATCGCGCCCTCGTCGGTGAAATAGTTGAACTGCATGGCGACGCCGCGCCCGTGCGATTCAGTAATCCCAAACCGTACTGAGCGGAACATGCTGGCGAGATAAGTGGTGTAGAGCGTGCGCTGCATGCTTTTGTCGACCACGCCTTTATCGATCAAGTATTGCAGCGCCCAGAGACCGGTCACATCCGCCTTCGCCTCTTCAATCGAAGAGTATTTGTCCCTCAGTTCCAGGCGCACCGTCGTCGGCTGGCCATTCACCGTAATGTTGTGTGGACCCAGACCGTGCATCAGCTCATGGGTCAGAATGTGCGTGAAGAAA
>WNFI01468605.1_pt1 | contig 12715 bp, 9 predicted proteins | sample 5400471 | NCBI WGS metagenome assembly WNFI01 (sample SAMN13153348, study PRJNA577476) | soil metagenome | isolation source: 100 cm saprolite on Douglas fir-dominated hillslope | place: USA:California | collected 2013-09-17
CAGGTGAACAATGGCGATGGAACGTTCAGCGACGTCGGGCAGATGGCGGGTGTCGCGCGGACGGACTGGAGCTGGGGCGCGCTGATCGCCGACTTCGACCTGGATGGCCAGAAGGACATCTTCGTGACGAACGGCATCGCGAAGGACCTGACGTCGCAGGACTACCTGGCCTGGCTGACGGAGCAGCGCTCGTCGCAGGGCGGCGGAGGGAAGCAACCTGATTACCTGAAGCTGATTGCCGCCGCGAGCTCGACGAAGCTTCCGAATTACGCCTTTCACAACAATGGTAATCTCACGTTCACGAATCTCAGCGCGGCGTGGGGACTGAATACGCCGAGCTTTTCATCGGGAGCGGCATACGCGGATCTCGATGGCGACGGCGCGCTCGACTTGATCGTGAACAACGTGAACGACACGGCGTTCGTGTACCGCAACAACGCCCGCTCGCTCACACCGAACCGATATCTCCAGGTGAAACTGGAGGGTGACGGGCCAAACCGTTTTGCTGTCGGCGCGAAGGTGACGTTGTTCACTGGCAGCACGCTGCTTTTCCAGGAGCTCAACCCTACGCGAGGGTTCCAGTCGAGCGTGGACTATGTGCTGACCTTCGGACTGGGCGCACGCGACACGGTGGACTCGATGATCGTCGCGTGGCCGGGACGCGGTCCACGCGATGCCCGTGTAAGTGCGCTCAGGAAGGTTGCGGCCAATCACCGCGTCACCGTGCGGGAGTCAGAGGCCGTCCCGGCGCCGGCGCAGGTGGTGACGCATCCGCTCATGGCGGACGTCACACGCGAGATCGCGATTCCCTTCGTGCATCACGAGAACGAGTTCAGTGATTTCGAGCGCGAACCGCTGATGCCGAAGCTCGTGTCCACCGAAGGCCCTGCACTCGCGGTCGGCGACGTCAACGGCGACGGGCTCGACGACATGTTCATCGGCGGAGCGAAGGGGCAGCCGGGAAAGCTGCTCATTCAGCAGCGCAACGGCAGCTTCGTCAGTGTCAGCGAGAAGGAGTTCGCGAAGGATTCACTCTCGGAGGACGTCGGCGCGGTGTTCTTCGACGCCGACGGAGACGGCCATCCTGACCTCTATGTCGTCAGCGGTGGAAACGAATACAGCGAGGGCGCCACCGCGCTCCAGGATCGCCTCTATCTGAACGACGGCCACGGAAATTTCCGAAAGGCCGAAGGCTATCTGCCCGCGGAGCGGACGAGTGGATCGCGGGTCGCCGCCGCCGACTTCGATGGCGATGGGCACATCGATCTCTTCGTCGGTGGGCGGGTGGTGCCGTGGCGCTATGGTGTGGATCCGCCGAGCATGCTGCTGCGCAACGACGGCAAGGGACATTTCACGGACGTGACCGACAAGGTCGCCCCCGGCCTCCGGAACGTTGGTATGGTGACCGATGCCGTGTGGCGCGACATCGACGGCGACGGCCGGCCTGATCTCATCCTCGTCGGCGAATGGATGCCGATCACGATCTTCAGAAACACGGGCGGAAAGCTCGAGCGCATGAACGTGCCCGGCCTGGAGAAATCGAACGGCTGGTGGAACAGGATTGTCGCTGGTGACTTTACGGGCCACGGCCGCGTGGACTTCATTGTCGGCAACATGGGGTTGAACGGCCGGCTGCATGCAAGCGCCACCGAGCCAACCACCATGTATGTGAATGATTTCGCTCAAAGTGGTCTCGTTCAGCAGGTCATCACGACCTATACAGGCGGTGCGAGTTATCCGGTGCTGATGCGCGATGAGCTGATCAATGCCGTTCCGCGCCTGCGCGACCGCTTTCCGACCTATGCGTCGTATGCGCGTGCGCACATCGAGGACATATTCTCTCCGCAGGAGCTCTCCGCCGGCGCCGTGAAGCACGCATACACGTTTGCGACGTCGCTGGTCCGCAACAATGGCGACGGCTCGTTCACCGTCATTCCGTTGCCGGCAGAGGCGCAGCGCGCACCGGTGTACGGGATCCTGGCGACGGACGTGGACGGAGATGGCCACGTCGACCTGCTGCTCGCAGGGAATTTCGACGGCATTCCGCCCGAGTTGGGCGGGCGTATGAGCGCGAGCGCGGGGCTCGTGCTCCGCGGAGACGGAAAGGGAAGCTTTACGCCGGTCGAGGGGGGGCAGAGTGGTTTCGTCGTGCCGGGCCAGTCACGCGACATTCAGCGTGTGCGGACAGGCGGGCGCGGCGATCTCTACGTGGTGGCGCGCAACAACGATCGCCCGTTGGCGTTCCGTGCGACGACGAGCGGCCAGACCAGCCGGCCGCTCGCCGCGCGGCGTGCTAGTGGTGCTTCGTTTTGATGAGGATCACGCCATTGGCGCCCCGGCTGCCGTACATCGACATGTTCGCGGCGTCTTTCAGCACTCTGATCTCCGCGATGTCGTACGGACTGATGCCGGCCAGTGCGCCGCCGGGGCCCGGCGTGATGGCCACGCCATCGATGATGTACAGCGGCTGGTTGTCGGGATTCCAGCTTGCCGAGCCGCGAATGCGCACCGTGAGACTGCCATCCGATGCGTGCCCGATCGTGACACCTGGGACGTTGTTGGCGAGGATCTTCTCGATGGGTATGTCGCCCGAGTTCACAATGGCGGACGACAACACCGTGTTCTCTGTTTTCTCGGCCGGCTGCGGAGCGGGCGCGGTCTCCGGAGAATTTCCGCCTCCACACGCGGAGATGAACGCGGCGCCAAGGATCAGGGACTTTGTACGCAGTGGGAACATAAAAGCGAACTCCTCACGGCTCGAGGGCCGCAGCGGGATTATGTCGGACGGTGCGGCATAAAATGATCCGTCTCACTTCGCACGGCTAGTAGCGTGCACCGGATTTCGGTCTCGGCCACGTTCGCGGCGGTGCTGCTCGCCGGCGCCTCATGCCGGCAGAGCGCCCCCCCCACGTTGTTCGAGCAGCTGCCGTCCTCATACACGGGTATTTCGTTTGCCAATCGGCTGCCGGAGGACACGAGCTTCAACATCCTCAACTACCTGTACTACTACAATGGTGGCGGCGTTGCGGTGGGAGACATCAACAACGACGGATTGCCCGACCTCTACTTCACCTCGAACCTCGGCGCCAATCATCTCTACCTGAACAAGGGGAACTATCAGTTCGAGGACATCACCGTGCGCGCGGGCGTAGCCGATTCGGTGGGCTGGAAATCCGGCGTCACCATGGCCGACGTGAACGGCGACGGCTTCGTGGACATTTTCGTGTGCGGCGTGAGCTACCTGGGCGTTCACGGCCGCAACGTGCTGTACATCAACAACGGTGACGGCACGTTCACCGATCGCACGAAGGAATACGGGCTGGAGTTCGCTGGCTACTCCACGCAAGCGCTGTTCTTCGACTACGACGGAGACGGCGATCTCGACATGTATCTGCTCAATCACTCCGTGCACACCGAGCACGGCACGGGCTCGCCGACGTCGCGTGCCGAGCGCAATCCACGCGCAGGCGGCCGCCTGTATCGCAATGACAATGGGCATTTCGTGGACGTCAGCGCCGAAGCCGGCATCTACGGCGGCGCGTTCGGCTACGGGCTCGGCGTGGTGGCCAGCGATTTCGACCGCGACGGCTGCATCGATCTGTACGTCGCGAACGACTTTCAGGAAGACGACTTTCTCTACCACAACAATTGCAACGGCACGTTTACAGAAATCGGCGCGCGTGCGATGCGGCATACGAGCCGAGCGTCGATGGGTGTGGACGCGGCCGACTTCGATAATGACGGGCGCCCCGACATCATCTCGGCGGACATGCTCCCCGAGCGTGAGGACGTGCTCAAGTCATCGGCGTCGACCGAGAGCTTCGCCGTGTACGACCTTACGCGGCAAGCGGGTTATCATCCGCAATTCGGGCACAATGCGCTACAGCTCAATCGAGGCTCCGATCCACACGGTCCGCCGGGGCTGACCTACTTCAGCGAGATCGGTTTCCTCGCAGGCGTTGCGGCGACGGACTGGAGCTGGGCGCCATTGTTCGCGGACTTCGACAACGACGGCCGGAAGGACCTGTTCATCACGAGCGGGATCTACCGTCGGCCGAACGATCTGGACTATCTCGCGTACGTCGCGAGTCCGGCGATCCAGGCGTCGCTTGGACGAGCGATTACGCGTGAGAACCTCACGCTCGTCGAGCGCATGCCCCACGTTGCCGTGCCGAATCATGCGTTCCGGAACAACGGCGACCTCACATTTTCCAATGTGACAAATACCTGGGGACTGGGCCAGCCGGGATTCTCCAATGGGGCGGTGTACGCAGACCTCAACAACAGCGGTGCGCTCGATCTCGTGATCAATCGCATCAACGAGCCGGCGGCCATCTATCGCAATCACGCCCGAGAGCAGAATGGCGCGCACTTTCTCCGCATCGCACTACAGGGGGAGGGAGGGAACACGCAGGGCATCGGCGCGAAGGTACTCGCTTGGCAGGGCGCGAGCATGCAGTTGCTCGAGCAGATGCCAACACGGGGTTTTCAGTCCTCGGTAGATCCGCGCCTCCATCTCGGGCTCGGCGCCGTGTCGCGGGTCGACTCACTGCTGGTCGTCTGGCCGGACCGGCGTTTTCAGATGTTGCGCGATGTTGCCGGCGATCGGATGCTCACGCTGTCGCAGCGCCAGGCATCGGGGCGCTACGACTTCAGGGAGCGCGAGCGGAGTGCAGTTCCTCCGATATTCGCCGACGTCACTGCAACCGTCGGCATCGATTGGCGACATCGGGAGAACCCAGCGGTCGACTTCGAGCGCGAGCCGCTGCTGCCGCACTTGCTGTCTACCCAAGGGCCCGCGATCGCGGTCGGCGACGTGAACGGTGACGGGCTGGACGACATCTACGTCGGCGGCGCGAAGTGGCAGGCGGGCACATTGTTTCTTCAGCAGCGCGACGGAACGTTCCGCAAAAGCGCGCAGCCCGCATTTACGGCCGACAGTCTGTTCGAGAGCGTCGATGCCGCGTTCTTCGATGCGAATGGAGATGGCCATCCCGATCTCTACGTCGTGAGCGGCGGGGGCGAGTTCACCGGCTCCAATGACGCGCTTCAGGATCGACTGTACATCAACGATGGCCACGGGCACTTTCGTCGAGACGTGAGCGCCCTGCCGCCGATGACGGCGAGCGGCGCACGAGTCGCGGTGGGCGACTTCAATGGCGATGGTCATCCCGATCTCTTCGTCGGACGGCGCGCTGTAACGGGCGCATACGGCGTGTCGCCGCGGAGCTATCTCCTCGAAAACGACGGAAAGGGCCACTTCCGTGACGTGACAAAAGAGCGAGCTCCGGCGCTGGCGGAGCCGGGGATGGTGACGTCGGCCGTGTGGATGGATTACGACCATGATGGGCACCTGGACCTGATCGTCGCCGGCGAGTGGATGCCCGTGCGCGTCTTTCACCAGGAGAACGGCCACTTGGTGGAGCGCACGAAGGAGGCGGGTCTCGCGGACACGAACGGATGGTGGAACGACGTCACCGTTGCAGACCTCAACGGCGACGGCCGCCCCGATCTCGTGCTCGGCAATCTTGGACTCAACTCCTACCTGTCGGCGTCAAAGAATGCTCCGGTGCGACTGTACGTCGGCGATTTTGCCCACGATCGCTCCGTTCAGCCGGTCATCACCGTCGAGCGCAACGGCGCGAACTATCCTGTCGCCGGCGTCGATGAGCTGAGCCTCGCGATTCCCGACCTACACCGGCGCTTTCCCTCGTACGCCGCATTCGGCGGCAAGGCCGTCGAGGACCTGTTCTCGCGCGAGGAGCTCAACAACGCGCGGCGTCTCGAGGCGTACGACTTTGCCACCTCCGTCGCGATCAACAATGGAAATGGCACCTTCACCTTGCGCCGACTGCCGATACAGGCGCAGTTCTCCCCTGTCTCTGCGGCGATCGCCGAGGATTTCGATGGCGATGGTCGCGTCGACCTGCTGCTCGCGGGTAACGAGTTCGGTGTGCCGCCATTGTTCGGACGATATGATGCGAGTTACGGGCTGCTATTGCACGGTGAAGGAGGCGGACGGTTTACTCCAACCGAGCTTTCACAGAGCGGTCTCGTTCTGGACGGCCAGGTTCGGCACATGAAGCTCGTCCGCCAAGTCGGCGGTGGCCGCCTGATTCTCATCGCGCGCAACGACGACAAGCTTCAGGTGCTTCGTGTGACGCCTCCTAACGCTTCGCTTACCGCCAGGAAACCATGACCACGCTTCACATGAGATCCGCGATAGCTGCCGCAGCTCTGAGCCTCTTTGCGAGCTGTAAGGTGGCCGCACCGAGCCGCTCGTCGGGCGTCGATCAGCCGCGTGTGGTGGATGCGTACGATCCGCCACGCGACCTCGGTCCCCTGTTCGAACGGGTGCAGCTCGCCGGAATCTTCGACGATTCGAAGACGTTCGTGGATGCGCGGCCGCGCTCCGCTCCGTCGGCAATTGTTGCGCGGTACACCGACGCGAGCAAGGCAACAGGGTTCAATCTGCGCGCGTTCGTGGACTCCAACTTCGACATTCCGCGCCCCGTGGGCGGGGACTTTCGCACGGATACCACGCAGACCATGGAGGCCCACGTTCACGCCCTGTGGCCCGTGCTGATGCGTGTCGCCGACACGGCCGATGCGCGCTCGTCGCGAATCCCGTTGCCGAACGCCTATGTCGTTCCTGGCGGACGATTCCGCGAGGTGTACTACTGGGACTCGTATTTCACGATGCTCGGCCTCGTTGAGAGTGGCCGGACCGATCTCGTGAAGGACATGCTCGACAACTTCGCGCACCTCGTGACGACCATCGGCCACATCCCGAACGGCAATCGGACGTATTACCTGGGGCGCAGCCAGCCTCCGTTCTTCGCGGCGATGGTGGGACTCTATGCAAAGGCGACGGATACCACACAAGCGCTTCGGTATCTGGATGCACTCGAGAAAGAGCACGTATTCTGGATGGATGGCGCGGACCGCCTAAAGCCAGGGCAGGCGTTTCGGCGCGTGGTAATGATGCCCGAGGGAGTCGCGCTCAATCGATATTGGGACGACTTGCCGGGGCCGCGGCCGGAGTCGTTCAAGCCGGACTTTGAGATTGGGCAAACGGTGCCCGATAGTCTGCGCGAGCGGTTCTACCGAAATGCCCGCGCGGCAGCGGAGAGCGGTTGGGATTTCAGCAGCCGCTGGATGCGCGATCCATCCGACCTGAGAACGCTCGAGACGACGGCGCTGATTCCGATCGATCTCAACAGCCTGATGTACAACGCCGAGCGGACTATTGCGGCGCTGCGTCGCTTCCGGAATGGGCAGGGTGACGCGGACGTCGCCGCGAAGTACGACCGGGACGCTGAACGCCGGCGGCAGTCACTGCTCGCCGCGGCCTACGACCCCAATGACGGATACTTTTACGACGTGCGCTGGCGGACGTGGGAGCGAGTCACCGATCGTCCGTCGCTCGCGGCGGCGGCGGTGCTGTATTTCGGGCTCGCGGTGCCGTATCAGGCCGTCAGCGTGGCGGGACGACTGGAGCGTGACTTCCTGAAGCCCGGCGGCTTCGTCACGACGAACATTCGCTCGGGGCAGCAGTGGGACGCGCCGAATGGGTGGCCGCCGCTGGAGTGGATGGCGATGGAAGGGATTCGGCGGTACGGCGGCACCACACTCGCGGATAGTGCGCGTAACCGTTGGATGGCGCTCAATCGGAAGACCTACAAGGCAACGGGGCGGATGACGGAGAAGTACGACGTTGTGGATCTCACGCGGCCGGCGGGTGGGGGCGAGTACACGACCCAGGATGGGTTTGGGTGGACGAATGGGGTGGCGCTAGCATTGAGTGCACAGGAACGTACCAGAGCTCGTCCATCACGGGATGCGGTACGTCCGGGGCAGCATGGCGAGCCTGCCAGAGTGCGATAGGGCGAGCCCGCGCTGCGTCGGCGCATCACGCCGTGGCCCTATCTGAATTCTTGTGTGTGAGGTCGGTGAAATTAGAAGTGGGGTTCGGGCGTAAAGCGATCGGGAAACAGGACGGCAAAGTGGGTAATCGCGGCGGCCCAAGCCGGAGCCGGGTTCCAGCGTTTCTTGATATTGCGGAGCGCTAGGTACAGCAGCTTGAGGGCCGCTTCGTCGTTCGGGAAGTGCCCGCGCGTTTTGATGATCTTCCGGAGTTGGCTGTGCAGGCTCTCGATCGCGTTCGTCGTCGTGAGAATGCGCCGGATCTCCGGCGGGTAGGCAAACGCCGGGGTGACGTACTCCCACTGCCGCCGCCAGAGCGGCGCGATCGTCGGATAGCGGTCGCCGTCAGGGCTGGCGGCAAAGGCGTCGAGCGCCGTCTCTGCCGCAGCGATCGTCTCGGCGCGGTAGATCGTGCGGAGCGCGGTGGCGACGCGCTTCCGGTCTTTGTACGAGACGAAGGCCAGGCTGCGCCGGACGAGGTGCACGACGCAGGTATGAATCTGGGTCTGCGGAAACACGGCCTGAATCGCCTCGGGGAAGCCGGTGAGCCCGTCGATCAGCGCGATGAGGATGTCGTCCACCCCGCGCGCTTTCAATTCGGTCATCACTCGATGCCAGAACTTGGCCCCCTCCGTCTGTTCGATCCAGAGGCCCAGCACGTCCTTCGTGCCGGTCCGCGTGATCCCGAGCGCGAGGTAGACCGCTTGGTCCGCACCGTGCCTTCATCGCGGATCTTCACCCGGAGCGCATCGAAGAGCACGACCGGATAGCAGCTCTCGAGCGGCCGCTGCTGCCACGCGGTGATCTCGTCGAGGACTTCGTCGGTGACGGTGCTGATGAGCTCCGGCGCAACGTCGACCTGGTAGAGCTCTTCCAGATGCTCGCGGATCTCTTTGATCGTCATGCCCCGCGCGTAGAGCGAGAGCACGTTCTGATCGAAGCGTGGGAGTCGGCGCGCATTCTTCGGCACGAGCTGCGGCGTGAAGGTGCCGGCCCGATCGCGGGGGATCGCCAGCGGGATCGCGCCGTCCTCCGTCAGCACCGTCTTCGGCGTCGATCCGTTGCGGTGATTCGGCTGCGCCGCCGGCTTCTCCTCGCCACGGGCGTACCCCAGGTGGTGGGTGAGCTCCCCGGCGAGGACCTTCTCCATCAGCACCTTCTTCATTTGTCGAAAGAGGTCATCCAACTCCTCCATCGACGTCCGTCCGGCAAGCAGCGCGTCGACGGCGGCCGGATCAAAGTCCGGTGTCGACGTCGGTTTCCGTGGTCGGGCCATACTGACCTCCCTGGTCAGAGTATGACCTCACACACAGAATTCCGGAAAGGGCCCACGCCGTTGCCACCGGCTCATCAAGGACCTCCCGAACCTTCCGGGTGAGCGCATCCGATGCGAATGGCTTTTGCAGGAAGTTCGCCCTCGCATCCAGTAGCCCATTTTGCGAGACTGTCGCATCCGTGTAGCCCGACAAATACAGCACGCGTAGCCCCGGGCGACCCTCGCACAGTTGCGCCACCATCTTCGGACCCTTCATCACCGGCATCACGACGTCCGTGACGACCAGCTCGATCGATCCCGCGTAGCTGCCCGCCAACGTGATGGCCTCAGGCCCACTTGCCGCGGAAATCAGGTGGTAGCCCGCGTGCTCGAGCATCCGAGCGACGACCCTGCGGACCGAGTCTTCATCCTCCACCAGCAGGATGGTCTCCGCGCCCTTCATCGTTGTTGCCGCACTTGCCATTGGTGCACGCTCCAGGACGTCGGCGTCCTTGCGTGAGCACGTGACTGCACGGTACTCGGCGCAAACGGTACACCGTAACTACTTGATATGCGTCGCCAGCATATCTGGTGACCTGATTGCTTCTCCGGCAGTTGCGGTACTTCGCTACAGTAGCAGAGCACGGCAGCGTGATGCGCGCCGCGACGACGCTGCGCCTTGCGCAGCCGGCGTTGTCGCGTCAGCTCCAGAGCCTCGAGCAGGCGGTTGGAACGTCGCTGCTCATTCGAGAACCGCGCGGTGTACGGCTCACCGGCGCGGGAAAATCACTGCTCTCGGCGATCGGCCCGCTCTTCGAGCGGCTCGAGGACGCGCTGTGCCGGGTCTATCTCGCGAACGATGGACGACTGGGCACGCTCCGCGTTGGCATCGGCCGCGAGGCGATCGACAGCAGCCAGGTGGGACGCGCGATCATGGCGTTGCGCGAGCAGTTCCCGGCGGTGCACGTGATCCTCACCGAGGTGGCAAGCGGAGCGCACTCTGAGAAGTTGCGCGCACGCGAGTTGGATCTCGCAATCGGCGTCAACGGCGCCGGAGACGCGAGCGTCGCATCGGTCGCCCTGATCGCATTCCATGCCGATAGCGCGTTGCTGGCCGCGACGCATCCGCTGGCGACCCGCTCGTCGCTTGCGGCTGACGACCTGCGAAGCGAGCGCTTTCTCGTCGTCGACCAGTCCATGTTCGGTCCATTTCGAGAGCTCTACGAGGAGCTCGCAGGGCTTGGCGTGCACGAGTCGGAGACGTACGCATCCGTCGACTCGGTCTTCAGCCTGGTGGCGGCGGGAAGAGGGTGGACGGTGACGGCAGCATCCCTGATGGCCGCACCGCCCGCGGGTACCGTGGTGATTCCGTTCGACGGGCTACGCGTGCCGATGCACCTCGCCGTGCGTTGGCGACTCAACGACGAATCTCCGTTGGTCGGGAACGTCACCTCGTTCCTTCAGCAACTCAGCGACGATCCCGTCGCCCACGGGCACTCGATCGCCGTCGATGATGTGCGGGCGGAACCACCGCACGTGCCTCCGCGGCTCGAAATGCGGCACCTGCAAGCGGTCGTTGCGATCGCGGAGGCAGGCTCGTTGAGCCGCGCGGCGAAGCGCCTGGGCCTCACACAATCGGGGCTGTCGAGGCAGATCCGATCCCTCGAGCACGACATCGGAGCTCCGCTCTTTCGGCGCAAGTCGAATGGTGTCGCCTTGACGGAGGCGGGCGAGGTGCTGCGCGAGGAGGCGCAGCGCGTGCTTGCTGCCGTGCAGGACGCTCTTGCCCGGGCGCGCCACAGTGTGAAGGGCATTACGGGGCGATGTACCATCGCCACCATCGCGACCGAATTCAGCGGCAACATCCTCGTGGAGGTCTTGAAGGACCTGTCGGGGCATCATCCTGACATCATCGTGAACGTGTCGGAAATGATGACGCCCTTCCAGGTGCTGGCGCTCAAGGAGCACCGCATCGATCTGGGCGTCGCAGGCGCCAACGCGGGACTCGTGGACGAGCCGCTCATTGCAAGCGTACGCCTGATGGAGGACATCATCGAGTGCGCGCTGCTCGTCGACTCCCATCCGCTTGCGTCGCGCGCGTGGCTGAAACCGGCGGACCTGGCCGACGTTCCCTTCCTCTTCATCGAGCGCTCGACTTATCCACGGTTCTACGACATCGTGATGCGGGCGTTCGACGACGTTGGTCTGGTGCCGCGAGTGAACGGCTCATTCAATGGACCGCGCGCGATGTGGCGCTCGGCCGCCGAATCACTCGGGTGGACGCTCGGCAGCCGTTCGATGCGGGCGCGTCCTCTTGCCGGCCTGATCGCAGTGCCGATCGAAGGGCTTCACATCCCTTCGGGCATTCAGTTGCTCTGGCGGCGCGACGAGAGCGATCCCGCGGTGCTCACGGTGCGCGAGGCGTTTCGTCGCCTGCACAGCCCAGAAGTAGTCCACACCAATGACGGTGCCGGCTCATGATGCGCCGAGCGCAATCAGGTCGCGCATTGCGAGTATTCGCTTGGGCGGACGCTCACGAGCCATGCGGATCATTGCGCGTCCCAATTGCTCTGTCGTGATCACTGCTCCTGGCACGACTACTGCCAGAAGCGCGAGGATCGGCCTGAGGGCGACGTACGCGACTCGAATCCAGTTTGAGTTAGGTGCCTCGCCGTGCATGGGGCGAAGGACCCCAAGGCGGATCATGTATGCCGATGGGAACAAGGAGAGCAACGCGTCTTCGGTGCGCCCCTTCACCTGAGCCCACATCGCCTTGCCTCCGGTGCCGGCACCGGACACGTAGACGAATGTCACGCCGCGATCGATCCGCGCGAGCGTGCGCGCCCAGCCGATGGTCAGCTCGAATGTCACGTGCGTGTACTCGCTTTCACTCATGCCGACTGAGGATACGCCGAGACAGAAGAAGCAGGCGTCGTAGCCTCGGAGCTCCGCATCCGCCGAGTCGAACTCGAAGAGGTCTTCGCGAACCAGCTCGTGCAGCTTCGGATGCGTCTGGCCAGTGGGGTGGCGGCCAATCGCAAGCACGGTTTCGACGCCGTCGTCGCGCAGGCACTCGCGGAGAACGCCACGTCCAACCATTCCCGTTGCCCCGAAGAGAATCACCTTCACACGAGACGCACCGTCCCAGGCACCGAATCGAAGCCGGTGTCGAACGTCATGATGCGGACGACGCCGTGACGCTCCATGGTCGCGAGGTGAATCGCATCGCGCGCGGAGAGACGATTCCCGTAAACGATCGTTTTTGCGCGTTCGACGTCGCGAAACTCGATGGGCAACACCTCGTCGACAACGGCCAACAATGCGTTGAACGCCGGTTGGATGGCCGCGCGGCGATCGATGGCCACGTACCGGTGCAGGATTTCCTGGAACACCTCGGCGTTGGTGACCAAGCGTTCTCCCGCCGCGAGCGCGGACTCGAGCAGCCGCTGGGCATCGCTCTTGTGCGGGTGGAACTCTCCGACCAGGTACATCGGAATGTTGGAGTCGACAAAGATCATCGACGGTCGCCGAGGT
>WNFI01202060.1_pt1 | contig 12713 bp, 10 predicted proteins | sample 5400471 | NCBI WGS metagenome assembly WNFI01 (sample SAMN13153348, study PRJNA577476) | soil metagenome | isolation source: 100 cm saprolite on Douglas fir-dominated hillslope | place: USA:California | collected 2013-09-17
AAAATTTCTTTATTTTCGTATTATATTTGTTTTGGTCTAACACTCATCTGGGACTTTGTGTGTGTGCCAAATATTCTTTTTTTTAAACACCATCAACCGCGTTTATCGCATTTGCATTTCGAACGTTTCTGCCGTCCATAGAGACTCTTGTGTCACTATCCTTCTTCCTGCTCCAACCCATCAATATCGTTCTTCAATACGTACTGCCTCCTTTTGAGGACATCTGACATGTATATTTTCAAGACTCCGCTCGCTTCTCGCATCGCCGCCCTTCATCTCCCTTTTTTTCCACCGATCCAGTCCCGATATCCCTCCTTTCCTTATTCCCGTCTTCGTACTACCCCTTCCATCACACATACCCTTTTATTCTTCTTCCCCATGACCTCGTTGCCTTCCCCCATCCCTGGTATCTGGCTATATCCCTTGGATTCTAAGGATCAGCACACCCCAATCACATTCGTCTCTCTTCTATTTAGGCACGCTTCTTCCCCAAAATGTCACATTGAGTTCATCCTCCCTATCCATGCATCACGTCTGCTGTCCTACATTGTTTCAATACATCAATGCAATGTTTTGCATATTTCAGTGACTTATGGGTGTATAGAAGTCTAGTACAGTGGACTCCTGATTAGTGTTTGCAATTCGCCCCTTAGAGCTTCTGCAAACTAGTCTTACACCCTCATAGCGCCGATCGATCCCTTCGTCGACGACGTAATAGTTTAGGGAAATATGTTTAAGAGATAGCTACTGTAGCGGTAGTACTTCTCTCCTGAAGATGGTAGCGAACTCTGATAATGATGTACGGCTACATGCGGGGATGCGTCCATTCCGAATATCCTTTTTTTCTGCGGAGTTTCTGCGTTTCTGCGATAGCAGTGTACAAAAGCTAAGCGGGGTTACTGGATCGGGGTCGATAAATTAAGGAGAGCGGTGTCCGGAATGAGTTACACTTTTCTTACACTTAGTTGCCGTCGCTCCCCCGGCTTTGCACATCCCTATCCATGGCTTACTTGGTGAAGTGAATTGGGGACGTTCATCGCCTCCTACGTCGTTATACAATGATGGAGTTTAACCTAATCCAGGTCTGTTAGCTTTTCATTTTCATTGTAAGCCGCTTCTATGATACATGTGATTCCGCTTGCGCTGCTGCGCGCCAGATCCCATTCATTCTGGAGAACCGAGCCCGAAGATTTCCTCATACCATGCTAGCTCAGTCTCGAATGCCTTGCGGATATTCTCGCTCTTGCGCCATCCATGGCCTTCCCCTTCAAACAGAACGTACTTGTATTTGCCACCGTTCGCTTTGATCTTTTCGATCATAAGCTCGGCTTGGTTAGGGGGTACAATCGTGTCCGCGTCTCCTTGCAGAATCTGCAGAGTGAAACAGGAGGTGAAGGGAAGTAGATGTATCGGGACAAACCGAAGCGAAGGAATGAGAGAGTGTGGAGGAACGAAACAGGAGAATTGGGACCAAAGTCCAGTGAGAAAGCCGACGGAAACGGTAAGAGAAGTGAATGACTTACGAGAAGGGGAGCTTTAATATTTTCTGCATAATGGACTGGACTACGCTTCTTGCATATATTCCGAGTCTCTTCGGGCGTTCCACCACCGATTAAACTTAGCATATACCGACTTTACATATATTTCCAAGACAGAACGATCCACAACCGACCGAGAAAGGGAACAGCACGATTTGATTAGCTCGCATAGCGATTAGGAAAAGGGGGGGACTTGGAATGCCAGTACTAACCTTTCAAACTTATGTGTATCCTCCACCAGCGCCAACAAATCTGAGACTCCATATGCAGAAGTGCCCGCACTAAACACACTCGGATGTGTCACAAGTGTCGCAAGAACAGTATATCCACCCGCAGAACCACCACGAATGGCCAACCGCTTGGGGTCGATAAGCCCTCTTGCCCCAAGCCGCCTCACGGCAGTGACCGAGTCAGCAACGTCAACGATCCCCCAGTTACCATTGAGTCGCGAACGATACGCTCGGCCATAGCCTGATGAGCCTCCGTAGTTGACGCTCACACTGAGAATTTGAACCGTCAATCGAGGAGTAAAGGGACTAAGGGTTGTTAGGAAAACGAAAAGGACGACTTACTATGCCCATCCTCGGGAAGTAAAGAGCTGCGCTAATTCATTCAATCCAGGGGCGTCGCGATGTGTTGGTCCACCGTGGATATACACCACAGCGGGGGGCAACTCTCCCTCTGGAGCCCTATGCCCTGGATTCTGAGGTGGCGTATATAGGACATGCAACGGTCCATCTCCTTCCTTTCCCTCCTCTGGGGGAAGGACAAGTGGTAGGCCACTGGAGATCAGTCCAGGTGGTAAGGAGTCGAATACTTTGGAAGACTGTTTGAGAACTGAGAATGAAGCTCTCGGAGGGGTAGCATCTCCGTTGGTATCCAGCTTGACTTTTACAATTTGTCTGTCCGTAGTATACCCTTTACCAATGAAGACGGCTTCGGTGAAGCTCACGGTCTTCAAGCGGGAGATGCTCACATAATTGGAAGAGAGAGGCTTTGCGACGCCGGTGGGGATATCAATGAGGGTGAGAACGGAAACTGATTCGATAATAGGTGCTGCAAGGAGAGACGTTGGATTGAGGATGGTATAATGAGATTCGCCGAGGGACCAAGCGGGATCAGCAAAGTCATTTGGCTGGGGTTTCGCAAGGAGTTCTTTTGTGGTGAGTGTTAAGGCATCGAAAACATAGGGATTGTAGAAGCCAGTGGCATCCCAGAGGAAGATGAGCGTTCGAGGGTCGGCCCATCGAGGTTCGGAGACTGAGGTGTCTTCACCACCCGCAATAGCCTTTGGAGGCTCTGATAGTTCAATGTCCTCACCCGAAAAGGAGAGCGGGCTGACGAAGAGCTGGGATGTTTCCCACGGCATGTGCGGGTGGTTCCAACTTACGAATGCCAGCTTAGATCCATCGGGGCTAACAGCAGGACTAGAGTAGAAATCTGCCCCAGAGACAAGCGTCTTGATGGTTTGGGTCTTCGTGTTGACTGCGACGAGGGTGTTAACTACATCAGCGGCGTGAGACCCATTGGTGTGGTCCTCGAGGATCGAAAAGAGGATATGAGGGTACGTGGGGTGGATGGCTAGGTCCCCAAAGAGGTACCTAACATTATCTAGTTCGAAAACCAAATGATTAGAATTGATTCATGTCAGGAAAGGACGAGACGCACCAGGGGTAACAGGAACAGGATGATCTCCTCGCTTGGTAGCATCAGCGCGGAAGATACGACCCGTCTTTAAGTCAGAAAAGTATAGTACATTGTCACGGACGGCCACCGCCGCACCCCCATAACCATGTACCCTATATCAGATCGTTACGGCGCGGAGTATCATCGCCATCAGGACAAAATACAAATTCCTTTAGCTCCTTCCGCTCTTAACCCGATCCAAAGGGAGATAAGATGCGTACTTTGTACGAACACTCCATTCTCCGTCGGGAATCACGTCCTGTACATTCCCATCATTAGCTAAAACAGGAACACTTCGCGCACCCTCGGAAGGACGAGACTCGACCCAATAGATGTGGGAGGTGACGGGGTCGACGTGCGTTTCTTCAAATTTGATCGCCTACATGTGCCATGGGTGTAAGCAGTCATCGTATAAGATGAAGTGATTACATGGGGAGGGCGGGGTCAAATATGGGGGAATGAGTTTGGTTGTCGAGTGCAATTCAGAGCATGGATGAGACCTACATTCTCGATAAGCAGGGAGGCTGAGATAGGCGATTTCCACGTCCCGTATGGCGCGACTGTGGCCATGGCACTTGTAGAGTCGAGAACACGAGTTTAATTGTATTTTCTCACGATCGGAATTTCAAAAGATCAGATAAGGTAGAGCCGGAAACTCCCGATGACCCGCGTTCTGTAGATGACCAAAGCGCTAAAACCAGAGGTTGGGAACCCGTCTTGTTGCGGAGAAAATAACACTCCATAGCCAATGAGAGGCTGTCATCATGTCAGGAACACGGAGCTTGGCGAGTAGTGCATACGAGTCATGGAAGGTGCAAGTCAAGCGGATTAACACTTGCTAGACTGCCGCTTGTGCGCCCAGGAGTCAACCCGAACCTTGCATGGTACCGCTTTCTCAAGGTTGACGCCGAGGCTAAATAGTAAGAGTTGGGGAGAATCCTTTTTTCTACTGATGTGAGCAAGCGCGCGCCCTTCTGTAACCCAGTCAGACGGTTCTGCCCTGGATGATGGCAATTAATATCCTCCAAATTATATTATTACATAATATCAACTTTTTTACTGGTTCATTTCTAAACCAGGAAGGCGGATGAACGATTTTGCATCCGGATCGTGATATATTCATCTCTCCCATCAGCTGGCCCTTTGCAGCTGCTCTCTAGATCCTCCGTCAAGCACTGCGACCTCAAAGCAAAACAACAGCAACAATGGCCACACCACTGCCTCAGGGAGTCGAACTCCCTAATGTTGACAAAATGTTAGGCGTCATCCTTGTCTGCCTCATCATCGCTGCCTAGTCAGTCCAAGTTTCATTCGTGCGAGGTTCATGGGCAGTAAACCATCCTTATGAATAGTTTTTATGGCATGTCCTCGTCGCAGGTGTATATATACTATGACCGTTTCTCCAAAGACCCATGGACCTCCAAGCTCCTTGTGCGTGGCCAGACTTGTCGTCCCCATTTTCTCTCACCCGCTCATGCATTAACCTTACGCTCCCGACTTCCAAACAGGTCGCTACAACATGGGTGGTCGACACGCTTCACACTGCGTTTATCTCGCACACCGTTTACTACTATACCGTGACCCGCTTTGGCGACTACAGATCTCTCCAAGAAATGCCCGTATTCACCTTCAATGTGGAGATTGGACTCGTCTCTCTGCTGGCATTGATAGTGCAGCTATACTTTGCTCATAGAAGCTGGAGTATCGATAGGAAGAGCTGGCCGATTGCCTTAGCAATTGGCGCTTTGGCCCTTGTGCAGTTCGGGTTTGGCGTCGGTGAGTGAAAGAGCGACATGATTGTACATGTAAGGTCCTAACGGGGATATTCACCCTCTAGCCGAGGTTGCTGTGTCGTTCATGAGAGTCAAGTCGTTCAATAACCTCTGGAGGTATACTGTATGTATTTCCCCGATTACTCTCCATCTGTGATATCCCTGATCCGAAATTTTGTTCTCCATCTTTGAAATTGGTTCCTCCCTGGCGATCATGGTGATCCCGATTTTCCCGGCAATTGCAAATTCCATTATCATCGTCGGCCCCGACTCCGTTGGGACCACCCCATCTAGTGGCTAACTACTGCCTGGCTCTCCATCAGCGGCGTTGCCGGTCTCCTAATTACCGCGTCTATCCTCCACTCCTTCTATTTGAACAAGACGGCATTCGCTGAGGATGATGGCTTAATGACCAAATTTCTTATGTACGGCCTACATTCGGGAGCATTCATAGTGATCACTACGGTGATAAACGTGGTTTTCGTGGCGGCTTGGAAGCATAACCTCGTTTATGCTGGTATGACTTACAGTAAGTTCTGGCTCTCCACTCTTACGAATCCCCCCATCGGCGCTGTTACGATGATCATTTGGAGATCCGAAATTCCTCGAACTTGGACATTGCTAACTTACACCCTTGCTATCTTTAGTCCTCGGTAAAATTTATTCGAACACCCTGTTATATGTGCTTAACCGCCGACCTATCTCCGACCCTCGTTACTCCACCAAGTCTGGTGGGACCTCTTCCGGTTCGAGGGGTGGCAAGAGTGGACATAATACCAGCAGCTTTATGCCCACTTTCGCGCCTAATCGTGGGCAGAACAGCACTTCTGCTCCTAGGGTCCCGCAGAAGGATCCTTATGCGACAGAGATGGATGGGGACCTGTTTGAGAGCACCAAGCCGCCTAGTTTAACAGAGGGTCATGATGCTGTGGTGGGTCGAATCAACCTTTTCATTCAGTTGTTCGTCTAGATGGTGATCCCTGTTTGCTAGGTGGCTATTCGTACGGATAAACGCTCTGAGAGCAGCTACATCGTCCCAGATAAGTCCGAGAATGGTAATGATTCTATTCCCGAGAAGTAGGATATCGTGTGCTGGATGTGGGAATGTGCACTACCTACGGACCTTCCCACGCCCTCGCCGTCGATTCCGCTTCCTGCTGCCCTATCTTTTCTGTGCTTGATTATAGTTTTCTATTTCTATTTCCTTTCGGATTGTAAATGGATTGATCATATAAATAAGTCCACTAACTGGCCAGCTGCGCGTCACCTTGGAGATTTTCCGAGACTTTGCGGTCCCTAGTTCATGATCGTTTGGTAACCTGGAGAGTTATTATGAATTTGGATGGTTGTCGTTGATCATGTCTCGGGTCCAAAGTCCATCCGTCCCCCGATGTACCGCGCATTGGTCCGTCCAGCATGTTGTACTCAGTGGTGGTCAGAATTTAGAAGTCCTTGAATTTTTCTAGCGCACGGGATAGAGTATGACTGAACAGGCATCCTTAAGGGCTGGCTGTCTCATATCTGATTGTGACACTTGCGGCGCGGGACCCCAATTGACAAATTGGGGAAATTGTCTGATTCATGCTCTCATAATTAGTCGAAGTTGCTGACCACTAGTCCAAACGTCAAAAAAAGGAGGCGCAATGCGAAATTATACTCTCTCTAACTTGCCCGCCAGCTTTGCTTAGGATTTGACTATTATGTGTAGGCACATCTCTTCAATGTGCACATACAAGCAAAATAATGATTCGTTTAAAATCTCACTGTCATGCCCCCGGCAACCTGTGCCGTGGTGACAGGTGTCAGGAGACACGTTCATTTCCCAGAGAAGGCTAGGTCATCACGTCAATTGTCAATAAGTCAGACGGTACCTCCTTTCCCTTTTATAAGGTTGTTATACCTCCCCTGGAGCGTGATATCCAACGTCCCCGAGATCGCACCCAGGCTCAAACCACCAAAAAAAATCTCATGCAGATTTTGAAGAGCAATTTCATGTACCTGTCACTATCAGTACTTCCTGACAGGAGAAATTTATCAGTAGGCTGATTCATTCATTTGGTTCTATTTATTACGCGGGAGCTCGTCGCACGGTGACTTTCTTAAGTGATTTACATGAAATATGTGGCCTCGAAATCTTGGCCGTTTCCACTTTGTTTCATGTCTCCGCTTCTGTGCGCGATTGTTTTATCTCACCATACTTTGTTACATGATTAAATAGTATATGAACCCCGAGGGATTGAGGCAAAAGGTCTTCACCTTTTTACCCTCATCCCTCGTTGCGTATATAGCTCCGTAAAGCTTACGTCGACGACACTGAGGAATTAAAAAGGGCGTGTCTTCAACACACCGCCTTACACACGGCCAAGGGCGCGCCCATTTAGGTCTTTCATGATAAGGATTCGTAGGCTGAAGCAGCCTCTATATTAATGGATTGCATTCGTTACCTAACTAGGTATAACTTAAAGATAACGAATGCAATTTGGCCTCAAGGTAGTAGTCATCCAGCTGAAAGTCTTCACGGGTCAGTAGCTCTGTCTTCTTTACAACATTGCAACCCGGGACTTGCCTTAGCACTCTTCTCGAAATGGCCCCCATCTTAACGAAGAAGAAACTTGAGCAATTCCTTGCTGCTGGAAACGACATCGCGATCCCTGTACTCTCGCTAGTGAAAGACACCGTAGGCGCCTTTCCTCCCATGTATTATGCAGCAGTGGGGGCACTTTTCATAGCGAATACTCTCAAAGCAAGTAGCGTGGATCCCAGTGCCGATCAATGCTTCTGCTGACTATCCACATAAGGGGTTCCGGGAGAGCAAGAAAGAGTGGGAGGAGTTCAGCCACTATATCACGGAGATGGTTGGCGAAACTGCATTGCGATGGGAGGTGATTAGTCACTCTGGTCCAGAAGAATCAGTAGAACGATGGAAGAGGAATATCGAGGAGCTCCGCAGGTGCATATCTCTCTACCACAGCCTTCTATAGAAGGATACTGACATTCAATCTTGAGACTGCTAATGGAAATATCAGACTCAGTGTCAGCGGAAGTGGCTAAACGCACACACCGATCATCGGCTCGAAATGTTCTGTCGTATTTGCAAGACCCGGGGAGGATCGATGGGATGAAGAAGAAGCTGGATGTCGTTCTGAGAGAGTTCCAGGTGTGTTCGCATATCCCCGTTCCTACGATACACGTTCACTGAGATGAAATTGTAAAGCTTCAAACCAATATTGCCCTAGGACACACTTTGGCCTGGGTGGTCAAGAATGATACAATGATCCTATCGAAGCTCGATTCTATTGAAATTCAGCTGTTTGATATCGGTGCGTGGCGGGCATTACGAGTGTACATAGTATGGTCTGACGACAAAAATGTGTAGGTCGCGATGCAACTCTCGGGAAACTCAATTTCGCTCACAAGTCTAGGTATAATTCATCGAAAATCTGTTTACCCGGAACGCGGGAGGAGTTGGTTGGAGGCGTTATGGACTGGTGCGACAATGTGGATCATGGTTGGAAAACACAGATCGTGCTCCTCACTGCGGTTGCCGGAGCTGGGAAGTCTGCCGTTGCACACACGATTGCTCATCTCTGTGACCAGCGCGGCATCCTGCTTTCGAGCTTTTTCTTCAGCGAAGGAAACGTCACGAGCCCTGAGTGCCTCTGGAGTGGTGTAGCGAGATCTCTCGCGATCAAGAGCAAGTCCTATCGTCAGACGCTCACATCCATTTTGGAGAATGATCCGAGCATCGCAACCGCTGCGTTTGATGAACAGTTCAGGAAGTTTATACTCGAACCTCTTCATTATGAACCACCCCCGGCCGACAGCCCTCTCATTATTGTCATCGATGCCTTGGACGAGTGTGACGAGGGTGCATCCCAGACCCTGTCAAAACTTCTTAGGGATAGTGTTCCTCAGCTCCCTTGCTGCGTCAAATTCTTTATCACCTCGCGGCCCGTTAGGGTGGTCGACAGCTACTTCCATAGTCCATCCCCTATTCACCGTATGAGCATCGAACTTTCAGATGACAAGAACCTTCAAGATTGCGGAAGGTATATTAACTCGCAAGTCTTGGAGCTGAAGGAACTCCGTCGTGTGACTGCGGGGAATTGGCCTCCCGATTTTGAACAAAAGCTGGTCATGCGCACTGGCGGCCTATTTGTCTGGGTTAGCATCGTGATGGAGTATTTGAAGAACAAGAGCACAGATCCGGTTGCAGCGCTGGAGGATCTCCTGGATCTGGATGCTTCTCGAGATGACGTGCCAGCGAAGGAAAAGATGGATGGTTTGTATACAGCCATCCTCAGCAGGTGTAATTGGAAAGACAGAACATTCAAGCACGATTTTCCCATTGTTATGGGTGCAATAGTCACCGCCAAATCGCCACTATCGACTACTGCATGGGCTACTTTGCTTTCACCGTTTCTGAAAACGTCTCTTGAGAATACCATCTCTGAACTGCGTCCACTTCTCTCCGGCACGGGCCAACCTTCCACTCCGATCCAATTGCTGCACCAATCTTGCCGAGACTACCTCAAACGACACGATGTTAACGAGTTGCGGATTATGTTGGAGCCAGTTGCAAACCAAGAGCGACTTGCTCTCCAATGTTTCGGAGTGACCAATGCCGAGATCCAAAAGGTCGTAGGACTTGGAATAATTGAGGAGTTGGGTGAATTGGAGGCAATGCCTACGATTCCACCGACAAATGTACCGGAACACTTGGTTTATGGGTGTCGCTATGCGCTGGATCACATATCGCATGTCCAGCGCATCTCAGGAGCCTTAGAAATAGAAATCGAGAAGTTCTTGCAGGAGAGCATCACTGCTTGGTTAGAACTATGTGCTTGCACTGAAAGATACATATCAATCTACCCATTCTTTGATTGGATCGAAGTAAGTCGTGGGAATGCATGTTAGTATCAGGTTAACTGAGACTCTAATGCCACTAGGCCAACAGCGGCAACCTACTTACAATTCGTATGAAGATGAAGACTGCCCACTTCCTTGGGAGGATTGTCATTCATCTGAGTTTCATTGGCCGCTTCATTGAGGCTAGAGATTGTGCCTTTGATGCCGTCTTAATCTGGCGATCATTGGTTGCTGAGAACCCAGATTCACATACTCCCATTCTGGCCCATCAGCTTGGCAGTCTGGGTGTTCAGCTTTCGAACTTGAATCGGCATGACGAATCGCTGGGTGTCACCCAAGAATCCATCACCCTATATCGATCACTAGTTGACAAGAATCCTACATCATATACTCCCAAGCTAGCGAGTCAGCTCGGTAATCTGGGTGTTTGGCTCTCGAATTTGAATCGGCATGAGGAATCGCTGGGTGCCACCCAAGAATCTATCACCCTATACCGATCACTAGTTGACAAGAATCCTGCATCATATACTCCCAATCTGGCTCGTCAGCTCGGTAGACTAGGTGTTGGGCTTTCGAATTTGAATCGACATGAGGAATCGCTGGACGCTGCCCAAGAATCCCTCACCCTATACCGATCACTAGTTGACAAGAACCCCACATCATATACTCCCAATCTGGCTCGTCAGCTCGGTAATCTGGGTGTTCCGCTTTCGAATTTGAATCGGCACGAGGAATCCCTGGGTGCCACCCGAGAATCCATCACCCTATATCGATCGCTAGTTAACAAGAATCCTGCATCATACACTCCCAATCTGGCGAGTCAGCTCGGAAATCTGGGTGTTCCCCTTTCGAATTTGAATCGGCACGAGGAATCGCTGGGTGCCACCCAGGAATCCGTCACCCTATAACGATCACTAGTTAACAAGAATCCTGTGTCATATACTTCTCATCTGGCTCATCAGCTCGGTAGTCAGGGTGTTTGGCTTTCGAATTTGAATCGGCATGAGGAATCATTGGGTGTCATTCAGGAATCCATCTCCCTATATCGATCACTTGTTGCCAACAATCCTACATTCTATAATTCCAATCTCGCTTATGTCCTTGACAGCCTAGGCCAATGTCTTTCACATCTGAATCGGCTTTCTGAATCGTTGGAGGTCACTCAAGAATCCCTCTCCCTATATGAGGCGCTGGTTATCGAGAACCCCGCTCTGCATCGTCATAATAGAGATATAGTGTGCCGTCATCTGGATGAATGCCTTTTGCGCCTGGGTCGGAACACGAAACCGCCAGACATTGCCTAGGAATCCGCATCAGAATCAAACGAATACTATTCCCGAACCTCCTGGCAGATGTTTCCGCCGCGGCCGCGCGCTCCAGTGTCTAATGTTCTTGCTGCCATGTTGGCTACCGAAGTGGCTACAGAACATGCCATCATTAGTTACAAGCGGCAACGCAACATCTCATATCTGCCAACATCGACCCTTATGTCTCCAGCCGTTTCCCAGGTTCCTATTGGATTCAATGGATTGTATGCAAGGGGTGTTTGGATGCGCGTGGGTTGATCGATGCACTCATGCCGTCGTCACTAGTGGCTTCCTCAATATCTTTTCCCCTTACCCTTGGAGTGCACCTTCTCGCTAACGATCACTCTGACGGACCTCGTAATCCATACGTCCTGTGAGATAAGATTCTAAAACACTCGAAGCTAAAGCCCTCCGAGCAAACGCTACATGTGTCTAGTATTCCCCCTGGCCTGCCGGTTCCCTGAGCGTGGCAATCGCTTCCCCCCAAACTCGGAATAACAGAGACAGCGGAGACTTAGGGTGCCGAGTCTCGTATCTTCATGGGAGGTATCTTTGTCTCCCTACACGCGAAATCGGTCGGATTCACTCTAATTCTTCTGGCTCTCATTCGGCTACCTGCATGGTAACGCCTATTCTTCCAAAGAGTGTGCCAGGAGCTCAGCTCGCCTGAACGTAGAACTGGTACCTGCATTAGTGAACTGGAAAGTGCGGAATTCTAGCAGGCAGCCATGTCACAGGATGTTCATCAATAGTATGAAGCCGGAGTGCTAGAGGCAAGGCACAAAACTGTTGCACATATACGTAGAGATTTAGTTTCCCCATGATTACGCTCATGGAATGAAAGAGTGGACGAATCGCAATCCAATAGTTCTCTGGTTGCACGCTCTTACACAGACTTCCTCGACATGAACAAGTATGAATTACCCGCGGGTCTTAGGAGCACCCTACGTGAGGATACGTTTGGTTCTGATCGTGCAGTGATAGTGCTGAGGTAAGGAACAGATAAAGATGTGAAGTGTAACTAGCTTGTTGTTCTATAAGCGGGGGGTTATGGCCAACACCGGCTCCTTGGCAGGGTTGTGTTAGGATGGATCTGGTAAAGTACCAAGAAAATGTAAATCCCACAAACACACTCATCAGCAAAGAGAAGATACACCTTTTCGGACCTCCACTCCCCAAATTCACTCAATCTTTTCCGTTCCTCATCGAATTCCTGCTCAAGCATCTTCTCATCGGCCACATAATGCTTCTTAAATTGGGACCGTGACAGCCGCATACATGAACCATCGAATTTCGACCGCAGCCGTGAATCCCCTCTTATTGCGTAGTCATCGAGTGATGCTACATATCGTTTGGCGAGGTAGATCAGTGAGGCGGTAACTCCACCTAGGAGGAGATAGATGATTTCAAGGGGGTAACGGGAGTATAATGTCGAGGTTAGGTGCCGCCGATGGGAGTGGCGGGGGTGAAAATGGCCATTGTGTCGGTGGGAGCAACCGTGTCGAATGTAGAACGAACGTAATGGCTTCCATGACGCAGTG
>WNFI01323511.1_pt1 | contig 12713 bp, 9 predicted proteins | sample 5400471 | NCBI WGS metagenome assembly WNFI01 (sample SAMN13153348, study PRJNA577476) | soil metagenome | isolation source: 100 cm saprolite on Douglas fir-dominated hillslope | place: USA:California | collected 2013-09-17
GAAATCAGCCGTCAATACCTGGACAGCAGCCGCGCCCGCCAACTCCTCGGCTGGACCCCTGCAATGCCTCTCCGCGACGGCTTGGCGGCGTCGGTAGCGTGGTACCGCCAGCACTTCATGACTAAGGGGCTCACCTGACCGAGGGCTCCTGCGTCGGTTGCCACTCAGTGTCGGAACTCAGCTCCATCACCGAGATGCACCCAAAGCGACGTATCGAGCTCGCTAGTTCTCGAAGATCGTTGGCGACCGCAGACGGACTGTCGCATCCAATCAACACATAGGCCGCGCCGGTTGCGCGAACCATGCTTTGCGCGGCCCGCGATGATAGTCGTCCGGCAAAGATGGCGTTCGCTTGGCTGAGGCGACGTGTGTAAAAATCTGGCGTCAGTGTGGGATGGCCGATCCAGGTGTTCCGGCCAGTGAACGCGGGCACGGACTTCCCGAGGTAATACGGCGCTAGGACCCCTCCTGCGTCGGGCGAGTCCTCCAAGTACCGAAACGCAGCTGCCTGGTCTGGCGTGGCGTAAAGCGCAGAACGGTCGTTCTGCAGGGTTGTCCGGTACCGGATGGCGACTGGAATCACCCCGACAACCGTAGCCAACAGGAGCAGTGCGACTCCCAGCGCACGAGGTAGCAACAACCGATTCCAACCTTGCACCGCCATCACGGCGAGGGGGATCCCAAGTCCCATGAAGCTGTGGTAGATGTAGCCGTCGGGCAGTGCATACGTCGCGAGGCCGGCGAGTGGCCAAAGTCGCAGCATGCGCTCTCCGTCATCGATCGGCCGGCGTATGAAGCCCGGAATCGCACCTAGAAACAACGGGGCGAAGGCCAGGAAGAGACCGGGCGGGAAGCGCGGCAGGGCTGTGGGCCCCGAGACCTGCGCCCACACTGGGTTGGCCAAGCGCAGCGCGATGTAATACAGCAGAGGGAGACCCGCCAAAACCATTGCCGGAAGCAACACCAAGTACCGTCGAGAGAGTCGCCCCCAGAGGAGGAGAACGAAGAGCACGATTGCGTAGGTGGCTCCTTGCCACGGGTGCAGCCATGACGCCATAAACCCGGCGGCTCCGGCCAGCACTGCTGGTGCCACCCTATCGCGATTAGGGATCCCCAGCGTGATCGCGCGCTCCGCTGCAATGAAGCCAATTGGGAGGAGCCCGCACGTTATTGCGGCGGGATAGTAGCTCCACAGCAAGCTGGCGGGGAACATTTCGAACGCGAAGAACTCGGTGCTCCCCTGGAGGTCCCCGCCCATATGACCGAAGAGCATCAACGAGGCCAATGGGGCAAAATAAAAGAGCGCGAGGACAACGGCAAGCACCCTCGGCCATGTCCCCGCAAGATGGCGGGGAGCGTAGCCGGTGACCCCGCCGAAAAGGACCAGGACCGCCACGGGCTTCCATACGGCCAGCGCCAGTTGGAGAGACATCCCCAGCCGCCAAAGCCCGCCAGAGACCACGAACAATGGATGTAGGTAAACGTTTGGGTTAGCTGGAATGTCGAATCGATCTGACGCTAGGAAATGCAGACCGGATTCGCGGATCAAAGACAGGTAGTACAAATGGTCCACGGCGCCCATGTAGTCCGAGCCGAGGAAAGTCGAGCCGTGGGCGAGGAGGAGAATGACGATAAGCGGCCCCGTAGACCATGCCACTACCACCGCCAGGAGCAGCCACTCCCACCGACTAACCCGGGCGCGTAACTGCTCCTTGACTCGCCGACTCAGCTCTGGGCGTTCAAGCCCCGCCGCTTCCCTGTTTAGCCTCGATACGGAAGTCACTATTCTGGATCGCCATGATAGAGGCACAATTCCCTTTCGCGACCTGATTTGACCGTTCCGGTCGGGGGCACGCCTTCGACCTCGTCTCTATCGGTTCAGTACACTCCACCACCGTGACTGCCGGCCGGTCCGGTTCCGCGGGAAAGCCTTTTATCTCGGCCACGCCCGCGGCGCTAGCTTCTTCTCCGCGGTCTCCGTACCTGCCCGCACCACCGTGGTGTTGATCAGCTTTACTGCGATCTCCGCCTCGGCGTCATTCGGGAACACAACTTCGCCCGCTGCCGGCAATGCAAGACGCTGTTCTGTGTAGACAGGCCATCCGGCCCTTCGGTGCAGCACCTCTACCGTGATAACAGTTACTTCCAAAACCCGGACTTCGACTCGCCAGAAACGGGTGGCTATCACGGCTATCGGGAGTACATGAAGGACCGCGAACAAATCGAGGAGAAGTTTTCCCGGGTCCTGGCAAACGTCGAGTGCTTTCGTGACCTCGGCCGTCTGCTGGACGTTGGCTCGGGGCCAGGCTTGTTACTGCGAGCTGCGCGCGCGCGGGGCTGGGACCCTGTCGGGGTTGACCTGAACCCTTGGGCGGCGGAGTTTGCGCTGACGGAGAACCTGGATGTGCGGACCACCTCTCTAAGGGAGGCAGGGTTCGAGGCCCAGTCGTTCGATGCGATCACTATGATGGACCTCCTCGAGCACGTCGCTGACCCAGCCGAGCTGGTTGCCGAGGCAGCGCGTCTGATGCGTCCCGGTGCGGTCCTCGCCGTGCTCACACCCGACGCCGGTTCCCCGGTCAGCAGGCTCCTCGGCCGTCGCTGGCCAGAGCTGCAAAGGGCTCCCGAGCACCTGACCCTGATGTCAGTGCGCGGGCTCTCCAGTCTCCTCGAGGCGCACGGTCTTGAGGTCCTCGGCTGGCACTGGATGGGCAAGCGCACGACCATCAATACGCTGATCGCCGACGTGTCCCCGATCGCTCCCGACCTCGGTCGCCGGGTGGCCCGCTGGGCGGCGCAACGCCCCTTTGGGCAGTACGTCTACAACCTGAATCCCTTGACGAAGTTCTGCCTGTATGCACGGCGGCCGGCGGCGGAGGATGTTCCCGCGCAGCTCCTCCCCGAGATGCCGCCGCTACGACTTCCGCGCCGCCTGCCGAGGCCTGTGACGATCGACGAGGCGATTCTCGAGGATCTGCAGGCGCTCTCTAGGGCACATGGATTGTGTGATTGGATGTTCGAGCAGTACGAGCCCGCGGTCCGGGGTCGCGTGCTTGAGGTGGGAGCGGGCATCGGCACTTTTACTGACCGAATCCTGGCTCATGCCGCCACCAACGTGGTGTTGGTTGAGCCCGAGGCGGGATGCGCCTCAATACTTCGAGACCGCTACGCCGCCGATCCCCGAGTGGAGATCCTGGAGGAGACCCTCCCTGACTCGCCTACGGTCGCCGCCGCCGCCGGGACCTTCGACCTCGTGGTTTGTCAGAACGTCCTCGAGCATATTGACGATCACCTCAGCGCGCTGAAAGCGATGGCCTCGGCGCTCCTTCCCCAAGGCCAACTGACGCTGCTCGTGCCGGCCCATCCGCGTCTGTATGGCGCTCTCGACCAGCAGTACGGCCACCATCGTCGCTACACCCCCGAACTGCTGCGCCGGCTGGCCGAGAGTGCCGATCTGGAGATCATCGATCTGTATGAGTTCAACCTGCTCGGCATCCCCGGCTGGTGGACCAAGAATCGGCAGCCGGGTAAGCGCGTCGGCAGGCTATCGCTTTTAGCCTACGAGCTCTTGCTGCGCTTATGGAAGCCGATCGAACGCCGGAACCGGCCCCGCTGGGGCCTTAGCCTGGTGATGCACGCACGCCGGGCCCGGTAGCCAACCTAGAGCCGAGGAAGGCTACGGACCGGTATCTAGCCTCCGTTCAAGTTGACGACGTAGATTTCACCCCCAGAGACGTTGGGCTGTCGTACGAACTGGCCGGGGTGCTGCCGCGCCCACTCGAATTGTGGGACTGGGACGTCGAAGAAGCACGCGTCGGATCCGAGCACCAGAGCCTGGACATGGTGGGTTCGGAGCGAATCGAGCCATTTCTCATAGCTCGCGGCGATCGGCCGGTCGAGTTGATCGTCTGCGCCGGTCAGGTACTCGACGCGACGGTCGAGCCCGGGACCATACAGCGCATAGATTTCACAGAAGCCCGCTACGGCGATTGACTTCTCGGTCGGATCGAGCCTCTGACTCAGGCTCTCGAAGGGGACACTGTCCGCGACCCTGGCGGCGTCGTAGTGCCGCGCTAGGGCTGGCGAGAGCCCTACGCCCGCGATGCAGGCGACCAGCCCGGCTACCACCGTCGCCCTCGCGCTCGGTGCTCGGACAACGGTCAAGCCACCCACCAGCACCAACACGGCCGCAGCAGCCATGGAGGTTGTCGAAATGGAATCAGTGCGCAGGGTCGCCGACGCAACAGCGGCCACGACCATGAACGCAGCGATCAAGACAGCTTCGACGCGGGGCGGCAGGGCTGACGACAGCCATGCGAGCACGGCGGCGCAGAGTGGCAGGCCGGGGAACAGGTAGCGCAGGTTATCCCCTTGTAGCTCCGGGATCAGGTGGCCCTGCGACATGAAGCCGGCGCTTGCCGGCGTGGCGACGAAAACAATGAACTCGGCCGCTGGCAGCAGTACCCACAACCAATCGCCGACTTGGCGATTGCGACGTGCGACCAAAACCAATGGTCCGACGATGGCGGCTGAGTAAAGGAGAAACAGCAACGGCCCGTCGAGCCGAAGGGCCTCCTGCGCTGCCGCCATCCAGTCGTGTGGGGACCATCCCACGGAGACATATGAACGGAATAAGGGGACGACCAGGTTCTCGGTAGCGTGCACCGGGTGCCACGGCAGCGGCTGCGGATAGACCGGATCCCCCGTGAATGCCAGGTTACGGATGTACCAGTAGGCAGACGTGGTCGTCGCTGCAGCTGCCGTGAGTGCCAGCATCACCGTTCCCTGGCGCCAGCCGCGCCGCATGATGTGCACGACCAGCACCAGGCTGAGAGGCACCGCAACCACCAAGGCCGCGTAGCGCGCACCCACCGCCAGGCCGAGAGAGAGACCGGCCAGAACCAGACCTTGCCGCGAGGGTTGGCGCCGGTCGGCGGCGATGAATGCCGCAGCGCATGCCAGCCCGCCCGCCGCCAACATGTCCTGCATATTGGTACCGACAAGTACATCAAGGTAGCGCGGTCCGGTCACCACCAGGACCGCGGCGGCCGCCGCGGTCACTGGTCGAGCGCCAAGATTGCGCGCGGTCAGAGCCGTGCCAAGGATAACCAGGAGAACCCCCGGCAGACTAGCGAGCTGGACCAGGAAGTCTTTGTGGAAGGGCAGCATCAGCCACAGGGCAAGAAGCTCGGAGTTGCCAGGGTAGTGGGCCGGCAACGAAAGCGGCGATACGTAAGGCATGAAGCGAAGGCTCCCGGCCTGCAGCCACTGCACTGCGACCGGCAGGTGACCCGACAGAACGTCGAACTGCGGGCGTGGGCGCAGCGCCGAGGTCAAGCCAACCGCGACAAGCAACACGACCAGTACAGCCGCCGCCAGGATGCTCACCAGCGAGGGGATGGAGAAGTCCAACCGGATACTTGGGGCCGACCACTGGCGCCGCGGCGAATGGGCCGCCAACGCCGTCAAGGCCAACGCCACCACCACCCAAGCAGCCACTGCGGCGGCGAAGGCTTGGGTTGGCCATACTGAGTCGAGCGTCCCCAAACCCTCCAGGAGCCAGATCACCAAGGCGATTGAGATAACCGTGCCCGCGGTGATCGCGTGCAGCGGCTGACTAGGCCAAAGCCTCAATCCGAGCCTCCTACCTGCATCCGCAATCGCCGCGGTGGCGATCAGCAGCCCCGCGGCGGACAGCGCTATCGGCAACGGCCGTTACGACGGGTAGTGGTCAGATGACGACTCGCATGTGGCCGAGAATCTAGATGAGCCCCCGCGACATGTGATTAGACTATGCGGGTTACCGGGGGAGGGCAATGTGGTTGCCGAAGGGACGCGCGCAGAAGGGGAGATTCCATCCTTGGCCGGTTCGGAGTTGTCTGACGCCGACTTTGGGGATGTCGACCGGCCGTATTTCCACGCGGACAATAACCCGATAGATGTATACGCCGAGTTTGAGGATAGCCATTGGTGGTTTCTTGCTCGGCGACGCATTCTCCGGCAGCTAGTCGAACGCGCTCTTGAAGGGCACCCCGCTCGTCGGATTGTCGATGTCGGCTGCGGTCCCGGCGCCAACATCGCGTCGCTGAGTGGGGACTGCTCCTGTGTCGGCGTCGACATATCCGGCGAGGCGATCAAGATTGCGCGCGCGCGCCACCAAAATGTCGAATTTGTGCATGGATTGGCCCCTGCGGACGTTCCCGAAGCTGTTGCTACCGCCGATCTGCTGCTCCTGACGGACGTTCTGGAGCACGTCCGCGATCCCGGCCGAATGCTGAGGGAACTGGTCCACGCAAGTAGCCCCGGCGCGCACATACTGGTTACCGTTCCCGCCGGCCCGGAATTGTGGTCGGAACACGATAGAACCGTAGGTCACCGAGTGCGATACACGTCGGACACCTTTCGTGGCCTCTGGTCCGGTCTTCCGGTCGATGAACGGATGATCAGCTACTTCAACACTTACCTGTACCCGGCGGCATGGGGAGGCAGATGGCTGAGCCGCCGCCGAGCTCGAACCGCAGGGCACCAGGGCACGGACCTCAGCATGCCCCCTGCTCCGATCAACTGGCTGCTCACTCGCATCTTTGCCCTCGAGGCTCGCGCCCTGATACAAACGCTCGAAGGACACCGTCGCGGATTCCGCCGGGGGGTGAGCCTGGTTGCACTGCTTCGTCGCGTGGACTCGCCAGCCTAAGACTGGGCACCTGGAACGTGGCGGGGCTGCGGCTCAGCGGCAATCTCGCGCCGGCGACCACGTCCGCGCCAAGAGTTCTGGTTTCGCCAGGTTAGCTCGACCGACTCAAGGCCGACATTCTCGAACCATGCTTGGAACTCCTCTTTGCGCAGGTACACAGCCGTTGGTGCCACGAGGTGATCGAACACGATGTTGTATATGTACCGAAACGGGAACTCATGGATGCTGTACATGTAGTCGTTCTGCGGGAGGCGGCGATAAAGCCTGGTACCGTGCAGCGGGACATATAGGGCGCGAATCGCGCCGATCAGGGCAACGGCCAGGGGCCACGCGACAGCCCTGAGGATCGACGGGCGGAGGCGGGAGGTGACATGTTTCCGTAGGGGCGCGAAGAAGTGATGAATCAGCGCGTTGTTTTCATGACCGTAGACCCACCCGTAAATTTCGCCTTTGGGCTTCAGGAAGCGGGCCAGCGACCGGAAGCCATGTTCCGGGTCGGGTAAGAACTGGAGAACCCCAATCGAGTAGATGAAGTCAAAGTCACCCGAGCCATCGACGAGCCTGAAAGGCGGGTGATCGATGTCGCCCTGAATGATATGGACGTTGGGCAGGTGACCGATGTTCTTGAAGGCAGTTTCCACCGAAGCGCTGAAATCAATGGCAACCACCTCGGTGCTGCCATACATTGCTGCGAAGTGGGCGTGGCGCCCCATGCCACAGCCTGCGTCCATGATCACCTTGCCGCGGAAGTAGTCGGGTTGGATAGGCCATATCCAATCAAGGAATTGCGCCTCAAAGTGATCATGCATCTCGACGAAGTGCAGCCATTGCCAGCCAAATGCATCCGCAGTCTTTTGTTTCGCCGGATCCAGAACATCCGGAAGGAGTCGCGGGATGCTGCCGCGGATGGGATAGGTGCGGCCGCAATCGGCACAGGTGAGCGTGCCCGAAGTGATGTCATGACCCGCGTCCACAGCGTCGCCGAGTGTGAGCGGACCGTTGCACTGAGGACACCCCAAGAGATCGAGAAGCCGCGGCTTCACGCGGGTTGGGAGCGCTTGCGCCACTGGGCGACGACAAAGCAGGATAGGCGCCTGCCCTGCGCTCGCTCGATGACGGCTTCCAGCCAGATGAGCGCCGCGCTGTAGATGGGCTTCCAGCGAACCGGGATTCTGAACACCATCGTGTTGAGTACGAGCAGGTATCCGATGTTACCCCGGTACTGAGTGCTGACGAACTCAAATCGCGTTTCGTTACTTCTCATCATGGCGTCCAGGTCGATGGCGGCCTCGTTGGTCTCGAAGTAGGTGCGATCGATGCGATACCAGATACGGCGGGCGAGGTCGGGAAGGCTGTGAGCGTGGGGCTCGACGAAGCAGAAGTAGCCGCCAGGCTTCAAAATCCGACAAATCTCCCCGACCACCTCGTTCACGTGGGGTTGGACGTGGTGCAGCCCGCCGGTAACCACGACGATATCGAAACTGCCGGATGGGAGGCCTGTGCTGGCCATGGACGCTTGAACCGCGGTCGCGTCGGGTAGGCGCCGGCGAAACTGGTCTAGGACTTCGGCTGAGATGTCGACGCCGGTTACGTCAGCCCCCAGCCGTTGCATGAACTGAGCGGTCGGGCCGTTCCCGCACATACCGTCGAGTAATTTCTTGCCTCGCAGATCGAGGCCGGCCACTGCCGGACCCTCCATGAACCGCTCGCGATAGCGCAGGCTCCACTTGTCGGAGTAGTGCGCCTCGTAAACCGAGCCGATCTTGTCGTACTGGGCCCGCTGAATCTCCTCGGCGTGACGCTCGCCGGGTGCATGCGGCCCCATGGTGGTTCCACATTGTAACCAGAGGGCTATTGGGGCTAGCTCCCGCCTCAAGGGCGGCGAATCTTAGAAAGCTAAGGAGACAATTACACTCCTCGCCAGATGGCAATCGGCCGCGCAGTTCGGCGTTGGGAGCTCTGGCTACTCTTGGCGCTGGCAACATGGGCCGCCTTGCCAGTGGCGCTCTTGTTGCGATGGGCACGCGGGCGGACATTCGACGGCGGCACCGCCATGTATGGGTCGGCGGATCAACTGCAGTACATGGCGTGGATTCGTGATGCCAGCGCACATGTGCTGGCTTCCAACCTGTTTCAGGCGACAGCAGACCGGCATGTCTTCCTGCAGCCCATGTTCACGTTTTCGGGGATCTTGGTACGCAGCGGGGTCCCGATCCAGATCGCCTTCCTCCTTTGGGAGCCGATCGCGGTTGTTGTCTTACTGATCGGCGTCCTCGCGTATGCCAGGCGGCTCATGATCTCGCCGTTTGACCAGGTCATGTCTGCTGCCCTGGGCTTGTTCTACTTCAGCCCCCTGGCGGCCGCGGTGCACTGGTCCGGCGTGGGATCCCCTGAAGACGCCTTCGGCTTCGTCACCATTGCGATTGAAACCTTCAACGCGGGTGCGCTCTGGGGATACGCGCCATCGGCAATCACGATTGGCCTCGTTCCACTGGTCTTTATCGGCTCGGAGCGGGCCCTCGCGGCCAATCGCGATACCAGGGCGCGGACGATTGCACTTGTGCTTTCCTCCGCTGCCGCCTTGATCGCCTCGTGGCTGCATCCATGGCAAGGTGCGACAATAGTCGTCGTCCTAGCAGGGTTGCTCATCTGGGCACGGCTTCGCGGCAGCGCCCTTTCGCTCCTGCCGATCATTGTCGGGGCGGGCCTCCCTCTCGCGTATTACGGCCTGCTTGGTCACTTGAGCAGCGCCTGGGCGTTGGCCTCAACGGCTAACAACTTTCCGCACCTCCGGGTTTGGCTGCTTGCCCTCGCGCCCATCGCTCTTTTGGCCGCCGTAGGGGTCCGCCGACCCGGGGAGGACCTCCAGGAACGCATTCTTCTTCTCTGGCCCGTCGCGGCCATGATCGTGTATTTGGCGCTAAATCGGTCGTTCTTCTATCACGCTCTCGAGGGGCTCAGCATCCCCCTCGGGGTGATGTCGATCCGAGGAATGGAGCGCCTGCACCTGCCACGGCTCGGGACTGCCGGCGCCATCATGTTGCTGACTGTTCCCGGGATGGCATTCGCCGTCCAGACCTTGCAGCGGACCGCGACCGCGCCAGCGCCTGACTACTTCATCGAACCCGATGACGCCCGCGCCCTGGATTATCTTTCCACATCCCTACGCCCCGGGGCGGTGATGGCCCGGCTACAAACGGGCCAGTATGTGCCAGCCTTCACAGGGCACTCGACGTGGCTGGGCAACTACGAGTGGACGCCCGATTTCTACGACCGCGTCGGCACCGCCAATGCTCTGTTCAGCGGCCATTTACCGCCCGCCCGAGCCCGTGAGGCGGTGCGCGCTGCCGCGGTCCGTTACATCATGGTGGGCTGCCATGACGGCGACGCTATTCATGCGCTCATCCGACCGTGGATTGTTGCGGAGAGCCATTTTGGCTGCGCCGCGGTGTATGAACTTAACTAGTGATGACATTGGCGCCCCTCCAAGGACCAGCTTCCAGATACGGCGTCGGTCCGCCCACCTTTGCACTTATCGACGCAGTCCTCGGGGCTTCGAGACACGAGTATCTCCGCCGGCTGAAGGCGTTCCTCAGTCACGCCGATGACCTTGCGAGGATCTCGGTAAAGCCGGACGGTCAAGCACGACCATGCTGGGACAATCGCTACTTCTTCGGACTCGATGCCGTCGCTCTGTACGGGACACTCGTCGAAGCGGCTCCAAGGCGGTACCTCGAGGTCGGCTCCGGATACTCGACCCTTTTCGCACGCCAGGCCATCGTCGACCACGATCTACCAACCCGGATAACCTCGATCGACCCTGAACCACGAACATCCGTCGATGTCGCCTGCGATGAGGTCATACGGGCCCCAGTACAGGGGGTACCGATCGGGTCGTTCGCCAACCTTGAGGCGGGCGATGTCCTCTTCATCGACAGCTCACACATCGCCGGCATAGGGAGCGACGTCGCCTTCCTCTTTCTGGACGTCATTCCGAGACTTCGCCCCGGCGTGCTCGTCCACATCCACGATGTTTTTCTGCCCTGGGACTATCGACCAGATTGGATCGATCTCGGCTACTCCGAGCAGTACCTCATCGGAGCGCAATTGCTGGCCCCCAGCCCGCTCTTCGAGGTCATCCTTCCCGCCTTTTATGTCCACTTGGATCCCGACTTGAGCAGCGTGTTGCAACCCCTCTGGACCAGGCTGGGGCTGACTGATTACTACCAGGATCCTTTGGGATTGCCTCGCTACGCCACAGCCGGCCACTCCATGTGGCTGCGCACGGTCAGCCCGGCAGGTACCTAGCCCACCACGCGTGGGGAAATGTCTCCAAGACCGCGATGGCCTCGGAGACCTCTTCGTCGCTCAGACCGCGGCGCCACGCGTCCGGCTGCGCCAGCCGGCTGCGTCTGGTTTCAAATGGCCCGTCGCCATGCCGGTCCTGAGCTTCCAGATATTCCATGCCTTGCTGCGGGAACTCCACCTCCAGCCGAGAAAAGGCCTCGCCCCAGGCGTCGCCGGGTGCTAGACAGAGGTCGTCGTGGGTCACCACCGTCCACTCCGGGTGTCGAGCCGCCAGCAACTCCTGTGCCCGAAGCTGCACCGCGATCCACCAAGCAAGTCGTCGAAAGTCTGAACCCGACGGTGGTGGTGGTATCTCCAGGGCCTCCATCTGGCGTTCGAACCCCGCTCCGATGACGTTTCGGTCTGCGCGCGTGGGTGCGCGCCACCCTAGGGTTCGCCAACTGGAGATGATGTTGAGCGGGTTTCGTCGAACTATGACAACCGTGGGCCGATAACGATCCGCGATCCATTCAAGGGAGAAGCAGCTGAAGACCGACTTTGTCACAACACCCGCAGACGTTCTGCCGAAGGTGCCGCTGAGGTGCAGTGAGCCGTTGATCATGCCGGTGGCGAGGGGCTTTGGCAATTTCGACAGTGCGCCCCGCAGCCGCGGCGAGCGAAGCGCCCTGATCTCGCCTTTGACCAAAGCGCTGTCCCATAGACCCGAGTAGGTCGGCGCCGGGTCTCCCAGTTGGAGAATCGGGTAAAGCCCATAGCGAAATACCGAGGGCCAGGCTGACGCATTTTCGTCGGGGTTATCGATCTCGTGCAAATAGGGGACGTTGGTGGCGACGCTGAGGGTCTCGGCGATCCAGGTCGTACCAGACCTGGGCGGCCCCGAGATCAGGATCTTGATCACAACCGCAACCCCCGCCACCTCCGGGAGGCATACAAGGCGCTGCTCAACCCACCGACGGCCGCTGCCATTCGAAGAAGTATCGCTTCGACTGGTTTCGCGTCTCCGAAAGCAGGTCCAGCACCACCGCGCCGTCGAATTGTGACCACCTAAAAAACAGAGGCGAATGGCACCCCAGATCTGGTAAAATCTAAGCCACTTGGAGGCTACGTCTAACTTTGTCTGAAGCCGCCGCCAAGCTCCCTCCCAATCGGGGTAAAGGCGCGTCTTACGACGCCAAAAACATCCAGGTCCTGGAGGGGCTTGAAGCGGTCCGGCGGCGTCCCGGGATGTACATCGGTTCCACCGACACCCGGGGCCTGCACCACCTCCTCTACGAGATTGTTGACAACTCGATCGACGAGGCCATGGGCGGCCACGCCGATGAGATCATCGTCACTCTCCACGAGGATGGTGCTGCTTCCGTGTCCGACAACGGGCGCGGGATCCCGGTGGACATCATGCCCAAACAGAAGAAGCCGGCGCTGGAGGTGGTTATGACCGTGCTCCACGCCGGCGGCAAGTTCGGCGGGGGTGGCTACAAGGTCTCTGGCGGCCTCCACGGCGTCGGTATGTCGGTCGTCAACGCGCTTTCAGAGAAGGTCCAGGCGGGGGTCTCCCTCGGCGGCAAGGTCCACTACCAGGAGTACAAGCGGGGCAAGCCGGTGGCTCCGATGACAACCCAGGGCAAGACCACCCGGCGGGGCACCACGATCAGGTTCTACCCCGACTCCGAGGTCTTCGAGGAGATGGACTTCCACTGGGAGGTGGTGGCCC
>WNFI01059578.1_pt1 | contig 12712 bp, 11 predicted proteins | sample 5400471 | NCBI WGS metagenome assembly WNFI01 (sample SAMN13153348, study PRJNA577476) | soil metagenome | isolation source: 100 cm saprolite on Douglas fir-dominated hillslope | place: USA:California | collected 2013-09-17
TATGCGAATGGTCAAGCATGGGTCTACCGGATGCAAGCGATTCCCGCCTGGCGGATTTGACTCGATGGGTGTTCGACGATCTGGGATTCGCCGGCAGCCGGATCGAGCCCGCTTCCGTCGATGCGAGTTTTCGCCGCTATTTTCGCGTCACCCGCGGCGAGGACACCTACATCGTGATGGACGCGCCGCCCGAGAAAGAGAGTCTCGGACTGTTCTTGAACGTGGCGAAGATACTGCTCGGGATGGGCCTGAACGCGCCGGTGGTGTTGGCGAAAGATCCGAAGCGCGGCCTGCTGCTGCTGTCGGACTTGGGTCAGCGGCAATACCTCGATGCGCTCGACACCGACGAAGCGGCGGATCGGCTCTACGCGGACGCGCTCGGCGCCCTTTGCACCATGCAGACCGCCGACGACGCCGTGGCGCGCGATTTGCCGAGCTATGACCACGCCTTGCTGATGCGCGAAATGGAACTCATGCCGGAGTGGTTCCTGCGCCGCCATCTCGGCTTGCAGATCTCCGCGGCCGAGCGCGGCATGTTGGATCGGCTGTTCGGGACGCTGGCGCAAAGCGCCCTGGCGCAACCCGTCACTTTCGTGCATCGAGATTATCATTCGCGAAATCTGTTGGTGACCGCGGCCAACAACCCCGGGATTTTGGATTTTCAAGACGCGGTGCGAGGACCCGTGACCTACGATCTGGTGTCCCTGCTCAAGGATTGCTATGTCGCGTGGCCGGCGCCGCGGGTGAGCGCCTGGGCCTTGCAGTACCGCGAGCAGCTGCTGGCCAGGGGATTTCCCCTGGGCTTACCTAAAGCAGAGTTCATCCATGGGTTCGATCTCGTCGGATTGCAGCGGCACATCAAGGTGCTGGGAATCTTCGCGCGCCTGTACTATCGCGACGGCAAGGCCCAATACCTCAAGGATTTGCCGCGCGTGCTGAGCTACACCCGGGACGCAGCCGCGACCTACGCGGAGACGGCGGAGTTCGCCCGCTTCATCGCCAAACGCATCGAGCCGGAATTTCTCCAAGCCCAGGAGCGGGCACTCGCGTGAGCGCGTTGCCCGAACGAGCCCGCGTAGCCATGATCCTGGCGGCCGGGCGCGGCGAGCGCCTCCGGCCGATGACCGACACCACGCCCAAGCCCCTGCTGCGGGTGCGCGGTCAACCGCTGATCGAGCGGCATGTCATGGGCTTGGTGCGCGCAGGGGTGCAGCGGATCGTGATCAATCTCGCTTGGCTGGGGTCACAGATCAGCGAGTATCTGGGGGATGGGACCCTGAGGCTTGCTTCCGATCGGGACGCGCACCTGGTATTGGTGCCCAACCCGCGGCAACACCCTCGGGGAGATTTTGGATTGGAGCGGGGACTGGCGCTGTCCGCGGCCGCGACCCAGTACACTTTCTCCGGCATTGCCATGTACCGAGATGCGTTTTTTGCCGGCTGCACGGACGGCGCGTTCCCACTGAAGCCTTTGCTGGTGCGTTCCATGGCGGCAAAACGCTGTTCCGCCGAGCTCTATACGGGTGTATGGGAGGATGTCGGATCTCCGGAGCGGCTGCAGGCTTTGAACGCCTAGCTGGAGTACAATTTGGGGATGTCGGAATTCAAAGGCATCCCCATACTGCAAGAGCAGCGCCCGACCCGCAGCGGCGATAAATACACCACCGCTCAGGGTTTCACGGCGATCAAGGACGGCGTCAAGTTGAAGGCGGCACGGCACGGCGCAGCCACCGCTGCGGCTGCGCAGGGCGTCGCTGCGCCGGTATTGCGCAAACCCGCCTGGCTGCGCGCGCCCTTGGGCGCAGGAAAGGAATTCACGGCGGTCAAACAGATCGTGCGCGAGCACGCCCTGAGCACGGTGTGCGAGGAAGCGAAATGCCCGAACATCGGTGAATGTTGGAACGCGGGGACCGCGACCATTATGTTAATGGGCGCAGTTTGCACGCGCGCCTGTCGATTTTGCGCGGTGGACACGGGTAATCCGCACGGCTGGCTGGATGCAGACGAACCGGAGAACGTTGCGCGGTCGGTCGAACTGATGGGCCTCAAATATGTGGTGCTCACGTCGGTCAACCGCGATGACCTGGCGGACGGCGGATCCGCTCATTATGCCGCGGCGATTCGCGCCATCAAGCGGCGCAATCCCGGAACCGCCGTCGAGGCACTGACGCCGGATTTCCAAGGCGTCATGCGCGATGTGCACACGGTCCTCGATTCGGGGCTGGACGTGTTCGCGCAGAACGTGGAGACAGTCAGACGCCTGACTCACCCGGTGCGCGATCCGCGCGCCGGCTACGAGCAGACCATGGGCGTGCTGCGCATGGCGAAGGCTCATCGACCATCGGTGCTGACCAAGACCAGTTTGATGCTGGGCTTGGGTGAGAGCGATGCCGAAATTCGCGAGACCATAGTGGACCTGCGTGCCGCGGCGGTCGATATTCTGACCTTGGGACAGTATCTGCGGCCGACGCCGAACCATTTGAACGTCGAGAGGTTCGTTGCTCCGGTCGAGTTCGATCAGTACCGCGAGTGGGCGCTGGCATTGGGTTTTCTGGAGTGCGTATCCGGCCCATTGGTGAGATCGAGCTATCGCGCGGAACAGGCGCTCAAGCGCAACAATGCCGGCCTCAACAATGCCTCGCTTGCCGGCGCGCGCCGCGGCTCATGAGCGATGAGCCCATCATCCGGCATCTCGGGCTCTCGCCCTACGAGCCCACCTGGCGCGCGATGCAGCGCTTTACTGACAACCGAGAGAGTTCGACGCCTGATGAAATCTGGTTCGTCGAGCATCCGCCGGTATTCACCCTAGGGCTGAACGCCAGCCGCGAGCACTTGTTATGCCCCGGCGACATCCCGGTGGTGCAGATCGACCGCGGCGGTCAGGTGACCTACCACGGTCCCGGGCAGCTGGTGGTCTATCCGCTCATTGACTTGCGGCGCCGCGCCCTGGGCGTGCGCGAATTGGTGGTGGCGCTCGAGAATGCCATCATTGCCTGCGTCGCCGAGTTGGGCGTGACGGCGAAGGGCTCGCGCGCCAACCCCGGGGTGTATGTCGATGGCGCCAAGCTCGCCAGCGTGGGTTTGCGGATTCGCCGCGGCGCGAGTTATCACGGATTGGCGCTCAACGTATCGCTCGATCTGAAGCCATTCGAGCGGATCAATGTATGCGGACATCCGGGACTCATCGTGACGCGGCTTGCGGATCACGTTGCCCGCTTTGCCGGTTCCGGCTCGGGCGCCATGGACACGGTGGCGCAAGCATTGACGCCGCATTTATTGCGGCAGCTCAAGTTCGGACCCGGCCACGGCGCCCCCGGCTACAGCGCCATCAATACCGATTTGCAGGCGGTCAACTCGCGATAGATCGCGTCGAGTTGAGCGCGGCTGGTTGCGTGCACCAAATAGGTCACTGCCAGGAAATTTCCGTCCGCACTGGTACGTGTGCGTATGCTGGACTCGAGTTGGGGTCCCGCATGGCGCTCGATGATGGCTTGCGTGAGGGTGCGCAGGTCGCTGTCGCGGCGCCCCATGACCTTGATCGGGAATTCACTCGGAAATTCCTGAAGTGTGGCGTCGCTCATAGCGCCGGCGTTCCCGCGAGTTCACGCGTGTACTCGGCAAAGGCGGCGCTCATTCGCTTGAACAAGGGCCCGGGCTTGCCGGTGCCGACGGGAGCGCCGTCGAGGGCCGTGACCGGCAATACCCCGCGCGTTGCGAACGCCAGCCAAATCTCGTCCGCGGCTCGGAGCGTGGCTTCGCTCACACGGCAGCTTTCACTGCGGACACTCAAGCGGCCCGCGAGCTCGGTGACCACATCGCGAGTCGTGCCCGGAAGAATGTGATGACCGTTGGGCGGCGTGTGAATGACGCCGTCCGTCACCACGTGCACGGTCGTCGATGAGCCTTCGGTGAGTTCGCCGTTCTCCAGCATGATGGTTTCAAATGCGCCGGCATCGGCGGAGAGTTTCTTGAGCAGAATATTGGCCAGCAGGGCCGTGGATTTGATGTCGCGCCGCGCCCAACGCGTGTCGGTTGCCGTCACCGCCGAAACACCCTGTTCCAGGATGGAGGGCGAGAGGGGCTCCAAGGCCGTGACATAGGCAAACAAGGTGGGTTTCAGATCTTCCGGCCACGCGTGATTGCGGCCAAGCTCGGCACCACGGGTGACCTGGAGATAGAGATACGCATCGTGGGCTGAATTACGGGAAATCAGCTCCTGACAGAGCTCTGCCCAGTCGGCGTGCGACAGGGGTGCCGGCATGCGTATGCCCGCGAGGCTCCGGTTGAGCCGGTCCAAATGTTCGCGCAGACGAAACGGGCGCGACGCGTAGATCGGCAGGACTTCGTAGACTGCATCGCCAAACAAAAACGCGCGATCGAGCGGCGACACCCGCGCTTCCGCCAACGGCAGGTAATGGCCGTTCAAGTAGCAAATTGACGGCGGCACGGCCACGCTCAAGCGAACCACAGCCGAATGGTGTCGATCAATCGACGCCACCAACCGCCCGCGGGCACGTTCTTCAAGGGATGCAAGGGCAGCGTCGCCAGGGTTTGACTGCCGGCGGACACGTGCAAAGTGCCCACGGTCGTATCCAGGCCGAGCGGTGCGATCAATCGCGGCTGAACGTCGGCGGCCGTCTTGACGTCGCTTTCGCCGCGCGGCAGCGTTATATAGAGATCGTCCTTGATACCGAGATCGACGGACGGCATCTGCGCCTTCCAGACCCGCGCGGTCGCAAGAACGGCGCCGCCTTTGGCGACCAATTTGGTGTCGTAGAACGTGAATCCGTAGTTGAGAAGGGCGGTGCTCGCATTTTCGCGCGCCTTCATGCTCGTTGATCCCATGACCACCGACACCAGCCGCATGCCGTCGCGCAGCGCGGATGTCACGAGGCAATAACCGGCCGAATCCGTGTGACCGGTCTTCAAGCCGTCGACCGTGGGATCTTTTTCGAGCAGACCGTTGCGGTTTTGCTGCTTGATGCCGTTGTGCTCGAATTCACGCACCGAAAACCACTTGTAATACTGCGGATACTCGCGAATCATGGCGTTGGCCAGCAGCGACAGATCGCGCGAGGTGGTGTAGTGCTGGGGTGAAGGCAGTCCCGAGCTGTTGTCGAAATGGGTGCCCACCATCCCCAAGCGCTTCGCATTGGCGTTCATCATCTGCGCAAACGTTTCTTCGGTTCCGGCGATGCGTTCTGCCAGAGCAATCGTTGCATCGTTGCCCGATTGCACGATCATCCCCAGGATCAGATCCTGGATCGAAACCGGCTTACCCAATTCGATGAAGGTGCGCGAGCCTTCCGAGCGCCAGGCATGCTCGCTCACCATCACCTGTTCATCCAGCTTGAGTTTGCCGGCCGCCAGCTCCTGAAACACGATGTAGGCCGTCATGAGCTTGGTGAGGCTCGCCGGCTCCATTCGCGCCACCGCATCCTTCGCGGCCAGAATCTTGTCGGTGCGGTAGTCGACGAGGATGTAGGCGCGCGCATCGACCTGCGGCGCGGTCGGTATGGTTATCGGTGCGGCGGTCGGCGCGGGCGTTTCGGCAAAGCAGGGAAGGGCGGCGAATGCAGTGAGAAAAACGCAGGCCAGACGGAAACGAAGCATAGTAGATGAGTACCTTGGTAGAAATTTAATGAGTGTTGAAGATTATCGCACGGCGCCCTGGTATGGACGCTAATCGAGCGCGAGATGCGCATCGTTGATGCCGGCCCGCTCCAGCGCGGAGACCACGCGGTCGAACTCCGCGACGCTGGGCACGGGTCCAATGCGTACCCGGTACATTCTGCGGCCCGCGATCTGATCGTCGCGCACGGTGACCTTGCCGTAGCTGCCGCCGCGCAATTTCTCCGCCAGGCGTTCCGCATTCGCGGGGTCGGAGAATGCGCCGGCTTGCACGAACAGCGCGGGGGTGGCGGCCGCGGGGCTGGTGACGCCTCCGCCTAAGGTCGGGGTGGCGGTGCCGGGTGCCGTTGCGGCAGGCGCCGCCGCAGCCGCGGGTGCCGCGCCCGCAGGTGCCGCAGCCGCAGGAGCGACAACACTGAGGGCCGTGGCCGCCGGCGGCGCCGCGGCGGAAGCGGGCGTGCCCGATGCCGTGATCACGGGCGACGGTGCCGATGGATCGATGGTGCGGACCTCGACCATGGCGGTGCCATTGCGCAGCATGTCGAGCTTCACGGCGGCGGAGTAAGAGAGATCGATGATTCGATTGCCGACGAAGGGACCGCGATCGTTGACCCGGACCACGACACTGCGGCCGTTCTGCAAATTGGTGACGCGCACGTAGGCGGGCAAAGGGAGCGTCTTGTGAGCGGCCGTCATGCCGTACATATCGTAGGGCTCGCCGATCGAGGTTCGCACCTTGTGGAAACCGGGCCCGTACCAGGACGCGACGCCGCGCTCGCGGTAGCCGACGCTCGAGGACAGGACGTAGTAGCGCTTGCCGAACACGCTGTAAAATGGTGGGTTGCCGTTGCGCGCGCGAGGTTCGGCCCGCGGGATGGCATCCGGCATGGAGTCCGTTTTCGGCGGCGGCGTCACCGGGACCGGCGGTACGGCGGCATTGGGGGTGGGCCGCGGCGGCGCACTGAAGCATGCGGTGAGCCCGACCGCGATAGCTAGCCCAAGCGGAAGGGCGAGTGCGCGGCCGACATTCACCGCTGAAGGGCCGGTTGCACGGTGGAGGCGCCTTGCGCGGCGGCGCCCGGCGTGGTGGCGCCCGGCGTAGTGGCACCCGGCATGGTGGCACCCGGCGTAGCAACTCCCTGCGCAGCGACGTCCTGCGCGGCGACGGCCGGCGTGACGCCGCCGGCCGAATCATTCAACAAGACCCGCTGTTTGACCGCGGCTGCCAGCTCATACACCGCCATTGCGTACAGGGCACTGTGGTTGTAGCGGGTGATCACATAGAAATTGTTGTAGCCGACGCGCCAATGAATGCCGTCCGTGTCGTCGGCGGCGATCAAGAGCGCGGGCGCGTCCTCCGGCAGGGAACTGTCGAAATTGACGCCCTTCGTGCGCAGCGACCCCACGGTCTCGGACAGGGCAAGCTTGCGGCCATCCAAATCCGGCGCCTTGTCGGGGGCCACGGTGGCTTCGCTCAGCACGGGCTCGCCGGTGTTCCAACCGTGTTCCTTGAGGTAATTGCCGACGCTTGCGCACACGTCCGGCCAATTGGTCCATAAGTCGATATGTCCGTCCGCATCCGCATCGACGGCATAGCGCCGGTAATTCGACGGCATGAACTGCGGCGCACCCATCGCGCCGGCGTACGATCCCTTCGTCAGGCGGCCGTAGTAGGTTTCGACGCCGAGGATGGCCGCCAGGTATTCCGGCGCCACTCCGCTGCGAACGCTGGCACGATCCAGGGCTTGGCGATGCGCGATCCAGAAATCCGTGCCCTCGCGGATGCGTCTTTCGCTGACGAAGATCGGGCGATATTCGAACCACTGCTTGGCTTTTTCAGCGGGTCGGTCCATGGCTTCGATGATGGCCGGTTGACTCTGGGCCGCCTTCAGCAACTTGCGCAATTGCCGCTTCTTGAATGACGAGGTGTCGGCCATGTGCGCGATGAACTCCTTGACGTCGGCGCGCTTGACGTCGATCGCGGCCGCGGGTTCACGGCTCGCGCACAGGACGATGGCGACCATGAACAGATGCTTCAAGCCGAACCGGGCGCGCATGCCGCTAAGATCCAATGAGCTTGCGATGCGAGTGCAGCGACATCAATATGCCGAAGCCCGCCAACAGCGTGACCATCGAGGTGCCGCCGTAGCTGATCATCGGCAGCGGCACGCCGACCACGGGCAGAATGCCGCTCACCATCCCGGAGTTGACGAACACGTAGACGAAGAAGCTGAGCGCGATGGCGCCGCCCGTCAGACGCGCAAAGGTGTCCTGTCCCTGCATCGCGAGGTACAAGGCGCGGCCGATGACGACGCCGTACAGGACCAGGAGCACCAGACACGGCAACAAACCGAGTTCCTCTCCGATGACCGCGAATATGAAGTCGGTGGAACGTTCCGGCAGGAATTCCAGCTGAGCCTGACTGCCCATCATGTAGCCCTTGCCGAACATCCCGCCGGAGCCGATGGCGATCTGCGACTGGATGATGTGGTATCCCGTGCCGAGCGGATCGTTTTCGGGATTCAAAAACGTCAGGATGCGTTGGCGCTGGTAGTCGTGGATGAAATGCCAGGCCGCCACGGCGGCGGCGCCGAGCAACGGTATCGATATCAATATGATCCGCAACTGCATCCCGGCAAGCAGCATCACGATGAGGCCGGAGGCCGCGATCAGCAAGGCGGTGCCTAAGTCCGGTTGCTTGGCGATCATCGCCGTAGGAATGGCAATCAGCAGTCCCATCACCAGCAGATCCTTGAAAGTCGGCGGCAGAGGGCGCTCGTGCATGTACCAGGCGCATATCATGGGGACGGCAAGTTTCATGATCTCGGAAGGCTGGAAGCGCATGAAGCCGATGTCGAGCCAGCGCTGCGCACCCTTGCCGATATGACCCGTCACTTCGACCACGACCAGCAGCAGCACGCCGATGACATAGGCGATGGGCGCAAACAGACGCAGGTATTGGGGTGTCGCGAGCTTGGCGAGGGCAATCATGGCGGTGACCGCAATGGCGATATTCCCCAGATGATGCTCGACCATTTTCAGGTTTTGCCCGGAGGCGCTATACACCACCAGAATCCCGAAGCACACGATGATGGCCAGCACCCCGGTCAGCGGGCCGTCCAATCCCAAGGCACGCAAGGTGCGGCCGCCGGCGGTCAGGGTGCGGCGGGTTCGGGACGGCGAGAATTCGTCGAAGATCATAGAGCCTTTCCAAGAGCGGGTATTTTATCCGCGGGCGGCGCCTTGTCCTGCAACAGGTAGGCGTCGAACATCTTGCGCGCAATCGGCGCCGCGGTGCTGCCCCCGTGCTTGCCGTTTTCGACAAATACGGCCACCGCGAGTTTCGGGTCTTCGGCGGGAGCGAAGGATATGAACAGTGCGTGATCGAGCAAGCGCTCGGCCAGATCCTTTTCGTGATATTTCTCATTCTGAGCGATGGTAAAAACCTGCGCAGAACCGGTTTTGCCGGCGATCTTGTATGGCGTTCCTGCGGTGGCAACCGCCGCCGTGCCGCCGGGCCCGGTCGCCAACTCCATGCCGTCCACGACAACTTGCCACTGATCGCGGCTGACCGCGGTCAGCGTAGGCTCAGGCTGAACCGGACGCGGGGCGAGCGTCGTCGATCCGGCGGCCCGCACTGCCGATACCAGCCTTGGTTTGTAGATCTCACCGCGCGATGCGATGGTCGACACGGCATGGGCGAGCTGCATGGGTGTTGCCAGCATATAGCCTTGACCGATGCCTACGCTGATGGTTTCGCCCGGGAACCACACCTGCTCGGCGGCCCGCTTGTAGGCATGGCGTTTCCAGTCGGTGGAGGGCATCAAGCCCGGCTTTTCGCCCGGAATGTCGATTCCCGTGACCTCGCCAAATCCGAATATACTCATGAATTCGTGCATGCGATCGATGCCGAGCTTGCTCGCCACCGTGTAGAAATACACGTCGCAGGACTGCATGATGGCGTGGCGCATCGCGAGGACACCGTGACCCTTGGGCTTCCAGTCGCGAAATACATTCCGGCTGCCGGGAAGGCTGAAGTGGCCGGGGCAGAATAGGGTCTGTTCGGGGGTCATGACGGCATATTTCAACGCGGCCATCGCGAAGAATGGCTTGACGGTTGAGCCCGGCGGGTAGGCGCCGCGCAGCGCGCGGTTGATGAGCGGCTTGTCGATATCGTTTTGCAGGGCGTCGAACTGCTTGGTCGTGAGGCCCCGCGCGAACGCGTTGGGATCGAATCCCGGCGTGCTCGCGAGGGCGACGACGTCGCCGGTGTGCGGATCGATGGCGATGGCCGCGCCGCGTTTGCCCGTCAAGGCGTCCTCCGCGGCCCGTTGCACGCGCATGTCGATACTGAGGATCAAATCCGCGCCGGCGACGGGCTGGCGTATATTCAGTTTGGGCGTGTAAGCCCCCTGGCGCTCGACCGGCCGGCCGGCCGCATTGACCAACACTTCGCGGTATCCCGGGGTTCCGTGCAGCAGGTTCTCGTAAGCGCCTTCGACCCCTAATTTGCCGATCAGCGTGGTGCCCGCATACGCCGCCGAATCGATGTGCTTGAGGTCCTGCTCGCTGATCGCAGCGACGTAGCCGAGCGCGTGCACGGCCATCGGACCGAAGGGGTAGTGCCGGGACAAGCGGGTACGGATGTCCACCCCCGTGAATTCGTAGCGATGCACCGCGAAGCGGGCCATTTCCTCATCGTCGAGCTGCAGCTTGATCGGAACGCTTTCGTAGACATGATGCGACAGGATGGTACGTTTGATGCTGTTGGTGTCTTCAGCATCGAGCAAACCGATGGCCACCAGGCGCGCCAGAGTGGCGTCGATTTCCGGGATGCCGCCCACTTGTTCGCGGACCAATTCCAGCTGAAAGGCCGGCAGATTCTCGGCCATGACCACCCCGTGCCGGTCCAAGATCAGGCCTCGGCTGGGCGGGATCGGATCGGTGCGCACCCGATTGCCTTGCGAAAGTTCCGCGTAGTAGTCGTGCCTCAGCACCTGCAGATAGAAGAGGCGCGAGGCGACGGTCAGGAGCAGCACGCCCACGCATACGGCGGCGACGATGCTGCGAACCGTGAAGATCCGCTGTTCACCCCAGTGGTCTTTGATGCGAACGCGGCGAACCACGCTACCCGCTCCGGCCGGCGTCAGCGTTCATGCAGACGGCTCAATATGCCGGCCAGCAGCGGCCACAGCAATGCGCCGACGACGGGCGCGAGCCAGCGGCCGAACGTCGTCACGGGATTGCCGGTGGCTCCGTCGACCCAGAACAGGACGAACTGATAACCGGTCAACAAGGCGAATATGGTCAGGCATTGCGAAAGAATCGAGAATACTCGCAGGCGCAGCCGCAAGTGCGTCGCCCACGCGGCCATCAGCGTGAGCGCGAGCGCGTGCTGACCGAGCACCACACCGTGGATCACATCGAGCGCGAGGCCCGCCATGAACGCCAGCGTGAGTCCCCCGGCCCGCGGCGACTCGATGGACCAGTAAAAGACCACCAGCACCAAAAAGTCCGGGCGGAATGCTTCCAGCACCGAGGGCAGCGGCAGTACCGCCAGCGCCAGAGCCACGAGCGCCGACAGGGCCATGGGCAACCGACGGATGCGGGTTTCGCGCATCATTCGTCGTTCGCTCCCGCAGGCGGCGGCGTCTTCGCAGGTGGCGGATTTTTCGCGGGAGGCGGAGTCTTGGCCGGCGGCGGAGTCTTGGCGGGCGTTGCGGCCGCGCTTTGCGACTGCGGCTGCGCCGCCGCCGGCACCGGCGCGATGTGTCCGGCGGACGCAGCGGGGGCGGCAGAAGTAGCGGGCGCGGCGGGCATGGGCGCCGTCGCCTGCGGCTTCAACCAGACGAACATGAGCTCGCGCGACCGATCGAGCGCAGCGGCGGGTTTTACATCGACGTCCGCAAGGGACTGGGCGGGATCTCGCTTCACCTCCGCAACGGTGCCCACCGGGTAGCCGGCCGGAAATCCACCGCCGAGCCCGGAGGTCACCAAGAGATCCCCGGAGATCACATCGGCGCTGGTCGGAAGGTAGGGCAGCTTGAGCCGGCCCATGTCGCCCGTGCCCACGGCGATGGTGCGCAATCCGTTGCGATTGATCTGCACCGGTATCGCGTGCGTCGCGTCGCTGACCAAAATGACCTCTGCGGTCAGCTGACCGACGCGGGCGACCTGTCCGAACACCCCGCCCGAGTCCAACACGGCTTGCCCGACGAACACCCCGTCCCGCGCGCCCTTGTCGACCAGCACTCGCTCGCGGAAGGCGTCCAAGTCGACGTCCATGACATCGCCGATGAGGAACCGGTCCGTGATCCCCGCAGTGTTGTTCCGCAGCGCACGCAGGCGCTGGCTCTCAGCCTCCAGCGCCTCATAGCGCTGCAGGCGGAATTGCGCCAGACGCAGCTCGGCCTCGAGCTTGGCCTTGTCGGCGCGCAAGGCATCCCGGGTCGTGACGCTTTCGCGAAACCAGTCCCAACCCTCGAAGGGACTGGCGACCGCGATTTGCACAGGGTAGGCGACGATCGAGAGCAGCCGGCGAATCTTGCCCAGATGATCGTAGCGCTTGTCCACGATGATCAAGCTTAAGGCCAGCAGGGAATACAGCACGCAGCGGAGCAGAAGTCCCGTCGTTCGACCGGATGTGTCGGTGCTACGAAAGGCGACCATGAGTCAGGCAGGCTCCTGTCGCTTGCATTACTCCAGTCCGAATATGCCCGGACCATGCTCCTCGGTAAGCTCGAGGATCCGCCCGCCGCCGCGCGCCACGCAGGTCAGCGGATCGTCCGCAACCACCACAGGCAGGCCCGTCTCTTCCATGAGCAATTTATCCACGTCGCGCAACAAGGCGCCGCCGCCGGTGAGCACGATGCCGCGTTCGGCGACGTCGGCGCCGAGCTCGGGCGGTGTTTGCTCGAGCGCCTGCTTGACCGCGCCCACGATGCCTTGCAGCGGTTCCTGCAGGGCCTCCAATATTTCGTTGGAGTTCAAGGTGAAGCTGCGGGGCACGCCTTCGGACAAATTGCGGCCCTTGACCGAAATTTCCCGCACCGTCTGGCCCGGATAGGCGGAGCCGATTTCC
>WNFI01261788.1_pt1 | contig 12712 bp, 12 predicted proteins | sample 5400471 | NCBI WGS metagenome assembly WNFI01 (sample SAMN13153348, study PRJNA577476) | soil metagenome | isolation source: 100 cm saprolite on Douglas fir-dominated hillslope | place: USA:California | collected 2013-09-17
TCATCGTTGAAAGACCCCTTAGCTTACACGCGATTTCCCGTAACTTAGCCGCTATAGCTCTTGTTACGCCTGCGTACCCTCCTCCTTCCCCTTTTCACCGCCTGCGTTTGTGTGCCTTATCATTATATTATTACGGTCACTCTGTTGGTCGGCGCACGCTGCAATAAAAATGGTCTTTACCGGCCGTCCCCACTACAACAGTACACCACTGTTGCACATCTCCCTAATATATGTGTTTTTCAGTCGGGCTGGCCTGCTCTTGTTATGGTTAGCGATTGCAATGAACTATCGCTACCAATTCGACATAAAATATTTTCCTTCTGCTACACACTGACAATCCAGGCAATATTCGCCATTGTGGGCGGTATGATTGGTTTCACTAAATGGGATCCATCCTATCCCTCAAAGCTGGAGTAATTCGTCTCTCTTTTCGCCTTTCCCTAGGCTCACATTTTTACAGATCATTGTAGGCCTCGCATATATAGCTGGATGGGGCCTGATCCCCGGAAGACGATACGGGCATTTAATCATCGTTTAATACACGTATTTCACTAGACTAATCGCGACGAAACGTGGGGTGCATGCTGCTCGGTTCGCGTTACTGCAGCGCTGATGTTCCGACCCAGGCGAACATGTAACTTAGGTTGTGTTCATCATTAAAATATTGGTTCCGCATTGTTGCTTTCCAATAATCATGCGCGTGGGGACGGACTGAGCCTTTCGGTCCTCCTCCACAACCTTTTGGCCTTGCTTTCGCGCTGCAATCGACTGTAAGTCTTAGTCTTTTCCTAGCACGAAGGGGCCTATAACTTACATGTACGGCAGTCCTCTCATACACGAAGTTATTCCTACGAAGAAGCCTTCGTTGCGCGTTACCAACGTCTGTTGCCCGACTTTTGTCGAAAGCTTTGACCTTACGTAGTTTGCCCGTAACTCTTTGTAGTGTTTACCGTTCTTGCGCACCCTCCTCCTTCCCCTTTCGCCTCCTTTGTTTTTTAATTAATGGTCCCTCTGTTGGTCGGCGCGCGCCGCAATAAAAATGGCCGTTTTGGCCGTCCCCACTATAAACATGCAGTTTGATCCGATTAGTCTCACTCGGTAACAGATTGTGAATCGCCGCTCAACCTTAGATGACTCTCGATCTCCTGGTAGGTCTGAGCAGTAACTTCATTCGTCACCTCTCTGTATTCCGCGCATGCTGCATCTTCGACTTTCGAGGTCAACTTAGCCGGCGGACAATCCTGCTATTTTGAATTTTACTATGCCGTGTAACGCATCGATCTATATACACAGCTTATGTGCGAGCACGAATTCACCTGGCGAAGTAGTAGCGGGATAGCCCCGGCATGTGCCGGAACTTCTGTACGTACTTTAGATACAATAGATTCGGCCAACTCCATTTAAATCATCATTCGGGTCACGTGAGATCTTCCTTTAACTGAATCTGTGCATCGTGATGGTCAACGACTACGGCCGACGTAGTGGTAACAAAGATCGAGAGGGCCGGGAGAAAGCTTGGAGGGTATACGGTGAGCTACCTCTTCGTTTTTTATCGCTTGACTGTCGTCTCACTCTCTTCTCTCTCCTGGTTATCTAATGCCCAAATTCACATATTATCCGAACACCTTCCAATACCCCTCATTCATGGCAAACATGACATGAATGGGCGGATTAGACCTTAAGGATGACTACTATCGACCGCGCGAGCGTGAAAGTCCCGGTCATGATTCGCGGCGCGAGCGCGGTCGAAGTCCTAACAGGAAATCCCGTCATCATAGTCCCTCTGGACACAGCCGCTCACGCGCCCGCTCTCGTTCTCCTGCTCTGAAGGGTGGCAGGGATGTCGAAGACCGCTCCAGAGGGAACGGGCGAGATCGGTACGCGAGGTCTGGGGACAGGGGTAGATCCCCTTCATACCGACGTTCTCACCCCGAAAAAGAACGAGATAGAAGAGGACGAGTTCGCCACCATGTAGGGGGCCAATTTTCTTTCCCTTGAGAATGTGCCACTCAAACAGTTGAACATCCGTAGTACTCGTCACGCATGCACCGCTCTCCGTCAACTTCCTCTTTTCGCTCATCCTCCCTCTCAGAATCATCAGCGTCCTCACCTCGCCGTCGGCGTACTTCTTTTAGCACCAGGGATGACTCCAATCGTCGCAAGAGGCGAAGAAGCCGAAGCAAGGACAGTAGAAGCAGCAGCAGAAGTCGCAGCCGTGAGCGCCATGGACGACACTCGGGTTCGAAGAGGAGGAAGAACGACAGTTATCGAGACAAAGAAAAAGACAGGAGGCGCGACAAGAGTCGAAAGTCTTCGGAGGTTCAGGAAAGACGAAGCGTTATGACTGGGAGAAAGGTATGTTGGGTGAATGCCATGTGATTGCGCTTGATGCACATCCGTATCTTTGTAACACAGATCAAACTCAAATTGCCTAAGGATGACATGGAGGGAGCCCGCGCCAATCTGCTGCAGTTCCTCAACTCAACGGCAGACACTTGAGACAATGTATCATCCATGCGCAAGTTCTCCAACCAATGATTATGATTGTTCCTGAAGCGTGTTCTCAATTGTGCCGCCTTTGTCGCCTCTAGCCAACAAAGCACAAAGTGCCCCCAGCAAAGGGCGCACTTGATTCTTCGCCGTACTTATGATATTCCGCATGTGTCAGGGGTTTCTCTAAATGCAGTGGCGCTGAGTCAGGATGAATCCCAAGAGAATTCAAGTCCCCTGGTTTGGTTCTAGCTCCTGTACATGAGAGTGCATCCGCAATGATACGAGCCCACTCCCCAATTTCAGGTTCCCCGAAGAACAGGCCCAATGCTCCAGTGTAGGCTTTAGCATTACGATGGGACTTTCAAGCCCCATAATTGATTTTGGTCGCATTGCTTAGTAATAGGCCAGGTGATATGGATTCCTGTTACCAAAACCCAGCCAAGTTGGTGAGACAGTTTGGTGCGTTGGTACCGAGTTGCGACAGGAGATTGAGACTGGGTTGGATACTCCAACGGCCAAGTACAACTTATGATTATTCACCTAGATATTCTGTCTGATTCGAGGGCTTCAAATTTCGTAATATTGTACAACTATACGAGCTAAGAGTGGGGTTCTACAATTTACCCAAAGCGTACATAGTGCAGTCGAAAAGCTGATGGTCCGACATCATGCCGCTGGGTGAGCGGCCTGGACAACTGGGGCAAGAACGATCTCATGATTTACGTTGCAAATCCCTACACATTCCCTGGTCAATCGGTCATCCATCGAGGGCAACTGATGCGTTAGGACGTCTTTCATAGGATGCCGATTGTCTTTTTCATCCCTCTGTACTTGTTTTGTGTTTTCCTGGCAGGATAAATGCCTGGCATTGGAAGACTGTTCTCCGATGAGTTGGGGGGAAATGCAATGCGTCCTGCTCAATCATCATATTTGATCTGCATATGACATGTGGAATAAACGTGAGTACTTGCAAAACAATTTCTCAAGAGGCATGTCGACCACATCAAGAAATCGAGGGGAGAAAGAGAGGTATGACGGATAATGTCTAGCGACTGGTCTAGCTTCTCCTCGTGGTCAAGTCCGTCACGACAAGTTCTATTCGATCCGTGCAGGAATGAGTCTAAAAGCAACAAAAAGGAGAGTGGATACGCACTTGGCGGAAGACTCTGTTGGAGCTTGTGAGCTTTGTCCAGGTCATCCAAAACGAGAGTATACAGGTATTTGGTGCAGCGAATCTTAAACTTCGTGACGACCTTCCCGCTCGGCCTCCTAACGCATCTCTTTATGCGCACAGCTATTGAGCCAAACGCAAAATCACCGTAGTGAACGATTAAATGAGATGGAGGCAAGGTAGGTTGAGTACGATCGCTCATGGCTTGGCTGCATTGGTAGAAGAATGCTTGCCTTTTGCATCCTTCCTGCGGGTGATCTGGATGAAGTGCCGGATGTCTTGAACTTCCCTAGGCTAGAAACACAAACGCCTGAATGATTAGCATTCAAGAGCATAAACGTGCAGGGGAGCGAGAACTCGCCATTTCGAGAGGTTTTGAAAGTGACTGTAATAGTTCCACGGGATTTGCCGGACATGCACAATTCGGTCAACTCCGTTACTGTACGAAGGTGTCCGCATCAAACCCACGTCCATTGTAAACTAGTGTGCTTTGACTTATTTATATATTTACCTTAACTCAGCAAACATGAATAGTCTTTTCCGAGCCTTCAAGGTTGCATCTAGCGTCTTGTAGGAAGCGCCGGTGTTGCTTGCTGGCCGAGCGAGCTTGCACAAATATTGATCGGAATAACAAGTAGAGCGAAGACCAGGGTTTACATTTGAATCCACTCATCACGATCTGTACCCAGCTTACAGGCTCTTACAAGTAGATCCTCCCGGAGAGGCTTGAAATTGATCTATCAATATACAATTAACGCGACAGTTGGGGATCCGTAGAGTACTGCAGAGTGCAGTTACAATAAACTGTGCATATGTCCACAATTGTGCAAGATGCATGCATCGAGTCACACTATACATGTGAACTTCATCTGGTTCAGCGACTAGGGAATAGAGTTTACAGGCCAAGTTAATGTAAACTGGCTTCCAGGAAAGGACCGAGTTCTTTTTGCTTTTTGCTGCTTCCTGGACCACTTGGATGCAAATATCTGTCCGAACCTGAAGGTATAACATACAACGGATCCCGCAGCAAAGATATACCTTCTTCGAAAGCTCGGTTAAGCGAGAGTAAATAGTCCATGCGTCCATTGGTGTGGTCATCTATTCGAGATTCTCCAGAAGCAATAATTGTGGAGCTTCCAAAACAGAGGGGGGAATGCCCACTGCCACTCGAGGATATGGGTCATGAGAAGATACTCGCATGTGTATGCATCATCGGCGGAAGCTTGAAAAACCGATGGCGGGAGTGTAGCCCTTAGATTGTTTCGTCGCCGCCAGACTCGCTATGTTGGAATCTGCACTCAAAATGTGCGTGTTTATCAGAATAGATAATCCGCCATACCTGGTTTGCGCTTGAACTTCTTTGCCTTGTTAGCGGCTTTCAAGAGTTCGTTAATCGATCCCGTAGCTGGATTCGTTTCTGCGCGAGATGAGTTCGAAAGGGTTCTGACGATCCGAGAACTATCCAGGAGAACAGCATGTGCGTTCAATGATAACGATAGGATAGGACAAAGATGCCCACCCTGTAATCAAATCTTCACTCTGATGTGTGACCTTCCTTTTCTTTTTCTTTGGTGCAGCCTCGGCCGCTCGCTTGCGCTCCAGCAACTCAAAATTCTCCGTCAGTGCCTTGGAGGATGCTCGCTCTGCAGCTGCCTCGGCGAATATAGAGTCGGGCAGTTCCAATGGCACCCGACGGCGTGGAAAAGCGGTTCCAAAGGCGGAACTGGGCGAGGATGCGGGAAGAGAGAGAATTTTTGACGAGCCACTAGCATTTCGCATCGATAATGAAGGGTGAGATTGACCATCGTCGATGTCACTATCGTCACCATCAGGTCCGACACCAAGCTCAGCATTTTGCATAGTACGGAGCATCCGACCCTGTAAAGCGGCGCCATCTTCGCCATTTTCATCATCGCCAGACCGGTCACTATCCGCTACTTCATAAGCAGAGCGCCTTTTTGCATTCGATGATGAGAGCATTGCAACATCTAGTGCTGGATTGTGTGCTTTATTTTCCTCATCGCGTCTGTTTGCAGCTGTTTTACTTACAATTGGAGTTCAAACTACCAACAAATTCTGGTGCACTATCATCTGAAGCATCACTCTGGGCCATACCAGATGGTATGTTCTTTCCAACCTTTTTCCCGAGAGATGGACGAAGAAAGAACGGAAGCAAAATTCCGCAAAAAACTGCACCGCCTCCTATTCTTCGCCCCTTAATCGGGCACGTTACGACCCACTGCTTTCGAAGCGCTTACTGGCTAGATCATCATGAAGATCTATTCTATCTCCGTATTCGAAGCCCCTCCGAAGGGTAATGCTACTTCATTGACAACCGTCTCCGACCTATCATCGTACTCGTTCTACCAAAGGGGGAGCGTGCAAGAGTTTTTGAAGTTCTTCTCAAAGACTGTTGTCGAGCGAACACAGCAGGGCCAGCGGCAAAGCGTGCAAGAGAGTTCATATACATTCCACTCTTACAATCGGGGCGGGGCTGAACAACTCGGGGGTAAGTGATGTGTTCTCCGGATACTCCGGTTCCGCCAGTCCCAGTTTGGTAGGGCTCTTGGTTCAGTACAGACGTTGCTAAACGGACCTCTATCTAAATAGCCATTATGATCACTGATCAGGAGTATCCTGTCCGGCCAGCATTCTCATTGCTCCAAAAAGTTTTGGATGAGTTCACAACGGCTGTGCCTAAGACGGGATATTCAAACCCTTCATCCATATCGTTCCCACAACTGCAAGCATATCTCGAGAAGTATCAGGATCCGAAACAAGTAGATGCTATTATGCGAGTTCAGCAAGAGCTGGACGAAACTAAGATCATCTTAGTACGTCATTATCCTGGTCCATTTCCGATACCTTTGCTCATGGCTTGCTTAACTGGGTACACAGCACAAGACAATTGAATCAGTCTTGGAACGAGGCACCAAACTTGATGATTTAGTTGATCGGTCGAACGCTCTGAGCGCATCGAGCAAAATGTTCTACAAGAAAGCTAAACAGGTATATATCTACTTATCTCTTCTCGACGCGGACAATTCCTAATGGTATTGCCTCGTCACAGCAAAACTCCTGTTGCATAATTATGTGACCGAGATGTCATTTAGAGAGCCACAAAGTATTTGCTCTCCTTTTTATGTACGATATATGGCTGCAACTATACCTACATCGTACTCAGGCACCTGTACCAAGTCAACTTCCTGTCCTTCCCATAATGCACACGCCCTACAGGTGGTCGACACAAGCATGGAATAATATTGTGGTACTCACTATGTGCGAGGTTTAGACATGCGGATGAAGGTGGCGCAGGACCCGAGGAGCTTGAGTGTGATCGGGCTAGCTAGCAAAAACGACCGAAAATCGAAGAAAGTAGTGGTAGCAAAGCACAAAGAATAGTGAAATGTAAATGGTGAAAGACGGACTAGCGCACGTCGTTAGCCAATTTCGGTCAATCCACTATGATTGCATCTGTCTCCATTCCTTCACTGTATGCGAGACTCTCGAAGACTAATTGACGCCAAATTGCGAGAACAAATTCTTCGGCCTCCTCGACCAACACCTTAGGTAAGAAACGTTAGACCAGCGTTCAACAGAAGTCCAATATTTAGACTCACCGGCTCTAACCCCTCAATAAGCTTGGGGGCCGGCTTGTGATCTTTGAGATGCTCTATAACGAACATAACGAGGTCGTCATCGTCCAACTGGCCAAGGTAGTCGATCATCTTATTCTTTATCAAGCGTTCCAACTTGCCCTCAATTAGTTCCTATCGGGACAACAGGTCAAGCTTTGAAGTAAATGAAGGCAGATCAGGTACATACGTCAGTTATCCCATCCCAACGGATCTTGGCTTTGAACACAGACTCCTTGTCCTTCTTGACAGATGTCTTGAGTTTTGCCAGGCGTTCCTGCCTTCCGGAAGCCTCAACACCACCGAAATCGATCTTCTGTAATGGTACCCGTTTCTTCTGAACGGTATCATCATCATCGTCTTCAACACCGAACACAGGCGCTGAAACTTTAGATTTCGCAGCAGGAGCAGAGCCAGTTTTATTCGTATCATTGGCAGCAGCTGAAGCTGACGTCGTAGCGCCACCAATTGACAGTTTTATAGGTTTGTCGTCAAGAAGCAATCCTGCCTTGCGCTGCTCTTCTGCAAGGCTTTGGATCTCGGCATTTTGGCGAGCGAGGAAGGCTTCCGACTCAGCTCGGAGGTGTTCGGCCTGCTTGGCCTCTATCTCTCGCGAACGCTCATCCGCTGCACGTTCGATGGCTAAGTGGCGCACTCTTTGTGAACGCCATCGGGCCCTAAAAAAGAAAGTGGTTGGTAATTCGCTTGGATTTCACGGCTAGCGCCTCACCGATCAGTATAGAACAATTCATCGCTTTCATCATCGTCCCAAATATGCAACCGCTCTCGAATTTCCACTTTGTCAATCTCCTTGGTTTTGGTAGTTGCTTGAGTGCGCATGATGAGACGCTCGAGGCTGGCGAGTCGTTGATCTTCACGAGCCTCATACCGGCGTTCGCGCTGCGCATGATAACATGAGTTACTGTTACTCTGACGTAGAACGCCACTTACGTCTCGGAATGATTCATCTTCTTCTCTTCGGCGTGAAGCTTTCCTCTCCCTCTCAAGTTCCTCATCTGACTTGTTACCATCTTCTGGCGAAATTGCATCCTGACCCCTAACAAACCCGGCAGGTGGCCGAGAATCGCGCGACCCAGGTCCTCGATCCCAACTGCCCTTTCTCGGTAGCGGTTGTTGGTTCTGCTCCGGGACTGGCTTCCCTTGAGGCTTACCCCAGACTCGCTCCTTGGGGGCACTCGGAATAGGTCCGCCGCGAGTAAAACCTCCGACACCAGCGGAACGCGAGGCCATTCTGGTTACGTCTGGGACTTCCTTGTCTCGCTTCATGGCGCGGTCTCGGAATAAGGCTATCTCAGAGATGACGAGACCACGTTGATTCTCTGGGAGATCAGATTCTTGCAGATCGCGGAGATGTGGAGGAACGGCTGCTTGGGCCTCATTCAAAGCAGCATTACCACTGGCCTTTGCGGCAGCAGCTGACTGATCAATGATGGAGGAAATTAAGGTTTCTGCCGTCAGATCCGCAGCATCGTCTTGCTGAAAGGGTCCAGTTAGTCCGGCAGATGAATGTAATGATCGAAAACTCACATCAGATTTGATTCGTTGGGATTCATACACTTGCAGATATGCTTTCGTTTTATCGTCCGCTCTTACCTGACCATGAAAACGAGCCGGGAAGATGAAGTGAATCCCCGGAGAGAACTTGGCTACTTACCACCAAGCTTTTGTTGGGGGCACCCGGCTCCACTGCCGGAATCGTCTTCCCGTGCAAAAGCTTCAACGCACGCTGGACCGAGTCAGGTTCCTCGAATTCTGCAAAGCCAAATCCTTGAGGCTTGCCATTCGGATTCGTTAAGCGCTTAAAAACCCGGAGAGGACCACAAGCCTAAGAAGCGAGATCTCAACTGGTGGACGGGATGAGTATATATAGATATTTGCGTCACTCACAGAAAGTAAGGAATTCATGAAATCATCGGTAACACCAGCAGATATACCTCCAACGAACAAAGTTGTGAGCTTTTCTTGCCCAGGTGGTGCGCCTGGTGGGGGATATCCATACATAACATTCGACGGTGGAAGGGATCCAATTGGTGGCCCTTGGCCATACGAAGGCATACCAGGCCTCAAGCCCAGTCCTAAACGGTTTGGAGGACCTTGCATTGCACAATGTAACTTGTAAGTAGCCTGAGGTCAACGTCACGTGTACATACTAGGGTTCGAGGTAGTATTCCTGTTTCTCTTTTCTTTTTTGGTGGAGCCTACGTGCCTCGGGGGCCATGCCCTCCTATTGGGATTGGAAGTTAATTTGAAGAATCCCTCCCCGAAGTTGCACTTCTAGTTATGAGGCGATGAAAGATCATTTGATTTTGAACACCTGTTCCCGATCGCCATCATGAGCTACTCAGATCAAAGCGCACAACAATGTGGTATTACAGCACGTCGGTGTGAACCTTGCCTGGTAATGCACATGTACAACATACTTGAGACATGAGGTTGAGGAAGGCATGGTGGGACATAGAGGCAGGATGAATTGTACATGTGCAGTGGGTGATGAATTGCTGTAATACCCATTGATTTGACAGAGGGAATATCATGCGTGCAATGTCTTTCCAGCCTAGGAGCAGCAGGGAACATTTGAGTCGGGATGATAGCGATGTACGAGGTCTAAGCGAAACATAGATACAAGTGAAAGCGTATTGAAAAGAGATCGTATAGGTTGAGATGTGCTAAGATAGAACTACTTTTGACGCGATCTGAATAAGCGAATTCGAGGATGCAGGACGAGGATCGAGAAAGGAAAATGCGAGGGGGAGTTGGGAAAAGGAATGAGGGTAACTAATTCTTCTTCTCCTCGCCATCCTTGGCCTCTGTTGGCTCCGTTGACTCAGAGGACTGGTTCGCGTTGTTCTCAGCACTTCGCTTCTCGTACACTTTCTGGAATAGACCTAGAGACGCTTCCTGAGTACTGCCTATGGCCTCTTTGATCTGAGTGGCGGTGACACCGGGGTCAGCCGCCTGGCCCTTGGCAGCCAACTCCCGGAGCTCAGTGACGAGCTTAGTCACCTTATCACGCTCGGCAGAGTCGAGTTGATCCTTGAACTCATTCATCGCTACCACGACACATGTCAAGCTGATGATCCCATTTTGAATACGAAAGTCAGACACTCACCCTTCTCAGTATCGGCACACACAGAGTCGGCCCTGTTAGCCTCCTCGATGACGTTACGACGCTCCTTATCGGACTCGGCGAATTTCTCAGACTCCTCAACCATGCGCTCGATATCCTTATCACTCAAACCTGATGACGAAGCGATTGTCATGGATTGATCCTTCTCAGTGGCCTTATCCTTGGCGTTAACGTGAACAATTCCATCTTGAATGCGACCGTCAGATAGGCATTCAGGAATTTAAGATGACGTCTACTCACCAGCATCGATATCGAACGTGATTTCAATCTGAGGAACACCCTTTGGCGCAGGTGGTATACCAACCAGATTGAAGTTCCCAAGGAGCTTATTATCCCGTACCAGTTCACGCTCTCCTTGGAAGATCTTGACCTCAATAGCAGTCTGTCCGTCAGCAGCAGTCGAAAAGACCTGGCTCTTCTTGGTAGGGATGGTGGTATTTCTAGCGATGAGCTTGGTCATGATACCACCAAGAGTCTCAATGCCGAGAGAAAGAGGGGTGACGTCAAGAAGCAGAATGTCGGTAACGTTTCCAGCAAGAACACCACCCTGGATGGAAGCACCGATCGCAACAGCCTCATCTGGGTTAACACCCTTGGAAGGGTCACGCCCAAACAAGGACTTGACAGTCTCAATGACCTTTGGCATACGAGTCATACCACCGACGAGGATGACCTCATTGATGTCACTGGACTTGACTCCTGCGTCCTTCAATGCCTTCTGGCATGGAACAACAGTGCGCTCGAGCAACGGAGCGACGAGCGACTCGAACTGGCTCCGTAGTATCTTCATGTTGACATGCTTAGGACCTGTGGCGTCAGCAGTGATGAACGGCAAGTTGATCTCGGTCTGTGTCGTGGAACTCAATTCAATCTTTGCCTTCTCAGCCGCCTCACGAATACGCTGGATGGCCACACGGTCAGTCGCAAGATCGAGCCCCTCGTTTTTCTTGAACTCCTTCAGGATATGCTCTACAAAAACGACATCGAAGTCCTCGCCGCCAAGATGGGTGTCACCATTGGTCGACTTGACCTCAAAAACGCCTTTCTGCATTTCTAGGATGGAGATATCAAAAGTACCTCCACCCAAGTCATACACGGCGATGATTCCCGAGTCATTCTTGTCAAGGCCATAGGCAAGAGCAGCGGCAGTGGGCTCGTTGATGACTCGGAGAACATCAAGACCGGCAACTGACCCGGCATCCTTGGTAGCTTGCCGCTGGGCATCATTGAAGTAAGCAGGGACGGTGATGACTAATACATATTTATGAGAAACGAAATCATGTTAATTATGATCGTCCTAAACGTACCAGCATGCTTAGCAGACTTGCTAAGGTACTGCTCAGCGGTTTGCTTCATTTTCCCAAGAACCATTGCAGACAACTCTTCAGCGGACTAGAGGCCCAGACGTGAGGACTTTGGATTGTACAATGAGGACGTTCAAAAACTCACTAAACGCAGAGGCTTGGAAGGATCCGTCTCAATGACAACTTCTGGTCGCCCATTTGCACGAGCTTGGACCTGGAAAGGCCTGTAACACGCACGGAAACATCCTATAAGTCACCAGTATCGTAGGAAATTCCAAGAATACATCATATCAACTCACCAGTGAGCAACGTCTTTCTGCACTTCTTTGTCACCAAATTGTCTTCCAATCAATCGTTTGAATCCAAATACAGTCCCGGTAGGGTTCACGACTCCCTGTCGTTTCGCAGGCAGCCCGACTAAACGTTCTCCGTGTTTCATGAACGCGACAACTGAAGGAGTCGTACGAGCACCTTCCGAGTTCTCAATCACGCGAGATACCTTGCCTTCCATGACGGCAACGCAGGAATTAGTCGTGCCGAGGTCAATGCCGACTACTGGACCATTGGCCTTGCCATTCATGTTACGTGCAATGAGGGAGCGGGGAAGTCTCTATTATTGAGAGCATCGTTGAGAGCGAGATATACGGCAGACAAACGCATTCGACCATGAGCCCAGAAATATCAGCAAGAGGAAAAACCCAGAAGCAAAGTCAGCATACAGAATGAGATGGTAACTCATAAACCCGTACCGCATACTGTGCAGTCCTAACAGATGAAGCACGAAGACCACGAATGGCAGCGAACATCGTCAACGTCGAGAGGTAAGGGTGGGAATGAAACCTAGGGGAGAACTGGACAGAAAGAAAAGCTTTCCGACGGAATTTTCGCACGGAAACGTCCGAACGCTTGCGAATGTATTACGTCAGCGCGTGCCCGCCTCTCTGTGGCGGTATCGCTGATT
>WNFI01006016.1_pt1 | contig 12711 bp, 16 predicted proteins | sample 5400471 | NCBI WGS metagenome assembly WNFI01 (sample SAMN13153348, study PRJNA577476) | soil metagenome | isolation source: 100 cm saprolite on Douglas fir-dominated hillslope | place: USA:California | collected 2013-09-17
GCGCATCACGCCCGCCGGCGTGAAGACCACCGACGCGGAGTACGCTGCGGACATGATCATCTACGCCACCGGCTTCGACGCCATCACCGGGGCGTTCGATCGCATCGACATCCGCGGCCGGGGTGGTCGGTGGCTGCGCGAAAAGTGGGCGGAAGGCCCGCGCACGTACCTGGGCCTCCAGATCGAGGGCTTCCCGAATCTGTTCACGCTTGTCGGACCGCACAACGCGGCCACCTTCTGCAACATCCCGCGCTGCATCGAGCAGAACGTGGACTGGGTGACCGCGCTCATCGCATACATGCGCGACCGGGGCCGCATGCGCGTGGAGCCGACGCCCGAGGCGGAGCACGACTGGCTCGCGCACGTGCACGACACCGGCCGACGGATGCTCTTCACCCAGGTCGATTCGTGGATGATGGGCATCAACTCCAACGTCGCGGGCAAGGACAAGCGCACGTTCATCGTCTACGCGGGCGGCGCGCCAAAGTACCGCGAGAAGTGCGACGAGGTCGCCGCCGGAGGCTACGTCGGTTTCACGTTCCGGTAGGGTACACTGCCGCCGCTATGACAAACGTCCTCGACGGCATTCGGGTGCTCGACTTCGGACGGTACATCGCCGGCCCCTACTGCGCGGGCGCTCCTGGCCGACCTCGGCGCGGACGTGATCCGCATCGAACGAATCGGCGGCGGCGAAGACCGGTGGGTGGCGCCGATCAACGATGAGGGGATCGGCGCGATGTACGTGACCATGAACCGCAACAAGCGCGGCATGACGCTCGATCCGTCCTCACCCGACGGCCGCGAGATCGTCAAGAAGCTGATCGCGACGGCGGACGTGGTCGTCGCGAACCTCCCGCCGGAAGTCTTGCGCTCGCTCTCGCTCGATCTCGAGAGCCTGAGGCGGGCGAAGCCGGACATCATCCTCACGACCGTCACGGCGTTCGGCGCCGGCGGACCGTGGAGCCACAAGCACGGCTTCGACGGCATCGGCCAGGTCATGAGTGGCGCCGCGTACATGACCGGCACGCTCGAGCAACCGTACCGCGCGGCCGTGGCGTGGGTCGACTTCGGCACCGCGTCGCTCGCCGCCTTCGGCACGCTCGCGGCACTGATGGAGCGTGGCAAGAGCGGCCGGGGGCAAAAGGTGGAAGGGGCGCTGCTGCGCACGGCGCTCGCGTTCAACAACCCCACGCTCGTCGAGCAGCAGGCGATCCAGGTCAATCGCATCCCCACCGAGAACCGCGGGCAGACGTCGGCGCCCTCGGATCTGTTTCGCACGAGGGACGGCTGGATCATCGCGTACGCCATCGGGAATCCGATGTTCGCGCGCTGGGCGAAGATGATGGGCGAGGACAGCTGGCTCACCGATCCGCGCTTCAAGGATGACGAGGCGCGCGGCAACCACGCCGAGGACATCAGCAAGCGCGTGAGCGAGTGGACGATGCAGCGGACGACCGAGCAGGCGCTGAAAGAGCTGGAGAAAGAGCTGGAGGCCGCGAAGATTCCCGCCGGCCCGCTCTACACGCCGCAGCAGGCGCTCGACGACGCACACATCCGCCAGGCCGGCCTGCTCGCGGACACGGACTATCCAGGCGTCGCACGTCGCGTACCGCTCGCGCCGACGCCCGTCGATCTCTCGGACACGCCGGGCCGCTTCCGGCATCGCGCACCGATGCTCGGCGAGCACACGAACGCGATCCTCGGTGAGATCGGGTACTCGGCGGCAGAGATCGACGCGCTCCGGAGGAAGGGCGTCGTCTGATGCCACGCCGGAAGCTCGTGATCGCCTCGATGATGCACGAGACGAACACGTTCTCGCCCGTCCCCACCCCGCTCGAGTCGTTCCGCCCGTTGAGCGGCGACGCCGCGATCGCCGAGCTCGAGAACACCAACACGCAGGTCGGCGGCTTCCTCGACGCCGCGCAGCGGATGGGTGCGGAGATCGTCGTGCCGCTCACCGCCGGCGCTCAGCCGTCCGGCTACGTCGAACGGGGTGCGTACGAGGACATGTGCGACGCGATCGTCGGCGGCATTCGCAGCGGCTGCGACGCCGCGTTCCTCGCCCTTCACGGCGCGATGGTGGCCGAGCACGTGGACGACGGCGAGGGCGAGCTTCTCCGGCGGATCCGCGCCGTCGCGCCGCGCCTGCCGATCGCCGTCGGCCTCGACTTCCACACGCAGCTCACATCGACGATGGTCGCGAACGCCACCGTCATCACCGGCTACCGGACCTACCCGCACATCGACATGGCGGAGACGGCGCAGCGCGCCGCGAGGACGCTCGTACGCGCGCTCGACGGCGAAGTGAAGCCGGTCATGGTGTGGGGCATCCGGCCCATGCTCACCAGCACGCTCGAGCACACGCCGTCGCGTCAGCCCATGAAGGACGTGATGGACATGGCGATCGACGCCGAGAAGCGCGGCGACGTCCTCAACGCGTCGGTCCTCGGCGGGTTCCCACAGTCCGACATCCCGCATCTCTCGTGCTCCGCGATCGTCGTGTGCGACGGACAGATCGCGCGGGGCCAGGCGTTGCTCGAGCGCATGCTGGATCTCGCGTGGCAGCGGCGCGCGGACTTCCTCTACAAGGGTGCGCCGCTCGCCTCGCAGATCGCGCACGCGCGGACGCTGACGGAGGGGCCCGTCATCCTCGTCGACCACGGCGACAACACCGCGTCTGGCGGCACGCAGGACGTGATGAGCGTGGTGGCGGAGGTGATGCGCCAGGGCCTCGACGACGTTCTCGCCGGCCCGATCTGTGATCCCATCGCCGTCGCGCGCATCGTGTCGACCGGCACGGTCGCGAGCGTCACCATGGATCTCGGCGGCCGCATCGACATGCCGCAGCTCAATCTCAAGGGCACGCCGCTCACCGTCACCGCCAGGGTCGCGCGGATCACGGATGGCGAGTTCACCGTCACGGGCCCGATGGCGACCGGCGTGCGCGTGCGTATGGGCCGGACCGCGGTCCTCGACACCGGGGCGATGCAGCTCGTGGTCTCGGAGGGGCGCGCGGAGCCCTCCGATCTCGGTGTGTTCACACACGCGGGCATCGACCCGCGCCGCAAGCGCTACGTGCTGATCAAGTCGCGCCAGCACTTCCGTGCCGGCTTCGAGCCGATCGCGCGCCACATCGTGCTCTGCGACGGTGACGGCGTCACGAGCTCCGATCTCGCGCTCTTCGACTACCGCAAGCGTCGCCGCCCACTCTATCCCTTCGAGCCACTGTAGTGGAGTACGCCTGCGCGTTCTGCCGCGGCGACAGCGAGGGTCTTACGTCTGCGCCCTCAGGGATCGCCGCCGGCGCCGGGGCCGGCGGCGAGAAGAACCACGGACCCGCAACTGACCCGGGCCGTTCAGGCTTTGGTCGCGAAGCCCTGCGGCGCCAATCGAAACGCCTTGGCGAACTTACTCGCGAAGATCTGGAAGCCGATCACGAATACCAACTCCAGGACATCCGCCTCCGAGAAGTGCTCCCGAACTCGCGCGAAGCATGCGTCCGAAACCTCTCGGTCATCGGCGACGAGCTCCTCAGTGAGCTCGAGCGCGGCCTTCTCGCGGGCGGTGAAATGGTCGCTCGCTCGCCAGTCGCGCAGCGCGGCCAGCGTCTCCTCGTCGATATTCTCCTTCACGCCAACGGCGTGACGGACGTCCATTCAGTACGCGACGTCGTACAACCGGGCGACCTGCAGCTGCATCAGCGCGCGCAGGCGGCCGTCCAAGGTGCCGAAGCGCTCGATGGACGTCCACAAGGCGCCGATGCCAAGCATCAGCGCTGGGCGATGGGCCATCAGCTTCTGGGGCGTCGGCACTTCTCCAAACAGCCGCCGGCCAATGGCGTAGAACCCGCGGACGGCGAGCCCGGGGTCATCCACGGGAGCAATGCGTTCGGTTAGCATGAGACCTCCTCCGGGAGCACTTGGCGCCCGTAGGTCGAGTCTGCCACCTCCCGCCAGGGCGATCCACGGGAGGGACGAGAATGCGAAGTGATCGCGCCGTCTTCGGCGGCACCGCCGACGATGGGCTGAGGTAGCGCGGAGAGGAGATAGACATGCCCACGGTGATCGACCGGCAGCGAGTCCAGCAACTCATTGCGGAGAAATGCCGGCGTACTTGAAGAAACAGCGAGTCCAGCACGCATTGGTGACCACCAACGATGGGATCCTGGTGGGCCTCATAGAGGCTATAGCCACTTGGAGCAGCGCAGGATAGGCCAGATATAGCGAGCCTGCGAGCGCGCGCAGGCTCGTTTGACGGTACCTTGGTTGCCGACTGCGATCACGGTCATCCAAACAGGCGATCGTCGTGGCCTTGGAGGAAAGACACGATGTCGAATGCGATCATTAATCCCCTGGGGGCGGCCAAGCCGCCCTCACACTGAGCTCCCGAGGATTGCGCCTCGCGTGACGAGGCAAGGGGCGTGGTTGTCGGCGGCACGGATTGGTTCCTGTCCTCGAGTCTCGACCGCCGCACGGTGCTCAAGGGGGCGAGCAGCGCAGCGCTCGGACTACTCGCTTCCGCCTGTGGCTCCTCCAGTCCGACCACGTCTCCTTCCGCTGGCACCTCGAGCGGCAGAGGCGGGAGTGCCTCGGAGACGAGCATGGCCCCCGTGCGATCGGCGGCGGCAGACGGCGCCGCAGAAAGCCGCGAAACGGCATACGTGTTCAACGTCGGCTCGAAAGATGTCACGCTGATCGACGTCGCCAACCGCCAGGTGCGCGAGACCCGACCGCTCGGCGCCTCGGTGCGCTGGTTGTCCAACGAGCAGACGTACTGGGACGGGGCACGAATCTGGACCTACGACTTTCCCAACGATCAAGTCCAGGCAATCGCCATCGATCCGAGGCAGGTGGCCGTCACCAAGACGATCGCCGGGCTCGGCAAGGGGCCCGGCCACAGTCTGGTCGTGCTGCCCGATAAAAAGAAGGCCGCGATCAACGTGGCGGGCGACAACCTCATCGCGTTCCTCGACCTCGAGCACGGCAGCGTGGACTCCACGCTCCAGACGGGAGCATTCCCCTGAGACCTCCACCTGACGCCGGACGGTCGGTTCGGCTTCACACCGGAACGCGAGGCGGACACGGTCTCGAAGATCGACATGACGAGCCGCAGGCTGGTCAAGACCGTCTCTTTCCCTGCCCGCAGCAAGCCGCACATGTTGCGCGTGTCTCCCGATGGGAAAGAGGTGTGGGTGCAGACCGCCGAAGCGAACACGAACGTGGTTCTCGACGCCGCCGATCTGTCGGTGCTTTCGACGCAGCCGACCGGAAAGCAGCCTGTGACTAACGCGTGGACCCGCGATCGACGCTACGCGGTCGTCACCAATGGCCAGGACACCTTCGCCCAGATCTTCGACGCGCGGACCTTCAAAGAAGTGAAGCGCCTGACGATCGGCCAGGGCGGCTCCAACATTGGGTTCAGCAGGGACGGCAAGACGGCGTTCATTGCGGTGCGCGGTGCGAACGACGTTGCCGTGATCGACATCGAGAAGTTGGTGCTGGCGGGCCGGATCAGGGCGGGGACGGAGCCTCAGGGCCTGATCGTTCGTTGATCGCCGCGAAAAAGGAGGATGCGCCGACGAGCTCCCGTTCGTCGTCTCGTCGAGATACGCGGGAAGGAACGGGCCAAGAGTTGCTCGCCCGCGGGACCGCGCTCTTCGAGGGTCTCGATGCTGTCCCGAGGCAAACGGCGTAGCGGCAGCCAAACGGACTGTCGAGTGTGACGGAGTGTAACCCTTGTCAGCGCAGCAACGTCAGAAGATGACGGGACGACTGCAGAAACCCTAAGCACCGTTCCCGACAGAACAGGAGGCTCACCGATGAAAATGATCAGGATCATGGCGGCAATCGCCGCTGCGTTGGTGTTCGTCGTCCCGACAGGTTGGGCGCAAGCGTTCGACGACAAGGCCAAGGAGCACGCGGAGCTGGAGAAGGCGCTAAACGGCGCCAAGATCCCGCTCGAACGTGGACTCACCGCCAGTGCCAAGGAGGGCAAGCCGATCTCCGCGAAGTACGAGGTGGAGGACGGCAAGCTGCAGCTCTCGGTTTACACAATGAAGGGCGACAACTTCTCTGAAGTGATCGTCGACCACAAGACCGGCAAGATCGCCAAGACGGAGCCGATCACCCAGGGCGACGACCTCGCACACGCCAGGGAGCAGAGCGAGGCCATGGCGAAGGCCAAGCGCTCCCTCGGTGCGGCCGCTTCCGAGGCCGTCAAGGAGAACAAGGGATATCGCGTCGTCAGCGTCATGCCGGCTGTGAAGGACGGTCACCCCATCGCCGACGTGACGCTCGTGAAGGGCGCCGAGTGGAAGACGGTGTCTGAGAAGCTCGACTAGAAGGAGAGAGCCGTGATCAAGCTCCGTCCTCTCAGCTGCGCTGTCGCGTCCTTCGGATTGATCGTCAGCGTCGGTATGCCGACGGCGGCGCGGGCGGCGGACCCGGACTGGAAAGCCGTCGAGCAGGCCCTCGGCAAGACGGGACAGATGCAGGCCGGCGACGTCTACCGCATCGGTATGCCTCGCACGGATCTCAACGTCACGGTGAAGGGCGTCCCTGTGAAGGCGGGATTCGCCCTGGGCTCGTACGCCGCATTCAAGCAGATCGGTGACCACGCGATGGTCATGGGCGATCTCGTCCTGCTCGATCAGGAGGTGCCGGCGGTGATGTCCGGTCTGTTTGCCGGTGGCCTCGAGGTGACGGCCGTTCACAACCACCTCAACGAGATGTCGCCGCACGTGATGTACATGCACTACAGTGGGCATGGCGACGCCGTGCAGATGGCACGCGCGCTCCGCCAGGCGCTGTCCGCAAGCGGAACGCCACTGGGGGCCGCGCCGGCCGCGGCGGCACCCGCCCCCGGTGCGACGCTAGACACGAAAGCCATCGAGCAGGCGCTCGGACGCTCCGGGCGGGATGTGGGTGCGGGGGTCTACCAGGTCACGGTTCCGCGAGCAGAAGCGATCACGGAGATGGGTCAGGCGCTGCTGCCCGGTATGGGTGTCGTCACCGTGATCAACTTCCAGCCGACGAGCGACGGCAAGGCCGCCATCACGGGTGATTTCGTGTTGATCGACAAGGAAGTGAACGCCGTGGCCAAGACGCTTCGGCAGCACGGCGTCGACGTGACGGCGATCCACAATCACGCGCTCATGGACATGCCCCGTCTGTTCTACATGCACTTCCGGGCCAACGTGGAGAGCCAGCGAGGGTCGGTGGGGGAAACGAAGCGGATGAGCGGCATCAGGAGGGATGCGGCGTCGAGCGCGCTGGAGCCGGCCGCCTGGACGAAAACGCGCCGGGCCGGATCCCAGAACCGCTCCACCGCGTCCATCAGCTCGCCGTAGATGTCGAGCTGAAGATGGGTATATGCAGCGTTGCCGATGCGAACCGGGCGCGAGCCCATGTACCCCTCGAGGTGCGGCAGCGTCTCTTCAGGGAGAGCGTGGCGCCCGTCAATGCCGTACATGATCTGGAGCGAGCCGTCCGGCTCCAGCTCATCGACCCGCGCCATGATCCAGCGCACGAACGCTTCCGCCTCGCCGGTGTAACCGAGCCGCATGAGGCCATAGAGGGCGAAGGACGAGTCGCGGATCCACGTATAGCGGTAGTCCCAGTTCCGGACGCCGCCGATGTGCTCGGGTAACCTGAATGTGGGCGAGGCAACGATCGAGCCGTGCGGCCGCGAGGTGAGCAGCTTGAGGGTCAGTGCGGAGCGATTCACCGTCTCGCGCCAGCGGCCCTGGTAGGTGCAGCGGTCGACCCAGCGGCGCCAGAAGTTCACCGTCTGCTTGAACGCCTCGCTCTCATAGTCTGGCTGACGGGCCGGAGATGGTTCGTCCGCCACCACCACCTCGAGAACGAACGAGGCCGACTCGTCTGCGCGGAGCGTGAACTCCGCCACGGCAGCGCCGTCCGCCAACTGCATTTCAACCGACGAGCACAGCCGCAGGGCCGGCTGGCCGGCACCGCCGCGGCCGACGAAGATCACCCTCGGTCGCTGCGCCGCTCTACCGAGTGCGTGGCGCGGGCATAGTCGAAGCGGGGGGCGCAATGCATGCGGAAGCGAATCTCCCCGCGCACGGTCTTCACCCGGCGCACGACGTTGTGGGCCTGACCGGCGTCCTCCACCGGCATGAAATCGGAAAGCTTGGCGACGCCGTCGCTGGAAAGGAAGCGCGTGAGGAGAACGTTGGTGTCGGGGAGATAGAGCTGCTTGCGCGCCGCCTCGCCGAGCTGCGGCGCGATCTGGAAGCGGCCGCCGCGCTCGGCGTCGAGGAGCGCCGCGAACACCGACGGCGAGTCGAAGGAGGGGAGGCAGAGGAAGTCGATCGAGCCGTCCTTGCCCACCAGCGCCACCGTGTGGAGGTCGCCGATAATGCCGTAGTCTTCTATGGGCGCGTAGCGATTCGCCACGGACACGACTCTATCACCGCGGCTTCAGGCTTTGCCGTCCGGCGGCGGCCGGCGGGGAACCACCAGGTTCGCGATGATGACCTGAACGGCCTCGTCATCCTGGTTGAGCGTCGTCGTTCGCACCTTGATCAACCCCTGATCTGGACGCGACCTCGATGGCCGCACCTCGAGGACCTCGCTCTCGGTCCGCAACTCATCTCCAGGCCGCACGGGCCGTGGCCAGCGGAACTCGTCGGCGCCGGCGCCCACGATGCCGCCGGCGGGTTTGAGGCCGCTTTCGACCAGGAGCCGCATGGTGACGGCGGCGGTGTGCCAACCGCTGGCGGTGAGCCCGCCGAAGATCGTATCGCGCGCGGCGTTCTCGTCGAGATGGAACGGCTGCGGATCGAACTCGGCGCCGAATGTCTTGATTCGCTCCTTGTCGATTCGCAACCGACCGGAGCGAAAGATCTGCCCGATGGCAAAGTCTTCGAGGAATCGCTCAATCATTTGCCTTGACCTCCTTCACGCGCGAGAACGCGCGGCCGTGGCCAGACGATCGGGCCGAACCAGGCCCTGCGCGGTCAGGTGGATCGGCTCGGCCGCTGCGGGGCCCCCGATCGGACTCAATCTTGGACTCCTCCGGTCCGGTGGGATAGCGGGCCGCGCGGCCACGATTCGTCGCTCGGATGTGGATGCATGGATCAACGTGGAACGCGCTGGCCTGACCGGAGCGTGGCTGGTAGCATGAAAACCCATGACTGGAGGAAGCGCCAAGCTGACGACCAGACCGGACCGGGCAGGGCTGTCGCCCTGTGTTTGCAACACCCTCCGCATGGTCACCCGGGTGGTGACCCAGCTCTACGACGATTGCCTGCGGCCGAGCGGTCTCCGGGTCACGCAGTTCAGCATTGTTGCGATGATCGCGCGCCTGGACGAGGCGAGTTTGAAGCAGCTCGAGGAGGAGCTCGCCATCGACCAGACAACGCTGACGCGCAGCCTCGTCCTCTTGGAGCGCGACGGTGTCATCGAGCGTGCGTCGCACCCCGACGGGCGGATCAAGGCGATGCGGCTCACAGCGAAGGGAAGACGAACGCTGGAGGTGGCGCGGCCCCTCTGGGCCCAGGCGCAAGGCAAGGTGCTGCGCGAGTTGGGGACGAAGGCATGGGCTGACGCGCAACGGCGTCTGACCCGCCTCCATCATGTCGCCATCCAGAAGCGGCGGCTAGGCCGCGAGAGAAGGCGCTTATCGCTGCCTAAAGTCTGAGTGTGCGCTTCGCGCCCCTCCGCCAGTAACGTGAGCAGGCTGCTTTGTGCTCAGGTGGCGCGGCGAAGCACCGACGGGCGGGACGAGTCGCGATACGGCGCCAGCCGCCAGCGGCCGTAGGCGACGAACGCAGCGAGGAGCGCCACGACCAGGTCCATCAGCGCCACCGCGACCATACCGCCCACCAACGTGACCACCGTCGCTCCGATCATGATGATCACCAGCCCCGTCGCGGCCAGCGGGGTCAGGCCCGGGCGGATGCGCAGAAGCCCGGGGAGGACCAGGCCGAACGCGCCGAGCACCTCGGCCACGCCGAGGAGCCTCAAGAACCAGCCCGGCAGCGCCACCGGCCCTGCCATCTGGTCGAGCGGCAGGACCAGTTTCGCGCCACCGGCAACCAGAAAGAGGGCCGCGAGCAGCCCCTGAACGATCCACAGCGCTACGTTCATCGTCGATCTCTCGCGCCCGATATCCATATGTCCCCTCACCTTCGCCTGTTGTTCAAAGCCTGCCCTGCTGAATCAGCCGCGTCTGGATCGCCGAGATCCGCGCCTCGGCTTCACGCAGCGCCTCGGTGCTCGTATGCACGGAGTGGGAGCCCAAGACAAGGTCGCGATCATGCGGGACAGCCGAGCCTAGTACGAACTCCGCATCGAATTGGGCCTCGAATTCGATCGCGGCGCTCGACGGACTGAAGGCCACCAACTTGTCGCGGTTCCATAGCTGCCGAGGAGGACACGCGCCGGCCCATCGTTGGGAATACGCTCCGGTCCCAGATAGACGCTCTCCGATGGTCCCAGCTCGAGCTCGGGCGGCAAGGCGATCCAAAGCTGGAAGCCCCGCGTCCGTCCCTGTTCGCCGGCGCCGCCGCCATGCCAGACGCCGCGGCCGGCCCGCATCCATTCGAGACCGCCGGCAGGCAACAAGCCCGTCGCGCCGTTCGTATCTTCATAGCTGACGCTGCCCTCCGCAACATAGGTAAGGGTTGCGATGCCGGAATGTGGATGCAGCCCGAAACCAGTGAACGGTTTCTCCTGAGTGTCGAAGAGGTCAAGGAACACAAAGGGTTTCAAAAGACGGCCAAAGTCGGACGGCGACATAAGGCGTGTGATAGGGCCGTGACTCTGTCCGCGGGTCCGTCTGGCGATGCGGGAGAGAGGACGTTGCGTTATGACGGTTGCGGTCTGAGGACGAATAGCCGTTTCGTCGTGGGATTTTATGTCAGACATGAGTTGGCCTTTCTCAGTTCGGTTGTTGAGCTTTGCGGGCTGTCTTCAGTGCCATCGTCCACCACAGCAAGTCATCAATCATCGTCTTGGCTTGTGTCTCGAGCTCGGCGAGTCCTTTGTCCACGTCGCCGTCCCGGAAATGCGCCCACAGGGTCGCGACGGGAATGTGGACGGACGAGCGAACCGGGGCAATCTGAAGCTCTATCGCCGTTTCCCGCAGCTGCTGGACGCTGCGCGCGCCCATGGCGCTGCCATAGCTGACGACGGCAGCCGCCTTGCGGTTCCACTCCGGATAAACCCAGTCGATCGCATTCTTCAGCACTGCTGAGGGGCCGTAGTTATATTCCGGAGTGACGAAAACGAACCCGTCAGACGCGGCGATTGCGGCGGTCCAGCGTTTGACAACCTCATGCTCGTACGGCGCGCGGCCGGGCGTGGCCGGCGACACGGCCTGGTCAAAGAAGGGCATCGGAAAGTCGCGAAGATCGAGCAGCCGCGCTTCGAGTCCGTCGCGCTTCCGGAGGTGCTCGAAAATCCACTGCGCCGGCTTTTCAGAGAACCGGCCCTGACGCGTGCTGCCGACAATGACAGAAATCGTGATCATGGCTTGGTCCTTTGCTCGTTGATGCTCAGGGCTTTCGCAAATAGGCAATGATCCCGGTGAGGACGAACAGCACGACCGGGGCGGCGGGGGAACTGCCGAGCACGGTGACATGCGCGATGAACGCGCCGGCCATGACCATGGCAAGCAGGGCGGCCGCATAGAAGGCATAGCGGGAAATCAGCAAGCCGATGCCGGCCGCCACTTCCAGAAGGCCGGTGAAATACCGGAACCACTGGCCGAAGCCGACCTTGGCGAACAGTTCGACCATTGCAGCGGCACCGCCCAATTTGGCGCCGCCGGCCCCTATAAAGGCCAGGGCGACCAGACCGGAAAGAATCCAGAGAGTGATGCGGCGGCCCTTGCCGGAGGCGGCTGGCAGCGCGTGTGTCGTTATCATGAGACTCCCTCCTGACTCGCGAACGAGTTCCCATTTAGTGTATTGATGTCAATATACTTGAGCTCAATAGTAGGATGCGTTACGATGGGGCAAGGGATGCAGGGAAATGCAAGACACGTCTGGGGTTCATGTCTGGTTGGTGCTCGGGAAGGCGTTTCGCGCCCTGGCGGCTCATGCGGGGGAGAGCTTGAACCTGAGCCGGACAGGCCTCGGCGAGTCGGATTTCCGTGTGCTCGAAGCGCTGCTCCACAAGGGGCCGTTGCCGGTCAATACGATTGGTCCCAAAGTATGGCTCACGCCGGGATCGATCAGTGTCGCGGTCGATCGGCTGGAGAACACAGCGCTTGTGAAACGGAAGAATACCGACGACCGGCGCGTACGCCTGGTCGAACTCACGGCGAAGGGGCGCGCCCTCATCACCAAGACTTTTCGGGAACACGCGGCCGCGATGGAAGACGCCGCCGGCGTCCTCTCAAAAGAGGAACGGCGGATGTTGCTGCGGCTCCTCAAAAAACTGGGAAAAGGCGGGGAAATCTCCTCCACGGCGCGAGGCCGATAGCCTCAACCTCGCGCCGTTCGACTCCGACCGCCGTCGCCCCGTCCCTTTGCGTTATGTCTTGTGCTCTGACGGAGCCTTGTAGTCGGCGAGCCCATTGGGGAAGACGCCGAGAGCAACCTCAACGAGGTTGACTGATTCCCGAAGAAGTTTGATCTTGCCGTTCTCTGCGACCAGACGCCCGAAAAAGAGTTCGTGGATGGTGCGTCCGGTCTTGCTCGATTGCGCGGTGAACTCGTACTCAGCAAAGGCTTGCTCGGGC
>WNFI01202281.1_pt1 | contig 12709 bp, 3 predicted proteins | sample 5400471 | NCBI WGS metagenome assembly WNFI01 (sample SAMN13153348, study PRJNA577476) | soil metagenome | isolation source: 100 cm saprolite on Douglas fir-dominated hillslope | place: USA:California | collected 2013-09-17
TCCGGAAGTTCCAATCAGCTCCTCCGCTCTTAGGCCGCGTTTCGCTGGCAGCGCCTGCGTTCAGATCTGCCGCTGCAACGTGTGGACCGATTCGCCACGCTCGAGCACTCGGTATAGGGAGCGGCGGAAGTCCGGCAGCGTAAAATAGTCGCACAGATTCACGGCGCGCAGCAGCTGCCCGAGCGCACGCCCGGCGCGATAGACGCGATCCCCGCGAGCGGTCGAGCCGAACCGCTCAAGGACATCGGTCGCCGAATGGGGCAGCGTGTTCGGCGACACCGTCGTCGCCACCGCGCATTGCCTCGGTAGCATTTATGTTGAGGCCCCGCCGCACATCAGTAAGGACCGGAGGGTGACTGGTCAGGGAGGGAATTGAACTTTACTCAAAAAGCCTATGAGTTAAGGCATTCCAGAATGACGTAAAACCAAGTTACCCGCGCTGTTACCCTCAGCTGATTTTGCCAAATCGGCTACTGAACCCCGGACACTTGGGTAACCATCCGCCTGACTTTTGGTATTCTATTTCGTATCGTCGTTCGGGTCCTTGGCAACGACTCTACCATTTTCCCAAACGTAAATCGGCGTGCCGTACCTGCGCGCCACTTCCCGAGCCGTCCGTACGGCACGACGCAACCGCGACCGACGCCAGCGGCAAAACTCTCTTGCCTCTTTTACGATTTACGAGTGGCAAAATTGTGCCGCGCTTCGAGTTAGAGTGTTTGAACCGTTAGCATGGATAGGTCACCACCGCAGGCCCGTTACTCGGGCTCCATCGGCTCGATTAGCTCCGCCGCGAGCGAGCAATCGGCTCCGTGAGCTTCCTGTTGTAACGATTCGATTTCGCTCTCCGTTGCAGGATCGCTCTGAATCACGTTTGCGCGCAGAGCGCTCGACCTCATGCGATCGATCAGGCTTCTGGCGCGCTCGCGTATTGGGTTGCACCCCGGCCGGAGAATCATGACTCTGCGCTCCTCGGTGGTGTCGCCAAACCAGTCTCCGCCCGGCTGCCTCGTGAGGCCCCCCGTCCGGAGAAGACGCCATGAAAAGTAATGCACCGCCTCGGCGTTCCGCGCGGCCAGATGAAAATTGAACGAATACGACTCGCCGGGCGCAACGTCCCGCTGCACGCCAAGTAAATCCTTCCCGTCGATTTCGGTGTACTCCTCGCCAGGAACCAGTTGCGAGCTGAGTCGGATGCCATCCGAGGGATGCCAGGTACTCCCGCCCGTATTCGTGGCCCTAATCGATACGGCCACCGGAGTTCCAGCATCTGCGCTTGGAGGCAAGTCATGGATTTGCAGCTGTGCATCGAAGCTCTTGTTCGCCACAGCTGGATTTTCCACTCCACCCGGCTTCTTCAGGCCATAGACCGCCAGCATGCCTGAAAAGGTGCTCAAATATACTTTCCCTTCTGCGACGGTCGGTGGCACAAACTTCGCAAACAATCCCACCTGATCCGGCCCGTGGGTGTGCTCATGCGCGCAATCGAGCGTTATGTTTCCGCCGCTGTCGCTATTCCAGATTTCGATCAGTTTGGTAGTACCGTGTTCCGGATAAGCTTTGTAGGCGCGCAGAACCCCTGGAACGATGCCCGTCAGCGCATTCTTGTTATATCGTGGCATGGAGGCCCAAACGATACCGGACTGCGGGTCTTTGCCGTTAGCCGACAACGTCAGGAATCCGCCCGGCATGCCGTGATCAGAGTTCTTGCATACACTCTCAAAGGAATCCTGCGGAGTCGCGCCCAACTCCGGGCCTGTTGAGAAGTCCTTGGGGTATTCAAAGGCGCGCAACACGTCGCGCTCCCCGGATACGTACAAAAGCAGCTGGTCACCGTTAGGTCCAGTGACTGTCCATTGCACCGGCGAGCCATGGATGTGGTGGAACCCCTGCGCCGCCAACGGATTCACCAAACGGCGCAACCAGTCCATGATGCCGTCCATTTTCCAGCGCGGCGTCGCTCGGATACTCGAGTAACCCGCGCCGTTCGCCGCAGGTCTTGGCCCCCCCTCGCAAGGGGGACCATTCCCAGTAGCCGATATGACAGCGCCGACCTGCACGCCTCGAAACGCGTCTGACTGGATCGCATAAAGCACCCCCTCCTTTCCACCGCCGATGAGCGCCGAGCCGCGGGAGAGAAAGGTCGGGCCAGCGGATCCAAGGTCTGTGTCAGTTCGATTGAGACACGCAAAGGTTGCAGGGGTCCAGGAACCAACCACATTGAGGTCCTTGTCCAACTTGATAAAGCTTGTCCCCGTATCGATCTTCGGCGGCGTGTCAGCCGGCTTTTTCCCATAGCTCCCGTTACCGCTAATGACATAGAGGTTGCCGGTGTCATCCAAAGCGGGACCCGCGCCTGCCTGCCAGATGCCTCCCAATCCCGAAGATGGTTTGTGAAGACAAGTCGTGCAGTAAGCACTGACGTACTTTAAATTGCTCGCATCGTAAGCAATTACCCAACCGTGGTATGGCGTGGTGTCCTGGTGCGAACCGAAAGCCATGTAAATACGCCCGTTTGCCTCGAGCAAGCCGGCCCGCTGCAGACTAGTCGTTGTATCAAACAGGATCGCGCGGCCCTCAGCATCATTGTAGCTGGCCCGTATTGCGGAGCGAGCCTTGATCTGCCCGTTGAGCAGGTTGAGTGCAACCAGCTCGTATTTCACGTGCCCTGATCCGTCTGAAGACGTAGGGGAAAGACTGGATTTGACCGTGACATAGACCGTCTGGCTGTCCCGGTCTATTACCGGTGTTGCAGTGATTCCGATCTGTGGATATATGTTGTAGCCGAATATTCCTGAAGGCATCCAAAAGAAATTGAACGGCAGCGGCGTTCCAAGCACACTGTTCGGCACATGCCAGAGCGGTGTATCGCTCGGCTTAAGGTCAGAGTCAACGGACGGCCCTTCAAACGCATATACACTGTTGTTGGTGGTCGCAACGACGACCACGTTAATACGTCGGTCCCCATACTTCAGATTCGATACGTATAAGGGTTGCGCGTATATCTGACCATCGACTTTCCATTCAAATAAGCGACCGAAACTCCCATCGTGTACTCGATCAGGCGTCAGTCTTGTTTCAACCAACGTCGCGCCAGTACGTTGTGGATCACCGTGCTGCGTAACCACATCGTTCAACTCTACACGCGCTGCTAACCGTTTGGATTTCTCTTTTGCAGCATCCGTTGAAGCGGGATTGCCACAGGATGAGAGGCTAACAACCACGACTGCCGCGGCAACTAGAACCCGTAACATAGCCATTGGAGTCACATTCCAGGCCAATTTGAGTTCAAGAGAGGCACAAACTGAGTCCGCAGCCCACCCATCGTTGATGGCATGAACAACTGTCAGAAGGAAAGACCTCCGTTGGCCGTCGCAGATATCCATTCCAATTCTCCTCCTGTTCCGGGTAGCCTCCATGGACCGGGCTTCGGCTTGAGCATCTCGACTTGGGCGCCAAATCCCATGAGCTGGTTGTACTGAGACTGAACTTTGTCCAAGAAACTGTTCGGTTCGCCAACGCTCGAGAAATATCTCAGGCCCTTATCCAAAGCTTCATCTTGTATATTGCCCACGACGTGTAGCAGGTCGCCGACGCCGAAGTCCTGAGGCAGGCCCGGTTTGAAGATACTGATGGCCTGGAGGATGTTTTTAATCTGCCATTGGCCCTGATCGGCATCCACGTAAAGCTGCTGAAAGGCGCCGCTCAGCGCGCCATTGGCGAATTTATCTCCCTGTGCTTCCGAGATCGCGCCATTGACCACCGCTCTAGCCGCAACACGCTCAGCAACGGCCCATGCGGACGCGTCACCGGCATCTAACGATCCGGGACTTAACCGGGAGAGCGAGCCGATGATGAAGCCTCGCTCGAAGCCTTGGCCGCTCGCCGCGGATTGGAAACCTGAGACAACACCCTGAACAAACGCCTTGCCTTCCCAACCCCAGCCGGACGCTCCCACTCCACCACTCAGCGCGCCTATGAAGGCTCCCTCTATCCCCGCACCGATGACATCCTGAAGAGTTCCGCCATAAAGAGCAGTTTCCGTCATCCCGCCTGCCGCCCCAGCAGCCATGGCAGCCACGACCGGGCCGGTCCCCGCGCCGGATGTCGCCACAGTGACGATCGCGATGACTGCCACTGTGACGATTTCGCGCCAGTTTTGACCAATCCACTGCGCCGCGCCTTGGACAAGGTTAGTAATGCCGCCGGCCACGGCGTTGCCAAGGCTCTGCAGACCACTGCTGACCGCGTTGCCTATGTCGTTGACGACATCTCCCAAACTCCAGAAGCCGGTGGGGTCCGTGATTGCGAGCGGATTTCCTTGGGCATAGAGATAGGGATTCAGATCCCCGCCCCGGGAGGGGCTGCCGCCCAAAGGATCAACGCTCAGAAACACCCCAATGCGCGGATCGTAGACCCGGCCGCTCATGTGAATGAGGTCGAATTCAGGGATGTGGTCTTGGCCGGTGAATCCGCGGGTCCAAGCGGCTTCCACTCCGAGTCGATCGTCATGATCCTGCAAGGGTTTCAAACCTCCCGTCGGTTTTCCCCACGGATCGTATTTGACCCGTACCCCTGCGCGACCATCGTCCTTGGTGAGCATCACGATGGAGCCGATCTGATCGTGATGTTGGTAGATTGCCGCCGAGGCCGGTCCTCGTTGGTCTCGACCTTTTGCGGCTCGCCTGTCGATTGAGTCAAGCGCAAGAAAGACGCCTTGGTCTCCGGCGACGTAAAAGCGGTCGGTCACCACCCTCGAGCCATCGGCATCGCCGTGTTTGACGATGATGCGATTGTAGAGGCCCATGTGGATGGTCTCTTTCGCACGATGATTAAAGCAAGAGTCATCGCTCTCACAACCGACTTCGCGAGACAAGATTCGTTGCCCCGTTGGCCCGTAATAAAATTCGGCCGCTGACTTCGCGTCCGGAACGCCGTGCCGCACTTTGGTGATTCGGGCGACATGGTGGTCGAACGTGTAGTCCACATCAGTGTCTCTGTGTCCCGACGGGTCCCGTTGCGAATACATGTCGCCGAACTCATCATACAAAAAACTGTCTGTTACTGCGTCATCCTTGTCGATCGCACAGAGGGCATCGGGAGGGGCGTTCGGAATACATCCAAAACGCGACGCGTCAGCATCGGAAGCGTAATGGTACTTCCCAACGCCGCTTTTCCAAACAATCCGATCATCTCGATCGTAACGAACGATCGTCAATTTGTGCTTTAAATAATTCGCCGAGACCAACCGATTCTGAAAGTCGTAATCGAATGTTTCGTCCGGTTTGGCTCCGACGCTTCCCCGACTGACCAGATTGCCGACTTCATCGTAATGGTAGGCGTCGGCGAGCAGTGCCTTGTGCTGCGAAGAGACTACCCGAAGCGACGTCAGTCGGCCGGTCGTCGGGTCAAATTCACGCACGTCATGCACGCCGTTACCGAGTGTTGTCTCAACGGTGCGGCCGGCGGCGTCCGCCGACGTCAATCCCCAAAGCACCGTCCCGGCGGTCGTACGCGCGTCGACGACTTTGACCAACTGGCCAGTTTGATCGTCATACTGACGCTCTATTCGCAGGGGTCGCCGCGACGTCACCGACATCGGGTAAATCACCTCGGTGAGTTCACCGAATGGACCATAACCGAAGTTGTAAAAACCTCTAAAATTGGTGGCGAGCGCCGGGTCCAACGTCGCCGCCGCCTGAACTGCAATCGTATTGCGTTTCAACCGAGCGTAGTCGTCGTAGGTATAGGTCTCGCCATAGGTCAGCGCATCGGGCGTGTTTTGCCTTAACAGAGTGACCGTGGAAGGAAGGCCGACCGCTCCCGGTGCATCGTAAGTGCTTATAGTCTCTTGGTCGGGGCGCCATTGACGAATCGAACGCCCCAGCTCGTCATAGTCCATTTCGGCCCATTGCTGGCTACCGTCTCGCTGTTCTCGCAATTGTCCAAAGGCATCGTATCGGTAGTCGATTTCGCCCGCGTTCGGATCCCGAGTCAGAATTCGATTGCCCGCGCCATCGTACTGAAACATTGACTGAAGTCCGTTGGGTGACGTCATGGAGACAACCCGCGCCAGATCGTCATAGGAGTACTTCACCACCCCTTGATCTGCCCGAGTAATTTGAAACGGCTTCAGATCGAGGTTCAATTCGATGATTGTCTTGTTGCCCTTCGCGTCCGTACGAGTCTGCGTCAGGCCTTGGTAGACAACGAACCTTGTGGCGCCATCGGGTCGTGTTTCTCGGGTTCTGCGCCCTAACTCATCATATTCGTACGTGGTCCAATAGACCTTCTCGCCAGAGAAATACGGAAGCGATTCCGCAATCAACTGGCCTCGCAGGTCGTATTGAGAGTCCTTGAACACAAACCGGACGTGCGCTCCGTCTGTTCGACGGGTGACGGTGCGAATGACGCGCCCCCGGCGATCGAAGATCTTTGCGCTATTCAGCCGTGTTTTGCCATTCCTGCCCGTCTCACTATCGCCTTGAGCATATCCGATGGCCAAGGAGGACCCAGCACCCGCGTGAAACGCCCGCTTACCTGGTCGCCGGGTGGCCACTATGGCGTGTTTAGTATTGCGATGAGACGCCTCTCGCGTGCGAGTGTTGGCCAGACCTGACAGCCACCCCGCCGGAATTTGATCAGCAAGCATACGTTGGTAAATGTGCGCGACGCCGTCCGGGGACGTGACCGTCGACGGCCGCCCAAGTGCGTCATAGGTCTTTGCAGTTGCTAGATAATTGGGGTCGGTTTCGGTCGTCGCCAAGCCGAGAGCTGCGCCGATGGACCCGTCTGCGTACGCCATCACCGTACGCTGCGTTTTCGCATTGATCCGGACGGTGATTAGGCGCCCTTGCGAGTCGTACTCGACGCTGCTGGTCCGCTGGCCTGCGCCGACAGAAGCACGAGCGACGGCGAGTCGCGCCTTTCTCACATTACTTGCTGCGGCCTTCGTCGTTGATACGATATTGCCGCGCACGTCACGAACATGATTAGTGAGCGAATTGAGCTCCGGATCACCGACGTCCAGCGCTTCGGTTTGCAGCAGCAGGGTGTCCTGCGCGTACGTGAACGTGGCGGATCGTGAACTGCTCAGCACGCCGCTGGGGCTCCTCACCTCGGAGAGACTTTTGACCAACCGGCCATAGCGAGGGTAATTCGGGCCATCGAAACTGTTGGTCAACGTTTGTGTGGCGCGTTCGAACTTTGCTGCGGTCATCCGGGTGGTGTTCAGCCAATCGTCGTACTCGAAGGACGTATCGCTTTTTCCGGTCAGAGTTCCGGAGAGATCATGTGTTTCGGACGAGGACTTCGAAAGTAAGACCTGCAGGAAGGTCAGCGAGCGCCCCTTAGCAGCCACCGGGGAAGCCTGACGCACTACTGTCCAGTCCTTCCTGGTTTCATCTACCACGACGGGACTGCCCGTGGTCGTGATCAAGGTCTGCTCGACCCTTGGGTGTCCCACGAGATCGGGATCTTGAAGAAAGTCTGTTCGGTGAGTGACGAGGTAATGGACATCGGAAGCCTGATCATTCCGTTCAATGCTGGCGAATCCCAATACCCGGGAATTCAAGAGATCAAAGCGAAAATCGCTGTACGAATAGGTGGAGGTCACTGTCCGGCCATCGCCTTCGTCGGTGACGCTTTGATCCACGACGGGACTGAACGGTGTCAGCGGAATATTAGGATAAGAGCCTCCCGCTACCGTGCGCCTGAAAACGGCCTTCTTTTGCATTCCCCTTTGGTCGACCAGACGAGCGTAACTGTAAGAGGTGATGACTCCCGAACTTTCGGTGAGCGAGCTCAGCATGCCGGCTCGCTTGCCCGGACTGGACCATACCGCCTTGTCAGGAGTGCCATCTGCCTTTAGCGCGGATTTGATCAAATCGAGGGCCCCATGGCCGAGCACGTCCACCATCCGCACACCGGTGTCATCTCCAGCATTCGTCAAGAAAGGCATATCCGGCGGAGGCGCCAGAGGCGAGCTTGAAGGTTGGGCCAGCCAACCGGAACCCGAATTGAGAATAACGCCTGAGTCGCCCGGACGGTTATAGAGGATGTCGAGCCGCCCGTCGCCGTTCACGTCGGCAAACCGGCTCGCGCCGAACCCCAACGTAGCCGAAAACGCTGACGCCGGAAATTGCCAAACCGGGGAGGGGGTAGAGCTCCAATCAGTGCCATTACCCAGGTAGACATCGGCGCCATTCGCCGTGAACCTAACGATGTCCGGGTTGCCGTCTCCGTCGATGTCGATGAAACTAACGCTGGCAGAATCGAAGTAAGCCGAATCGAGCATCACTGGAACCGAGCCACTTGGCGAACGCGCAAACCTCCCGCCGAGGTTTCGAAAGACACCGGTCTTTATCCAGCCGCTCTTCGGGTGAGTAGGATCGCGATATCTTGCGACTAGGGCGGGCAAACGGTCTCCATCCACGTCCACCAACTGAGTACCCAGATCTAATGTTCGACCGTCGCCCTGGTCGAAAACGAAGGCAACGGTTGGTGCGAAGTCCGCCGCTTTATCCCACCCATGTCCGTTGTTAAGGTACGCCGTGGCCGACAATTGAAGATTCTGATCCAATCGTCCGTAGACCAGATCAGGTAGCCCATCGCCGTTGATGTCGGCAAAGCGCCAGCCAAGGTTGCCTCTTGCCACATCAGCCATAGGGGCGGGGATAGACGATGACCAAGCCTGACATCTTGGGTCATCTATTGGCAGCCAGCCCTGCGTCCCGAAGGGAATGCCGTTGAGATATACCAGCTTTATGTCCACTCCGTTCTCTCGGTAGGCGTAGACAAGATCTATATAACCGTCGCCATTGACGTCGATGAAGGATGCTCGCGCGCCGACGTCACCGCTCTTCTCGAGCGGGAGTGGCGGAATGAATCCGGGCGCTGGCGTCCAACCGTTGCCGGGCGAGTTGAATTCGGCACCTACATTGGACTCGCCGTCGTTGTAAACGACATCCTGCATGCCGTCGCTGTTCAAATCCACGAATTGGATCGATCCCGCTTTCTCCTTAGTTTCAGTGAGCAACGTCGCCGGCGTGAGGTCAGTGGCATGTGTCCACCCCATCGCGGAAGAAAGATAAGTTTGCCCATTTGCAATACGAATCGATGGAACGGTAACGATCGCTGCCCCTGTCCCGTTAGACACCCAAGGCACGACGAAAGTGTCGGGGAAGCGTCCCCGCCCATCAGCGATCAGCACTGGCGGCTTGAATTTCGTATCGCGCGCAAATACGACCGGCGAGCTGCCGCCTCCACCTGTGGCTTGAATCCAGGTTTCCTGTATGACTGCATTGCCATTCTGATCCGCCTCACTGAGAATGATGTCATCCAGGCCGTCACCGTTGACGTCGATGAATTCTGGATGCAAAGGAGTCCCGGTGGCTGTGGAGAAAAGCGCTGTTGGACCCATAACTTGCAGTGGGGTACCCCAACCCGAACTGGAACCTTTCAGAATGGTCAGGGTCTCGACCCCGGCGGGATTGCGAACAGTGACGAGGATCGCACCGCACCCGGCCGCGCCTGTCTTGATCGATTTTAGGCGAACGGTATTCTGGGCCGACGTCTGCCAATCCCATGTTCCGCCTGTCAGCTGTGTCCAGTTCGTGCCGCTGTTCGCAAACGTTTGGAGAATCAGATTCGAACCCATTAGCGAAATGTTTGCACGGCCGTCAGTAGTGCCGCAGCTGAAGTTGCCAAAGACGACTTCGGTATGAGGGTCCATCTTGAAGTTAAGAGCGCTGTTAGACACCCAGCCGGATGCCTTATTGAGCAAGGCGACATATTGACCGGTCGCCTCCTTTACCAATAGATCTTGGCGCGGTGCATTGCCCAGATTGATGAATTGAATTGCGCGTTGCGTTCCGTCGTTTTCAGCGAAGCTCTCGCCAGGATTGGAATGGTTCGAGTCTGCCAGGACCCAACGACCCCCGGCCGGGTCGGCCTGATCCGGCTTCTGGAGCCAAGCCACATGTCCTTGTGGTCCGCTTTGGATCAGATCCGTGTAGCCGTCGCCGTCGATGTCCAGCAGCACGACATTCATCGAGCGCCCGGCGTTGTCGACAAAGATCACTGGCGGGCCTCTAAGCGTGGGCAGTTCGCTCCAGCCAGCTGCCGTGGGGACGTACGTCTTCGCAAGCGGCCGTCCGCCACCGTAGCGCGAGAGAAAGAGCGCAGTGGTCTTATGTGCGCTGGAATCCCAGGTTGTGCCTGTCCGATATGCGAGCTCACTCGGCACCGTGCCGCCGATCGCAGGCAAGCCGGGTGCGTTAAGATCGGAACGATTGGTCCATTGCGTGTCGGGCAAAAGGTAGTTGAAAGACAATGGCGGAACCGTGTCGCCAAAGGCTTTCAACTGCGCGCCCATCAAATAAAACGCGTCGGCAGAATTTGTTTCCTTGTAATTCAGCACGAGAGCCAGCCCCTGGGCAGCAGCTCCGGTTTGGCTCACCAAGGTACTGGTGACGGATTTCAGCCTTTCTGTCCGCACAACCGCTTGGCCAAGCAGATGAGTGGTGATGGGGTTGGCGGTTTTCTCGTATGAGAAATCGATCCGGGCAAACGGCGCTATAGGATTTTGTCCATCGAGCCCCGTATACGCGGCGCTCGACAGCTGGTACGAGAGTCCGTCGATTGTGAATTGCCACAAGATGTAGTTGTTGGCCGTATCGATCGATTTGGTCGGCAAATAGATCGCCGGCGCAGGCAAAGTCGGATTGCCCGACACAGGAACTGTGAAGTAAGTGCGAAGCCCGGTCTTGGTCTCTGCTACGAAGCTGTCGACCCCGCCGCCCTGCGAGAGCAAGGCAAAAGCCAAGGTGCCGTCATCAACCCACTTGCGATATTGAATGGCGCCATAAGTGGCCTTGAGCCACGCAGGGAACTTCGAATCTCCCGCCACCAGATGCGCTACCGGAACAAGACGCTCACCGTCGAGATAAAAGGCATCGTCGACCGTATAGGTAATCGGACCGGGCACACCATCGACTTCGCGGGTCTTCGAGCCGCGCACGATCGAAGAAAAGCCGCCTAAGCTCCAGCCAAGGCCAAGACCGTTGTTGCCGTTCTGGCTTGAATAGCTGAGGACGAGCTTGGGCTCCAAGCCGCCTGCGCCGGGAAGCGCGGGGATGGGGATTTGGCTCGACGTGGCACCGGCGGGTGTGACCGACTGCGAAACGCTGAGTTCACCGGGAATCGACGCAGCCGATGCGGGCGACGCGAACCATGTCGATAGTGCAAACGAGAGAAAAACGCGGCGCAGAAAATCCATTTTCATCGTGGGCAATCCCTTTCCGACCGAAGCGCTTGCTACACCTCCGATTCGGACTCTACGCCTTAAAAGCAATTTGTCTAGAGGCAACCCTGCCGCATCAGGCTCAAACAGCTTTTGCGTGAGATAAACCCGTCACAAAGCATTCACGTTGCTCCGGCGTGGTTGCGTTAGATTTTATCGTCAAGCAGGGGGCTCGATGCGTTTGCTCGAGATTTACCTCGCATTGCACAATTCGAAACGGCCTGTAGAACCATTAGGGGATTCGCAATGAAATTCAATCGTGACCCAAAATGTAAGGTTCCAATAACTACTTGGACACGTCGAGAATTCTGCAACGCGTTGGGTATCAGCGGCCTGACCTTCGCGATCCGCGCTAATCCGCTTACGCCGCCGCCATCGTGGCCAGCGTGTGCGGAAACGGCGCCCGCGGCACATCAGCGGATCGATGCGCATGTCCACATTTTCAACGGCACCGATCTTCAGATCGCCCGATTTCTGAGATCGTCCGTCGCGAACGAGTACCCGGCCGTGCGGGGGCTCCTGCGGCTGATCGCTTATCCCCTTCAGTCGTTTGTTTGGAAGTTTTCGCCAAAGGCTCAGGATGAGCTCAAGAGACTCGATCAAATCGTCGACAAGAGCAGAAGTCGCGCATTCTCGGAACAGGACTTCGGCGCCGCACTTCGGGCAGATCGATCCGAGACTTCTGCCCAGTACAGCGAGTTTCTCCGCCAGCAATTGCGGTCCGATGAGGTCAGGCAAGAACTCGCTCGCATGATCGCGAATGCCAAGAACAAAGGCTCCGACTCCGAAGATACGATCCGCGCGCTCGGCACGCCTCCCGCGAATGGCACTCAGGCGCGCGAACTGGCGCGCCGAGTCGATATATCCTCGGGGATTCCGATATTCGACTACCTAGAGCCCTACTTCAGTTATCGGTATTCGAATTTCCTCGAGCTGGTACAGCAGTTCAGCTGCGACGGCACCTCCTCCATCGACACCTTTGTCGCACTGCTCGTGGATTTCGACGAACCCCTCGGAAAGCACCCAGGGGCGACGACTCCATCGAGCATCGATGCGCAAACCGCGGTCATTTCCCGGATTTGCGAACTTTCGCGCGGGCATCTTCTTGCGCTGGCGCCTTACTGCCCGTTCAAGGATGTTGCGCGCAAGCGTGAGTCTTTAGCAAATGTCTTACAGGCTTGGAAACGGCCGGGCTTCGTTGGGGTAAAGCTCTATCCGCCGATGGGTTTCTATCCGTACGGAAATGGTACCGGCGGTAGCCCCATCGATGAAGCACTCGGCCGCCTTTACCACCATTGCATCGACTCCTGGCCGGATCGCGGTAGGGACGTCCATTACTGGGCGCCCCCCGCACAAAGCCGAACGGGCCTGATTCAGGCATTCGGCTTCCACCTTGGGTGGGTGACG
>WNFI01706802.1_pt2 | contig 12709 bp, 13 predicted proteins | sample 5400471 | NCBI WGS metagenome assembly WNFI01 (sample SAMN13153348, study PRJNA577476) | soil metagenome | isolation source: 100 cm saprolite on Douglas fir-dominated hillslope | place: USA:California | collected 2013-09-17
CCGCCGCCGTTCGCCGCGCGCTCGCGGACCGCGACCGCCTCGCGGCGGCAGGGATCGCCCGTGCTGCGCTCTTTTCCTGGGCCGAGACCGCCCGCCGCACGGTGGCTGTCTACCGGAGCCTGCTCTGAAGGTCGCAGCGGTCGTCGTCTCGCACGGAAGCGCGCGCGAGGTCGCGGAGCTCTTGCCTGCCCTTCGGCCGCAGGTCGACGAGCTCGTCGTGATCGCGAACGTTCCCGGGTCGGCCCCAGCGGGCACCGAGACGGTCGAGAACGCGCGGCCGCTCGGCTATGCGGCCAACCTGAACAAGGGCATCGCACTGACGAGCGCCGAAGCGCTGCTCGCCGTGAACCCGGATGCCGTTCCGCAAGCGGGGGCCGTCGCCGCGCTCGCGGCGTTCATGGAGGCGCACCCGCGCTGCGGGATCGCCGGGCCGAAGATGACCTACCCGGATGGCCGCTGGCAGCCTTCGCGGCGGCGCTTTCCGACCGTGACCGGCACGATCGTCCGGCGGACCCCGCTGCGCAAGCTCGTCGGCCAGCGCCGCCACCTCCACCTCGACGAGGCGCCACCGGTCGAACCGGTCGAGGCGGACTGGATGCTCGGCGGCTTCCTGCTCCTGCGCCGCTCGATGCTCGAGGAGCTCGGCGGCTTCGACGAGGGATTTCGCCTCTACGGCGAGGACATCGACCTCGCCTACCGTGCGATGCAGGCGGGCTGGGAGCGCTGGTATGTGCCGCAGGCGGTCGTGGTCCACGAGCACCAAGCGGAGACTGACAAGCGCTGGCTGACCCGGCGCACGCTTTGGCACTGGGCGGGGATCCTTCGCTTCGTCCGTAAGCACCCTGAGAGACTGCGGGCGCTATGAACCAGGTACTCGAGAAATTCGACCGGATCGCGCACGGCTACTCCGAGCACGACTACGCCGACCCGGTTCGCTATGCCGCGCGGCGAGCGCAGATCATCGTCGGCCTCGGCCCCCGGCTCGAGCCGGGGCAGACGGTGGTCGACCTCGGTTGCGGCGACGGAATCATGGCCGTCCCGCTCACGGCCTACGGCCTCGTCTACAGCGGCGTCGACGCGAGCACGGGAATGGTCGACGCCGCTCGCGCCCGCAACCCCGGCCTTCGCTTCGAACAAGCCCGCAGCGAGGACTACTCGCCACCCGAGCCGGTCGACGCCACGATCTGCCTGCCGTCCTTCTACTACCCGCATGACCGGGTCGCCTTTTTCCGCCACGTCGCGGGCTACACGCGCGTGAAGTTCGTCTTCGACTTCAGGCCGCGGGATCATCCGGCTGCGTCGGTGACCGCGGACCTGCGCGTGGCCGGCTTCGGCGAGATCGAGCTGCAGCCGTTTTTCCTGCCGCAACTGCGGCGCCTCCCGGACGCGGCTCTGCCGGCCGTCTCGGCGCTCGAGCGAGCCGGCCCGCTGGCCTCGTTCGCGGTCAGGTGGTACGGGAGGATGTTCTGCTCGGCTACGCCAGGCGAATGAGCGCGGAGCGATGGCTTCCGGATGGAAGCTCGATCTCGTCGACCGTGAACCGCGGGTCATCCCGAAAGACGTCGACGAACTTGCAGTTGTAGTAGACGATCCGCCGCCTCTTCGCCGGGTCGGCGCCGGCGAGAAACGCGGCCGCGAACCTGCGCAGCACCTGGCCGTCGAACGGGTTGAAGAGGTAGAAGAGCGTCCCGGACTCCGGCAGCAGGCTCGTCGCGTCGCCGCACACGATCTGCACGTTTCCGAACCGTCGCAGCCGCTTCGTCGTCGCGGCGCAGACCTCGGGGTCGAGCTCGATCCCGACGATCCGGTTCTGCGGGTGGTGGGCGAGGAGCCAGTTGATCACCCTGCCCTTGCCGCAACCGACGTCGACGAAGACGTCGTCGGGTGTGACGTCGGCCCTCGCGAACAGGAAGGGCAGGTCGTCGTACGGCGTATTCGTGACATGGAAGGCGCCGAGGTGCTCGTAGCGGCTGCGGATCGTGCCGCCGAGGAGGCCGCCGTAGCGCAGATCGCGCACGGCGTTCCGCGCGGCCGTCCAAGCCCGGGTGACGATGCTCGCGGCCACAGGCTTAGGGCCGGGCGCGGAGCCGGGCCCGCCAGCGGCCCTTGATCCGCTCGGTGAGGTTGGTCGCGTCGGCCGCGCGGCGCGCGAGAAGCGCGGAGCCGAGAATGACCGTTCGGAGGCCGTTGATCCTGCGCCCGCGGGTCGTCGGCGCGAAGACGACGATGCTTCGCTCCTGCAGGCTCTCGCTGCTGAAGTGCCGCTTGTAGGGGGCATCTCCGGGGCCGAAGTCGAGCACGTGCAGCGCCGGATCGGCGCAGGCGTCCTCGATCACGCGCATCAGCAGGTAGACGCCGACCCGATGGCTGGCGTAGGCGTGGTCGAACCCCGTTGTGCGCAGGAGGATCGTCCCGCGGTGGACCGAGCACAGCCAGTAGGCGATCGGCTCGTCGCGGCGGTAGAGGACGTACGCGCGTACCCAGCCGTGCTCGAGGCCGACCTCGGTCACCGCTCGCTCCTCGGGTGTATCGACGAAGCCGGCGCCTGCGCTTCGCCGGACTCCGAACCGCGTCTTGCGGCTGCGGGAGCGGAGGAACTCGTCGAAGGTGTCGGGCAGAACGAGGTGGCGCCGGGTCGACGTCATCAGAAACCGCTGCTGCTCGAGGGCCCCGCCGAGCTCGCGTGCGGCTGCGAAGAGCTCGGAGTCGACCGGGAGCGCGGGGAGGGTGAGGGCGTCGAGGCCTCCCTCGGCGAGCGTGGCCTCGAGCGCGGCGATCAGCGGCGCCACCGCGGCCGGATCGGTCGCGACGAGCCCGCCATCCACGATCCGAAGCATTCGTACGGTCGGGGCGTAGACGACGCGATAGCCGACGGTCGTGCGCAGGGCCTGCAACTCGATCCGCCCGGCGGCTCCCGCGACCGGCTCCTCGCCCGCGGAGACGAGGACTCCGAACGGCTCGATCACTCCGGGCCGGGAGCGGGCTCGGGCGAGGATGAAATCGCACTCCGCCTCTTCGCGCAGCCAGGAAACCTTCGCCCACGACTCGCGGAGCGCCACGACGTCGGCGGCGGTTCGTGCGACTCGCACCTGAAGTCGCTCGGGGGTCCGCTGCTCGCTCATCGACGCCGAGCGACCATAGCGGACGGTGTCGGAGATCTTTGTCAGACTGGCGGCAGAGATGGAGCGCCGCGACAAGGAGCTGAACCGGGCTCATTACGATGCCCACGCGGCCGACGATCGCGTCCGGGCGCAGGTGGAGCCGAACCGCCTCCACTCCCTGGAGATCGTCGTCCCGTGGGTCGTCTCCTCCCTGGGCGCGAATGCCCGCGTGATCGACATCGCCGGCGGCAGCGGCGCGCATGCCTCCCAGATCGTTCGCTCGAGCTCGATCTCCGTCGTCGGTGTCGACATCAGCGAGACGATGATCCGCCAGCGGGCCGAGGACCCGCTGCTGACCGAGAACGTGGTCGCCGACATGGAGGCGCTGCCGTTCGTCTCGGGGTCGTTTGAGGGGGCGCTGTTCGTGGCCGCGCTCCACCACGTTCCCGATCCGCTCCCGACACTGCGCGAAGCCTGGCGCGTGCTCCGTCCGGGCGGCCAGATCTTCGTCTGCGAGCCGAACTCTCTCCGCGCGAGGCGACAGGGGGTGGCACCGATCGTGGAGCATCCGAAGGAGTTCCGCGTCACCGTCGGCTGGCTCGCGGGCCGGATCCAGGAGGCAGGGTTCGAGATCGACGAGGTTCGGACGAAGCGCCTGTCGATTCGAGTGGTCGACCTATTCACGCAGTCCTCGTCGCTCGGCATCTTCCACCTCACCGATCGGATCGATCGTGTCCTGACGGTCGTTCCGGGGCTCTCGCACCTCGGCGGGGTCGGCCTGGTGCGGGGGACGAAGCCGGCTCAGCCCGCGGTCAGCAGCGACGCGCAGGAGGACGGGGCGAGGCCTTTCGCCGGACAGAACGTGAAGCTCACCTGAGCGCCGACGACCCTCGTGTCCGGCAGCGGCTGGAACGTCGGCGAGATCTCGAGCTCGGCACGCAGCGGGCCGCCCGGCACCGGGATCCGCACGGTCTGGTCGTCGCCCGGCTGCCCGCCGTCGTAGACGACTGTCCGCCGGACGGCGAACACGCGGCCGAGCGCCGGTTCCTGGTTGACGAGGCGCACGGTTCCGACCTTGATCAGGACGTGGCCCGGCGGACCGTTACCGCGGAAGCCGGTGCGGCGCACGTTGATCACGAGCGTGCCGGGGCCCTCGTGCGGAAACAGCGTGTAGGCCGATGAGCCCTGGGCCCAGCTGTCCGAGTAGATGTTCTTGAGCTCGTCGTTCAGCTTCCAGGGGCCCCGAATGCGGTAGAGCTCGAGACCGCCCCAGTCGCCGACGATCGTTCCCTGGAGCGTGATCCCGGGACCGGCGAGGATGTAGTGGTCTCCCGTGTAGTACGAGAGCCTGCCGTCGATCGAAGCGAGTTGCGGCCCGATCACGGGGCCGGGCCCGGGCGCCGTGTTGTCGAGGCTCGCCATGTGCCTCAGCGAGCGATTCCAGAACTCGGCGAGGAGGATGCCGTTCGGGTCCTTGAGCGACTGGCCGAGGAAGGTCACCTCTTGCCCGTGCGTGATCAGGTCGATCTTGTTGCGCATCGGCGGCATGTAGGAGCGGAAATACTTGGCGAAGCTGTCGTCTCCGGCGGTGGCGCCGATCTCTCCGGTCAGGAGCCAGGCGAGCAGGAACAGCGTCGCCACCGCCTTCGCGGTGACGTGGCGGCGAAACGCGAGCAGGATCACCCCAAGAGCGGCAGCACCGGTGAGGCTCCAGTGGAGGTCGGAGATCGTGAAGCTGAAGTGGCGCGTCACGACGGCGAGGATCGAGAAGCCGGGCGCCTCGAAGTACGGGTAGTCGAGCTGGAAGGGCTTGGTCAGCACGAGGAAGAGGGCGAACGCGACCGCGGCCGCGACGATCCGCCAGTCGATGCGGCGCGATGCGAGCACGAGCACCGTGGCCACGAGCAGGAGCGGCGAGATGTAGAACAGGTTTCGCTCCTCGGTGAGCGTGGAGAAGGTGGTCGAGATGTAGGCGGCCTTCGCGGCCGTGTAGAGGCCGAAGACGGTGATCGATGCGGCCAGATACGCCGCGAAGGCGCGGTAGGCCGGCTGGCCGCGTCGCTCCGGGAGTCGCAGCGAGACGAACCCGGCGACGACCGGGAGGATCCCGAGGCCGATCGTCAGGGCGGCGGCTGCTGTCAGCCCGAGGTCGATCATCCGGCTCTTCCAGTACTCGGTCGCGACGTGCCACTCGGTGCTGTGTTCGAGCACGACGTGGTTGAAGAGGAAGATGGCGCCGACGAGCAGCACGACGGCTCCGAACGTGTCGCCGCGGGTCCAGTCCGCGCGCCAGGCGCGCCCGCGCGGGCCGGTCACCCACAACCCCGCGGCCGCAATCACGAGCGCCACGGTTGCGACCTCGAGCTCGAGCTTCACGAGCGGAGCGATCAGCGTGACGGCCACGGCGAGGGCCACATGCCGCGGCCGCTTGGTCGTGAGCGCCCGCACACCGAGCCACGCGCAGAGCGCGTACCACGGGTACGCCATCGGCTCGGGGATGATCGTCGTCGCGTACGACATCCCGGGGATCGAGACCGCGAGCAGGCCGGCGACGATCGCGAGCCGGCGCGAGACGAGCATCCGGGCCAGGAGGTAGGTCGGTACGGCCGCGAGGCTCATCATGATCGCGTTCAGGTACTTGATCCCCGCGTAGGCGGTCTGGGTCGAGTGGATCCACCAGAGCGGCGCGATCACATAGGCGTAGAGCGACTTGAAGAAGGTCGGTTGGTCGCGCCTGGCGGCGTGCCCCGTGGTCGCGATCGCCCGCGAGATCTGGCTCCACTCGATCTCGTCGGTGAAGAGCCACGGTGTGTGCCGCGTCCACGCCTCGATGCAGTAGAAGCCGAGCACGAGCAGCCCGAGCGCCGCGAACGGAATCGCGTCGAGCGCGCGGTCGAGGAGCGTCCGCTCCCGCGCGCGAGTTGTCGCGTCGCTCACTCGGTGTTCGAGCCGAGGACGACCCGCGGATCGAGGTCGATCTCGCGCCGGACGAAGTGGCAGACCACTCCCGCATCGGCGCAGGCGTCGATGACTGCGTCGAGGCGCTCCCGCGACGCGTTGGGAATGGTGACGAGGACGATGTCCGGCGTGGTGCGCTCGAGCAGCCGGCGAAGCTCCGAGGTCGTGCCGAGGATCGGCACGCCGTGGACGCGGCGGCGCCGGAGCTGGGGGTTGTCGTCGACAAAGCCGACCACCCGCTCACCGGCGGTTTCTCGGAGCTCTCGCATCAGGCTCCGACCCGTCCTCCCGGCCCCGACGATCAGCGTCCGGCGGCCGGTGCGGTCGCGCATCGACTGCATCCCGATCACGAACGCACGCTCGGCGACACGGGAGGCGCCGATCACGACCACGCAGAGGAGCGCGTCGACGATGAAGATCGACCGCGAGAAGTCACCGAGCGGCCGGGTCGACGAGATGTAGCCGACCGTGACGAGCTCGGAGACGACGATCGCGGAGGCGATTGCGAGCAGGTCGCGGATACCGGCGTAGCGCCAGATCGACCGGTAAAGGCCGAACGGGATGAATGCGAGGTACCGGGTGACGAGGAGGATCGGCAGCGTGACCGTCGCGAGGTGCCGCTGATTGACGGAGCCCGGCCAGCCGAACTGGATCGTGTAGGCCGCGACGAGCGCAAGGCTGATCAGGCCGAAGTCGACGACGACCTCGACCAGGCGCCGCCAGTGGACGGAGAAGGTCTGGAAGAGTCCTGGCGCCTCGTCCGACTGAGGCCGTCGCTCGACGTCGGCGAGGAAGCTCGCAAACTGGACGAGCAGGACGAAGGTGACCAGCACGCCGACGAGCGTGAGCCGCTGGTCGTCGAGGACGTTGTAGGTCAGGCTCGTGGCGCCGAGTCCGGTTGCGACGAGCGCGAGCAGCGCGACGGCGTGTTTCTCGGAGAGGCCAAAGCGGACGAGGCGATGGGAGCTGTGGTCGAGCCCGCCCTGCGAGATCGGCCGCCCTTCGAGCAGGCGAACGACGGTGACGAGGGTCGTGTCGAGGATGGGAACCGCGAGCACCACGATCGGCAGGATCAGGGTTGCGACGGTCGTGCCTGCCACCTTCCAGCTCGAGGAGAGGCCGAGCCCCGCGAGCGCGAAGCCGAGCAGCTGCGAGCCGGAGTCGCCCATGAAGAGGATCGCCTTCTTGCCGGGCCGGAGGTTGAACGGCAGGAAGCCGCCGCAGGCGAGTGCGCCCGCGAGCGCGAAGCCGAGCACGGCGTGGCTCGGGTGGACCGTCGCCGCGTCGATCGCGAAGAACACGAACGCGATAGCGGCCAGCGTCGCCGCGAGCCCGTCCATGTTGTCGAGGAGGTTGAAGGCATTCGTCAGGCCGACCAGCCAGACCAACGCGATCGCGGCGGCGAGCAGCGGGTTGTGAACGAGCTGGACAGTCGTGCCGGTCGCGAGGACGATCCCGCCGGCCGCGAGTTGCGCCCCGAGCTTCGCGAGCGGGCTCAGATGGCGCAGGTCGTCGACGAGGCCGGCGACGAACATCAGCGTGAGGCCGCCGTAGACACCGAGCAGCTCCTTGCCGGGGTCGAAGGCCCCGACCGCGACCGCCAGCCAGAGCCCTGCGCTGAGCCCGGCGAAGATCCCGATCCCCCCGAAAACCGGGGTCGTGCTCGTGTGGAAGCGGTCGTCCGAGGGTTGAGCGACGAGGCGGGCCGCGAGCGGCGAGCGCAGCAACGCCGCGAGGACGAGGACGGTGGCGGGGAAGGCTGCGAGGGCTACGTACGTCATGCGGGCGGCACGCTCTCCGAGCGGTTGTCGAGAGCGTAGATCGTCGGTGTTAACCCGATGTTTGTGCCCACGACGTGCCTAGACGCTATCGCCGCGAACGGATGTGCCACGGGCCGATCGTCGCAGGTCGCTCGTACACTTTGCGGCGATGGCCGTCTACGCCGATCTCGTCCGCTACCGCGAGCTGTTCGCGAACCTGTTTCGCCGCGACTTTCAGGCCAAGTACCGCGGCTCCGTGCTGGGGATCCTCTGGTCGCTCGTCAATCCGCTCGCGCTGATGGCGGTCTACCTCGCCGTCTTCGGTCTGATCTTCCCCAACAACATTCCGCACTACCCGATCTACCTGCTCTCGGGCCTCACCTGCTGGCTGTTTTTCTCGACGTCGGTCCAGGCCGCCGCGCGTTCGCTGCTCGACAGCGCGGAGCTGATCCGGAAGGTGCGTTTTCCACGTCAGCTGATCGCGTTCTCCGTTGTCGCGACGCAGCTCGTGACGTTCGCGCTGATGCTGGCGATCCTGATCGTGATCTCGATCATCTTCCTGCCGGCGACGCGCTCGACGGTCTGGTTCTCGATCCCGCTCGCCCTGCTGTTCGTCGGCCTCGTCGCAGGCGTGTCGCTGATCGTCGCCTGCGCCAATGTCCTCTTTCGCGACATCGAGCACATCCTGACGGCGGCGCTTCTGCCCTGGTTCTTTGTCACCCCGATCCTCTGGAGCTTCGCCTCCGTCGGCAGCCACCTCCAGGGGCACCACAAGCTCGCCGACGTGCTCCGCTGGGGAAACTTCGTCGCGCCGCCGGTGTTCGCGATCCGTGACTCGCTCTGGCTCGGTCACGCGCCGCGGCCGGCGGACGTCATCTACCTCGCCGTCGCGGCCGTCGTCTCGCTCACGCTCGGTGCGTTTGTCTTCACGCGCGTCGACGACCGGATCGCCGTCGAGCTCTAAGCACGACGCGGGTCGGCGGTGAGGACGATTCGGCCGTCGTAGATCCACGGCTCGAAGTTCGGCGGCGCCGCGTACGCGGGGAGGCCCTCGATGTCCGGGAGGCGTTCGAGCTCGATCCCAGCCAGGATCGACGGGCAGAGCAGCGGGTGGCTGAACCCCGGCACGCGCCCCGGGCCGGGCTCGTAGGGCACAAGCGCGCGCGGCCGCTGATGGAGCGGGCCCCCGTCCCAGGCGACCGCTCCGCCGACGACCGCGTACCCCTCGGCGTGAGCGGCCGCGACTCGCTCGGCCCACTCCGGTGCCGGCACGACCCAGGGAGGGAGCTCGGCGCGGTGGTTGCCGGCCCGAGGGCGAACCTCGACCGCGCGCGTCTCGAGCTCGCTGCCGAGCTCGGAGAACCAGGCGCGGTGCTCGGCGACGAGGTCGAAGGCGAAGCGGTAGCGGCCGGGTGGGATCGGTGCGCGCACCTGCGCCTGGACTGTCGCGCTCTCGCCCGGAGCAAGCTCGGGCAGCGGTGTACGGTCGCCGTCCCAGACGATCGGGTTGTCTCGTTCGTCGAGCCAGTGATAGGCGAGCCTGATCCCCGGGCCCCAGCGGACGGTGCCGGCGTTCTCGACCTCGACCTCGGCGGCTCCGTACGCGCCTGCCTGCGGCTCGGCGAGCGTCGAGTTGCCGAAGCGGACGACAAGCGGCCCCTTTGCCATCGGCGGCTAGTGTAGGCCCGTGGATCCGTTGCTCGTCCGCGCCGTCCGGCGCGAGTCAGTGGAGCGGACGCCCGTGTGGTTCATGCGCCAGGCCGGGCGCTCGCTGCCGGAGTACCGCGAGATCCGCCGGCGACACGCGTTCTTCGAGATCAACCAGTCGGCGGAGCTGACCGCCGAGGTGACGCTGCAGCCGGTTCGCCGCCACGCCGTCGACGCGGCCGTGATGTTCGCCGACATCATGACCCCGGTCGTTGCGATGGGAGTCGGCGTCGAGCTCGTCGAAGGCGTCGGGCCGGTGATCGCCGACCCGATTCGGACCGCCGCCGCCGTCGAACGGCTGCGGGTGCCAGACCCGGCGGAGACGGTCGCGCCGATCCTCGAGGCGATCCGGATCGTGCGCGCCGAGCTCGCCGCCGAGCAGGCCGTCGTCGGCTTCTGCGGCGGGCCGTTCACCGTCGCGGGCTATCTGATCGACCCCGCCTCTCGTTACGTCGTCGCGCAGGCGCGGGCGGGCGCCGACGTCGTCCAGCTCTTCGACTCGTGGATCGGGGCGCTTTCGCCGGCCGACTACGAGGAGTTCGTCGCGCCGTGGTCGACCCGCATCCTGGCAGCACTGGCCGACGCGGGCGTGCCGTCGATTCACTTCGGCACCGGGGCGGCCACCCTGCTCGGGTCGCTCGCCCGCGCGGGGGGAGACGTGATCGGGCTCGACTGGCGGATCCCGCTCGACGAGGGCTGGGCCCTCGTCGGCGAGGACCGCGGTGTGCAGGGGAACCTCGATCCGGCGGTGCTGCTCGGCCCGTGGGAGCGGGTCGAGTCGGCCGCGCGTGACGTGCTTCGCCGGGCCGGCGGGCGTCCGGGCCACATCTTCAACCTCGGGCACGGAGTACTCCCGGAGACCGACCCCGACGTTCTCGGGCGGCTGCGGGCGCTCGTCCATGCGGAAACCGCGCGTGAGGAGAGTCACACGTTCGGCGCGTCGGCGTGACCGACACCCCGCGCCCCGGCTGAACCGGTCTCTGTTTCCGCCCGGTTGTCGGGGTCTGCGAAGGATCTCCCGCCGCGGCCCCCGCGCAGCCGTCTGCCGCTCCTTGCCCGGCCGCCTCGGCTAGCGTCTTCCTGATGAGTGCGGCAGTCGTGCTGATGGCATACGGGTCGCCCGAGCGGCTCGAGGACGTACCCGCCTACTACCCGGACATCCGCGGCGGCCGGCCGATCGCGCCCGAGCACCTGGCCGACCTGGTCGCCCGCTACCGGCTCCTCGGCATTGAAGAGTCGAACCCGCTGAACGCGATCACCGAGCAGACGCGCGCCGCGCTCGAGCAGGAGCTCGGGCTGCCCGTGTTCAGCGGCATGAAGCACTGGCAGCCGCGGATCGCCGAGGCGGCCGACCGGGCAGTTGCGGCCGGCGCAGAAACGGTCGTCGGCCTCGTCCTCGCGCCCCACTCGCCGCCCGCATCCGCGGCGCCGTCGGGCATGTGATCTTCACCGCGCACTCGCTTCCCGCCCGGATTCTGGCCGAGGGCGACCCATACCGTGACCAGCTGCTCGAGACGGCGCACCTCGTCGCCGAGCGTGCCGGCGCCGCCGAGTGGTCGTTCTCGTTTCAGAGCGAGTCGCCGACGGGCGAGCCGTGGCTCGGGCCCGACATCCTCGATCACCTCGCAGCGCTGCACGCCGACGGCATCGACGACGTGCTCGTCTGCCCCGTCGGGTTCGTCTCGGACCACCTCGAGATCCGCTGGGACCTCGACACCGAGGCCAAGGACAAGGCGGACGAGCTCGGGATGCGACTCCGGCGGATCGAGATGCCGAACGCCGACCCCGAATTCATCGCCGTCCTCGCCACGATCGTCCAGCGGGCGCTCCAGCCTGTCGCGGCATGAGGGCCGAGGGGTTCGGTGCGTGGCGTTGAATCTGCTCGAGAGAGCCGAATGACACCGGGACAGATAGTCGTGGACCGCGTCTCGAGAACCTTTCGCGTCTCGGCGAACGCAAACCGCACGCTCAAGGACGTCTTCGTCTCCCGCGGCCATCCCCCGGCCACCGACGTCCTCGCGTTGCATGACGTCTCGCTCGGCGCCGAGCCGGGAGAGGCGCTCGGGCTCGTCGGCCGAAACGGCTCGGGGAAGACGACGCTCCTGCGGATCATGTCCGGGATCATCAAGCCAAGCAAGGGACACGTCGGCGTCGGTGGCCGGATCGGGTCGCTGCTCGAGCTCGGCGCGGGCTTCCACCCCGACTTCACGGGCCGCGAGAACGTCTACCTGAACGGCTCGATCCATGGCCTCTCCCGCGTGCGGGTGCGCGAACTGATGGACGAGATCGTCGCGTTCGCCGAGCTCGAGCAGTTCATCGACCTGCCCGTGCGCACCTATTCGTCGGGGATGTACATGCGGCTCGGCTTCTCCGTCGCCGCGCACATCCAGGCCGACGTCCTCTTGCTCGACGAGGTGTTCGCCGTCGGCGACGAGGAGTTCCAGCGCAAATGCTTCGGCAAGATCGCCGAGTTCAAGCGACGTGGAGGGACGATCGTGTTCGTCTCGCACGACGCGCTCGCGGTCGAGCGGCTCTGCGACCGCGCCGTCCTCTTGCGTAGGGGCGAGGTCGCGTTCGACGGCTCGTCGTTACCTCCGAACGGGACGTGCTGCCTCCGACCGTGTCGCTTGAGCTGCGGGATGACGACGGGGTTGTTCTCGGCGCGGTCACGCAGACGACCGCCGAGCTCGGGTGGGACGGTCGCGCCGGGAGTCGTGAGTTGCGGTTCGAGCTCGACGCGCTGCCGCTTGCCGACGGTCGCTTCCACCTTCGGTTCTCGCTCGCCCAGCCCGACGGACAGCTGCTCCATTCGCTCGACGACGCCGTCAGCTTTCTCGTCTTCCCAACCGGGGCGGAAACCGGATCCGTCCTCCTGGCGGGCCGCTGGTCGATGCAGGAGATCCCCGCCTCCGAGACAATCGCACGGGTATGACAACGCGTAGCTGTCCCGACTGGCCGACCCTGATGGAGATCGCACCGGAGCTCCAGTTCAAGCACTACACCTTGCGCGAGGCTCAGTCGCAGCTGCCGGCAGAGGTGCTCGTGCAGCTCGCGGTCGCGTCCTCCGACGATGAGGCGATCTGTTGCGACCTCGAAAACCACGTCTTCAACGCTGACCACACCGAGCTCAACGTGGCGGAGGCGCTGCGCGCCTCGCATTGGTTCGACCTCCGCGAGTGGCCT
>WNFI01065861.1_pt1 | contig 12708 bp, 17 predicted proteins | sample 5400471 | NCBI WGS metagenome assembly WNFI01 (sample SAMN13153348, study PRJNA577476) | soil metagenome | isolation source: 100 cm saprolite on Douglas fir-dominated hillslope | place: USA:California | collected 2013-09-17
CGTTCGAGCGGGAGAATCGGGCCTACTTCGCGGCGTCGGTGCCGGATCGGGGGGACGAGTTCTTCGCCGAGTTCGACACGCGGTATGCGCAACTGCTCGAGTGGCAGGCCGCCGGGACGGATTACCTCCACCTGCTGGTGGCCGAGGGCGGCGAGGTGGTGGGGCGGGTGAACCTGACCGAAGTGGCAGATGGGACGGCGGAGCTGGGATACCGGATTGCGCAGAAGGCCGCGGGGCAGGGACTAGCCACAGCGGCGGTGCGCAAGGTGCGCGAGCTCGCCGCCACAGAGTACGGACTCACCACGCTGCGTGCGAGGGTCACGCTGAACAATCCGGCCTCGCGCAAGGTGCTTGAACACAACGGATTCGTCGCCGTCGGTGAGCTCACGCTCAACGGCAAGCCAGCCATGTCCTACATCTGCGAGCTCCGGTGACGCAACGCACTCGCCGCATGACCAACCGTCAGATCACGAACGAGAACTGGAGTACTTGGCAGCGGAAACCTTCTGATCCGTAGGTGTCCGGGGGCGTTCCGGCCCGTTCAGATTGGTCCAGGTAAGTTCAAGCTGAGAGCAAGCGTCGTTTTTGACTTCGCCACCAGTGGAGGTCTTGTGCTCACCTGAAACGAAAAGTTATGCGAGAAAAAAACAGTCATATGGCGTCGTTTGCTAAACACAACATGCCAAACACAACATGGAAAAGTTATGCGAGAAACAGAAACAGTGCCGTTCATCAATGATGCCGCTTCTTAGGCCGCTTGAAGCAATCCTCTAGAAAAGTTTTCTGAGAGAAAAGCGAAAAGTATCCTGAGAAAGATCACGTTCCGACACTATCCCCTCTCATGCCGTTTGACCTTGACATAGTCGACGGCATTATCATCCAAGTTCAGCTTTCGTCCCTGGTAGCGCTCGGTGGTACGCGGATCACGGTGCCCAGCCGCATATTGGACCTGCTCGAGCTTGGCATGGTGCTCCAGAGCCAGGGTGATAAACGTCGCGCGCAGACCATGGGGAGTCAGAGGGAGACTCAGCTTCTCTGCGTACGCTTTCACCTGCGTCTCGATCGCTTTATCGCCCATTGGCCTGCGCGTGGGATGGTCACCCCGCCGGAAGCTGACAAAGAGGGGATCGTCGAGCGACACCCGGTGCCGTTCCTCTCTCACCCGTCGTTGCTCAGGATCTGCAGCATCACCCAGCGCCTCCAGCTCATGCTGCAGATCTTCCACATGGCGAGCGCGGAGCGCATCTGTATAGAGAGTGATCTCGCGCCAGACATCGACGGGGACTTTGGCGGTGCGCCGTGTATCGCCTTTGCCATGGTGGATAACGGCGATGTAGTGCCCCTGATTCATAGTGAGATCAGCCAATCTGAGGGCGGCCGCTTCTGAGCGACGAACGCCGGTACGCAGCAGGAAGAGGATGAGCACGTAGTCGCGCAGTCCGAGCAGGGTGGTGGTATCGATGGCATCAAGCAACGCCTGTGCCTGCTGCTCTTTCAAGACGATATGGGTCGTTTCATTCTCAACCTGAAAGCCCTTGAGGTCATCAAAGGGGTTGATGGCAAGCTTGCCGTGTTTGCGCTGTTCGTCCAGGAGGCGTCTGGCGACCACCAGTTTGCGTGCGGCTGTCGCCTTGGCGTAGTGTTCCTGGAGATAGGACCGATAGGCAATCGCATGGGAGCGGGTCATGGTCGCTGGTGTGATCCCTTTGTCTACCATCCAGCCGGCAAACTGGCGGGCATCGATCGTGTAGGTGCGTCTGGATGAAGGACTGAGTTGGCCCACGGTATCGGCCAACGCCGCATCCATATCGAGCTGGACGACACTGGTGTCCGATGGGATAAAAAGGGTGACCTTAGACGTCATGGAACACGACATCCTGTTGATCAAGCAGCTCCTGCCCGGCGCATAAACGCACGTGGCGGCTCACCGGGTCGATCTCTGCAAAAGGAATGGTGTCCTCATGAAGAAAGAGCGGCACCCACTCCACTGTGCCTCGCTGTGTTTTGATTTCCTCCAGCATGCACAAGCACAAAAATAGCAGCTGAGAAGAGGACTTCTCAGATCCTATTTTCGCTCTTTGGCACCCAAAAGTCAATCCCTGTAGAGATCGTTGACGATACCATCTATCGCTATCGTCATATGACGATAGCGATAGATGGTATCGTCAATAGGCAAATCAGGCAGTTCCATTGCATTTTGGCCTCGTCATTTCTATACTGTTCATGAGCAGGCAAGGATCACATAGGTCCATCGAAAGAGACGTGAGGTAAGAAGGAGCACGGCGTGAGCACGATTGAACCAGAGCAGCAGTCACCGCAAGCGAGCCACAACGCTGAAACACGCGTTCAATATAGAGAAGATCTTGCAGGTCCGGATGACGCTTGGATCACCATCACTGATGCTGCACGAATCACCCGTACGAGTGAGGCTATGGCCAGGCGCTGGGTTGCTTCTGGACGCCTCCCCATCAAACGGCAGCCAGGTGGCATCAACCAGCAGACACGCCTGGTGCGACTCTCTGACGTCGCGACGATTCGGCCTATTATCGATCCGACGGCCGCAATCTCCGAGGAGATCCACAAACTGGATTTACCCAGTATTCCTCGGCAGCAGGCGCATATCAGCAGGGAGTCACGGTAAGAGAAAAAGCAGCGCATCTGATCTGCAACGCGTTCCTTTCGCCAGGCTATCATTTCTGAAATGTATAGTCAGCCGATGTCCCAGAGACGTATGTTTCTTATCAAGAGAAAAAGAGGACACCGATTTGTCTGATGGGTCGATGTCAAAAAGAGCTTTCTTTCTTCAGGTTTGATGCGAGCCTTTGGATGGGTTTGCTTATTTCTCCGTTCTACGAGAACGACTTTCCCTAAAACCAAGGAAGGCAAAACGGTTGTATGAGGATACCAGAAGAACGTTCACATGCGCTCATTCCACCAGAAAAGCAGCATGACACCAGGACCGGTTGCAGCAGACGCACGTTTCTGATAGGAGGAGTCAGCGTTGGAGGGGCGGTTGCAGCCCTTGCCAGTGGAGGGTGGTGGCTGCATACCCAATTCTTCCAGCCACTGGCTGTGCCTGTCGATAAGCACCGGATTTTCAATCTCCCGCTTTCGGGAGATCCACCGCCTCCTCACTATCAAGATCTCCCACGTCTGGAGTACGCCTGGTTGCCCGATAGTACGCACCTCGCCGTTGCAACTCAGTACGAGTTGTTTCTGGTCGATGTCAAGACTGGACAGATTGAGTGGAAACAGGCACGATCCTCTGAAACAAAAAATGTGCTTCTGATACGTTGGTCAGTGGATGGGAAACGGATCATTGTCGTCGAAGATGACAGCGTGCCAGCAAACAGCCAGATTGCCTGGCCAGGTCCCTACCAATCGTACTCCCCTCGATTGAGTAAATCGAGGGGAGCCTTCTCTCCTGATGAGACACACCTGGCGTATACTTGGCCCGACCAAGACACTGATGTCTGGATCTGGAATATCCAGGAAAAGCGCAACGTCGCTAGATGTCAGGACTCTGAGGTGATGACGCATCCTCCGGGAGAGAACTTTGATATGGCCTGGTCGCCCAATAACACGTCTCTGGCTGTCTACATTGATTGGAGGAGTCCTACGATCCAGGGCTGGCATGCTTTAGATGGTCACCTCCTTTGGACAACTGATATCTCCCATCCAGAAGACCAAAGACCCGGGACAGACGGGCGATGGATGAAATGGTCTCCTGATGGCCTGGCCCTGGCGTATGCGTATATCTCAGATCCGGTTCGTCTCGGGGTCTTGGACGCGCAAACCGGCGTGACACGTTTCCAAACGACTATGGCTCTGCCTTTTGTTGAGACGATAGGGGAGGCTTTTGCCTGGTCCCCCGATGGCACTCGCCTGGCTTTTTTCGCAAATGAGCGGGGCGAACCAGTCATCCAGGTTTGGCAGGCGAAAACGGGTCTACATCTTTTTACCTGTCAGCGTGTTCAAGGGGCGGTAGGTCTTGTCCCTACTGAAGAAAGAAATCGTTACCTCGGGGAGCCAGGCATTGTCTCCTGGTCACCAGATGGAAGGTATCTTGTCGCAAGGACGCTCCCTGCTGGCAAGCCAGCTCAGGCAACGCTCCAATTTTGGGATGCGCAGAATGGAGAAGCACTTTTCTCCTATCATGCGCCCTATGAGGACGACTTCTTAAGCTGGTCTCCCAAATTGCTCTGGTCCCCTGATAGCCACTTCCTGGCTGTTTACACGGTAACGAGTGCAGACTGCTCAGTGCCGAGCGGCTACCCCGGCCACCCTAGCTGTTCATACACCTATGCTCTTCAAGTGTTTCAGGTCAGGTGACTCCCTGATTCACATGAAAAAGGAAGGACGAGCATATCTGAACAGCAACGGGCGGAGGGAGTAGATTGAGGAAAAAATCTGGTGGAACCAGCAAGAAAGACAAGCAGTGATAGTGATGCAAACGCCCGTGACTCCAGAACAGCGTCAAGCAGCCAAGCGTGAGATAGTCCGGCAGGTGGAGCAAGGAGTATCGGCCTCGGTTGCCAGAGCTTGCAGCGCAATCCCGATGCATCGCACGACCGTCTATCGGCTGCTCAAACTGGTGCAGAGCGAAGGGGAGAGCGCTTTGACTGATGGACGGCATGGTCACCCGGTCAAGTTGTGTGGGGAAGTCCTCACCTTTTTGAAGGAACACTGTCAGAGCCATCCTTCTGCCTCCAGTTCGGCGGTGCAATGCCTGCTGCACGAGCGCTTTGGCCTGTGCATCAGCATCAGCCAACTCAACCGAGTGCGAGCTGGCCTCGGATTGAGCCGTAAGTCTGTGCCGAGAGAAAAAAAAGCCCAAAACCGGCTTCTCGATTGAGCCAGGATACCATGAACAGGCTGGAGGCTTGCTGTTATTGGCCGCCGTCACCGAGACTGAACTGCTCACACAGTTACGTGAAGCCCTACCAACAGCAATGACTCCGGCTCATCTCCCCTTGGCAGGCAGTTCAGTTGCCGTTCACCAGAAATTACTGCTGACTTTGCTGTTTCTGGGAGCTGTTGGCCTCCAGCGCACCTGGGATCTGCGCAGCTACACCGGAGATGGACTGGCGCTCCTGACCGGGCGGCAGCTTGCCTATGGATGCCGCTACACGGAGACCTTTTTGTCGCAGGTGGCCCATGCTGGTGGAGCGGAACGGTTGACGGATGCCCTGGCTCGGTGGACAACCGATCTCTGGCATACAGGAACCGAAGACTCTGATGGACACAGGTCTTTCACCTGCTATGTGGACGGACATCACAAGCCTGTTTACAGTGATGTGCTTCTTCCCCGAGGGCTTATCGGACGCCTGGGAGTGATTCTGGGATGCCGAGCGTTAGTGTTGCTTCACGACGAGTATGGACACTCGCTTCTGGCAACGACCCATCGGGGAGATCAACACTTGACGGTGGGACTGACCAGCATCATCGCACGCTCTGAACACAACGAGGAGCACGTCCGAGTCAAACGGATCATCGTGGATCGAGAAGGCATGGCCACCGAGTTCCTGGCTAGCTTGCATGCAGAGGGACGAACAGTGGTGACCATCTTACGCACCAATCAGTACCAGGATCTGACCTCATTTTATGATGTGGGAACCTTTCTTCCCTTGAGCACTGACGCCAAAGGTCAGCTCGTGCGAGAAGTCGCTCCTGCTCGCATCAGCTTGCCACGTCCTGATCATCCGGGTGAGCAGCTGTGCTTGCAGGTGGCGCTGATCCGCGATCTGCGTCGGTTCGTGCCTGTTGTGCCTGGTTCAGAGGAGGCAAAGTTGCCATCGCGCTGGGATGCAGACCGAGAGCGGACCGATCCGCGATGGTGGGAAGAGGGCTGGCAAGCCACAGCCACTCCTGCCAAAGAGATGACGGCGAAGCTCATCCCGATTGTGACAACCGAGCCGACCATTGATGCGGTGGAACTCGCTCAGACCTACATTCATCGGTGGCCAGCCCAAGAAAATGTGATCAAAGATTACTTACGGCCACTGGGATTAGACACCAACCACGGGTTCGCCAAGGTCGCGGTGGAGAATTCGGAGATAGAGAAGCGACGAACTCGCCTGGAGCAACGCCTCACCAGGCTCAAACAATGGGCACAGAGTGCGGGTAAACGAGAGGCCCAGGCAAGCCGACGACGGGAGCGCTTGCAGAGAGCATACAAGAGCCGCAGCAAGGAGTTGTATCGGGAGCTAGGTGTGTATCAGAGCACGCTGGAAGAGCAAGGAGTGGCTGATTATGTGTTGCGACGGGAGATCAAGGAGCGCAAAGCCGTTGTTGATGCAGAGTTAGAGCAGATACGTGCCAAAGAATGGCGGGCCTATGAGCAATGCAATCAAGAGTTTCGCAAACAGGAACACTACTGTAAAGAACAACGAGATGTGCTCAGAGCATTGGAAGATCTCGAAGCGAAAGAGCGAACCATGTATGAGCTGGATCACCGCAAGGACCAGGTAATGACAGTGTGTAAAGTAGCACTGGCGAATCTGGCGATGTGGGTGCGGGACCAGTATTTTCCAGCTTCTTACGCTCATGCGACCTGGCATCGTTTGCTTCCATTCTTCCAACTCCCCGGCACCATCACGCGCGATGCCAGGACGATCCAGGTCGAACTGACTTCTTTCAACGACCGTGCTCTCAATCGCGATTTGGCGCAGATCTGTGAGCGAGTCAGCCAGGCTTCTCCTCACCTTCCTGATGGACGCCAACTGTCTTTCGCCATCCGCTCCACCTGTTGCATTCTTGCTGCGCAGAAAGCTTCTCGAATAACGTGACTCCCTGATCATGCATGAGCATGAGCGGCTCGTGCAACAGATTCAGCAAGGACAGCATGCGGTCATAGAGGTACGCAGAGATCTGCATGAGGCAGTCACACAGCAGCAGCAGGCAGTGGAGGAGCTCCACCAGCAGGTTGTGAGCAGCCAACGCAGTCTCACCCTCCAGCAGCAGCACTGTGATCTGTTGACAGAGCAGGTTCGTGACCTGGCACACGCGTTTGAACAGACCTACAACGATCTGCAGGAACAGGGAAAGCGGCTCCAACAAGAGGTGGAGTTGCTGCGCACGACAGTGATGAATCAGTTGCAAACGGCGCAACAAGAGGTGGAGCGGAAGCTTTCCGAGCTCGATGTGGATCACCGCGCTCACAGAGAGCAGTTGCGAGAAAACCTTACCACACTTGTTCAGCAGCACCATGAGCGCGTCCAAGATGTTCTGAGCGTCATGGGAGAAACACTCACGCGGCTTGATCAGAGCCACGATCAGCTCCGGCAGGATGTCTTGACGCAGCAGCAAGCAATCGTACAGCTGAAAGAGGATTTGACAGCTCTGATCGGTCGGCAGGGTCGCGAAATCAAAATAGCCCTGGAACAGCATGTGTCGCAACAGGCCCAGGAGAGAGCCGAACTGAGCAATCGCCTGGAGACAATTGAACAGTGGCGAGAACAGTTGGTAGCACAGGCATACCAGCAGCGGATCGATGCACAGGATCAGCAGATTCAGGCCCTGACCAGGATGCTTCAAGACGAGAGAGAAGGTCGAGAGTTGCTAGATGAGCAACTGATGGTACAGAAGGAACAGATTCAGCTCCTCCATCGTGAAATCGAAGGCCTGAAGCAGCGCTAACCAGAAGCGGAACTGAAATGGCGGTTAAAAAAGCACAAGAACTGAAATTCGTGGATTGAGACGGAGGCAAAGGGCAACTTTACAAACAATAGAGTAATAGAATAAAAGGAGTACCTGTGGATTTTGTTACATGGTGTGATCTTGTATTGCAAAAAGTGATCGAAGCAAGTCGAAAAGCTTCAACCTATCGAAGTATTGGAGTTCAGGAGAGCGATGTAGCTCTCGCCCTTTTTAGCCAAGAGATTGTAGAGAAGCCAGAATTTCATCAATCGCCTCAGTATATCGCAATGATGAGTGCATTAAGTCAGTTACAACACATGAGCCTTGTTGTGAAAAGTCCTTTTTGGAAAGTAACGAAGGCTGGTCGTGATGCCGCGATAGATTCGATACCTCTCTGGTTTTCGATCTGCCAGGAAAAGCTTGATGAAGAGCAGCATCAACTCCTTCAGGTGATTAACCGATGGGGTTTAGATGAAGCTGATGGTTATGCTTGGCCAAAGAAGGTTACTCGCGAAATACTCCTGGCGGAGTTAAGTTGGGCTGATGATCGCGATATGCTGTGGTCTATCGCACAGGATCTCCAACAATGGGGATATATTATCGGTCGATTTTATATGGGTGGCTCTATGGATCTTTTTGCAACGTATCGTAGTTTGGTCTGGGAAACGCGTCGGGGAGTCACTCTGGAGTCAAGGTTTATTGATGATCTTGTGAAAGAATGGGAAACAACAAGTGTAGGTACAACCCCATTAACCGGTGAACGTGCTCAAGCGACTTTGCGAGGCCGCCCTCGCGGTCGCTTGGGCACCGTCGGATCTGGTAACGAACGTGAGCGCGGGCGTCCACGCCGTTTCGGCTCAATCCAGGGAGCAGGAGCGACCTTGTAGGTCAAGACATCCCATATGCTCCAGATATGGTCGGTCAATCCTGACGCCATTGCAGGTGTGCAAGGAGAGCCAACATGGTTGGCACGACTCAATTCATGATGCGGAAAGCACCAGTTGTAGGTGCAACCGATCAGATACATGCCCATTTCCAGCGTTTCCAAACGATGAGCGGCGTGACGACATTTGCACGTCAAGCTGGCGAGCCGTTCTCGCATCGTTCCATTCAACCGTTCGATAAAGGCGGTGTTGAGCACGGTTCCTCCTTGTGATTGCTGCAACAGCTTCTGTCCTTGTTCCAACGTCCCCTGCCCCATCCGCCGGATCACTTCGACGACACGCTTCTTCTCGGTCCGTTTGATGATCGTCGCAATCAAGATCTCTGGCCAGGCTTGCAAACACGCCCGCCCAGGACCCAGCGTCGTTTTGACTTTTTCGCGAAACGCTCGTCGAATACTGTTCGGGTATGCCGCCCACCCATCGGTGCAGACGAGCAGCGGACGCCTCGGCTGGCTACATGCTCGTACCTGTTGCAAGAGACGGTCGGCCAGGCTGGTGTCGCGGCTCAGACTCACAACCCCTGCCAGCCATAAACGGGTTGACACCATCATTGCCAGCCCCATCCAGGCAACTATCTGGCGTCCTTTGACCCGGATCTCATCAGCTTGCACATGGATGAGGTCCAGTTGCCCTTGGTGCACCCTTGCCTCATGGATCTGCTTGCAGTGCTTCCCCGCTCGATCCCGCCAACTTGCCACCGTGCGCTCATCAAGATCAAACGCATGGACAATGGCCTGGATCGGACAGCCATAGGCGAGTAAGGTTACGACAATGACAATGAGTTCTGTTGGCTTACGCAGGCCTTCCAACATGGTTCCTCGCCGAGCGCTAAACGTCTGTTGACAGTTCCAACACCGATAGCGTTGCCGTTTGCGATCATGGATATGAATATTGCCCTGTCCTGTTTTGCCTCTTGCAGAACACGCCGCGTTCGGGCAAAATTGGTTCGACGCATTCATTGGCTCTGTTGATTTTTGCATAGTCACAGCTTGCCAATGAATGCATGGGTTTTTCAAGCCCTCCTGACTTTTTCACCAGTTAATGGGGTCGTACCCAAGTGTAGAATTCAAGCAATATCTCTATATTAACACAGTAGAACAGAAAGCAGAGTTTATTAAAGATATCTTGAGCCTTGCAAATACTCAAGCTAGTGGTAGACGTTGGTTAATTATCGGTTTCCACAACAAAACACATGACTACTTCGGATCACCTAATCCTGAACTTCATCAGGACGATCTCGAACGTTTGGTAGCAGAGTACACCAATCCATGCGTAGAGTTACGCTATGAGGTTATTGCTTACCGCAATGGCTTTGTGGGCAAACTAGAAATACTGCGTAATCCTAAGAAAGTTCCGTACAAAGTTGCCAAATCACTTGGCGAAAAGTTAAAAGGGGATAAAAAGCGGATTATCCAGGGACAGATTTTTGTTCGTCACGGTTCGCAGGTACAAGAGCCTACGGATCTAGAGTTACAAGCGCTTGTGGAGGAAGGAAACCACGCAAGATCATTTTAGCCAGGCTGAAGAGTTTTCACTGAGTCGTGATCCACGCTGTGAATATGTTTACTATGTTCAAAGGCTGGAGGAAGCGATACCATTGCTTCTTGGACTAGATTCCTTCGTTTCGATGTAATTATGCCTCGCTTGTTATTTGTCAACATCATTGTTGTCGATCCCCCCGATTGATTTACAGCTATTGCATGGTTCGAGTAGAAAACGCCCCTCAATCACTCACAATAGTTTTTGTCGCCCCAGTAGTTGAAAATGCGGCAAGGAGTACTTCCAGGTAGTTCCTGTGGTTTTGGGTTGGGAAGACTTTACGACACCTGCATACTACTACTCTAGTCCTCAAGAAACGAGATGAGATATAACGGGCCTCGGCGTCAAGGATTTGTTGATTTTCGTTATATCTGATTTCTGCTGATTAGAATATGATGGCGAAAGCTCGCTTTAAACTCACATTCCATAGGTGCAACATACTTATTCGGCAATAGTGGCTCTCCAGTGGAGTTATGATTTCATACGAAAAACCTGTAGGGCCGCTACTTAGGGCTCATCCGCAAATAACTTCCTGTTCTAGAGGAAACCCCGCCACGACCTTGGGGGTCTCCCGCGAAGTTAATGAAGCTTGCTTGATCGCTTGCGAGGAAATGAGCCATGTGGGCATCTCTTGTCATCCGAATCAGGTGTTGCTCTCCTTTCCTCATGCCTGAAGAAGAACGGACATCCTTTCCCTATGCGTCCACTTCGCACTGCCACGCGGGAAGAAAACCAAGCCCCGACGTGTGCCATGTTCATCGGCGGCGGCACGGCTCCGAGTGATACCATGGCAGATGGGGGTATTGCCGTGGTGGACGGTGTCCTGTAACGGTGCTGCGTATTTGATTACAGAGCCCTGTATGGGAAACCCTGATTGTTGGCACTGAGAACAGATGGAGGGGTCTCGATGAAACGTCTGCTTCTGGTCGCCCTGGGAATGGCCTTGCTCCTGGCGCTCGCCGCCGCACTGCCCGCGGCGGCGTATGGCGGAGTATCCAGTGCGACCATGTCCTGCACGGATAACACCTCGACGATGACCAGAACCGTCATCGTCACGATCACCTGGCATGCAGTTCAGGACGGGGGGGTCGCTGAGGCGGATGCCCAGGCGTGGGGGGGAAGTCCCACAGTCCTTCGAGGTTCGGACACCGTATCGGTCTCCCCGCCGGAGGCCAAGGGTACCGTGTCGATGACGTTCTCCTTCAACGACACGACGCCGTTCGGCACCGTGCAATGGCAGCTCTACAACTCCGGCCACATCGCACCAGTCCAGGCCGGCCAGCTCGATGCGGCCAATTTCCCCGGCTGCCCGTACCCGTAGCGCGACGGTCACCCCGGGCGTGACCAGCGTGCGGCCAGCCGGTGAACTCGGCGCCGCCCTCCGAGCGGCAGGCGGCGGGTTGTAGCAGAAGCCGTCTTTCGGACTCCTGGTGTGACAGCCTCAAGTGGACACATGGGTCAACCATGTGGCGGGGTTTCGTTCTAAAGTGAGGGAGTGTCTTGAGGTTTGATGATGTAGTTCCACTCGCCGTGAAAGGGATCGCGGACGATATTGAGGGCCTTGAGTTGGGCGTCGGTGACGATGATGCCTGTCGGATACGTCTGGCTGTCCTTGATGGCTGTGACGTGCAATCCTTCTGCGGTGGTCGTCTGAGAGATCAATTCAATAACGGTTTCCAGAGAGGTGAGTGGTTTGGCACGCCAATTGATGGAAATGAAGGAAAAGAGGCGGTGTTCGATCTTGTTCCACGGGGCACGGTAGCGGGAGGATAATGGGCGACCGTGATCGTGAGCTGTTCTTCATTGGCCAGCGTCTGCAGGGCCTTCTTCCACAGCTTGTTGCGCACCCCATTGCTGCCTCCCCCATCAGCCGTGATCAGCAGTTCGTGAGCCGCCGGATACAGCTTTTTGCCGCAGTGCTTCCACCACCTTCTGATGCTCTCCACCGCAAACTCCGCCGTCTCATGATCGATCCCGACGTTCACGAAGCCCTGATTATGCACGAGATCGTAGACCCCGTAAGGGATGGCTTTGCCATCGGCGAGCGCAGCGGTAATCGTAGACGTTCACCCGCGTCTCTTGCCCTTTGGGCTGCCATTCGCGCCCCTGGTTCTTAAACCTTCCCAGCAGTTCTTTCTTCTTACAGTCGACCGAGATCGCTGGCGCTTGTTTCTGCTCGAACTGCTTACACAGAGCATTGATGTGCCCAAACTGCTGATCGCGGTCGGCGTGGGAAGCGCCTTCCATCGTTTTCTTGTTGACCTTGAGGGAATAGCCCTGCGCGTGGAGCAACTCGGCCAGAGCCGTCTTCTTGATGCGATGCCCCTGCTGCGAGAGCGCCTTGACCAGGTGCGCCAGGGAGTGCGTCGTCCATTTGACCAGGCTCATCGGATCCCCTTTGGGCTCCAGCAACTCTTCCAGATCCCTTTGCAAAGTCGAATCCGTCTCCGTCGCCTTCTTCCTCCCACCCCCTGCTTGGCGAATCCTCCCCTCTGCCCTTGCTCGCTCTCCCTTCAGTTCTTTGACCCCTCGCTGTACCGTTTTCCAGTCCGCTCCCGACCGCGCGGCTACCTGGCTGATGCCTCCA
>WNFI01398778.1_pt1 | contig 12706 bp, 15 predicted proteins | sample 5400471 | NCBI WGS metagenome assembly WNFI01 (sample SAMN13153348, study PRJNA577476) | soil metagenome | isolation source: 100 cm saprolite on Douglas fir-dominated hillslope | place: USA:California | collected 2013-09-17
TCGTTCATCGACGCCTGGAACGTCGAGCCGATGCTGACCGAGTTCCCGGTGTTCAGCCGCAAGCACAAGTACGCGGGCTCGCCTGATCTGTGCGCGTGGGTGGACGGCCACACAGAGCCTGTGCTGATCGACTGGAAGACGAACGCGAAGGGGCCATACGGGGAGAGCGCGTTCCAGCTGGCCGCCTACGCGGGCGCCGACTTCTACCTCAAGCCGATGCCTCGCTCCGACCTGTTGCCCGCACCCGACTTCGACTGGGTCGAGACGCCACTGCCGGAGTTCGCCGCACACTGGGTCGTGTGGCTGCGCGCCGATGGATACGACGTGTACCCGATGGAGCGCGGCACCAAGATCATCAAGCAGTTCCTCTACATCCAGCAGACGGCACAGGCCGCCTGGGATAGCCGCGATTACAAGGGCGACGCGCTGCCGGTGCCCGCAAAGGAAGCGGCTTCGTGATCATGCCGGGCCTCGCCGCGCCAGGCCGCGCCCTGCCGCGCCATGCCGGGCCTCGCCGCGCCGCGCCTCGCCTTGCCCCGCCACGCCGCGCCACGCCTCGCCACGCTTCAACATCAACCATCGAACGGAAAGGAGTCCGTTATGAGTGACGCCACTATCCCGGCCACCATCGAGGCGATCGGGATAACGCCGCTAGTCATGGCTAACGGCGCCATGGCCGCAGCCGACAACGAGTTTTCGATCCAGTTCGCGGAGATCGTCTCTAAGGGCAGCAAGATGACCAGAGAGGATCGCCACAACAAAGATCTCCTGCAGTGGAGGGGGCATGTCTACGAGTCGGGCGGCCGTCCCGTCATTCCCGCAAACAACCTCAACCGCTGCCTGCAGAACGCCGGCAAGGCATTCCGGCTGGGGCCGTCCGTTCAGCGCGGCGTGCTCATCACAGACAGCGAGATCCCGCTCGACTACAAAGGGCCGCCGGATGTCCGCGACCTGATAAACGACGAGGCATTCTGGTGGCGCACCGTCGCTAACCTGAATCCGACCAGGGGCCTCAAGGGCGGCAAGGGCACAAAGGTCTGGCCTCAATTCACGAAGTGGGGCTTCACTGCCCATATAACGGTCATCGCTGACGCGATCGACTGGGAGGATCTCCTGCGCGTGGTGGAGATGGCCGGATCGGGCGAGGGTATCTGCGATGCTCGCAGGCTAGGCAAGGGACGCTTCGCGGCGACGGTGACCCGTGCGTAGGGCCGAGATGCGTGCGGCCGTGGTCGAACTAGCCGCTAGGGCGCCGATCGATGAAACGATCTCCTTTGATCGCTTCGCTCAAATCGCGGATCTATCGGCCGATGACCGGGAGGGGGTTCGCTTCGCAGTCAACGCCGCGAAGCCGATCCTGCTACGGGACTACAAGCGAGCTCTCGTATCCGTCCGGGGCGAGGGTTATCGCGTCGCGCTGCCGAGAGAGCACGCTGGGCTCGCGGAGCGAGATAAGTCCTCGTCCGACCGAAAGCTGCGGCAGGCCATAGCGAAGCTCGAGTACGTCGACCTAGAGGGAATGACGCAGCTACAGCGCGCCGCACACGAGCGGACACGCGAGGCAATCCTCCTCGTGGCACATGCTCAGGCTCAGGCAAACGCTCGCCTCGATCGACTAGAGAAGGCCGTCTACGGTGATCGCTGACCACCTCTCGCCCCGCCTCGCCGCGCCGCGCCTAGCCGCGCCGCGCCACGCCGCGCCTCGCCAGGCCGCGCCACGCCAGGAAAACACCACCTAAAAGGAGTGAGACCTTGACCACAGAGCCCGCAATCACCACCGACGACGGCACCGAGCCCGTAACCGGCTTGCCATCGTATGCGGGGTTCCTGGCTCGCAAGCACCGGAGCGTCAGGCCAGCCGGGCGTGTCATCGCCGATGGTGACGTGAGCCGGCTACTGCACCCGTGGCAGCGCCGCATCGTCACCTGGGCGGTACTGGCTGGCCGCGCCGCAATCTGGGCTGACACTGGTCTCGGCAAGACGTGGATCCAGCTTGAGGCCGCGCGGCTGGCCGGCGACCGGGCGCTGATTGTCGCGCCTCTCGCCGTCTGCCATCAGACGGTCCGCGAGGCTGCGAAACTCGGCATTGCCGCCCAGTATGTCCGCGCAGACGATGACGCGGACGGCCCGGGGATCTGGGTCACCAACTATGAGATGGCGCTCCGGTTCGATCCCGTGAAACTTGACATGGTCGTACTGGATGAGGCGTCGATCCTCAAGCAGTCTGACGGGAAGACACGCACTGCGCTGACCCGTCACTTCGCCGGCGTCCGGTACCGGCTCGCCTGCACGGCCACTCCAGCGCCCAACGACATTGAGGAGCTGACCAGCCAGGCCGAGTTCCTGGGCGTGATGCCGCGCACGGAGATGCTCGCCGCGTATTTCATCCACGACAATGATGGCTGGCGCCTTAAGGGGCACGGCCGCCAGCCCATGTTCCGGTGGATGACATCATGGGCGGTGGCCCTCACCAGGCCGTCCGACATAGGCGGCTCTGACGAGGGTTACATCCTGCCCGGATACCAGGTCATCCCGCACCTGGTGATTGCGGATGTTGTTCAGGAGGGGCAGCTTTTCGCCACCAGCCTGGGCGGCGTGGGTGGCCGTGCCGCGATCCGCAAGATGACACTTCCCGCGCGGTGCGAGATCACTGCCGCGATAGTGGCTGCCGAGCCCGCCGAGCCGTGGGTGATCTGGTGCGGACTTAACGCTGAGGCTGATCTTCTCGCGAGGCTCATTCCGGGTGCGGTCAACGTTCACGGGTCCATGACACCTGAGAGCAAGGCGGCCGGGCTGCTCGGGTTCGCTGACGGTACCATCCGGGTCCTGATCACCAAGCCGTCGGTCGCGTCGTTCGGGATGAACTGGCAGCACTGCGCCCGGATGGCGTTCTGTGGTCTCAGTGACTCGTTCGAGTCGCTGTACCAGGCGATCCGCCGCTGCCATCGCTATGGCCAGGGGCGCCTCGTTGATGTTCACGTCGTGCTGTCCCGGCTGGAGGGACAGATCGCCGAGAACGTGGCCCGCAAGGAACGGCAGGCAGCAGCGATGACCGCTGAGCTTGTGCACGAGATGCGCACGGCAGGGGAGCTGTCGTGCGAGCGCCTCGCTGAGATCAGCGACGACAGCATCGACCTGTCGGTGTACTCGCCGCCGTTCGACTCGCTGTACACCTACAGCCCGACCGTGCGCGACCTGGGCAACTCCGCCAGCAGGGCGCAGTTCCTCGAGCATTACGGCTACGTCATCCGCGAGAACCTGCGCGTCACCAGGCCGGGCCGCAACGCCTGCGTCCACGTCCAGCAGGTTGCCACCACCAAGGCCGTCCACGGTCAGATGGGACTGACCGACTTCCGTGGTGATGTCATCCGCGCTTACCAGCAGGAGGGCTGGGTTTACTACGGCGAGGCTACCGTCAACAAGGACCCGCAGGCGCAGGCGATCCGCACCAAGTCCCATGCGCTGATGTTCGTCACGAAAGAGCGTGACGCCGCGGCGCTGCGCCCTGCCCTGGCTGACTACCTGCTGATCTTCAAGAAGCCCGGTGCCAACCAGGTGCCCGTCAAGGGCGATGTCACCAATGACGAGTGGATCGACTGGGCGCAGCCCGTCTGGTGGAACATCCGCGAGACGCAGACCCTCAACGCCCGGGTGGCGCGCGAGTCCGCCGACGAGCGTCACATCGCGCCCCTCCAGCTTGACTTCATCATGCGCTGCGTGCGCCTCTGGTCCAACCGCGGCGAGACTGTACTGTCTCCGTTCGCCGGCATTGGCTCCGAGGTGTATGTCGCCGTCAGGCACGGGCGCCGGGGTATCGGGATTGAGCTTAAGCCGTCCTACTGGCGTACTGCCGTAGACAACCTGGCCCGGCTTGACGGCGAGATGGGTCAGGCCATGATGTTCGGCGAGGATGATCTCTGGTGACCCGCGCTCAGATCTGGAACGCGATTCTCGCTGAGCGGCAGCGTCAGGCGGTGAAATGGGACCGCGAGCATGAATGGGGGTACGGGGACTGCTCCAGCGCCAGCGTCCCGGTATCCGTCAAGGTGGCCGTGCTGGCTGAGGAATGCGGTGAGGTTGCCCGCGCGGTACTGGACGGCTCGCCCGGCCTGAAAGATGAGCTGATCCAGGTGGCCGCCGTGGCGGTTGCGTGGCTGGAGAGTGTCGGGTACTCTCTCGGAGAGTGACGGATACAATTAGGCTCAACCGAGGGGGACTGCATGACAGCGAGCCAGATCACCGTACCCGCAACCATCGAGGCAGCTGGCGCCTCACTTGCCTCGCTGGACGGACTGGTGACAGCCCGCGAGTGGGAGCGTGCCGCCATCGTCTACGCCTTCACCACGGACGGGCGGACTATTGGTGAAAACCCACCAATAGTCTCACAATCCGTATTCGCTGGACTACGGATTGTTGGTCTGCGAGATCGGCACACGGTGGCCGCGTACCGGGCGGCATGGCAGGATGCGGTTGATCAGGGCAAGGCGATCGCGGCTACACCCGGCGCCATCGTGACAATGCCCGACCTTCCCTTCCCGCCTATCTCGGTCGGCCGGACGGGGCGCAACGTCCGCCAGGGTCGCCGGGATGCCATAGAGGCAGAGGCCGAACGTCAAGGTGCGCGGGGTGCAGCGAAGGCAATCGACATCGCCGGCAACCCGCGAGCGATGAGCATAGCCATCGCTGCGGATGATGCCACGGCCACGGCTGCAACGGAGGCACTTACCTCCAACCCTGCCTCGGCCGAGCGGACTTACCAGGCCGCACGCAAGGCCATGATCGATCAGAGCCGCGAGGCCGCGCCACAGGCTGCCGCACCCGAACCGCCACCGGAGCGCGTCATCAGGATTGAGGCAGTCGCTGACGAGGTGATCCGTGACCTGGCAGAGATCCTCGATCCCGATACCGATCCGCTCGGCCAGAAGGCAGCGTTCCTGGAGCAGAATCTTGAGGCGCTCAGTGAGCGCTACCGGCAGCGGCTCGGCCGCGCCTTCATAGAGCTAGGCGCTCGCGTGAGTGCCTGGGAGGACCGTGTCCGGGGACTTACCGGGCACACGGTGGGCTAAAGGGCCTACCTCAACAGGAAAAGGAGCCCGCGCAAATGATGACACCAGGACAGGTGACGATGGTCGCTGACCGCGTCGCATACGACCTCATGCCAGACGCCAGCGGCGAGACGGCATGGGAGACCGCTCAGCTCACGGAGGGCATCGGCAACCCTGAGGACCTCGAGCCGAAGCAGTTCAAGAAGATCACGGCGATCCTGGCCCATGATTACGGCATCCGGGCCAACCCGGTCAACTCGCTGTACTTCCGACTGAATGGCACCGGCCCGCTCACAGATCCCGAGGTGGCACGCCGGTACCAGCCGCGCGCCGATCGTCCGGCCGCAGGGCTTCGCGTCCAGCAGGACACCGACGACCCGTTTGCGATGCTCGCAGCAAACGGGTCGGCACTCCGGGCAGCGACCGCGCTCCCGAAGGCAGCGCAGCGGCTCGCCGACCAGGTCAGTACGGGCGCGCTATCAGAGTCGGTCAGGGATGACATCGTGGATGCCATGCGTCAGCGTGCATCCGACGTCACCTCGCCGGCAATCGCTGCCGCAATGCGGCGCATGCTGCCAAGCGGCACAACTGCGTGACCATCCGGCCAGCGGGAACCGCATAGTTCCCGCTGGCCGGATCTAGCTATCCTGGAGGACTGAGTGACCACAGAGCCTGCAACCACCGCCGACGATGGTGCCGAGCCGGTAACCGGCGAGCTAATGCCGTGGGAGCCGTCGCCGCGCACTCTCGTGCGCTACATCGAACAGCCGCGCGACTTGGTCGATGGCTGGACGGCGCACGCGGCCAGCGTATTCAGGCTGGCCGAGGAGATCGCGCCTACCGACTTTGTGCCGAAGCTGATGCGGAACAACCCGGCGGCCGTCGCCGCGTGCATCCTCTCGGGCCGCGAACTGGGCGTTGGCCCGATGACTGCACTTAGGCATGTCCAGATGGTCGAGGGATCTCCGTCGTTGTCGGCCGAATACAAGCGCGCCCGCGTCCTGTCGAAAGGCCACACGCTCGACGTAATCGAACTGAACACGACGCGATGCACGATCCGGGCCAGGCGCAAGGGCGGCGAGTCGCGCGAGTTCACCTACACGCTGGACGACGCGAAGCGCGCGAACCTGATCAAGCCGCGCGGCGCGTGGGAGACGAGGCCGCGCCGGATGCTATTCGCCCGGGTGACTAGCGAGGCGTGCGACTTCATGTTCTCGGATCTCGTCAACGGCCTGCCGACGACGGAACTGCTCGAGGAGGGCGAGTATGCGGACCTGGACGACGTGGCCGCGCCGGGTACGGAGACGGAGCCGCGCAAGGCGCAGCGCCGGACGCCGGCGGGCACGCGCCAGCAGCGGGCCGGGAGTCCTGAGCGCGATCGCGCGCCGGCGCCCGAGCCGCCGCTGCCGGGCGAGGAGCCGGACCCTTCCGCGAGCATGTCTACCGATGCGGCACCTGCGGGCGGCGGGGAGGATATCGCGAAGGGCGGTCGCCGTGCACGCGGCCAGACTGCGAAGTCCGCGTTCGATCCGTCGGAGATGATCCCGGTCGGCCCAGAGCATGCGAGTGGTGCCCGTACCACCCCCGACGATGCACCTGCAACGGCGGAACCTTCTGAGCCAGCTGCGCCAGATGGCGCACCTGACGAGGAGGTCCGCGATCCGGCTGCGATGGTCAAGAAGATCCAGACGATGTTCGGCACTGCGTTCGGCATCAAGGGGCGGCACGACAAACTGAGGGTCGTGGCCGCGCTGGCGGGCCGTATCGTCGGCTCATCGTCGGAGCTGACCTTCGACGAGTGCATCGCCGTGATCGACGGCATGGAGATGGCGGCGCAGGCGCCGATGGAATCCGAACGGGCGAAGCGCCTCTGGGTGATCGTCAATGCGTGGGAGGATTCGCGGCGTCGCCCGTCCGAGCAGGACGAGCCGGTTGAGGAGGAGCCGATATGACAGGCCTTGCGCAGGCGCTGGCGCGGTGCGCTGGCGCCGCAGCGGCGGCCTTCGTTGCGGAGTACCGCAAGGGCCTGGAGCAGCCGAAGACGCGCACCGAATTGTCGTCCACCAGTATGCAGACCTCGATGGCATGGCGGCCGACGCACGAGGACACTATGCCGGCGCGCGCGTTCGGCTTCTCTAAGGAGGGGACCTGATGGGTTATGACCGCAAATATGGCCAGGTGACAACCGAGCATGGTGACATCCCGGCTGACGAGCCAGTGATCGTGTTCCGGGCACGTGACCTCACTACGGCCAAGTTGCTGCCGTATTACGCGCTGTTGTGCATGAAGGCTGGCTCGCCTCGGCGGCACCTGGACATCATCCTGGGTACCTTCGAACTGTTCCGCAATTGGCAGCGGGATAACCCGGACAAGACCCGGACACCCGACAGCGAGCGCTCTCGCGCCTGGATGGACACGTGACGCGCCCCGTCAACCATCGCGAGCGCATCGAAGGATGGCTGCGTGATGCCCTGGCCATGCGCGGCGACCAGGTCGGCTTCATCGTGACGCCGGGCAGCGCACTAGTGGAGGGCGCGCAGGTGCCTGGCTGGATGCTGTTCGTGACCATGCGCCATCCCCTGCTTGGCCAGGGTGACCTGTACGTGCCGGCCGCGGTGCCGTCGCTGACGCTGACCCAGTCCTTCATCAACCGTGTCGTGCTCGAGGCGCTGAAGGAACTGGACGACAAGTACGCCGAGATCCAGCGGCAGGCGATGCAGCAGGCGCCGGTCAGCGGGGTACGCTGACGGCATGGCGGCCACGAAGATCAAGCCTGTGTCGAGCGGGGCGTACACGACGTATGTCGGCAAGACGACGGCCGGGCTGCCTGTGCCGCCGGCGCTGGCGCATCAGACGCAGCAGGCCGCTAACGTGTTCAACTTCGCGCAGGGCGCCTACGGGGCGTCGAATACGGCGACGGCACGTAACGTGAAGGTTGCCGCCGCCGCCGGCATGCTGCTGCAGTATTCGTGAGGAGCGCTCGTGACCACCACGCAGATCAAGAACAACCGGGTCGGCGTCACCGCTGCGCCCACGGCCGTCAGTGCCACTGACAACGCGGTGATCGCCGGCTCATTGGCTGCGATCTCGTACTTCTGGAAGATCACGGCGACGGGTCCGTTCGGCGAGTCGATCGCATCGGCTGAGTTCACCCTGCTGGCCACCGTGAACCACAGCGCGAACATCCTCTTCACCCCGCCCGCTGCGGCCACCGGCTACCGGCTGTACCGGGGCACCGTGACCGCAACCGAGAACGTGCTGGTGATGACGGGCGGCTGCACCGGCGGCGTGGCGGCGACGGTCGTGGACATCGGCTCGGCGGGCGTGGCCGCGACGCCGCCCGCGTCCTCGGCGCTGACGACCGTCACCAAGGCGGTCACGATCCCGGCCAAGTCCAACCTGCCGGCCGTTGACCTGGCGCACCTGATCGGCACGGCGGGTGGCAACCAGTTCCTGTATGCCGGGCTGGCCGAGTGGCTGAGTGACGCGGCCTCGGCTACCTCGGTGCCGATCAACACGTCGGCCGCGCTGCGGGGCGCGAAGATGGCTGCTGCCGCAGGATTCCTGCTTCAGGAAACGTGACGCTATAGACTTCGCATGGCGTGCGTGATCGTCGCTTCCTGGCATGGGCGCGCGGTTTGCGCCGCCGAGCCTCCCGGCTTGCGCACGGCGTCTTGCCGTCTACCTCCGGGGGATGTCGCGGGCCAGGCTGCGCTTTTCGCGGGCTCAACAGTCCTGGCCCGCGATCATGCCGTTATCCGGCGCGTACCATGCTCGCATGGCCGCACGGCGACGCACCCACCTCGGGGATATCGAGCTGGGCGTGCTGAGCGACCTCAAGTCGATTCCTGAATACCTGCGTGAAGGTGGCCTGGCGCGTTCCGCGATCAGCCTGGCCCGCATGCTCGACAGCGGCGAGATCGACAAGCGTGACGTGCCCGCGATGACACGCGAGTTGCGGATGCTGCTCGCCGGCCTGCTCGACAAGGCGCCACGGAAGGGAGCGAAGGATGGTGTCGACCAGGTCCAGGACCAGCTCGCGGCACGCCGCGCCGCCCGTAATTCCGTCTGACCCGCTCACCGAAGCTGCGCTAGCCCGCATCCGCGCTCCCGTCTCCATCCTGGGCGATCCCCGCCCGCGTATCTCCTCGGTACCGCCCTCGTCCGGGTCGGCTGGCCAGGAGTCGGTCGACCTTGCAGCGAAGGCCGGGCTCATGCTCGACCCGTGGGAGGCCTGGGTACTCATGCAGGCGCTCGGCGAGGACGGGCGCCGTACCTACATTGACCCGATGGGCACAACTGCCGACCGCGAGGCGGCCGCATCCATCCAGGGCCGCACCGAAGCCAGGATTGCGAAGATCCTTGATGCGGCGACCCAGGAGGGCCGCACTAACCTGACGCCGCGCGAGGAGCGCGCGCTGGTTACTGCGCGTGCCGAATACGACGAGGCGATGACGGCGCTCCCGGCCGGCGTCATCAAGCCGATGTGGGCCGCCTTCGAAGTGGGGCTCATCGTCTCGAGGCAGAACGGCAAGGGCGCCATCCTCGAGGCGCGCGATCGAGCTGACTACCGGCCAGCGCATACGGTTCCTGGCACGCTCGCAGTCGTCTGGCCGTGGCTTCACAGGCGACCTGCTGATCTACGACGAGGCGATGATCCTCGACGCCGCGAAGGTTGGCGCGACGCTGCCGGTCCTGTCCGCGCGTCCCAACCCTCAGGTCTGGTACACCGCGTCGGCCGGGCTGCGCGTCTCGACCCAGCTGGCGAAGGTGCGCCGGCGCGGCATGGCCGGGTCATCCAAGGGCCTGTGCTTCATGGAGTGGTCGGCGAACGTGCACGACGAATACTGCAGGCCGGGATGCAGCGAGCATCTCGAGCCTGAGGACATCCGCGCCCTGCAGCAGTCCAACCCGGCGCTGGGTATCCGCATCTCCCTCGATCACTGCGAGCGCGAGCGCGAGGGCATGGACCCGGTCGAATACGGCCGCGAGCGCCTGGGCGTCGGCCAGTACCCGGCGCCGGCGGACGCCTGGGCTGTCATCCCGGAGAAGTGGTGGAAGGCCACGATGGACAAGGCAAGCGACACGGTCAACGTCATCCATCCGGCCGGCGCCTGCTTCGCCGTAGCGCTCGGCTACAACCGCACCTCGGCCGCCATCGCCGTCGCCGGCCGCCGTGATGACCGCCTCACCCAGGTAGAGATCGTGGAACACAAGCACGGGATCCGCTGGGTGCTGGCACGCGCCAGAGCGCTGGACAAGGAGCACCAGCCGGAAGGCTGGGTCGTGGACCCGCACGCCGACGAAGGCTCCCTGGCCGACGAGATGGAGCAGGCCGGGCTGAAGGTCATCCGCACTACGGCGACCGACGTGGCGCACGCCTTCGGCCAGATTTACGACGCTTTCAAGGAGGGCACGCTGCGTCACCCCGACCAGCCGATCATCCAGACTGCGCTGGCGGGCGCCGAGAAGCGCAAGCTGGGCGACGGCTCGGCGTGGGACAGGCTGGGAGTGCAGGTGGACTTGTCACCGCTGGTAGCCGTCACCTTCGCCCACTGGGGGTACTTGAAGTACGGGGCGGAGATCGAGTATGACATCGGCGCCAGCGTTGACTTCGACCTGGCGCAGGTGATCCGCATGATTGAGGCGGGATACTACACAGCAGATGACCTGCAGCGGCTCACGGACGCGGGCGCGCTGCCGGGGCCGCGCGAGATGGCACGGGCGCTCGGCGAGTTGCGGGACCACGGCCGTAACATCCCGCAGCTGCTCGCGACCTATGCCGGCTAAGGAGGCCACGATGACCGACGTTACGGCACGAATCCGCGATGCTCTGGGCTGGCCTGCGTTCACGCCGAGCGGCACCAGAAGCAAGACAGCGTTGCGACTGATCGGCAGTGCCCGGAAAGTCGGCATGATTGCGCAGAAGGCGAAGGATCACCGGTTCACGCTGGCGCTCCCTGGCCTGGCTGGCATGACGTTGATCAGCATTGGCGCGGGGCTCAGGCTGGGCGCGTGGGCGGGGCTTGTCGTCGCAGGAATCTTTGCACTCAGGATCGATGGCCGACTATGACGCCAGAAGAGCGGAGGAAACGACAGCGCGAGTACAATCGGCGCTGGTATGCGCGACACCCAGAACGCGCGGCCTTGATGCGCCAGCGCTCTAACGAAAACCGTAGGGATAGACGGGATACGGAACGCGGGCGCGAGCAGGATCGCGTTAACAGGATGCGGCGCGCGCATAGTCTCACCTCCGAGACATTGGTGTTGATGCTCGCCATGCAGGACGATCGCTGTTATCTATGCCGCCTGGAGTTGCTCGCTGAGCAGGCCGTCCTTGATCACGACCACCGTTGCTGCGGACCAGAGCGCTCATGCCCGCGTTGCTGGCGCGGGCTCGCACACAGGAAATGCAATGCTCTCATCGGATGGCTGGACGAGTCGCCCGATCGACTTCGCATGATGGCGGATCAACTAGAGGAGGCGCTCCTAAACTTCGAGGCGCTCGCACCTGCTGATGTCCAACTAGAGCTGGACTGGTGACCGCATGGGACTGATCTCCGGGACGCCACTGCTCAAGCGCGGGACGCTTGGCACGGGCATTGTCGGCGGCAGCGGCCAGTGGGGTCCCGGCGCCGGCGAACTTGTGCCGCGCCGCACGCCACTGCAGCCAGGTGCGCCGCTGGTCAATTCAGACACCGCGCTGCGGCACTCGGCTGTCTGGGCTTGCATCCGGCTGCGTAACGACCTGATCTCGACGCTGCCGGTCGACGTATTCCGCCGGGTCAACCTGGGCGACGGGCCGATCCAGGTCGAGTGCCCTGTGCCGCCCGTGCTCGTCATGCCAGGCGGCGAGAAGGTCAACTGGCCAGAGTGGGCCTACTCCTCCGGCGTCGAATTGGACCGCAGTGGTAACTCGATCGGCATCATCCGTGAGCGCGACGGCAACGGGCTGCCCGCGCGCATTGACCTGCAGGCGTCCGCCGACTGTGGCTTCCGTGGCCTCGGCTCCGAGATCATCGAGTATCGCATCGGCCCCAAGTGGTACCAGCCGCAGGACATCTGGCACGAGCGCCAGTTCACCGTCTCCGGCTGGCCGGTCGGTCTCTCTCCGGTCGCCTACGCGGCGGCGGCAATCGGCGAGTACTTCGCGGTCGAGAACTTCGCGACCAACTGGTTCGCCTCGGGCGGCGTGCCGCGCGCCCGGCTGCGTAACAACGCGCGTGTCATCCCGCCGGGCGAGGCAGCAAAGGTAAAGGAGGCGTGGCGCGCGTCATTGGCATTTGGTGAGCCATTTGTTCATGGCAATGATTGGACCTATGATTTGATGATGGCCCAGGATGCGTCTTCGGACTGGCTGAATGCCAAGGATTACTCAATCACTGACATCGCGCGCTTCTTCAGTGTCCCCGCTGACCTGATCGATGCAACGGTCAAAAGCGGCACGAGAATTGTTTACGCGAATATCACGCAACGAAATTTGCAATTCCTCATTATGCATTTGGGGCCGCAGATCATCCGGCGCGAGATAGCGTTCTCGAACGGGCTCCTCCTGAAGCCCCGGTACGTGAAGCTGAACACGGATGCGCTGCTGCGCATGGACCCGGCCACGCGGGCGACAATGCTCAAGATGCAGATCGACGGACGCATCCTGGCGCCGT
>WNFI01124543.1_pt1 | contig 12705 bp, 14 predicted proteins | sample 5400471 | NCBI WGS metagenome assembly WNFI01 (sample SAMN13153348, study PRJNA577476) | soil metagenome | isolation source: 100 cm saprolite on Douglas fir-dominated hillslope | place: USA:California | collected 2013-09-17
TGGTGACCCTCCTCGATCAGGCGGTCGGCGACGTTGGAGCCGATGAAGCCCGCCCCTCCGGTGACCAGCACCTTCATCTGGTCTTGGTCGATCCCGCCTTCCTGGCCCTCGATTTGGCGCCGGCAACCTTCGATTTGGCGCCGGCCCCCCTGGTTTTGCCGATCGCCGCACGCGGCTTGGACTTGCCGCGCCCTTCCCACTGCTTGACCTTGAAGATGGCCTTGACCGCCGTGTACGGCACGCCGATCCGCCGCTGCTCCTTGCGCTCCGGCTCGAGCAAGCTGTAGATGACCCCGTAGGGCCCGCCCAGCGTGTCGCGCGCGGCGTAGGCGCGCAAAACCTCATGGTCCGTGAAGTGGATGACGACCTTGCCCAGGTCGCCGCCGCCCACTTCGAGCTCGTCCTCGGGACCGCTCATGACGATGTATTTGACGCTGCTGAGGGGAATCGTCAGCTCCTCGTTGTTGCTGGCGTCGATCGCGCGCGCCCGCAGCAGAGGCTGGCTGAAGTCGATCAGCTCGGTCTCGGCGGCGAGCACCTCGCCGTCGAGAAACGTGAGGCGCACCTCAGGCACGGTTGCTCGACTCCATGGCAGGGATTATCGCCTCACGGTGCTGGCGGCGTCCGCACCGGCATCCAGCGTCCGGCACCTCTCGTTGTTTGGCGCCGTGGCGCGGCCGAGTGGCGCAATCCGCGAAAATGTTGGGACGTGACGGATCCCCTCGACCACATCCGCAAGCTAGCCGAGGGGATCGGTCCCCGGGCCGCGACCAGCAATGCTGAGCGCGAGACGGCCGGCTACATCAGGCAACAGCTGGAGAACTTCGGCTTCACCGTCAAGGTGGAGGCCTTTCGCAGCGTACGCAGCTTCAGCCACACCTACATCGCGATCTTCGTGCTCGCCATCGCCGGGTTCATCGCGGCAGCGGCGCTCGACAAGGGCGCCCTGGGCCTGCTCCTGACAGGCATCGCCGGCGTCGCGTTCATCGGCGAGAACACGACCACGCTGCACTTGGCCAGGACTCTGATACCCAAGGGCAAGAGCCAGAACATCGTCGGGCGCCTCGCCGCGCGAGACCTGCCCCGTCGTCGATTGGTGCTCGTGGCTCATTACGACTCGGCAAAGTCCGGCCTCATGTGGCATCCGGGCCTGGTTCGCGACTTCCGGCGGATTTTCGTGCTCCAGGCGATCTCGATGATCGCCCTGCCAATCCTGGTCGGCTCTGCGAAGCGCTGGCCGCCGACGTGCCGGCCGACACCGAGGTAATGGCGCTGGCGACCGGCTGCGAGGAGGCGGGGCAGGTGGGCATGGAGAAATTCCTGCGCCGGCACCGTGACGACCTCGAGCGCGCCTGGATGATCAATATCGACAACGTCGGCGCGGGCGAGGTGAGCTACACCACTGCGGAGGGGATGCTGCTCAAGCACCGCGCCGCAAAGGACCTGATCGCTATGGCGGAGCTGGTGGCGAAGATGCCGGGTCTACGGGTATCTGGGAGGCCGTTCAGGGTGATGGGCCTGGACACCGAGCCGGTGCTGCTGCGCCGACTGCAGGCCATCACCGTGATCGCCACTCGCGATGGCGTGCCAGTCAACTGGCATCGCAACAGCGACACGTACGATGCCATCGATCCCGACGCGGTGGATACCGCCTATCGATTCGTCGAGGCTATGGTTCGGCGCCTGATCGCCTGACCGGGCGCCGAAACCAGGTCAGCTCGCGCTGGGTGTGCTCGGTGGGGTGGTGGCCGAGCGGCCCGCTGTGGCGGCGGTCCTTCGAGCGCTCGAGGTCGCGCGGGTGACGCGCTTGCGCGCCCGCTTGGCCGTGCCCGTGGCGGCCTTCCTGGCGGTTGTCGCGGTCGAGGCTCCGAGGCCGGTGGCACGACGGATCTCCGCCTCCATGGTGCGGATCCGCTTGTCGAGGTCGGATGCCTTGACGGCGCGACCGGACAGCGTCTCGATCTGCTTGGTGACCCGCTTCTCGAACGAGCGGTAGCTGCGCTCGAGGCCGCCGAGGTTGGTGTTGACGTCGCGCAGGCGACCCTGGAGGTTCTTCAGCTCGACGTTGTAGCGCTTCTCGGCGTTGGACACGGTTTCCTGCACCGTTTTCTGCAGCCGCTTGGCGGCGTCTTCGGCGCGGCCCTGGGCTCCGGAGATGAGCTGCTGCCCACCTTCGACGAGGTCACGAACGCCGCCCCCAGCCTTCCTGGCTTTCTTGGATGACTTCTTGGCCATGCTCAGCTCACCTCCGATGCCGCGTTAAACAGGCGGCGGCAATAGACGCCCATGATGGGCGGCGGACCACGCGGGTGTCAAACCCCCCGTCCAAATTGACCCGGCCGGCATCGCCTGGATTCGCGATTCCATCGGGTTCTGGGGGCATATAATCCCAAGATGCTGCAGTGCGTCACGGGTTCGGACAATGGCTGACGCGTCTCCGCGCAGGCCCCGGCGAGCCGCCGGCCAGCCATCTGCCAAGCGTCGCCCGACGACCCGGCGAGCGCGGACCCCGACGCCGGAGTCGCCGACCACGCGCAACGCCAACAAGTGGGTGGAGTTGGTGATGTCGCTGGTGCAGGCGCCGGTCGGCCTCGCCACCAGCCAGGCGGACCGCATCATCGGCGAACTCGTCAGGACCGGCAGCCTGGGGCAGCGCGAAGCGGAACGGCTGCTCGGCGAGGTACGAACCGCGAGCGAGCGGGCCCAGGGCCGGGCCCAGCAGGAGTCCGCCCGGCTGGACCGTTTTATCGAGAGCCGCATCGAAGACGTGCTCAACCGGGTCAATATCCCATCGCGGTCCGATATCGAACGTCTCAACAACAGCGTCGACGTTCTCACCGCCAAGGTGGAGGCCCTGGTCGGCAAGCCGGAACGGGGAGGCTCGCGCTGACGCCGGCCCAGGCGCATCCGCGGACGCGCGCAATCGCTAAACCGAGCCGGGCCAGGGAGACGCATCCGCCGGAAGCGGCGCCGCGTCTGATCAAGAAGTACTCCAACCGCAAGCTCTACGACACCAGCTCGCGCCGCTACATCACGCTTGAGCGCATCGGCGAGCTGGTTCGCACCGGCGAGAACATCCAGGTCGTCGATCGCGGCAGCGGCGAGGACCTCACCGCTGTGACGCTGTCGCAGGTCGTGCTCGACAACGAGCGCAAGCGCCACGGGGCCGTCCCCGAGCAGCTCCTGCAGCAACTGGTCCGCAACCCCGGCGAGGCGGTGATCGGCGCCGTGCGCCAGTCGATATCGGCGGTCCAGGACCAGATCCAGAAAGCCGAGGAGCGGGTGCGCCCGGATGTCGCGGTGGAGGAGGCCCTGGAAAAGGCTCTCTCCCGAACGCTGCGAGGCCTCAAGATCCCCAGTCAGAAAGACATGGCTCGATTCGATCGGCGGCTGACGGAGCTGGCCAGCCGGGTCGATCGGATCGCGGGGGCCCTCGGCGTCGAGTCGGGCACCCCCAAAAAGCAGCCCCGCGCCCGCCGAACCCGGACCAAGGCGAAGCCCGGTTGAGCCGCACCGCCCTGGTGCTCTCCGGGGGCGGACTCACCGGCGCCGTCTACCATATCGGCGCCCTGCGCGCCCTCAACGACGCTCTCCTCGACCGCAGCGTCAACGACTTCGACATCTACGTTGGTACCAGCGCCGGCGCCGTGATCGGCTCCTGCATCGCCAACGGCATCCGGACCAAGGACCTGCTGCGCGCGATCTCGGGCCAGGCGGGCGAGGCCAACCTGCATCGCGGCGACGTATTCCGGCCCAACGTCGAAGAGTTCGCGCGCAAGCTCGCGGGACTTCCATCGATGGCGCTGTGGGCCTGCTGGCATTACCTGAAAAACATCAGGGACATGGACCTGCTCGATTTCGGCACCCTTTTCCTGGACGCGCTGCCATCCGGCTTCTTCGACTCGGAGGGAACGGCCGACTACCTGGCCAAGGTTTTCGACATCGCCGGACAGACCAACGATTTCCGCAAGCTCCAGAAGGACCTGCTCATCATCGCCACCGACCTGGACAACGGGGAGCGGGTCGTTTTCGGCCGGGGCCACAACGACCGCGCCCCGATCAGCCGCGCCGCCGCCGCGTCGGCCGCCATCCCGGTGCTCTACAAGCCCGTCAGGATCAGCGGCCGTGAGTGCGTCGACGGCGGCCTCCGGGGCACCGCCAGCATCGACCTCGCCATCGAGCGGGGCGCCGACCTGGTCATCTGCATCAACCCGCTGGTACCGTTCGACAACTCCGCCCGCAGTATCCCCAAGCTCGGCACCGACGCGCGGCGGGTGAGCGAGAAGGGGTTCTCGGCGGTCATCAACCAGATCACTCGCACCGCGCTGCATGCCGGGCTCCAGTACCACATCAAGCAGGTGCGGCGCGCACACCCGGAAGTCGACATCATCGGCATCGAGCCCAAGCGGACCGACGCGCGCATGTTCTTCGACAACCCCATGCGCTTCAGCTCCCGGATGCGCGTGGCTAAGCACGGGTACGAGTCTGTGATCGTCGAGCTGGACGAGAACCACGATCGCAACAAGCAGCTGCTGGCCAAGCACGGACTGACAGTCCGGCGCAACCTGGTGCGCGACCAGCTGCGGCTCCGTCGCAGCGACCTCCAGCCGCCCAGGTCGGCTGCCGTGCCGAGGTCCAAAGCCAGCTAGCGACGGACTCCAGCAGCCTCGCCGCCGGCGGTCTCCCGTTGCCGCTTGCGGTCGCCGCTTGCGGTCGCCGGACTATTGTCCGAACGAGCTGTAGACCTGGGGCCGCGCCGTCACCAGGGCGCTGACGTGGATGTCAGCCTGCTGTTCGAGGCTGACCGATCCCCGGGACTTCAGCTGGGTCAGCAGCTGCGCCGCTCCCGAGGAGAGCTGAGCCGGGTCGCCGATGGCGCGGAAGTCGTAGGGGGCCGCCATGCTCTCGCCGTCGACGGTGAGAACGCCGCTCTTCTCGCCGATCACGCTCTTGGCCGTCAGCCTGATCTGGTTCACGGAAAGGGCCTCGGCCCCCAGCTGGCGCATGGCGTTGGCCAGATCCTGCAGCTCGAAGGTCTGCATCGTGAAGCCGACCTTCATCTCCACGCCGGGACCGTGCACCGGGGTCGTCCCGTTGATCACCTGGAGCTCGGACACCTGCCTGCTCAACTGCTGCCGGGCCGAGTTCGGCGATGTCGCCGACGCGGCCAGCTGCTCTTCCTGGGCTTCGAGGTCGCTGCGCGCCTGCACCAGCCGCTCGTTGGACTGGGCCAGGCCCGTGATCAGCAAGCCCAGCGTCACGTTGTCCTGACCGCTGAGGAGCTGGTCGGCGGCGGCCTGCGACCGCACCTGCACGGTGAAGAAAAAGCCGAGGCCGAGCACCGTCACGAAGAAGATCGCGATCTGGACCCGGTTGGCGCGGCGGCTATCCCGCAACCGCGTACCTCACGATGAACGCGCCGTCGAACGCCGGCAGAGTGAGATCCCGCTCGGTCTGCCAGCGGAACTTCAGCTGGTAGATATCGCTGCGGTTCTTCAGCTCCGAGAGGTTGTTCGAGTCCGAGAGGACGTCGTTGAAGTGGTTGCCGTTGCCGACCGCCTCGAGGTGGTAGGGCGAGGTCAGGTGGACGCCGTTGAGCAACACGTCGGTCCCGGCGAGATAGAAGCTGCTGGTGCTGACCACCCTCTGACCGTTGACGCTGACCGCCTCGGCGTTGGCGGACCAGAGCAGGTTGACGACGTCCTGGATGTCCAGGTACTTGACCAGCCAATCGCGACGGTTGCCGCCGGTGACGTGGGGGTCGTTGCCGTCGGCCAGGTCGACCGAGATCCCGGGGCCGCTGACCTTGGTGAGGCCGGCCTTCTCCTTGAGGTCGCGCGCCGCCAGCTGAGCCTCCTGCGCCTGCTGCGACGTCTGCGCCAGGCGGTCGTTGTCACGCTTGATCGCCTCCTCGATGGCCTGCAGCTGTCCGCGCAGGTTGCCGTTGTCCTGCTCCAGGGCCTGGGCGCTGTTGACCAGCTGCTGGTCGCGGGCGACCCGGTTGGAGGCGGGCACGAGGGAAGCCTTGAGCTGTGCCGTCACCGCCGCCGCCAGCAGGAAGGTGATCACCACCACGGTCATGCCGCGGGTCCGACCGACCTTGTCGGAATCGCGCGGAAGGCCTGCCTCTCGATCGGATCTCAGCACCTTGCGGGTTCCACTCCAGCCACGATTAGCGGATCATATAGAGAGATGCTGGATCAGGACGAGAGCGCCTACGCCATCGCGCAGGAGCAGTTCGACAGAGCGGCCGACGTTCTCGACCTCGACGACGACATGCGCAAGGTGCTGCGTGAGGTCAAGCGCGAGCTGACCGTCCACTTCCCGGTGCTGATGGACGACCGCAGCATCGGGATGTTCACCGGCTACCGCGTCCAGCACAACCTCGCGCGGGGTCCCGCCAAGGGAGGTCTCAGGTTCCACCCCGCGGTCACGCTTGACGAGGTCAAGGCGCTGGCGATGTGGATGACCTGGAAATGCGCGGTGGTTGGTCTGCCCTACGGTGGCGCCAAGGGCGGCGTCATTTGCAATCCCAAGCTGCTCAGCCTCGACGAACAGCAGCGCCTGGTGCGCAGGTACGCCACTGAGATATCGATCATCGTCGGCCCCGAGTCGGACATCCCGGCTCCCGACGTGGGCACCACGGCGCAGCACATGGCCTGGTTCATGGACACCATATCCATGCATCGCGGCTACTCGGTTCCCGCCACCGTCACCGGCAAGCCCCTGGCTGTGGGCGGTTCGGAGGGGCGCCCCGAGGCTACCGGCCGAGGCCTCGCCTTCTGCGTCATGGAGGCTCTCGAGGAGCTCGGGATCCGCGGACCCGGCTCGACGGCTGTCGTCCAGGGCTTTGGCAACGTCGGCTCTGTCTCCGCCAAGCTCCTCAACCGCGAGGCGGGGATGAGCGTGCTGGCGGTCAGCGACTCCACCTCCGCGATTTTCAACGGGCACGGCCTCGACCTGGACGAGGTCGAGCACCACAAGGCCGCCAACGGCACCCTGGTCGGCTGCCCGGGCGCCGAGAACATCGATCCCGAGGAGCTGCTCGAGCTCGAGTGCACGGTCCTGGTGCCGGCGGCCCTGGAGGGCCAGATCACCCGCGCCAACGCCGACAAGGTGCGCGCCAAAATCGTCGCCGAGGGCGCCAACGGACCGACCACCCCCGAGGCGGACGACATCCTCCAGGGGAAAGGCGTACTCCTGATCCCGGACATACTGGCCAACGCCGGCGGCGTCACGGTGTCGTACTTCGAGTGGGTCCAGGACCTGCAGGAGTTCTTCTGGGAGGAGAGCGAGATCAACCAGCGGCTCCACCACATCATGTCTCGCGCCTACAAGCAGGTCAGCGCCAAGGCCGGGGAGAAGGCGATCTCGATGCGGACAGCAGCCTACGCGCTGGCGGTCGACCAGGTGGCCCGTGCCACCGACGTGCGCGGGATCTATCCCTAGTGTTACAGCCCACCTAGCCTCGACCGGCGCGACCAAGCGTCGACCCTCGGACTTCAGCGACCCCCAAAGCTGTGAAACACGCCCTCGATGAAGGTGCAGTGGTCCTCGAACCCGAGCGCGCGGTAGACCCGGTAGGCGATGTCGTTGCCCTGGCGCACGTTGAGCACGACCTCCTCGCAGCCGGCATCGGCCAGCGCGGCGGCGACGGCGATGGTGGTCGACGAGGCCAAACCCCGGCCGCGATAGTCGACGTGGGTCAGGACGTTGCCGATGGCGCCCACGCCGAACTCGGCGGAGACCACGTGGGTGCCGGCCACCGAGACCAGTTCCTCGCCGGCGTAGATGCCGAAATAGATGCCGCGGGAGAGCTGTCCGGGCAGTTGATGGGCGTCGGTCCACATCCCATAGAGGCGCTTGACCGGCTCGAGGTCGTCAAGACCGAGGCGGACCGCCCTCGGTCCGGGCCGGGCCTGGAGCCGGTCGGACCCCAGCCGGAGCCGCCGCATCTGGTAGGCGCTGCTGACGTTGAAGCGCCGCTCGAAGGCGCTGAGGGCCTCACCCCGGATGCTGAACACGCCCGAGCTGGGCGGCGAAGACACTGATTCGATCGATGCCGCGATGCCTTCGGCATCGCCGACGGCGACGATGCTGAGAAGCTGCGGCAGCTGGGCCTGGACGACGACACTGGTGATTCCGGCGGCCGAGGCGCTGGCGACCAGGCTGGCGCGCACCCCCGATTCTCGGTCGAGGTATCCAAGACCGTAAGCCGACCAGGCGCGGTCACGCATCAGGAAGTCGACCGCCTCATCGCGGCCGGGCGTGCGGACCGCGAGGTCCGTCGAGAACAGAGTCATCGGATCATGTTAGCGGGGCCGCCGGGCGCCCCGACGGCGCCCGCGTCACGATGGAGGGCCAACTCGGAAGTGCTAAAATCCGCCAAAATCGAATCTCACAGGAGGCGTCATCAACGACCGTAGTCGAGTAATTGGAGACCGGGTCGCCCTTCCCATTTCGATGGGCGCCCGACAGGATGACGCCCGTGTGCCCCGCGATCAAGAGTCGCGGGGTGTTCTTGTTTATAGGGCACGTTCATGGCGCTAGAGACGGGCGTGGCGGCTGCCCCGGCGCCGACCGACCTGCTGCCCATCGGCCGCTCCAAGAAGGCGCGCCGGGCGTACGGCTTTGACGAGGTCGCGTTGGTTCCGGGCCGCGTCACGGTCAACCCCGAAGAGATCGACATCTCCACCATGATCGGCGGCCACCGCCTCGACATCCCCATCCTGGCGTCGGCCATGGATGGCTCCGTGGACGTGAAGTTCGCCATCGCCATGGGCAACCTGGGCGGGCTCGCGGTCCTCAACCTCGACGGTGTCCAGACCCGCTACGAGGACCCCACCGACGTGCTCCAGCAGATCGCCGACGCCGCTCCCGAGGAGATCAACGTCCTGATCCAGAAGATCTACAAGGAGCCGGTCAAGGACGAGCTGATCGCTCGACGGGTCTCCGAGATCAAGGCCGGCGGCGTCCTTTGCGCGGTTTCGACCATCCCCCAGCGGGCCGCCGCGCGGGCGCCAGTGATCGCCGAGGCCGGCGCCGACCTGATCTTCGTGCAGGGAACGGTGCTGACCGCGCGGCACATCTCCAAGGCCTACAAGCAGCTTTCATTCAAGGAGCTGACCGGGTCCTGCCCAGTGCCGATCGTGGTAGGAAACTGCGTCGACTACGACACCGCCCTCGAGCTGATGGAAGAGGGCATCAGTGGCATCCTGGTGGGTGTCGGCCCGGGCGCCGCCTGCACCACTCGCGGCGTTCTCGGTGTCGGCGTTCCGCAGGTCACCGCCACCAGCGACGTCGCCGCCGCCCGCAACGACTACTGGCAGCGCAGCGGGCGCTACGTGCCCGTGATCACCGACGGCGGGATGCGCATCGGGGGTGACGTCTGCAAGGCCTTCGCCTCGGGCGCCGACGCGGTCATGATCGGCAGCATCTTCGCCGCCACCGAGGAGGCGGCCGGCCACGGCTTTCACTGGGGCATGGCCACGCCCGATCCCAACCTGCCCCGGGGGACGCGAATCAAGGTCGGCACCAAGGCCACCCTGGCCGAGGTGATGGTGGGCCCGGCGCACGTGGACGATGGCTCCCAGAACCTGTCAGGCGCGATCCGCTCCTGTATGGGCGTGTGCGGCGCCCGGTCGATCCGCGAGTTCCAGGACGTGGAGATGGTGATCGCGCCCGCGATCGTCAGCGAGGGCAAGCAGGCCCAGACCGCGCAGCGGGTGGGGATGGGGGCCAAATCTTGATCGCCAGCGGAGGCGTGTGTCGAGGGTAAGGCGGCGGGTGCGCGAGGCCAAGGTCTACTGCGAGCTGATCCCCGGCACCGAGAGGATCGAGCGGATCCGGGAGCTCAACCCCCGCGGCCTGATCCTCAGTGGCGGCCCGGCCTCGGTCTACGAGGCCGGCGCCCCCCACCCGGACCCGGCCCTCTACGAGCTGGGGGTGCCGATCCTGGCGATCTGCTATGGCATGCAGCTGATGGCGGAGGCGCTCGGCGGCGTGGTTGAACCCTCCGACAAGCGCGAGTACGGGGCCGCCGCGCTGGTGGTCGACGAGAAGGCCTCGATCTTCGGCCGCATGCCCGACCAGATGCCGGTCTGGATGAGCCACGGCGACCGCATCACGACACCGCCGCCGGGCTTCCACGTCCTGGCCCACTCCGGCAACTCGCCGGTGGCGGCGATGGGCGACGACCGCGGGCGGGTCGGGATCCAGTTCCACCCCGAGGTCGTCCACACCCCGCTGGGCAAGGAGATCATCCACAACTTTCTCTACGACGTCTGCCGCTGCAGCGGCAACTGGGAGCCGCGCAGCTTCATCGAGTCGGCGGTCGAGCAGATCCGCAGGCAGGTCGGTGACGGTAGGGTCATTTGCGCCCTCTCCGGAGGGGTCGACTCCGCGGTCGCCGCCACGCTGGTGCACCGGGCCATCGGCGACCAGCTCACCTGCGTCTTCGTCAACAACGGGCTGCTCCGCCTCCAGGAGGGGGAGCGCGTGATCGACGTCATGACCCGAGGGCTCAACATCGACTTGAGGTACGTCGACGCCACCGACCGCTTCCTGACCGCGCTCGCCGGTGTCGTCGACCCCGAGCAGAAACGCAAGATCATCGGCCGCGAGTTCGTGGGCGTCTTCGCGGATGAAGCGCGCAGCCTGGAGGACGCCGGGTTCCTGGCCCAGGGCACCCTCTATCCGGACGTCATCGAGTCGACGTCGCACGACCCCAACCACGCCCACAAGATCAAGAGCCACCACAATGTCGGCGGCCTCCCCGAAGACCTGAACTTCCAGCTGGTCGAGCCGCTGCGCTACCTCTTCAAGGACGAGGTCCGCCAGGTCGGGCTGGCGCTGGGCTTGCCCGAGGACATGGTCTTCCGACAGCCGTTCCCCGGCCCGGGGCTGGCCATCCGGGTGATCGGCGAGGTGACCAGAGAGCGCCTCGACATCCTGCGCCAGGCCGACTGGGTGGTGATCGACGAGATCAAGCGATCCGGCCTCTACCGTCAGGTCTGGCAGAGCTTTGCCATCCTCACGCCGATCTCGTCGGTAGGGGTGATGGGGGACTTCCGCACGTACGCCAACGTCGTCGCGGTGCGCGTGGTCACCAGCGACGACGGCATGACGGCGGACTGGGCCAAGCTCCCCTACGACGTGCTCGGCGAGATCTCATCCCGGATCGTCAACGAGGTGCCCGGCGTCGGGCGTGTCGTCTACGACATCTCCTCGAAGCCCCCCAGCACCATCGAGTGGGAGTAGGCTCCGAGCCCTCCACCACGGACCCGGACCGGCGCGGGCTCGACCGGCGCCTGGGCGAGCGACGCTTGGGCCGCACTCGATTCAAGGTCTTGGTCCTGGGGTCCGGCGGTCGCGAGCACGTTCTCTTCTGGAAGCTCCGCCAGTCGCCGATGATCGACGCCATCTACGCGGCGCCCGGCAACGGCGCCAGCCACGCTCTCGGCACGGCCATCACCATCGATCCGACCGACGTCAGCGAGGTCCTCGGTCTGGTGCACGAGAAGGACATCGACCTGTGCGTCATCGGTCCCGACGACGCCGTCGCGGCGGGCGTGGCGGATGCGCTCGAGACCTCGGGGCGTCTGGTCTTCGGGCCGACCTCGGCGGCCGGCAGGATCGAGTCCAGCAAGGCCTTCGCCAAAGAGGTGATGGACGGCGCGGGCGTGCCCACGGCGGCGTACTGGGTCTTCGACGACAGACACCGCGCGCGCGCACACGCGTCCGCCGCCGGCGTTGGACTGGTGGTCAAGGCCGACGGCCTGGCTCTGGGCAAGGGCGTGACCGTGTGCGACTCGGTCGACGAGACGCTTTCGGCGATCGACCGGGCGATGGCACAGGAGGCATTCGGCGAGGCGGGCCGGAGGATCATCCTCGAGGAGCGGCTGTCCGGCCACGAGGTCAGCCTGATGTGCCTCTGCGACGGTTCCATCGCGGTGCCCATGGCGCCGGCGCGCGACTACAAGCGAGCCCTCGACGGGGACCGCGGCCCCAACACCGGGGGTATGGGCGCCTACAGCCCGCCGTCTGACGCCGGCGCCGAGGTGATCGAGAGGATCCGGAGGGAATGCGCTCAGCCGGTGGTGACCGAGCTGGCGCGACGGGGCCTGCCCTATCGCGGCTGTCTCTACACGCAGGTGATGCTCACCGACGCCGGCCCCAAGGTGATCGAGTTCAACGCCCGCTTCGGCGACCCCGAGGCTCAGTGCGTCCTGCCCAGGCTGGCCGGCGACCTGCTGGAGCCGCTGCTGGCGTCTGCCCGCGGCGACCTCAGCGGAGTGACCCTGGACTGGAGCCCGCGGCCTACCGTAGGCGTCGTGCTGGCCAGCGGCGGCTACCCCGGCAGGTACCGGTCGGGCAAAGTCATCGACGGCCTGGACACTCTCGACGAGGACGTGCTGGCCTTCCATGCCGGCACCCAGCACACCAGCCACGGGTACGTCACCAGCGGCGGAAGGGTGCTCACGGTTGTGGCGCCCGGCGACACCGTCGCCGAGGCCCGTGCGCGAGCCTACGAGAATGTCCGGCGGGTAAGCTTTGACGGCAGTTTTCATCGCACCGACATCGCGGCGATGGAGTTGGAGGAAGTCGGGTGATCGAGGTCGGCATCGTGGTCGGGAGCAAGTCCGACCTTCCGGTGATGGAGAAATGCGCCGAGATCCTCACCCAGATGGGCGTCGAATCCGAGAC